>JAEEGK010000178.1_pt1 | contig 160176 bp, 135 predicted proteins | sample 8958771 | NCBI WGS metagenome assembly JAEEGK01 (sample SAMN16246547, study PRJNA631951) | gut metagenome | biome: gut microbiome; feature: rumen; material: SC-attached | host: Bos | place: Iran: Karaj | collected 2018-10 | reverse complement strand
CTCTTAATCCTCACCTTGGCACCACCCAGCATACCGATGACATTACAATTATAGTAATGAAACGCACATAAAAAAAGGCGACCATTAAAAATGATCGCCTTAAAAAATGTCCCTTATTTAGTGTGCAGTTTTGCAAGGATGCAAAACTGCAATCAAAGGCAGTAAGAATACAACGCAATAATTAAGCAGAAGCCTTTGATTTTGCTTTAGCCTGGCGGGCAAATGTCTGAACGCCTTCAATTACGAGAATTACGGCGAGAACAGCCATTGCAAGAGCAAAAATCAGCTGGAACCAGTTGCCCCAGAAGAATGCATTCTGAGCACCTGCAGCCATAGCTCCAATCTTCTTGATGATTGTGATAATCAAAGAAGTAAGAGTTGCAGCAAGCATGAAAATCATAGGGATAAAGAACATCTTGTTGTTCTTGCCAGCTTCACCAAGCCATGCAGCAACTGCCATAAGAGCAATACCTGCGAGGAGCTGGTTAGCAGCACCGAACAATCCCCAGATTGCGCTGAGTTTAAGTCCACCAAGAATACAGCCAATCAAAACCATAATAGCTGTTCCGAACAATGGGTTAGCAAGAACCTTGCGGATACCTTTTGCATCTTTCCAGGTAGCTTCATCATCTTTAAGGAACAATTCGCTGAACATAAAGCGGCTCAAACGTGTACCTGTATCAAGAGAAGTAAGGGCAAATACAGAAACTGCAAGAGTAAGAAGAGCGTAAATTGTGTTGTAAGCTACGCTGCCTTCATTTCCGAACAATGTTGCAAGACCAGCACCGAATGCTGCAGATGGAGAACCAAATCCGCCAGTCTTATATTTTTCGAATACCATACCAACAGCAATCAAAGAAATAATTCCGAGTGCTGACTCAATAAGCATTGAACCGTAACCGATTGCCTTTGCGTGGCTTTCGTTATCAAGCTGTTTAGAAGAAGTACCAGTAGAAATAAGTGAGTGGAATCCTGAACATGCACCGCAGGCTACAGTAATAAAGAGGGCAGGGAACATAGTTCCAAGACCAGTTTTCCATCCTGTAAAGGCAGGAATTGTAAAGGTAGCATTTCCTGTAATAGGTGAGCTGATAATTCCAACAAGAGCCAGAAGCATCATAGCATAAAGCAGGAATGATGAAAGGTAATCGCGTGGCTGGAGAAGAATCCAGACTGGTACAAGAGAAGCAATTGCAATATAAAGACCAATGAAAACAATCCATGCTGTGCGTGTCATTGCAAAACCAACATTAAGACCAAGAATTGTAATAAGAACAATTCCTACAAGTCCGATGATTGTAGCTGGAAGAGTCTTAAGTCCGCATTTATTTGTAATAATTCCGTAAACAATAGCGAGTACGATGAACAGAAGGGAAATCATAGCTGTAGACTGATTTCCGGTAGGGTTTTTAACAAATCCAAAGGTTTTTGCAGCATCAGCGGCTGTAAAGAAAGTTCCTGCAACTACGTTTACAAAAGAAGCAATTACAAGAATCAATACGAGCAAAGCAAAGATAATGAAAAGTTTTTTTGCTTTTGAGCCCATTGAATCTTTGATGATTTCACCAACAGATTTTCCGTCATGACGGATAGAAGCAAACAGAGAACCAAAGTCCTGAAGTCCGCCGAAGAAAATACCTCCGACTACACACCACAGGAATACAGGAACCCATCCGAATACAGCAGCCTGAATCGGGCCGTTAATCGGACCAGCACCTGCGATTGATGAGAAGTGGTGTCCCATCAGAACGGCTGGTTTTGCCGGAACGTAATCAACACCGTCAGTTTTTTCGTGAGCAGGTGTTTTCCTTGCAGGGTCAATGCCCCACTGCTTTGCGAGCCAGGAACCATAGAAAATGTAGCCAACTACTAACAAAGCGACCGCAGCAATGATGATAAGTAATGCTGTCATCTTTTCCTCCTTTAAGTAAAGATGCTAACCAAAAATATTTTTTTCCAGCAGCTTGCGGTAATCTTTACCGAATCTGTTGAAATAAATGCCGTGATTTTGCGCTTGTTCACCCATCTCCACTACGGTAAGCTTGAAATTACTCCATCCCCAAAAACTGAACTTATATGATTTATATAATTTTGTCTTTTTGATTGCTTTTTTGGTTTCCTCATCTGCTTTGTTTGTTATGATGATGAGGGTAACATCTGAATTACGATGACCATTATACGGTTTTACAAGTGAAAGACCTTTTTCCCAGGCAAGCTTTGTGAGGTTTTCAAGATTTTGTGAGTCTAAATCAGGAACTGTTGCAAAATATACGAACTCGTTGGAATCAATATCAGCAATGTGAGCAGAACGCACAAGAAAATACTGCTCGTTGTGTGAACGAAACTCTGCTTCAGCGCAGAAAGGCGGGTCTGATACTTTTTTTACAGTATAATACCGTTCAAATGCCGGTAAAACTTTTTCAATTACTTGGGGAAGCTCCATTGCATCACCTTTTAATCAGTATAAGCGACTAAATATTAAGTGTCAATAAAAAACTTTAGCGTAAGTGTAGGGGAAATATATTATGTCATTGTCGGAAAAATAATGTCATTGTCGGACTTGATCCGTCAATCTCAACAAAAAACTTTCCTTTTTTAAAAGTGTGCTTTACAATGTAAGAAAGTAACTTGCGGGAAAATCCATTGTTTTTCCTTCATTAAAATACTAAACAACACAAGGAGATTTTATGAAACTTTTGGCTAAACGAATCCAAATTGGATTATTTGTTGTATTGACAACACTGTTCCTTTTCAGCTGTAGTATGCTGGATGGTCTTGGACAGAAAAAAGACTCAGCGGGGAATAAAGTTCCTTCTCTTTCAAAAGTAAGTCCTAGTAATGATGATGAACTTGAAGCAGGTAAGATTTATGAGTTTTCATTTGAATGTGATGAACTGGATATAGTTCGTGTATCTTACCAGAATCCTGATGAAGAAATTGATTACGAATACATTTATAAAGAGAATGGCTCTTTCAAAAAAAGACTGTGGATTCCGTTAAAGGCAACAAAAGTTCAGCTTTATGTTGTTAGCGACCAGGAAAAAATCTATACCGGTCCATTTGGTGTTGGTAAGACTTACAAAGTAAAGGGAACTAAATCTTATGGTTCATATGTAACTCCAGATTCTTATGACAAAGCTAATTCTTATAGAACAAATGAACCATATCCTTTTATTGAAAACATTGCAAAAGATTCAACTCTTGAAGCAAAAAGAAAATCAGATCCTCTTGCTTATGTAGAAGAGGTTTGCACAAAAATCAAGGGAGAAGCAAAGGATGATTTTGAAAAAGCAAAAATGATTCACGACTTGCTTGCCCTCATCATCCCTTATGATATGGAAGGTTTAAAAGAAGATCCAATGCCTCCACAGGATTATTGGACAGTTCTTAAAACAACAAAAGGTGTTTGTCAGGGATACGCTCTTACTTTCAACAAGTTCTGCGAAGTAATTGGTCTTGATTGTGATTATGTATTCGGCTGGAACAGAAATGATACTCATGCCTGGGATATCGTTAAAATTGAAGGAAAAAGCTATCTTATGGATGTAACATGGGATGCAGGACGTGCAGTTGATGGCGGATTTAATAAAAAGTATTCTACAGAATATCTTTTTGTAAAACCATACATTTTTGCATTCTCTCATTTCCCTAAACATCAGGAACATCAGCTTCTTGCAACTCCTATAGGCAGTAAAGCTGTTAATGATATTAATGATTCAAAAGCAGCTTTTAATACTCTTCCAGATGTAACTCCATTGTATTTTGACATGATTGAAAATCCAGATAATGATGTTATTGGAAAGCTTAAGGCTAATGCAAAAGCTACTGACGGAAAATATTCATTCTCATACAAGCTTAGGGATGATGTTGGTAATGTTAATTTTGGCATTAGGGCATTGAAAGGTGAAAATGATGCTAATAAGATTATAAAATATAACCCGACAACAAAGGGTGGAGAAGCTTTATTTAGTTTCCCGGAAGCAGGAACTTATTCAGCAAGAGTAATATTATTCAAAAATGGTGAATCAACAGGTACTGTTGTTGCACAGTTCAAAATTGATGTCGATAAAGCTGCAACAGAATCTTATGTAGAGATACTGAATCCTCTTGTTGCAGTAAATCCTGTGGAAGAAACCTTAAAGCTCGGACAAACTTATGAATTCTACACTTTATGGAACAATGAAATAGTATCTGCTTCAATCCGCTATTTTACAGAGGGTGTTAATGGATATTTACAGGAAGACAAATTGACTAAAGAAGCTGATTCAAATCTTTACAAAGCAAGCATTACTGTTCCATCAAAGGATTTTAACTTAACTGATGGTACATACAAAGTTACAAAAGCTTGTATAATTGTTGAAATGAATAAAGATGATGGTACTGGAACCGGTAAGTATGTTGCTGCAACTTATAAAGTAACAGAATAAGTTCTGTAAAGTAATTACTTGAAGGGATGGTTCATCCGAATCATCCCTTTGTTTTTTTTCAAATATTACCACTAAACAAAAAAAGGAGATTTTATGAAACTATTTGCTAAACGAATACAAATTGGATTATTTGTATTATTCACAACAATGCTGTTCTTTAGCTGCGACTTTTTGAATAAAGTTGACAAGATAAATACGGCTGCTCGTATAAAAGCAATCAGTCCTGCTGATGGAACTGTGCTTGAAGCTGGAAAAGTTTATAACTTTGAACTTGAAAGCGATGCAGAGGATAGAATCAGGATTTCTTATTATGATGATGAAAAGGAAGTTGAATACGAGTATATCTATAAGGACTCGGCAACTGGTAAATTTGCACGAAGAGTAAGAATTTCAGCACAGGCTGTTGAAGTACGTGTTAGAACTACTGATGAAGATGGAGAATATGTTACACGTCAACGCTATGAAGTTACAGGCGGAAAAAAATATGGGACTATTACAAAGCCGGCTTCTTACACTAAAGCAAATGAATATCGTACAAATAAACCCGAAGATGTTGTTGCAGAATGGTTGAATGATTCAGTCTTGGAAGCAACCCGAGCCGCAGATCCTCTTAAGTATATTGAAGATGTAAGTGCAAAAATCAATGACACCACTACTGATGATTTTATGAAGCTTAAATTGGTTCACGACCTTATTGCCTGTTCAATTGAATATGATATTGAAGGAGCTGAACAAAAGCCTATGCCTCCAAACGATTATTGGACTGTTACAAAAAATAAAAAAGGTGTATGCCAGGGTTATGCTCTTTGTTTTAATAAGTTCTGTGAAGTTTTGGGAATTCCTTGCGAATATATTTTTGGATGGGGAAAAAGTGGCGAAACTCATGCCTGGGATATCGTAAAAGTAGATGGTGAATCATATCTTGTTGATTGTACCTGGGATGCCGGATATGGTGTAAATGTAAAAGATGAGAATAACAATTCGAAAACAGTATTTAAATTTGATTATTCAACTGGTTATTTGTTCCTGAAACCTGAATTATTTATATGGTCACATATTCCTGAAGATTCAAAATACCAGTTTTCAAGTAACCCAATAAGCACAGACACTTTTATGGCTTATCCAACTTTCGAAGCTAGATTCTTTGATGCTATTGATAATGCAGAAAATAGTCCATTATTAAAGCTTACAGGTCCAGCAGCTTCTTCTGATGGAACTTATTCTTTCTCATATAAAATGAAGGATAACAATCAGAAACTTTTAGTAAGTGTTTCGAAAAAATCTACGGCAGTTTATAATGCTCATATAATAGAATATGGAGAAAATCAGAATACTGTTAAATTCAGTTTCCCGGAAGAAGGAGAGTATAAAGTATCTATGACCCTTCTTAATAATGGAGAAACAAGTGGAGCCAGTCTTGGTAGTTTTAAAGTTAATGCGGCTAAGGCTTCTTCTGCTAAATATGTTAGACTTTATCAGCCGTTGTCTGCGGTTAATCCAATTGATTTAACTTTGAAACGTGGACAGACTTACTCTTTCAAAGCTCAGCTTGCAAAAGATGCAGAAAAGGTATTTGTCGGATTGTATCGGGAAGGTGTCTCTGGTTATAGTACAACTATAGATTTAACTTCAACTGACAAACGTCTGTTTAGTGGTGAAATCACAATACCTGCAAAAATTACTGTAAAAGGAACAGAATATGATGTTATTGCTGCTAAGATTCTTACTCCAAAATTTGATGCTGCAGGTAATCCAGTTTTAGGTAGTGATGGAAAACAAACAAATACAATTGTAGCTACCTATGAAGTTACCGAATAAATAACTTTAACACATAAAAAAAGGTCATTCGTTCGCGAATGACCTTTTTTTATATGTGTGCAGTTTTGCTTTTATGCTTGCAATGCAGTTACTGCTACAGTTGCAACAATATCATCTACGTTGCAGCCGCGGCTTAAGTCGTTGAGAGGTTTTGCAAAGCCCTGACAGATTGGACCGATAGCCATCCAGCCGCCCATTCTCTGGCAGATTTTGTAACCGATGTTTCCGGCATTGATGTTAGGGAAGATAAATGTGTTTGCGTGACCTGCAACCTTGCTGCCTGGAGCTTTAAGTTCGCCAACTTCTGGAGCAACTGCGGCATCAAACTGGAACTCGCCATCCAAAGCTAAATCTGGGGCAGCTGCCTTTGCAAGCTCTGTAGCCTGCTGAACCTTTGTAACTGTATCATAGTACTTGGCATCGTTTCCGCTGCCTTTTGTACTGAATGAAAGCATTGCAACACGTGGTTCAATACCGGCAATCTTCTTAGCTGTATCTGCAGAAGCAAGAGCAATGTCGCAAAGTTCTTCTGCACTTGGTTCAATGTTAATAGCACAGTCACCAAATACGGCAACTCCCTCTGGAACATATTTGTTTCCGCCTTCCGGGGCAACCATAATAAAGCAGCTTGAAACTGTCTTAAAGCCAGGAGCAGTTTTAATTACCTGTAAACCTGGGCGTAAGGTATTTGCTGTAGAGTGGCAGGCACCGCTAACAAAACCGTCTGCATCGCCAGCCTTCAAAATCAAAGCACCATACATTGTGTGGTCCTTGAGAATTGCGGCTTTAGCAGCTGCAACATCGGCATATTCTGGTGCACCTGTTTTTTTGTTGATTTTGCCTTCGCGAGCCTTAAACAAAAGCTCTGCATATTTGTCTGCATTTGCATCTTTTGCAGGGTCAACAATAGTAACTCCTGTTAAATCTGCATTGCATCCGCTTGCTTTAATGTCTTCATCGCTTCCAATCAAAATGATTTTTGCAATTCCTTCTTTAGTGATTTTAGAAGCTGCTTCAACAACTCGTTTGTCTTCGCCTTCGCAAAGAACGATTGTTTTACCGGCAGCTTTTGCTTTTTTCAATAAATCTTCAACAAAAGTCATATTATCCTCTTAAATCTTATTAGTATTATGTTCTATAGAATACAACTATAAAAAGCATTTTTCAACCACAGAAAAATACTCACCTACTGTGCCGGGTATACATAACACGGAGAAGTTTTCAAAACCTCTACGTATTTTTTTGCTTCGTACTGTGCCATTGGCAGATTGTGGAGCAGATAGTTTCCGCAGTTTTCCGGTTCAGTGCCCGGGATTTTGTCGTTAAAGCTGGCGGCGAACTCAAAGGCCTTAATCATCAGTTTGCCGATTGTTTCGCATGGCTGCTGACCTTTGATTATAAGGTAGAAGCCTGTAAGACAGCCCATTGGTCCCCAGTAGATGATTGAATCCTTCCATTCGGCATCGTTGCGCAGGTAAGTGGCAATAAGATGCTCCAGTGTGTGCATGGCTGCAACACCGGCGCAAGGCTCAACGTTAGGGCGTTTCAGCCTGATGTCGTAGGTTGTAATTTTGTTGCCGTCAACATCATCAACGCGGGAAATATAAACTCCCGGCATAAGTCTTGTGTGGTCAACGGTAAAGCTTGGTATTAAATCCATTAGAAACTCCTATTTTTTGTTTTCATCAGCAGGTTTGTCTGCCTTGTTTACTTTTCCTTCAATAAACTTGCCAAGAACAGATTTCAAATCCAGGCCGAGAGTTTCGCCCAGACTTTCAGAAACTTGGGTTACATTTGTCATTATATCTTTTGTAAGCTTTGAAGAATCTCCGCCATACATATAAATCTTGTCGACATTCTGGTATGCTTTTCCAGATGCCTCTGCAATTTTTGGAAGCTGTTCAAAGTATACTTTAAGGGCATCGAGCTGCATCTGCTGTTTAGCTGCATCGCCATATTCCTTGAGGGCTTCTGCCTTTTCGCGCATACCGTCTGCTTCTGCTACAAGCTTAGCTTTGATTGCCGCAGCTTCTGCTTCACCCTGAGCCTGAACAGCTTCTGCAAGTGCTTTTTTACCGGCGGCCTCATTTTCCATAGCGATTTTTTCAGCTTCTGCTTTTTTCTGTCTCTGGTAAGCTTCTGCTTCTGCCTGTTTTTGAAGTTCAAATGCTTCCGCTTCGGCTTTTTTCTGGCGTGAATACAAATCGGCATCGGCTTTCTGCTGGGCAGCAAACTTTTCGGCTTCAGCTGTTTTCTTTACTTCTGCATCCAGAGCCTTTTCCTTAATAGAAACAGCTTTTTCCTGAATCTCAATCTGTTTTTCCTGTTTAGCAATATTTGCATCAGCAGCCTTTATTTCCAAAACTTTTCGCTGATTTTCAGTTTCAATACCCTTAGCTGCTTCAGCTTTAGCCGCTTCGGTATCTGCCTGAAGCTGCAAAGAAGCCTTTTTAATGGCAAGATCAGTCTGTTTTTTAGCAATTTCAAGCTCTGCTGCAACTCTTGCATCATTTGCATCTTTATCTGCCTGAGCCTGAGCAATCTTAACCTCTGCTTCTGCCGCGGCCTTAGCTTTAGCCGCATCCTTTGAAATTGCGACCGTATTTTCAATACCAAGATTGTTGATTACACCGTTGTCGTCCTTAAAGTTCTGAATATTGAAAGTTGTAAGTTCAAGACCAAGGTCAATAAGATTTGGTTTTACGTTTTCGGCAACCTTTTCTGCAAGAACCTTTTTGTCGCCCTGAATCAAATCTTTAAGTTTAATCTGAGAGATAATTTCGCGGATATTACCTTCCAAAACAGGAGTAACTACCATTGCAATGTCCGATGTTGTATAACCGATGAATTTAGCCGCTGCCTTTTTCATAGTATCCGGGTCCTGCGAAACAGCAATGTTTGCAACCGCATCGACCTTAATGTTAATTGCATCCTGAGTAGGGATAGAATCCTTAGAAACAAAATCAACCTGAATATTTTCAAGCGTCATATAATCGATTCTTTGTAAGAAGGGAACTACAAAAATCGCTTTACCAGTTACCGTTTTGGAACCGAAAGGACCAACACGAATACCGATTCTGTTTTTAGGAACTTTCTTATAGGAGATAAGAAATAAAAAGAGTAATACAACTGCCACAGCAATGCATACAATCATCAAAGGTGTCATAAAATCCCCCTGTTTGTTTTGATAATGATGACAAAAAAACTTGTCGGTTAAAGTATAATTAAAATCTACCTTGCATACAAATGTTATTTTACTTTTCGTGCACGATTTTTTATAATTTGTTTACGTAATTTATAAAAAACCGCAGGAAATATGTTATACTACTATTAAGAAAGGAAGAATTGTAACGCAGGCGTTCCAATTCTGCTATTTCTGCGGAAGGTAATGGGGAAGTTTCTGTTATCGGGGCAAAAATCAGAGTATTTGACGGTAAAATGTGGTATACAAGCACCACCAAATGTGAACGGTGAGTTTGAACTGAATGACGGAAACCATCGGCATAAGGCGTACGAAAATCTAAAAAGTACAGTGAGTATGCCGGGGATTGCGTTGTTATTAGAAAATAATGAGAACCCTTGTAAGGACGGTTGAAATTGAAGGAAACAAAGATTATTGCAAAGGACAGTACGTATCAGAAGTTTGAGGTTCTAAAAACAAACAGAAACAAACGGTATAAATACAATGAGTTTCTGGTAGAAGGAGTGCGCAGCTTGAAGGAGGCTGTTACCAACAAATGGAACATCAAATCTTTTATATACGACAAGAATAATCTTTCTGACTGGGCAAAGGACACAATCAGCAGTGTAAAAACTAAAGAAAACTTTGTGCTTACCCCAGAGTTGATGAAGGATTTAAGTGGAAAAGAAGATACCTCTGAGCTGATGGCAATAATTGAAATGCGCGAAGATAAGCTGGAAAATGTTACTCTTTCAAAAGCGCCTTTTATTGTTCTTTTTGACCGTCCTTCAAATAAGGGCAACCTTGGTACAATAATCCGTTCTTGCGATTCTCTTGGAGCGGACATGCTGATTATTACAGGCCATGCAGTAGATCTTTATGATCCAGATGTTGTTGTTTCTGCAATGGGGTCTTTTTTCAACATGCCTGTAATCCGAATTGAAGATAATAATGATTTGTATGCTTATATAGACAAGCTTCGGGAAAAATATCCGGACCTTATTGTTGCAGGCTCGACGGCACACAAAGAAAAATCGATTGAGGAAATTGATTTTACCCGTCCACTTGTCCTGATGATTGGAAACGAAACCATGGGCTTAAACAAAGCCTTTAAGGAATACTGCGATGTTCTTTGTACAATTCCAATGGATGAAAAATCCTATGCAACTTCCTTTAATGTAGGTTGTGCTGCATCAATTATGATGTACGAGGTTACAAGGCAGCGCAGGGAATAATTAATTATCTTTCATCATTTACAATGTGAAGCACGCCCTTATTTTCTAAAATCTCTTTTATGCGGGTGCGCAAGAACTCAGGTCTTATATCAGTTTGTGTCAGCTGGTCCAAGGGAATCCAGTGAATGGATTCTTTTGCATTATCCCAGCCAGTACTGTCACACTTTGCATCCTTTTTGCCGCGGCTTTTCATAAGGTAATAAAACTCAATTACGTGACAGTGCAGGGGATCATACCCCAGATTTTTTTCTTTAAAAAAGTTTTCGCAGATTACAGCAAGACGGTCAACCTCGTAATCAACCCCGGTTTCTTCTTTTACTTCGCGGACAATACATTCTTCCGATTTTTCATTCATATGAACGCCGCCACCTACCGTGTAAAAATATTTTGAAGTTTCACTCTTTACAACAAGAAAGCTCCCGTCTTCAATTATGATAGCCCCTGTTCTATAGCGGAACCAGTTGTCGTCGGCAGAGAAACAGCAGTCCGGGTAACCGATGCGGATATCTTTGATTTCTTTTTTATTTTCCATTTGTAATTCCTTTTCTGATTCTAGCATAAAATATCGGTGAGATATATACTCAAATTACAATCTTGGGAGGCCTTCTTATGAACAAACGACGACTTGGAAAAACAAACCTCATGGTAAGCGAAATTGGTTTTGGCGGCGAATGGCTGGAACGGCACGAGTTTGACGAATCGGTTGCGCTTATAAAATATGCCAGGGAGCAGGGGATAAACATCATCGACTGCTGGATGGCAGACCCGAAATCACGCGATATTATTGGAGAAGCTACCAAAGACTGCCGGGATAAATGGTACATTCAGGGGCACATCGGCTCAACCTGGCAGAATGGTCAGTATGTTCGTACCCGCGATATGAAGTTTGTAAAGCCTGCCTTTGAAGATTTGTTAGCCCGCCTTAAGACTGACTACATCGATCTTGGAATGATTCATTACGTTGATACAGAAGAAGACTGGAACAACAGCATGAACGGTCCCTTTATTGATTATGTAAAAGACCTGTATGCCCGCGGGGTAATCCGTCACATAGGACTCAGTACACATAATCCTGTTATTGCAAAGCGTGCAGTTTTATCCGGTTTTGTAGAAATGATTTTGTTCAGCATTAATCCGGCTTTTGACATGCAGCCGCCAAGCGATGATCTTTATCAGATGTTTGGCTGGTATGAAGAAAATATGAAGGGCATTGACCCTCAGCGTGCAGAACTCTATCGCCTTGCAGAAGAAAATGATGTGGGTATAAACGTAATGAAAGGTTTTCTGGGAGGCAAGCTTTTTGATGCAGAAAATTCGCCTTTTGGTGTTGCCTTTACTCCGGTTCAGTGCATTCATTATGCTTTGACCCGTCCTGCAGTATGTTCCATTTTGTGCGGTTATGACACTACTGCCCAGATTGATCAGGCCGTTGCTTATGAAACTGCCGGTGCAGATGAAAAGGATTACGCTTCTGTAATTGCAAATGCTCCTTATCATTCTTACAAAGGGCAGTGTACTTACTGCGGCCATTGTAAGCCTTGTCCGTCAAATATTGATATTGCCATGGTAAACAAATTTTACGACCTTGCAAAACAGCAGCCGACTGTTCCTCAAAGCATTCAGTCTCACTACGAGCTCATTCCTCATAAGGCTGCTGAATGTATAGCCTGCAAGTCTTGTGAAAGCCGCTGTCCTTTTGAAGTAAAGATTGCTGACCGCATGAAAAAAGCAGCAGAATTATTCGGATGTTAGTATGATAGCCTTAATAGTTGCCCGTTCAAAAAACAATTGTCATCTCTTCTACAAAAAAGTTTGAAGGACCGGACCTTGCAACAGCAGCCTGTGTATTACAGCTTTCGCCACTCTGGAAGATTACTTTGTGAGGATTGCGTCTATTAATGCTTTCTGGTCGCTTTGCAATTCGATTCCATCGGAAACAGGTTTATTTGTTCTTAAATCGAATACTTTAAACTGAACAACATGAACAAGATTTGAAACAGTGTCCTTTGAATCATCTTTAATAGTGCGTATTATAAGCGGAACAATAAGATAGTTTTCCGAAATCATTGTGCAGGTATAGTATAGGGAAATATTCTTCTGTGTATACAGGATTATTTTTTCGGAAGTATCAGGGTTTATGATCAGTCGTTCATTATCTGTTTTTTTGAATAAATCTTTTTCATACATAAAGCGGTTTATAAAAAGCATCTTATTGCCATATACTTCGGGGGTGTACCAGTTACTACGAACCTGAACTTTTTCTCCCGAAATGGGCATGGTGATAGATTCTTCTTCGAGCTGGCGGGTTTTCCATGTTTTTCTATCTATGATCCAGGTTTCCCATGTGTTTGAATGTCTTAGCATATTAAAAGCAATTTTTTCATCTGTCGCGACTAAAAATATTATGGTATTTAATTCGTGATATTTTCCGTCAGGAGTCAGTTCCGCGGGTGCATAAAACAGTTTTCGGATCTGCTTTGTTATAGAGTCGTATTCATAGAGGATAAAATCATCATCTTTATAGTCTGAATAATAAAGTCTGGTTTTTGTAACGCCATATAAATCTATATCATCCTTAATAAATTCAAAAAGGATTTCTTTTTCTAAAGTCTTATAATTTAACCGGATTAAACTACATTTTTTTTCGGTGGTATAAGTATATAAGAGGCAGTTTTTATTTGTTTCATCTAAGGAAATATTTGAAATATTGTAATTATAAAAATCCGATAGATGTTTAACAGGCTTATCATTTTCATAGATGATTAGCTCTTTTGTAGAATAATCCATTAAGAGATAAGTGATATTAACTTTCTCTGTGGCGAACATCATCCCTGGAAAAAAGAGAAAAAGAAAGCAGAAGATTTTTTTCATAGTCACTCCGTTTTTTATATCTTTGTAATTTTACTATAAATATCTTCATTCATATAGTTTAAAAGTATGATTGTGAAAATTTTTTAAATTTTTTTTCCAAAAATGGTCCGAAATCGCGTAAAAAAGCACTATTAGGGTATGAACTTTTTTCATTTAGAGGAGGATTTAATATGAATGAAAAAACTTTATCACTCGAAGAAAAATGGGAGAACATAACCCTCTCCAATAACTTTATCTTTTACAAGGTAATGCACACCCACCCGGATGCCTGTAAGCATCTTCTCGAACTTTTATTACATATCAAAATTGAAAACATGGAGATGGCTAACGAAGAAACACTGATTATTGACCACGATGCTAAAGCAATAAGGCTTGATGTTTATGTAAAAGATTCAGACCACGTTTACGATGTTGAAGTACAAGTCGTAAATACATATGATCTTCCGGAGCGTGCAAGATACTATCAGAGTGTGATGGATGTAGATATGCTAAAGCCGGGGCAGACGTATGATGAATTAAAAGATTCATATGTCATATTTATATGCATGGAGGATATCTTTGGTTTGGGGCTTCCGTTGTATAGTTTTAAATATTTTTGTAAGGAAGATAAAAAACTTGAACTCGGAGACCGCACGTTTAAACTCTTTTTTATTGCTCCACTGTGTGCTAAAATGATTAAAGATGAAAAAGCAAAGAACTTTTTTGACTTTTTTATCTCGAACAGAACTGGTGATGATTATACTTCAAATCTGCATAAATACGTGGAAGACGCCAGACACAACACACAGTGGAGGAAACAGTATATGACCGTAGAAATGATGCAGAATTACGCTTTTAAAGACGGCATGGAGAAAAAAGCTGAAGAAGATGCTGTGAACTTCCTAAAAGAAGGGATTGCAGAAGAAGTTGTTTCACGTTGTGTCGGGTTACCTATTGATAAAATACAAGAATTGGTAAAAACGATTAAGAAATAAAGAAGGTTTTTTGACTTTTTATCTCGAATAAAACTGGTGATGATTATACTTCAAATCTGCATAAATACGTAGAAGACGCCAGACACAACACGCAATGGAGGAAACAGTATATGACCGTAGAGATGATGCAGAATTACGCTTTTAAAGACGGCATGGAGAAAAAAGCCGAAGAAGATGCTGTGAACCTTTTAAAAGAAGGCGATTCCATAGAAAAAGTTTCTCGATGCATCGGTCTTCCTCTGGAAAAAGTCCGTGAACTGGCAGAATCAATAAAGAAATAACTTTTTTATTCAATTACCGCCTTTATAAAGCCCCAAACTTACACATGTGAGGGGCCGCTGGCGGCCCTTGTTCTATAGCAAAGCGTTAAAAAAATTGCGAAAGTAATTTTTAGCTTTACCGCCTTTATAATGCCCCAAACTTACACATCTGTGAACAAACTCCGCAGCCTACACACAGTGTTTCGTCTATCTTTGCTTTGCCGCCTTTCATGCTGATGGCAGGGCATCCGATCTTCATACACATCTTGCAGGACTTACATTTGTCTTCGTTTACTTTGAGCGGAGGATTGTGTTTCACTTCTTTTAAGAGGGCACAAGGGCGGCGGCTTATGATTAAACTTGGTTCATTTACTTCGAGTTCTTCTTTTACTGCAGTTTCGCAATCACTTATATTATAAGGATCTACAACACGTATGCGGTTAATGCCCATGGCTTTTGCAAGAGCTTCCAGGTCTATGCGTCCGGCTGGATCTCCGTAAAGATTTTTTCCTGTTGTAGGATTCTGCTGGTGACCAGTCATGCCTGTGATTGAGTTGTCCAATACGATTACAGTTGAGTTAGACTGATTGTAAGCAATCTGTGCAAGGCCTGTCATTCCAGAATGCATGAATGTTGAGTCCCCGATTACGGCAACAGTTTTCTTTTCGTTTTCTGCGCCGCCTGCTTTATTCCATCCGTGAATCCCGCTGAACGATGCACCCATACAAAGAGTAACATCCATTGCAGAAAGAGGAGCAACGCTTCCAAGTGTATAACATCCGATATCACCAAAAACCGTTACCTTAAGTTTATTCAATGCATAGAACATTCCGCGGTGTGGACATCCTGCACACATAATCGGAGGGCGTACAGGAAGAGGGGAATCAAGCTTTAAGAACTTTGAATCATCAAAAGCTTTTACAGATTTCATTACCTTTGAAAGACAGTTTCTTAATAAATTCTGACTGAATTCTCCGCAGATCGGGAAAATATCCTTTCCGTGAATCTGACATTTAAGCTCGAGTGAGCGCACGAAATTTTCGATAACAGGATCAAGTTCTTCTACAACGATGAGGCATTCAAGTCCGCTTGCAAAATTTTTAATCATCTTTGAAGGAAGAGGATTTACCATTCCAAGCTTTAATATGTTTACAGAATCCCCAAGAACTTCCTTTACATACTGATAAGATGTAGAAGAAGTGATGATTCCGGTTTTAGCCCCGGCGCTTTCGATTCTGTTTATTCCGCTTGTTTCGCTCCATGTTTCTATGTCCTTCATTCTCTGTTCAACAAAAGGATGACGGCGGATAGCGTTTGCAGGAGCCATTACATATTTTGCAATATTTTTTTCGTATTTTTTCTGTTCTGGCACAACTCTGTCGCCGGTTTCTGTGATGCTCTGAGAGTGAGCAACGCGTGTACACATTTTGTATAAAACAGGTGTGTCGAATTTTTCAGAGATTTCGTATGCGAGTTTCATGAATTCCTTTGCTTCTTCGGAATCAGAAGGTTCGATCATCGGGACTTTAGAAGCAATTGCGTGATGACGGCTGTCCTGTTCGTTCTGTGAAGAATGCATTCCAGGATCATCTGCAACACCAACAACAAGACCTGCATTAACTCCGCAGTAGCTTGCTGTATAAAGAGGGTCTGCCGCAACGTTTAAACCTACGTGCTTCATTCCGCAGAATGCTCTTTTTCCCGCAAGACATGCACCGAATGCAGATTCAAGGGCAACCTTTTCGTTTGGAGCCCATTCGCAGTATATTTCCTTATATTTTGCTGCTTCTTCTGTAATTTCTGTACTTGGAGTTCCAGGGTAACTGGAAACGATTTCACATCCGCCTTCGAAAAGTCCGCGAGCCGCAGCCGCATTTCCCAACATCAACTGTTTCATTTTTTAATCCTAAAATAATACTAAAAATATTAAATTTATTTTAACTTTTTATGGCTTAGTTTTCAAGCATGGGCAATCAAATAAGGGGCAGAATAAAGCAGAGAAATCATTCTTCTGTTAGGGATTTTTTCTTAAATCTTCACCTTTGTGGCAAAAGAAAACGTTTTCTCTGAAAAAAAAACTTGCTTGAAAAAAAGAATAACGTTATTCTATTCTCAAAAAAATGAAGACACAAAGTTCCTATTCAGATATCAATACAAGCAGAATTCTCAGATTGATCTGGCAGAAGAAGCGGATAAGCCGTGTAGAAATTGCCGGAGTGCTTGGTCTTGATAAATCAACTGTTACAAAAATCGTAAATGAACTTAAAGATCTTGGAATACTGCGTGAAACTCTTCAGGGTAACTCGGGACCTCTTGGGGGACGTCCTCCTGTTTTTCTTGAAATCACACCGGGCTTTGCCTGCGTTGGTGGAATAGAGATTAACCCGGACCGTGTTGTATGCTGTCTTTTAAACCTTCAGGGCGACATAATCTTTGAAGACAGGCAGGCTATCACAACTCAAGACTTTCTTAAAATGCATATCAAGGGTGTGTTTTCTAAAGCATACCAGACAATACAGAAAAGGGCAGATGAGCTTGGAATAAAGCTTGTCGGAATCGGGCTTGGACTTCCTGGTCTTCTTAATTCATCACGCGGAGAAATTGAATATTCAGTTCCTTTGATGATTCAGACTCCTTTCTCGCTCAAGGATCAGCTTTCGGAAGTAACCGATATCCCTGTAGAAATTGAAAACGATGCCCGCTGCTGCTGTTACAGCGAGATAATCAGCTCTCGAAGTTCAGCCGTAAACAATATGATTTTTGTACTTACAGAATATCGTGCATATAAGCCTGTTGAAAATTCCAAAAAGAACTTTGCCGTTGGTTTTGGAATAGTGCTTGATTCCAAGCTTTTAAAAGGGCATGACGATACCGCAGGAGAATTCCGCAGCATGCTCTGGGAAGAAGGAACAGTTGGCCAATTCCATTCAGGAGACGGTAAACTTTCCGAAAAACTCGAAGACAACAGCGAAATGCGTTCGGTTTTCATGGAACTCGCACGTCACATCGCTTTTCTTGTAAATACACTTAACCTTCAGACAGTATGTATTGGTGGTATGGAGCCAAAATACATCAAGGTTCTTGAAAACTATGTTCACGAAAGAATCGAAGTTCAGTGGTCTTATGCAAACGAACGAAAAATTGATGTAAGAATGTCCACTTATGATGATCTTGCCGTAGCACACGGGGCAGGTTCAATGTATCTTACAAAGATATTCAGCATTCCGGAAATGAAGGCAGAAAAGGTTCCTATGCCCACAAATCTATTAAATCTTTAAATCTTAAAAAAAAACTTTACAGAAAAATAATAGTGTGTTAAACTACGTTAAGTTAGTTGAAATATTCAACTAACTATCGGGAACTTTCCCGATAAAAAACAGTCTAAAATATTTTTTAAATATTTAGGAGGAAAAGTATTTATGAAACTTTTAAGCAAAGTTCTTAAAGGTGGTCTGGTTATTGCTATGATCGGACTTTTAGCTGGTTTGACATCATGTGGTGGTGGAAAGGCTAAAACTGCTCAGGTTACTTTAAAAGTAATGGGCTATGGTGACAACTCTAACTCAGAAGGACAGACTTTCAAACGTATCGTTGCTGAATTTGAAAAAGCTAATCCTGGAATCAAAGTTGACTATGAACTTCTTTATGATGAAGCTTATCACCAGAAGGCAGTTGCACGTCTCGCTGCTGGAGATGCTCCAGATGTAGCTTATATGGGTGCAGATGCTCGTTGGGGTGGTTCTTGGCAGGAAGCTGGACAGCAGATTGATAACACACCTTACTTCCCAAGCAACATCGATGTTTCACAGATTCCTGATTTCTTCGGAACTGGTGTAAAACCATATTTACCACTCGGTGGATCTAACTATTGTACAGTTGTTGGTGTTAATATGGAACTCTTGAACAAGATCGGTGGAAAACTTCCTACAACTTATGATGAATGGAAAGCTCTTGCTAAACTTTGTAAAGACAACGGAATTATCTGTTTATCAACACACGGTGCTGATGCATGGGTATGGGGATCTTGTGTAATGTCAGCTATTATCGCTCGTACAACTGGTGATGCAAAATGGATCGAAAAAGCTGTAAACAAAGAAGTTAAATTCACAGACAAAGGATTCGTAAATGGTCTTGATGTTCTTGCTACTTTAGTAAAAGACGGTATCCTTGATCCAGATTCAGTTTTAGTTGATGATGGTACAGGTAAATCAAACTTCTTAAACGGTCAGTACCTTATGTACATCGATGGACAGTGGGGATTCGGTGAATCTAACTACCCAGAACTTTCTAAGAACCTTAAGCTCATCCCTATTCCACCTCTTCCAAATGAAGTTGGTTTAGCAGGATCAATCGCTGGTGCTTGGCAGGTTGGATATGGTATTACAAAACAGGGTGCTTCTAATCCAGAAGTTCTTGAAGCTGCTAAGAAATTCGTAGCTCTCTACAACAGCAATGAAGAAGTTATCCAGAGACTTTCAGACGGTGGTATCTCTGCTCCAATCCTTAAGGATTTCAAACTCCCAGACGGAATGGATCCATGTATCGCAGAAAAAGCAACTCTTGGTTCTTTCCCATCTTGCTATGTAATTGACTCATATCTTCAGGGTTCTCCTAATGATACTTTGAACGCTGGTATGCAGGATATCGTAAGAGGAAAAATTGATGCTAAAACTCTTGCAGAAAACGTTCAGAAACAGTTTGATGCTCAGTAATTTGTAAATTAATTTTTAGTTAATTACTGCATTTATAAGGGGTATTTTTATACAGTTTTTTTATAGAAATACCCCTTTTTTTCTAAAAATTTTTAATCAGAATTAAAGTATAACTAAAAGAATTAAAAAAGGATTACAAGACTAAATCAGAATATTACAGTTTATTTCTACATGGTTGTATACTAATATAGGAGTAAACGATTACTTATAAAATATTAAAAAATCAAATAAGAGGAGTATAAAGTGAAAAAGGCTGATAGACGTGAATTACTAACCTTTTTAGGTTTTGTTCTTCCTGGACTTCTTATCTATTTGTTCATTATTGCTTATCCGATTTTCTATTCAGTTTTCTTAAGTTTGACAAACTACAATCCTAACATTGGTACAGGAACAAAATTTGTCGGACTTTCGAACTACATCAAAGTAATAACAATGAATAAGGGTACTGTTAATGCCCAGGCTGTAAACACACCTGAGTTCGTTTATGCTTTAAAGAACAATATGATTGTTGTTCTTGTATCTGTATTCGGACAGATTCCAATCGGATTCATACTTGCATTCATTCTTTACAGAAAGCAGGTAAAGGGTGCCGGCTTCTTCCAGTCGATGGTATTCCTTCCACAGTTCCTTTCTACAATCGTAATCGGTATCATGTGGAGAATGCTCTTTATGGTAGACGGTCCTGTTGCAAAAATCATGCAGTATTTTACAGGAAATCCAAAGGCACAGTTCGATGCAATGCTTGATCCAAACAGATGTATGACTCCAATCGCAATTGCCCTTATCTGGATGTATACCGGATTCTATATGATTATCTTCCTTGCTAACCTCCAGAAAATTAACGAAAGTATGTTCGAAGCTGCAAAGATTGATGGTGCTTCAGAAGTAAAAATCTTCTTTAAGATTACAATTCCTCTTCTTGCAGGTTCTATCCTTACTTCTTGTATTCTTGCAATTGCAGGTTCCCTCAAAGGATTCGCCCTTATCTTCTCTCTTGCTGCAGAAGGAAAGGCACGTATTAATACAGAAGTTCTTCCAATTTACATGTATCGTGTAGCATTTGGTAATGCAAAAGATCCTATGCGTTTTGCTTATGGTGCGACAATTTCTAACATCATCGTTCTTATAAGCGTAGTAATGATTATGTTCAGTAAGTTTGTTGGTAAGAAACTTGGAACAGATGAGGAGTACTAATATGGCAAAGGTAGAAAAAGATAACAAAGAAACAATAAAGGTTCCTTCGGCTTTATCAAGAATTGCTCCAAAATCAGTTTCATATTTCATCTTTATCTTGTGGACACTGATTACTATTGCTCCGTTATTCTGGATGACTTATTCTTCTTTTAAGACAAACGAAGAGCTTACAAAAAATATTTATGCATGGCCTAAAGAATTATTCAGCTTTAAGAAGGCTAAGCTTGATGTAGTACCACCTCAGACAAATATTTATTATCCTAAAGGATTTTTAGAGAAGCTCGGAATTGAATCTTCAAAAGACCTTAAAAAAATCAACGAAAAGCTTTTGATTCTTGAATCTCCAAATATTGGTGGTCACAAAAGAATTAAGGTTCACTTTCTCCTCCGTGATGATATTTCTCCTGATGTAGTTACTTCGGACGGAAGAGTGCTGAAAGACCTTCAACCTGGAACGGATGTACAGATTTTAGTATCTGACCTCCCTCGTAAATTCCAGAATAAGTTCTCGTGGCAGACAATCTGGTGGAACTATACTTCTGCATGGGCCCGCGGTGAACTTGCAATGAAGTTCCTTAACAGTATTATTTATACGGTAGTTTCTACAATCCTTGTTGTTCTTCTTGGTCTTATGCTCGGATACGGAACTACAAAGTTTAAGTTCAAAAAGGCATCTGCAATAATCGCAGCTCTTGTTGGACTTGGATATCTTCTTGATGTAAACCAGCTTTTAGTACCTCTGTTCCTTATGCTTACAAACTTACATCTTACAGATACACACATTGGTATTATTCTTGTTTACACGGCATTCGGTCTTCCAATGGCAGTAATGTTGTCTTCTACTTATATCAGGGGACTTCCATACAGCCTTGTAGAATCAGCTTATATTGATGGTGCAACTCCATTCAGAACATTCATCAGTATTATTGTACCGATGACTATCCCTGTAATTGTAACAATCAGTATTATGACAGCACTTGGAATCTGGAACGAATTCCTTTTAGTACTCGTAATGGCATCTAAAGAAGGAACCAAGTCATTGCCTGTAGGTGTATACTCATTCTCTAGTCGAACAGGTATTCAGCTTGGATGGCAGATTGCGGCGCTTATTATTGCAACTCTTCCGGTCCTTGTAATCTACTTTATCTTCCAGAAGAAGCTTGCAGAAGGTGTTGCCGGCGGAGCTATAAAAGAATAAACAATAATAGAAGTATCTCCTTTTATTATACAAATATTTGCACTCCCCAAAGTTTTTGGGGAGTGTTTTTTTCTACAAAAAACTGTATAATGTCAGAATCAAGGTGAGTTCAAAATGTATGAAGATTTAACTACAGAAGAAAAAATCAGATTATTTGAAGGGCAGGGAAGCTGGAATACATTCGATGCTCAGGGAAAGGTTCCAGTCATTACAATGAGCGATGGCCCTCACGGATTAAGAAAACAGAAAGAAAGCAATGTTTCAAATATAAATGAAAGTAATTTAGCTACCTGTTTTCCTACTGCAAGCGCTATAGCATCCACATGGAATGTTAATGTACTCGAAGAAATGGGAAAGGCTCTTACACTCGAAGCACATAGCGAAGATGTAAACCTTATTCTGGGACCGGGCTTAAACATTAAGCGTTCGCCTTTATGCGGAAGAAATTTTGAATATTATTCAGAGGATCCATATCTTGCCGGAAAACTTGCATCTGCTTTTGTAAACGGTATTCAGGAAAGCGGAGCGGGAGCCTGTGTAAAACATTTTGCCTGCAATAATCAGGAAAAAAGAAGACAGGTTTCTTCGAGCATTATTGATGAAAGAACGCTTCACGAAATTTATCTTCGCGCATTCGAAATTGTAGTAAAGAATTCAAAACCGGCCGCAGTCATGGCTTCTTATAATAAAATAAACGGCGTATATGCGTGCCAGAATAAAATGCTTTTGACAGAGCTTTTAAGAAAGAAATGGGGATACAAGGGTTTTGTCGTTTCTGACTGGGGAGCTTGTATAAATCCTTCTAAGTGTTTAAAAGCGGGGCTTGATCTTGCAATGCCTGATTCACACGGTTATTTTTCTAAGCAGCTTACAAAGGCTTTGGAAGACGGTGAAATCACAGAAAAAGAATTAGATAATGCTAACAAAAACGTTCTTACAACTGCAAAAAAATTAAATGAAAGCCATATAGATTTAAAAGTTGATTATATCCAGCAGCACGAAACAGCAGTAAAACTTGCCGAAGAATCAATCGTGCTTTTAAGAAACCGTGGAATCCTTCCTGTAAAATCAGACAGAGTTGTTATAATCGGTGAGTTTGCAATGAACATGAGGATTCAGGGGGCTGGAAGCAGTCACGTTAATTCAAAAGAATATCCGAATGTAATTCAGGCATTAAAGAATATGGGAGTTGATGTTTTCTATGAGCCTGATATTCACAATGCAGTTAATCAGGTAAGACTTGCTGCCTATAAAAATATTCCTGTTTTATTCTTCTGCGGACTTATGGATGAAGCAGAGGGCGAAGGCTTTGACAGAAAAGATTTAAAACTCCCGAAAGAACAGATAAAGATTCTAAAACAGATTTGCGAAATCACAGATAACGTTGTTGTATTCAATACAAGTGGTTCTCCTGTAGATTTAAGCTTTATTGGTAAAGTTAAGGGCCTTGTTCAGCTTTATCTGTGCGGAGAAGCTGCCGGTGAAGCTTGTGCAAATATAATCATGGGAAAAGCAAATCCAAGCGGACACCTAGCAGAAACTTTCCCGCTTAAAATAGAAGATACTCCATGCTATGAAAACTTTGCTCCTGATTCAAATTCTGTTCCATATAAAGAAGGAGTTTTTACAGGCTACAGATATTACGAAACATATAAGGTTCCTGTTGCATACGAATTTGGAAAAGGTTTGAGCTACACAAAGTTTGAATATTCTGACTTAAAAGTAAAGCTTCCTAAAGTTTCTTTTAAAATCACAAATACCGGAAATTATGATGGTGCCGAAGTTCCTCAGGTTTATATTCAGAATCCTCAGATTACCGATGTTCGCCCTGTAAAACAGATTCGTCCATTAAAAGAACTTGCCGGTTTTGATAAGGTTTTCTTAAAAGCTGGTGAAACAAAAGCGGTTGAAATCACTCTGGATGATAAGGCATTCTGCGTTTGGGATACCTCTAAACACGATTTTGTAAAGATAGGCGGGGAATACTCTATACTCGTTGGTTCTTCTGTAAAAGATATCCGCCTTCAGGAAGAAGTAAAAATCACAGGTCCTGAAATTACAGACATCATTTCTAAAGATGAATTAAAGGATTTCTTCGCTACAGCTGCATACGAAGATATCCATAAATCAGGGGAGTTTACTTCTGAAGATAATTTTATAGATTTGTCTAAGGCTTCTCTTTTAGTAAGGATTATTAAAAACTTCTTCTGTATGATTGTGCGCTTTAAGAACAGGGGAAAATCAAGAAGGGATCCTTCTGTTGTGATTGCACTAAACGGAATAAAAGAAAATCCGCTTGAAAGCCTTATAAGCATGAGCGGCGGAAAGGTAAAACCGGGATTCATCCGATTCCTTGTGAATGTCGCAAACAAAACTTACATCAAAAAGTTTACAGGATTTTTCAAAAAATAACAAAAAATAAAAAAAAGGGGCTGTCTTACGGAAGATTAATTCCATAAAAGGCAGCCCTTTCTTATAACTATTTTTGGATATTATTCAATGATGAATTTGTCTTTTCCAGCACCGCATTCAGGGCATTTATAACTTGCCGGTACATCTGCCCATGCTGTTCCTGGAGCTACGTTGTTTTTTGCGTCTCCTTCATCTTTGTCGTAAACGTGTCCGCAATTGTCACACTGCATTCTTTCCATAGCTTAAACCCCTTCTACAAAATTCAGTATATATAATTATATCATTTAAACGTAATAACGCAAGGTGATTTTTACCTCGAAAAGTGATTTTTTACGAATCACTCTTCATTACGGCAAATGGATCTTCTGTTCTGTACATCTCGCGAAGCTTTGGTTTTTCAATTTTACCGGTAGGGTTACGAGGTACAGGTGCAAAAATCAGTTTGCGTGGGCGCTTGTATTTAGGAAGCTCCATACAGAATTCGTTTACTTCTTCTTCTGTAAGGCTCATACCTTCCTTTACTTCGATGATTGCTGTAGCAATTTCACCAAGGCGCTTATCTGCAAGACCGATTACGGCACAGTCTTTAATCTTGTCGTTTTTGCGTAAGAAGTCTTCAATCTGAACAGGATAGATGTTTTCTCCACCAGAGATAATAACGTCTTTTTTGCGATCAACGAGCCAGATAAATCCGTCTTCGTCCATCTGAGCCATATCACCTGTATAAAGCCATCCTTCCTTGTCCAAAACTTCTTCTGTAGCCTTTGGATTTTTGTAATATTCAACCATAACACCAGGGCCGAATACGGCAAGTTCACCAACTTCTCCCTGTTTTACATCTTTGCGGTTTTCATCTACGATGCGGCACTTCCATCCAAAGCCCGGTATACCAATGGCACCAACTTTGTGTACGTTTCCGCATCCAAGGTGAACACATCCAGGTCCGATTGATTCAGAAAGACCATAGTTTGTGTCGTATTCGTGATGAGGGAAGTATTTGAGCCAGTCTGCTACGAGTTTACGTGGAATTGGCTGGGCTCCCATATGAGTTAATCTCCACTGACTTAAGTGGTAGTTTTCGAGTTTGATTTCGCCGCGGTCAAGAGCATCAAGAATATCCTGGGCCCATGGGACGAGCATCCATACGATTGTACAGCGTTCTTCGCTTACGGCTTTAATAACAGGTTCCGGTTTTGTTCCTCTGAGTAATACGGCTTTACTTCCGCTGATTAAAGAACCAAACCAGTGCATCTTAGCACCTGTGTGATAGAGCGGTGGAATACAGAGGAATACATCGTCGTGAGTCTGTCCGTGGTGATTCTGTTCACAGGCAGCCGAATGCATGAGAGCCCTGTGGCGGTGTAAGATTGCCTTTGGAAAACCTGTAGTTCCAGAAGAAAAATATATTGCACCGTAATCATCATCAGAGACAACTATGTGCGGGTTTTCCGAAGAAAAGTTCATTACAGACATAAAATAATCATCTGCAAAGGTCGGAGCCATTCCTTCGCCAACATAAATCAAAAGGCGGTGTGCAATGATTTTATCGGTAATTGCTTCCAGACGTCCGATGAATTCCGGCCCGAAAAAGAGGATGGAAACATCTGCAAGATCCAGACAGTACTGGATTTCGTCAGATGCATAACGGAAATTAAGAGGAACAGCGAGAGCACCGGTCTTTAAGATTCCAAAATAAATCGGAAGCCATTCAAGGCAGTTCATCATGAGGATACCAACCTTGTCTCCTTTCTTTACTCCGCGGTCTAAAAGATAGTGTGCACAGCGGTTAGCTTTTTCGTTGAAAATTCTCCAGTTTATTTCGCGACGATATGGAAGATTTGGTTCAGGCTGAGTAAGGTCATATTCCTTCCATGTGATGCGTCTGTTTTCTTTTACTTCAGGATTTAATTCTACTAATGCGCAGTCTGTTGCATAGATTTCTGCGTTGCGTTCAAGATATTGTGTTATAGGCATTTTTTATTCCTTAAATAATTATTTATATAATAGAACAATTATACCTTATAACACAATTTTTTTCTATGCAGCGATACACGATGTGACAGTTTTAAGCAACATATGCAGAAAGACGTGCGCTTCTCGAAGGATTCTGTAATCTGATGATTGCATGTTTTTCAATCTGGCGGATTCTTTCTTTTGTGAGGTTGCAGCGGTCTCCAACTTCTTTAAGGGACATTGGTTTTGCACCGTTTAAACCGTAGCGGAGCTTGATAACCTTTGCTTCGTTTGGAGTAAGGGTATCGAGTACAGTGTCGATTTCTGAAGAAAGAGAGTTTTCAATAGCCTGTTCTTCAGGTCTCTTGTAGCGTGTGTCTTCCTGGTAATCAAGAAGCTGATTACGGTTTTCTTCCGAGCCGCTCAATTCAGCATCAAGAGAAATCATATCGGAAGAGATATTGATCATTTCGCGTACATGTGAAGAATCAATATTGAGCATATCTGCAATTTCTTCGTAAGTTTCCTGTTCAGTCTTTTTGCCGCTTACTGCCTTGCGTGCGTGTTCAATTCTTACAAGTTCATTTGCCTTATTCAATGGAAGGCGGATTGCACGGCTCTTTTCGCATACAGCTTTAAGGATGCACTGGCGGATCCACCATACGGCATAAGAAATAAAGTGATAGCCTTTAGAAACATCAAACTTTTCGATTGCAGTCATAAGACCGATGTTTCCTTCGCTGATTAAGTCTTCCAGGTCGAGCCCGTGATTCTGATATTTTTTTGCAACGTTTACTACAAAACGAAGGTTAGCGTTGATAATCTTATTCTTTGCATTTACGTCGCCGGCCTGGGCTTTTAATGCAAGTTCAGTTTCTTCTTCGTGAGAGAGAAGCGGTATTTTGTTGATTTCCTTTAAGTACATAGATAAAACTGAATCTTCGTGTTTCATAGTAAACTCCTTATTTATTAAGTTTACTAAATATATTGCAATTTTCGTGCCAACTAACCCTCAAAACAAAAAAATCTTTCGAAAATCAGAAATCTAATCAAAATTTTATAAAATGACAGGAATTCTGACTCGGGGAATGGAAAAAAGATGAAAATCTGGCAGAAAATAATCAAAAAACACAGAAAAATGATTAAAATTCACCGAAAAAGCCCCAAAATATGTATCATTCTGACGCAGCAGTTAAAAAGAAGGATAAAAATGGGTCAAAATGACACACTTATGAGAATAATCAGTCTTAGAGGATTCTTATCTGAGTTTTTAAAGAAATGATGTTACCATCGATTAAAGAAAAGGGTTTTTATTGTAAATGCTCCGATAAAGGTGCATAGTTTAAATATAATAAAAAATTTTCTAAAAGGAAAGGAAATCAGTCATATGAAGAAATTTTTATTATCAGTTTTATTTGGTTTTACAGCTTTGCTTTGTTTTGGTCAGGAAAGAAGATTTATTCCATCAAGACCTTTGATCAAAGCAGTCGATGCAAAAGATTCAATCAAGCTTACAGATGTAGAAATCCAGGTTGATATCGAAGGAAATATCGCAACTACAAGCTGTACAATGCTTTTTACAAACACAACGAATAAAACCCTGGAGGGTGAATTTGAGTTTCCTCTTTTGGAAGGTCAGGTGCTCACAGGTTATGCCCTTGATATAAACGGAAAGATGAGGGAAGGCGTTGTTGTAGAAAAAGATAAAGCGCGCGTGGTTCTGGAAGATATTGAAAGGCGTAATGTGGACCCGGGTCTTGTAGAGATGACTCAGGGTAATAATTTTAAAACAAGGATTTATCCGTTTACAGCCAAAGGTACAAGACGAGTAAAGATTGTCTATCAGGAAATTTTACAGAAGGATAAAAAGACAAATCAAGTCACCTATAAGATGAATAATCTCTGCGACGAAATTGTAGACAATGTTACTATGGATGTCCGCTGCTATTACCGTGAAAAAACTGAAACAAAATTCAACGGGAAAGGAAAAAATAGTCGTAATACTAAAAAAGGATTAACAGCACATCTTTCTGAATCAAAATACAGTATGTCTAAGCTTGCAGAAGAAGAATTCACTTTTGATGCAGAAGACACATCAAAGGCTTATGTAGAAAGCTACGGTGTTGATTCATATTTTTATTTTACAAAGGAAGTAAATTCGGGAATCTATCCAAAGGGACGAACTGATGATATTACAGTTTTGTTTGATGTTTCTGCATCTGCCAAAAACCGCGATATAGAAAAAGAAATCGAATTTTTAAAAGCTTATATCAAAGATATTTTACAAAGCGGAAAGGGAAAAAGAAAAACCGCAGTTACAGTTTCTATCTATCCTTTTGCAGACAGGCTTTTAGAAAAAGATGCTTTGAAAATCAGGGTGAATGGTGAAGAAGAACTTAAGAAAATTGAAGAATATATAAAGGCCCTTGATTTTGACGGTGCTTCAGGATTTTCAAAAATCGATTTAGGTAAGTTTACTTCCAAAACAGAAATCCTTTTATTCTCGGACGGATTATTCAACTATGGCGAAGAAAAAGACCAGATCAACAAAGTAATCAATGTAATTACATCAGGTACTTCGAACGATTATAACTATCTTAAAAAACTTGCCCGCGATTCACTTGGAAGCTATATCAATCTTTCTAAATACAGCGTAAAGGATGCTTTAAAGGCTTTAGAAAACGAGCAGCTTAAGATAATCAGATACGAATATGCTAAAGGTGATATTAAGGATGTTTATCCGCTCCCGGGAAGTGTTGTGGAAGAAGGAAGCCTTACTGTTACAGGTATTCTTGAAGAAAAAGAAGCACCATTAAAAATCTGTCTTGGATACGGAAATAAAGTTGTTCATGAGCTTTATGTTACCTTAAGTGTTTTTGATGCTCCTCAGTCAGAAATGAATATTCCTCGAATCTGGGGTGCAAAAGCTATTGACGAACTTAGCAGTGATTACGATAAAAACCGCGAAGAAATCATCTCTCTTTCAAAAGAGTTTAAGATTGTCACAAAAGAAACATCATTCTTAGTTCTTGAATCTGTGCATGATTATGTGCGCTATGGAATTGTTCCTCCGGAAGAACTTTTAGAAGAATACAATAAGATTGTTTCGAATAATAATAACGGATTTAAGCCAGTGCGTGATGAAGGCGGAAAAATCTCTGTAAAGGTTTATGATTACTATAAGGCTTATAAAAAATGGTACGATGCAAAGCCCGGTGAATTTAAAAAGAAGAATGATAAGGGAAGACGAACATTGATGACAGGCTCGGAAGATGCAGATGGAGAAGTTTATCTTGAAGAATCTGAAGTTATGGTAGCACCGAACGCAACAAGGGTAGTTGAACGTTATGCCTCAGAAGCAGAAATGGACAGTACATCAAACTCTGTTATGGCAAAACAGGCAGGTGGTGCACGTGGCCAAGATAATACTCCTAAAGTAAGTTTGAAAGCCTGGGATGGAAAATCATCCTATGTGGCAATCTTAAAAAAGACACGTACAAAAGACATGTATAAAAAATATCTTGAACTTCGTGCCGATTATGAAGGTTCTCCTTCGTTCTATATGGAAGTTGCAGATTACTTTAAAAAATGTAAGCTTTACGAAGAGGCTCAGAGGATTCTTTCTAACCTTGCAGAAATCAATCTTGAAAATACAGATGTTCTTCGTGCTCTTGGAAATAAGCTTTATGAATGGGAAGATTATGAAGATGCAGTTTATATTTATTCAAAGCTTGTAAAGCTAAAGCCCGAAGCACCTCTTTTCTTAAGGGATAAGGGACTTGCACTCGATAAGGCCGGAAAGAGCCGTGAAGCACTCGATACTTTGTATAAGATTTTGACAACAGAATGGGATTCAAGATATGCAGAAATTGAACTTGTTGCCTTAAACGACATGAAGTCAATCATTCAGAGGGAAGGATATTCATTAAAAGAACTTGGATATGATAAGGAGCTTTTTGAAAATCTTCCTGTTGATATAAGAATTGTTCTTACCTGGAATACAGATGACTGCGACATAGATTTATGGGTAACAGATCCTGACGGAGAAAAGTGCAGCTACCAGAATAAATATACAGAAAACGGTGCAAGACTTTCCCGCGACTTTACACGTGGATACGGACCTGAAGAATTCTGTATTAAAAAGGCAGTTAAGGGAGAATACATAATTCAGGCTGATTACTACGGTACAAGCTCCCAGAAGATTTTACAGCCGGTTATTGTTCAGGCAGAAGTTTATACAAACTTTGGAAAGCCAAACGAAACAAAACAGGTTTTAACTCTCCAGCTCGATACCGTTAAGGGAAATTATAAGGTTGGAACAATTACATTCTAAAAAATCAGGTGCTCTGGTTTAATTCGGTCAGGGCATCACTTCGGGCCTGGGTAAGAAGCGGCATGTCTTTAGATAAGTCTGCAATCTGGAACTCTATTGCTCCTGATTGAGCTGTGCCGGAAAGTTCTCCAGGCCCTCTTGTTTTTAAATCCTGTTCGGAAATATAAAAACCATCGGTGCTTTCGCGGAGAGCCTTCATGCGTTCAATTCCGGTTTTTGAGATATTCTGACTGTAGATGAGGAAGCAGAATGACTGGTCTTTTCCTCGTCCTACTCGACCTCTAAGCTGATGAAGTTGAGCCATACCGAATCTGTCTGCCATTTCTATGACCATGCAGGTTGCATTTGGTACATCCACCCCAACTTCGATTACCGTCGTAGAAGCAAGAATCTGTATTTTTCCGTCTTTAAAATCGTGCAGAATGCGCACCTGTTCGTCTTCGTCAACTTTGGAATGTAACAGTGCGCATTTAAAACCCGGGTAAACCTTTGCAGAAAGAAATTCGAACATTTTCTCTGCGGATTTAAGAGGGGCAGGAGATCCGTCTTCGGCAGAATATTCAGAATCGATTGCGGGGTATACAAAATACGCCTGGTGTCCCTTTGTAAGCTCCTTTCTCACAGCCTCATAAGCGTTTGCTTCGTTCCCTTCTTTTACAAGATACGTGGTAACAGCTTTACGGCCTTCCGGCATAGTCTTAATAACACTCACATCCAGATCGCCGTAAAGCGTCAAAGCAAGGCTCTGCGGAATCGGTGTGGCGCTCATCATAAGAAGGTGTGGCTCAAAGGTGATACCGCATTTTTCTGAGACACGTCCTTTTGCAACAATAGCCTGGCGCTGTAAAACACCAAAGCGATGCTGTTCATCTATAACAACAAGCTCAAGGTCGTTGTACTGTACACCGGAAGAAAAAAGTGCGTGGGTTCCGATTACAATATCAATTTCGCCTGTCTTAAGTGCTTTAAGGAGCTGGGTTCTTCCGGCAGCCTTTAGGTTTCCGGTAAGAAAGGCAGTTTTAATTCCAAAAGGGGAAAGTAATCTGTCTGTAGTTTCTGCGTGCTGGCGGGCAAGAATTTCGGTTGGTGCCATAAATGCACACTGACCTTTCCAGCTTATAATCCTTAAACATGTAAAAAGAGCACATAGAGTTTTTCCCGATCCTACATCACCCTGTAAAAGGCGAGCCATGGTAAAAGGCTGGCGGGTTGGAAGAGGAATACCCTTATCGTACTGAACTAAAATCCTGTTTCTTTCGGAATAACCTCTGTCTATTTCTGTATTCATCTGGTAGATGACTTTTTTCTGGTCTGGTGTAAGAGAATATGGCAGCGCATCAAAAAGACGCTTTTGTAGGGGAGAAAGGGAAGAAACAAATTCATCATCTGTAAAATCTTTCTGTGGTTCCAGCTCGCCTTGTGTAATTCCCCTTCGCTTTAGGCTTCTTTGGGAAATTACGTACATAAAGTGGTAGAGTTCTTCGTACGAAAGGGTTTTTCTTGCAAGCAGGGCTTTTTCAATATTTTCCGACCTGTGGATATTTATTATGGCTTCCTGTTTAGATAAAAAGCCGTATTTTTTTATAAGATGTTCCGGGATTTCGTTTTCTATTCCGTGTGCATACTGATTTAAGGCAGCTTCAATTGCTTTTGAAATATTTTTCTGCGTAAGTCCTTCTGTAAGCGGGTAGATTGGAATGACTTTCGAATTCAAAGGCCTTGTGTTTATTAAATCTGTTTCATCAATTTTAGGATCAATGTTCATCACGGTTGCTTCAAAGGCTGTACTCTGGAGTGTGTTGTATTTTACAAAAAAGTCTCCTGTAAGAGAGATAAAAGAGCCCGGAACAAGAACTTTTTCGAGGAAGGCACGGTTAAAACAGATTAAAGAAGCATGTGCGGTTCCATCACTTACAATAATTTTGAGTGTTTTCATCCGGCCGTAGCCAAACCATTCGTGCGATAAGACTTTTGCTACCGTGTGGATTTTGTGGCAGATTGCGTAATCTTTTAAAAAATGCTTTTGTGTGCGGTCTTCGTAATCACGGGGGAAATAAGAAAGAAGCTCACCGATTGTAAAGATATTCAATTTTGCGAGAAGAGTCGTGATTTTGGGACCAACACCGGTAATTGCAGAAACCGGAGTATTTATTTCGTTTAATTTCACAAAAATCCTTTAGAAAATCATCCGGGACACGCACGGAATTACATTACAGAATAATCATCAGAAAGGAATCTGCAGGATAAAGAATGAAAGATAACCAAAGAGAATATAACTTACGGCTGCAAGTACTCCGCAGAAAATCCATGTGATTAAAAGTGCTGTTGTATATTTTACGGGTTTTTTAGTGAACTTCGAAGCGATTTTATATGCAATCCTGTTTATAAAATTGTCGATTGCTACCCAGAGTGTATTTTCGTTTCGCTGCCCGTGATTTACTACAAGAACAATCCATCTTACAAAAGCTATGACTGCAAAGAAGATGAGGATGCAGTAGAAGAGGTTCCAGAATATATAAACAATTGCTTCAAGTATAACAGCAAAAGTGATTCTTGATGAATGTGATAATTTAGAAAAAAGTGAGTTTAAAACAGTAAGAATGCCGAGGGCCAGAATCGGTGAAAAATCAACATTTTCTATTCGGAGTTTTTTAAAGCGTCTGAAAAAGTTCAGATAAGGAGCTGCAACTGCAGTTATGAATTTACCGAATGTAGTAAATTTTGCTCCAGGAACCCAGGAGATGATTATTGCTCCAACACAAACAAATGAATATATCAAACATAAAAGTGCAAGAAAACTGAAAACAAAGTTCATATAAAATACCTCTAAAAAATTATTCTGTCCAGACTTCGGTAACAAAATGTATATCCCTTAATTCTTTTAATGCATGGTCATCTGCAGAAATGCGCAGCTGATCATTTACCTTAATTACAAAAGGATTTTTACCTGTGTCTATATGTAAATATACTGAACAATTACCCGTTTTATCAAATAAAAAATTCTTTAATTGAGAGATTGCCGCTTCGCTGTTGAATGTTGGATCAAGTTTTATGTGTACGGATGTTGCCGCATGTGATTCAAGAGCTTTTGCATCTTCGATTGAATCAACTATGAATGTAGGGTTGTCCCTCTGTACATCAACTTTTCCTTTAAATGCATATACGCCTGAAAGTTCCAGCCTGCTTCCAAGATTTTTCCATGTCTGCGGGAAGAAGACGCATTCAATCTGACCGGTATAATCACTCAACTTTCCAAAAGCCATAAGGTCACCTTTTTTAGTAGTGATTGTCCTGAGTCCGCTCAACATTCCAAGTGCTATATAAGATTTTCCTGAATTTTTAGCCTGCCATGGTTTTACGCCGGTTGCTTCGAGCTGTGCTTTTGCCGCTTTTTCTTCTTCTGCAATCCTCATCATATTGGATGATTTAAGGGTGACTGCGTGTTCAATTGCAAGCTTATAATCATCAAGAGGGTGACCGCTTACATAACAGCCTATGCATTCTTTTTCCATGTTTAATAATTCCATTCGTGGAATATCATTTATAACTTTAAACTGGAACTCTGTAAAATTCTTTTCTTCGTCCGGAAGTTCACCAAATAAATCACCCTGTCCTTTAATTTTATCTTCCATCACGTCGTTGGCATAATCAACTGCTTCGTCTAAGTTTGCAAGAAGGGTAGGGCGGTTGAATGTAGTTCCATCAGCTTCTTTAAGGTTGTCGAATGCTCCTGTTTTGATTAAAACTTCTATAACCTTTTTATTAATGATTACTTTTTCGACTCCGCTTTCGGGATCTTTTTCTATTCTTGAGCAGGCTCTCTTTACAAAATCTATGAATGTTTTATAAGGGCCGTTTTCGTTTCTTTCTTCTACGATTGTTCTTGCAGCTGCTTCGCCTATTCCCTTAATTCCTTTAAGTCCGAATACGATTCTTCCATCGACAACGTCAAAAATTACATCTGAGCGGTTTACGTCCGGGGCATCTACAGCAATACCCATTGAGCGAGCTTCTTCTATATACTGAGGAAGCCCGTCGGTAGATGCAATTTCGTTTGTAAGGTTTGCAGCCATGAATTCTGCAGGATAATGAGCCTTGAGCCAGCCTGTTCTGTACGCTAAAACCGAGTATGCAGCTGCGTGCGATTTATTAAATCCGTAGCCCGCAAAAGGAACCATGATATCAAAGATTTCTTCGGCGTGTTTTTCTGTATGACCATTTTTGATTGCACCTTCTACAAAGTCTTTCTTCTTACCCATCAATACTTCGGGCTTTTTCTTTCCCATGGCACGGCGGAGCATGTCGGCACCACCAAGAGAGAAGCCTGCGATTATCTGGGCAACCTTCATAATCTGTTCCTGGTAAACCATTACACCATAGGTTTCTTTTAAAAGTCCTTCGAGCGATGGATCAGGATAGTGAATTGTTTCCGGTTTCCATTTTCCTTCGATGTACTGAGGAATACAATCCATAGGACCCGGACGGTAGAGGGCATTTAAGGCAACAAGGTCTTCGATTTTTTCCGGCTGGAATTCGCGTAAGATTTTCTGCATACCAGGGGATTCAAACTGGAAAACAGCAACAGAGTCCCCGCGTTTAAAAAGCTCAAAAGTTTTTTCGTCTGTTTCGCTTACTTCGGAGGTAAGGAATGGAGGCTCATCAGGTTTTTTATGTTTATTGATGATGTTTTCTGCGTAACGTATAAGAGAAAGTGTTTTTAATCCAAGATAGTCGAATTTTACAAGGCCGCATGGTTCAATAATATCCATTGTGTACTGAACGGCAACTTCCCCTGATTTTGCATCTTTAAATACAGGTGCCCAGTTTGGAAGAGGAGTTAAACCGATTACCATTCCCGAAGCGTGAAGACCCGTGTTTCGTTTTACCCCTTCAAGGCGGAAAGCAAGGTCGAACAATTCCTGATAGCGTGGATCATCCTTATATGGAATTAGCTGACCGCCGTCGGGGAATTTTTCTGTTGGCGGATTAAATGCATCTTTAAGTGCTGCCTTAGGGTTTTCCGGAATACATTTTTTAAGAATGTTTACTTCGTTTAATGGAATGCCAAGAATACGACCGATATCTGCAATAAGGTTTTTTGGTTTAAGTGTACCAAAGGTAACAATGTGACCAACGTTGGCATCGCCGTAAAGGTCTCGTGTGTGCTGGATTATATCCTGGCGGTAATCGAAGTCCATATCGACGTCGAAATCGGGCATGGAAACGCGTTCTGGATTTAAGAATCGTTCAAAGATGAGTCCGTAGCGGAACGGATCAATGTCGGTAATCGTCATTGCATAGGCAACAAGAGAACCTGCTCCGGAACCTCGCCCTGGACCGATTGGAATGTATGGCTTTGGTCTGTTGTTTACGTTGTCCCAGGTAGATTTTGCCCAGTTGATGAATTCCCATACGATGAGGAAGTAGCCCGAAAATCCCATGGTAAAAATTATATTAAGTTCATAATCAGCGCGCTCTCGGATTTCCGGTGTGATTTCCTTGTATCGTTTTTGTAATCCTGTTTCTACAATGTGCCTTACATAATCATTCTGATTAGCCTGATAGTCGTCTCCGTGTGTGCAGAATTCTTTTGGAAGTTCAAAGCGTGGAAGACATTCCTTTAATTCAGGTGTTGAATACTGTTTTATTGTAAGATTACACATGTTTGCAATCTTGATTGTATTGTCAAAGGCTTCGGGACATTCGGGGAAGATTGAACGCATTTCCTGTTCGGTTTTAAAATACCAGGAATCAAGATCCATATCTCCGCCCATTTTTGCATGCGGTTCGTGAAGAAGGTTTTTAAATCCTATACAGCGCAAAGCATCCTGGGCAAGGGAATCTTCTCTTTCTACGTAGTGAACATCGTTTGTGGCTACAAGAGGAATGTCGAGTTTATGAGCAAGATCAATCAGTTTCTTTGCAACAATTTTCTGTTCTGGAATTCCATGATCCTGAATTTCTATGTAATAGTGATCCGGACCAAAAAGATTTTTATATTTTAATGCAAGCTCTTCTGCTTCTTTGTCCATTCCTGCAATTAAAAGCTGGGGAAGTTCTCCCTGAATACATGCAGAACAGCAGATTAATCCTTCGTGATATTTTTCTAAGAGTTCAAAGTCGATTCGTGGTTTTCCGTAATAAAGACCTTCCGTAAAAGCGATTGAAGAAAGCCATGAAATATTTTCGTATCCTTTCTGGTTTTCGCACAAAAGAATCAGGTGGAAGTAATGTGCGTGTTTATCTCCTTCTTCGCCTTTGTGACTGTATGGAACATCATTTTTTTCCAGGTGGCTTCCGTAGGCAACATAGAATTCTTCGCCTACAATAGGATTGATTCCGTTTACATGGCAGAGCTTTTCGAAATTTAATGCACCGAATAAGTTTCCGTGGTCGGTTAAAGCCAGAGCGGGCATGTTAAGACTTTTAGCTTTTGCAACAAGCTTATCTAAAGTAGCACAACTGTCTAAAAGAGAATAATCTGAGTGCACGTGAAGGTGAACGAATCCTGCAACAGGAGTTCCTTCGGGTGCCGGCTCAAATGTGTGATAGTCCGCCATTTACCACCCCTAGCGATTTCCCTGAATGGGAGAGATATAGATATTATATGCTATTTTCGAAAATTACTAAAGTTTAAATTCGTTAAGTTCTGTTGCAAGTTTGTTAAGGTTTTCCTTAGTTCCGCTTGTAGATGCCTTGGTTATTGTTGCTGCATCAGAAATCTGCTGTGAGAAGCTGTTAATCTGATTCATTGTATCGGAAATATTTCTTGTTACTTCTGCAAGATTGTGCATTTCGCGAAGAATCTGTTCTCCACCAACAAGCATTTCGGCAGAACCATTTTTTACTTCTGTTGTAGAATTACTGATTGAGCGCATTGCTTCGAGCACCTGCTGGTTTCCGGCATTCTGTTCTTCCATTGCATTTGAAATAACGCTTTCCTGCTGTTTTACCTGCTGTGAAAGCTCATAAATATTAGAGAAGGAAGTCTGGACCTGTTTGATATCTGTTGTAATCTGTTCAATTGCTTCTGAAAGCGATTTGAGGTTTTCGTCGATAGCCTTGCTCTGTGTTCCTGACTGTTCTGCAAGCTTACGGATTTCTTCTGCTACAACGGCGAATCCTTTTCCTGCTTCTCCGGCATGAGCAGATTCAATTGCAGCATTCATTGCAAGAAGGTTTGTCTGAGTTGCGATTGTCTGGATGACGCTCGAAGCCTGTAAAATACCTGCTGACTGCTGGAGAACATGTTCTGCTGTCTGTACTGCAATACGAACTTTTTCCTGTCCCTGATCTGAGGCATCTCCAAGAAGGCGTACAACTTCACTGTTTTTTTCGAGGATTTGAGAAACACTCTGAATATTTGCAACCATTTCTTCTACAGCGGCAGATGACTGAGTAACGCCTGCAGCCTGTGATTCAATTGCATTGTTGAGCGAACGGATGTTACCCATAATCTGTTCTATGGAAGAATTTGTTTCCTGTACACCGGCAGACTGATTTTCCATTTCGTTTTTAACGCTGCTCAATGCTTCTGTAATGTTCAGGATATTGTCTGTAGTTGTATCCATGTTTGCAACAAGGTCATCTGACTGGCGTACAGAATTTTTTGTTGAATTATTGATTGCAGAAAGAATTGAACCCATATGTCTTTTTAATGAGTTCATATTCTGTATGATTACACCAAGCTCACTGCGGTTATTTGGTTTTTTATCTTCGATTGTATAATCTTTCTGAGAGAGTGCAGATGCAAGTTCATCAATATCAGCTACACAATTTTTAACATCTGAAACAAGGATGTATTCAATTACAAGGAAGTAGATGAGTGTATATGCCGCAATAGGGATAATTCTGGAAATAAGGGCATCGCGGCCTTCTGCAAGGTTTTCCGGAATAACCATAACAACGATGATAAGAAAAAGGCTTCCAAGAAGAGCAAACAAAAGGGTAAGAACATTTCTCTTCATAAGAGACATGGATATTTCTTCTTTAGGGAAGTCAATAAATGCAATGCGGGGTTCAAGAATACGGATATAAAACATATAGAATAAAAGTCCGAATTCACCTACGAGGGCAATTGAAAAAAGAATTGTACAGGGTACGGGAGATTCTCCATGGAAAGATTCCGGAATCCAGCCTTTAGCAACTACCAGAAGCGAAACGACTACGCCTTCCATTACAATATTAAAAAGAGGAAGAGCTACGTTTAATGTAGAAATGAGTTTAAATCTTTTGTTAACGAGAGTTCTCTGAGAGGGATCTGCCATGTAGAGTTTTATTGTTTTATTAAGTAGATAACAGATTCCTGTTGAACAGCCTGCCGAAAAAAGGTACCCGAAAATCATTGCAGGATGGATAGCAAATTTTCCGAATTCCTGATACGAATAAAGATTTAAAAAAGCAGCAAGAACTCTGAATAAAAGAACCGGTGCCATGGTTGTTGCGAAGATAAAGGCATAGCAATACCAGGGTATAATTTTCTTCTGTTCCATAGAAACTCCTTCCAAGTTTGTATTGGTATATAGTATTATAGCATATATCCGGAAAATTTATAGCATAAATTGTTTTTTTTTAACAGGATAACAGTTATATCTTTTTGTTATAGAAACAATTGCATCTCTTTATCAGCAGGAAAAACTAAAGATACAGCATTGAGATATTTTTTGTAATGTTTTTTTGAGTGCCGTTTTATTTAAAACATACATCAACTTCGAATGAACCATATTTTGTGGAAAATGGAATTGCAATTACAGGAAAGTTCTTAGGCCACATAATCTGATGGTTAGGACCGGAAACTGTAAGCGGTGGTGAAATCTCAAGTTCATATTCAGGAATTTTTGAAATAGCGTTTCCCGAGATGATGTTTGTAAATTCACTTACAAGCTCGCATGCCATTTCTTCCCTTTCGTCGGGCTTACATTCAATTCCGGAAACTTCCAGCATTTTAGAAGCCAGCACCTTATGAAGACGGAATGCTACAATTCCCTTGTGAAAGCCTGTTGCGCCGATAATCCCCGAAACTTCCCATGGATGACCTGCATTAATATCAAGAATATAAGGCTCTTTGTTTTGAGTTGTAATCTGGAACATGGATTCAAAAGCGTCCATTCCAGCGGTTAAAAATGCATTAATTAATTTTGCGTCCATACTTCTATTTTATATCAGGTTTGCAGAAAAAAAAAGTTTTATTGTATAAAGAATGTTTTTTCTCTATAATATGCATTAATTTTATTGATTAAGCTGCGCGTCATAATTGCGTGGCGGAGGTTAGATATGAGCGAAGTAAGAGTTAGATATGCACCGTCTCCAACAGGAATGCAGCACATTGGTGGTGTGCGCACTGCACTTTTTAATTATTTATATGCACGTTCTCAGGGTGGAAAATTCATTCTCCGTCTGGAAGATACAGACCGCACCCGCTATGACGAAAAATACGTTCAGAATCTCTATGATACAATGGAATGGCTTGGAATAGACTGGGATGAAGGCGGTTCTAAAGGTGGTGAATATGGTCCTTATGTTCAGTCTGAAAGATTTGAGCTTTATAAAGAATATGCCATGAAGCTGATTGAAAACGGCGAAGCTTATTACTGCTTTTGTGATGCAGAACGCCTTGACCGCATAAGAAAGATTCAGACAGAAAATAAGATGGCACCCGGCTACGACAGAAACTGCCGTCATTTAACTCCCGAAGAAGTAAAGGCAAACTTAGATGCCGGAAAACCATATGTAATCAGACTCAAGGTTCCGATGGAAGGGACAACAAAATTCCATGACCACATCCTTGGCGATATTGAATGGAAAAACGAAGATATTTCTCCGGACCCTGTTTTATTAAAGAGCGACGGATTCCCGACTTATCACCTTGCAAACATTGTAGACGATCACTTTATGAAAATCAGTCACGTAATGCGCGCACAGGAATGGATTCCTTCTACACCGCTTCATGTTCAGATGTATAAATCATTCGGATGGGAGCATCCTGAATTCTGTCACCTTCCGATGGTAAACGGTTCGGACGGAAAAAAACTTTCAAAACGACACGGTTCAACTTCTTTAAACGAATTCCGCGCACGTGGATATTTACCACAGGCAATCGTAAACTATGTTGCAATGCTCGGCTGTTCTTACGAAGAAGGAAAAGAATTTTATACACTCGAAGAGCTTGCAAAGAACTTTAAGCTTGAACATTTGAACAAGGCTCCTGCAGTATTTGATTATAAAAAGCTTGAATATTACAACGGAAACTATATCCGCCAGCTTTCTACAGAAGAACTTTATAAGTGGACACTTCCGTTCATTACAGGTACCGGCGATGCCCTCTTAGAAATCAATCCGGAAAATCCTCAGCCAAAACCAAATGTTGGTCCTGAATTCTCCGGTGTTGCACTTGGAGAAGACGGCCGTCCATACTGCGTAGACAAGAGCATGAACATGAGCACAGAAGATGTTGAAAAAACATTGATGGGACTTATGCCGCTTATTCAGGAACGCCTTAAGTTCTTAACAGAAGCTGCAGAAATGGTTCACTTTATGTTTACAGAACCAGCTGTTCCTCCTGCAGATCAGATTATTCCAAAGAGAATCGATGCTGCAAAAACTAAGGAAGTACTTGAAGTAGCAAAGGAATTTGTTGCAAAGGTATTCGAACTCGATCACGAGGGAGCAGAAGAATGGGCAAAAGCAAAGGCCGAAGAGCTTGGAATTAAACTCGGAGACTTTATGATGCCAATCCGTATGGCCGTAACAGGAAGCCGTGTAAGCCCTCCACTTATCGGTTCCATTGTTGTTCTTGGTAAAGAGCACTCTCTTGCAAGAATCGACCGCACCCTGGCAACATTGTAATTTATGAAATCTAACGGCGATACTTTTTTAGTGTCGCCGTTTTTTTGGGAGTTTTTTTTATGATTAAAAATCGTGCTGCTTCACTTATTATAATTTTATTGATTTATATTTTTGCAGCTGTTTGTGGCTTTTTTATTTTTACTTTTTTTGCTTCGAAGTTTTCTTTGGTGCTTTCATTATTGCTTGCAGATATTGGTGCAACAATTGTTGTTTTTATTTTCAGTTTGATTTTTAATAATGCTTCGGTTTATGATCCGTACTGGAGTGTGCAGCCGCCTGTGATTCTTGGTCTTACATTTATCAATTACATTCTGGTAACTGAACTTGGCTCTGCCCTTCTTGGCTTAAATGATGAAGAAGCTAAGATTGCATTATCGCCTGTTGCAGTGTATTTGTTTATAACAGTTCTCTTCTGGTCTATAAGACTTACGGCTAACTGGGTTTATAATTTTAAAAGTTTTGAATATCAGGACTGGCGTTATGTTATGCTTAAGAAAAAAACAGGACGCTTTTATCCTGTTGTAAATTTTTTTGGCATTCATTTATTTCCAACCTGTGTTGTTTATTTATGTGTGCTTCCTGCTGTAATAGCTTTTTTTGAAGATGCAGATTTTGGTGTGGCAAGTGCACTCTTTATTACATTGAGTCTTTTTGCAGCCATCTTTCAGGGAATTGCAGATATTCAGATGCATAAGTTTAGAAAGTCAGGTGTGGGTGGCTTTATCAGGACAGGACTCTGGAAGCATTCCCGACATCCGAATTATCTTTGCGAAATCCTTATGTGGTGGGGAATAGGACTTGCAGGAGTTTCTGCACTGGGCTGGAACTACTGGTATCTTTTAGCCGGAGCTCTTATAAATACCCTTATGTTCTTTTTTGTAAGCATCCCTATGGCAGAAAAGCGACAGTCCAGAAAACCCGGCTTTGAAGAATACAAAAAAGAAACCAGAATGTTGTAAAATGAATCATTCGCACATTTACACTATACAAAATACGTGTTATATTTTCACCATAGGAAATGTCCTGATTCTGGCGGTGCCTCCACGTAACTCAATCAGCTTTGGCTGAATTAATTTACAGGAGGCTTGCTTATGACATGTGATTTTATTATTACAACGGTAACATGTGTTGCCACTATAATATGCACTGTTATAGCAGTTCTCTCATATTTTAGAAATAAAAATGAGTAAAAAATAAAGCCGCCATAGTCCATCACAACGACTGGCGGCTTTGACTTACAACGTGGAGACGACCCATAGAAACGGGCATTTCCTTTCATTTAATATAACATAGAAACTGGTGGCAGTCAAATTCATCAGAGGTTATAAAACAAGGATTATATATGACAAAAATATTATTTGTATGCCATGGAAATATATGTCGTTCACCGATGGCCGAATTTGTGATGAAGGAACTTGTTCGGCGTGCGGGGCTCGAGGATGAATTTCTTATTGAATCTGCTGCAACAAGCCGCGAAGAGCTCGGAAACGACATGCACTATGGAACACGAACAAAACTCCAGCAAATGGGGATTCCTTTTACACGCCGCGCTGCCCGCCAGATGACAAAAGATGATTATGACCGCTATGATTTTCTTGTTGCAATGGACGACGAAAATATTTATTACATGACTCGCCTTTGGAATCCGGACCCGGAGCGTAAAATCGTGCGCCTTCTTTCTTTTGCAGGACTAACCCGCGATATTGCCGATCCATGGTTTACAGGAAATTTTGACGACACTTATGATGATGTCCTTAAAGGCTGCACCGCATTTTTAAGGTATATAACAAAAAAATAATTTTTCTTCCATATAAAATATCATTTTTTTACAATTTCACACTCATTTTTTACAACATTATTTAAATTATTGAAGTATAATAATTAACAGAAAGTAAGCTTTTAAAAAACTGTGAGGTAAGTATGAAAAAGTTAGGTTTTGGGCTCATGAGGCTTCCTTATTCGGAAGATAAGACCTGGGGAAACGTAGATTTAGAAAAAACCCGCGATATGATAGACACTTATATGAAAGAGGGTTTCACTTACTTTGATACTGCATGGGTATATCATGGTGGATTCAGCGAGAAAATTTTTGGTGAACTCGTAGGAAAACGATACCCAAGAAATGAATTCCAGGTAACAACAAAAATGCCTTTATGGAGCATGAAAGAAAGCTCAGAATTACAGAAGATTTTTGACGAGCAGCTTGAAAAATGTCATGTTGATTATTTTGATTATTATTTCCTTCACGCATTAAATAAAGAAGTTTACGAAAAAGCAGAAAAGCTTGGTGGATTTGAATGGATGCAGAAGATGAAGGCTGCGGGAAAAATCAAACACCCGGGATTCAGCTTCCACGATACAGCAGATGTACTCGAAGAAATTCTTTCTGCCCATCCGGAAGTAGAACTTGTTCAGCTTCAGATTAACTATATTGACTGGGAAAGCGATAACGTTCAGAGTCGTAAGTGTTATGAAGTATGTCGTAAACACGGCATTCAGGTTTCCATCATGGAGCCTATAAAGGGCGGAAGTCTTGCAAATCTTACAGACGAAAGCAGAAAGTATTTCAATAAGGTAAATCCTGATGCTAGCCTTGCAAGCTGGGCTGTAAGATATTGTGCCAGCCTTGATAATATCCTTGTTGTTTTGAGCGGTATGAGCAATATGGAACAGCTTAAGGATAATATGTCTTATATGAAGTATTTTGTTCCACTTTCTTCGAAGGAACAGAAGGCTGTAAAAAAGACTGCAAAATTTATTGCAAAGACAATCGCCATCCCTTGTACGGCTTGCCGCTATTGTGTAGACGGATGTCCTAAAAAGATTAATATTCCACGCTATTTTGAACTTTACAACGAACAGAATCGTTATGGTGTTGCAAGTTATAAGTGGCATTATGATGAAGCTAAGAAAAACGGCGGAGCTCCGGGAGATTGTATTTCTTGCGGCGCATGCCAGAGACACTGCCCTCAAAAGCTTAAGATAATCGATCTTCTTAAAGAAGTAAAAAATACATTCGAAGCATAAGACTTTAAGAGTAAATATAGGTTAAACGTAAAGAGCTGTCCTTGGAGGTTTTAAAACTTCTAAAAGGACAGCTCTTTTTTATTTAAGTCGGCACAGATTGATTAATTATCAATGCGCCACGTGTTATTTTTATGCCTGTAAAGCGGTAACAGCAACAGTTGCAACAATGTCTTCTACGTTACAGCCGCGGCTAAGGTCGTTTAATGGTTTTGCAAAGCCCTGACAGATTGGACCGATTGCCATCCATCCGCCCATGCGCTGACAGATTTTGTATCCGATGTTTCCTGCGTTGATGTTAGGGAAGATGAATACGTTTGCGTGACCTGCAACCTTGCTTCCAGGAGCCTTGAGTTCTCCAACTTCAGGAGCGATTGCTGCATCAAACTGGAATTCTCCGTCCAATGCTAAGTCCGGGGCAGCAGCTTTTGCAAGTTCTGTAGCCTTCTGAACTTTTGTTACAGTGTCGTAGAATTTTGCATCGTTTCCAGAACCCTTTGTAGAGAAAGAAAGGAGTGCTACGCGTGGTTCAATTCCACCGATTTTTTTAGCTGTGTCTGCAGATGCAATTGCAATGTCGCAGAGTTCTTCTGCTGTAGGTTCAATGTTGATTGCACAGTCACCGAAAACAGAAACGCCTTCTTTGATGTATGGATTTCCACCCTGTGGTGCTACCATGATAAAGCAGCTTGAAACAGTCTTAAATCCAGGTGCAGTTTTGATTACCTGAAGACCAGGGCGTAAAGTGTTTGCAGTTGAGTGGCATGCACCAGAAACAAATCCGTCTGCATCTCCAGCCTTAAGGATGAGAGCTCCGTACATAGTGTGATCTTTTAAGATAGCGGCTTTTGCAGCAGCTACATCAGCATATTCAGGAGCTCCTGTTTTCTTGTTGATTTTTCCTTCGCGTGCCTTAAAAAGGAGTTCTGCATATTTATCTGCGTTTGCATCTTTTGCAGGGTCAACGATTGTTACACCGCTTAAATCTGCATTGCTTCCGCTTGCCTTAATGTCATCGTCGCTTCCAATCAAAATGATTTTTGCGATTCCTTCTTTTACGATTTTTGATGCTGCTTCTACAACACGTTTATCTTCGCCTTCGCATAAAACGATTGTTTTATTTGCAGCCTTTGCCTTGTTTAATAAATCTTCTACAAATGCCATTTTTATCCTCGGATTTTATAAAAAATATGCTACAATTATACCGCATATATGGAAAAAATGTAATAAGGGGAAGAAGATGAATGTAAAAATGACTGTATTAAAACGTTTCGCTTATGGTTTTCTTATTCTTCTGGCAGCATGTGTCATCGGGATGGGTGTAACATTGATAAGACAGGAAGTACTGGAGGTTGAAACATTCCTTATTCCTTTTATAGTTTTTTTTGCATTAAACCTTGTTATTCTTTTTATGGAAGCTGTTTTTAATCCTACTCTGGTAAAAATAAATAAAGTTCTATCATTGATCATGATTACGATAGTATTTTTGACAAGAGGATATACAGATAAGTTTGAATTTTTTCTGTATTTTTCCATTTTGATTCCTTTTGTATTATGCCAGATTCCTCTGGAGAAAGAGGAAGAACGCATCAGACGGGAATTTTTTGGAACTACTCCTCCTAAGGAAATAATAAAATCTTATGTAATTCTTTTTTTGATTCTTATTCTGGTTTATAGTATTGCAGCAATGTTTTATTGGGATTTGACACCAGCTAAAAATGAAACGGGAAAAATGATTCTGATTTGTGCTATTATTCTTCCGGTTATTTTCTGGGGTATGTATCTTCTTTACCGTTTTGTTATCAAGAGAACAAAAATCACAACAGTGGTTAAGAAAATCATAATCTTATTTTGTGGAATTATGATTTATTTTCTCTGTTCCTCTAAAGAAAAATTTATTGAACATCTTCCTATTATTATAGATTTGGCAAGTTATATCACACTCACGATTCATGATTTGTATCTGGAAAAGCAGAAGCAGAAACAATACAAACCGATTTTCCATCCTTGAATCCGCAAAATCTTAAGGAAAATCTCTTTCCTTTAAAATGTGAATCTGATATAATCAAAAAAATTCTAAAGGGGTAGAATAGAATGTTAACTGGTCGTAATTTGATACAGCCGGATGATCTTACGGTTTCCGAAATCGAAGAAATTTGTAAATTAGCAGAACAGATTATTGTTGATCCTAAATCTTTTAATGATGTGTGTCGCGGGAAAATTCTTGCGACACTTTTTTTTGAGCCGAGCACTAGAACACGACTTTCTTTTGAGGCGGCAATGCTCAGACTCGGTGGTTCTGTAGAAGGCTTTTCGGATGCAGATAACACTTCTACATCAAAGGGAGAAACTCTTGCAGATACAATCAGGGTTGTTTCAAGTTATGCAGATGTAATTGCAATGCGTACTCCAAAAGAAGGTGCGGCACTTTTAGCAAGTAAATATTCTGCCTGCCCGATTATCAATGCAGGAGACGGCGGACACTATCATCCGACACAGACTCTTACCGACCTTGTAACAATCAGACAGCTTTTAGGTGGATTAGAAAATCATACTGTAGGTTTCTGCGGGGATTTAAAATTCGGACGAACGGTTCATTCTCTTGCAGAAGCGCTCCGTCATTTTAAGGGAAATAAGTTCATCTTCATAAGTCCAAAAGAGCTCACTGTTCCTGATTACTTAATCACAAATGTTTTGGAGCCGGCCGGTGTAAAATACGAAATTGTCGAAAATCTTGATTCAGTTATAGATCAGCTTGATGTTCTTTATATGACCCGCGTTCAGAAAGAAAGATTTTTTAATGAACAGGATTACATCCGCTTAAAGGACACTTACATCCTCGATACAGAAAAGATGAAGCTTGCACGCAAAAACATGATTATACTTCATCCTCTTCCGCGCGTAAACGAAATCACTCCGGAAGTTGATGATGATCCTCGCGCTGCATATTTTAAGCAGGTAAAATACGGAATGTATGCAAGAATGGCTTTAATCGCAAAGCTCACAGGTGCACTTTAAGGAGGGGAAAATGTTAAACGTAAATACTATAAAAAACGGACTAGTAATTGATCATATACGCGCAGGCTCAGGCTGGAAAATCTATCAGTGGCTTGGACTTGATAAGGCACCTTTTACATCATGTCTTATTCAGAACGTTGTTTCTAAAAAATCCGGTAAAAAGGATATCATTAAAATCGATAATATCATCAACATTGACTACTCTGTGCTCGGTTTTATTGATCCGGAAATCTGTGTAAACATCATTAAAAACGAACAGATTGTAAATAAAATCACTATGGAATTGCCTCCAAAGGTTAGCGGCGTCTTCAACTGTAAAAATCCTCGCTGCATCACACAGACCGAGCATTATGTAAAACCTACATTCATTCTTGCAGATAAGAAAAAGGGCATTTACAGATGCGAATATTGTGACACATTATATCTTGCTGGTGGAGATAAATGACAAGAGCAACTTTAATTTTTAATGCAAGACTTCTCGACGAAGCTATGGATACTCCTGGCGCTTTACTGATTGTTGATTCTAAAATCAGGGCGGTTTTTCAGGGATATTTTACTTCTGTAGATACTGCTTCTGTGCTGGCTCATCAGGTGATGGCAGAGGATGGCTGCGAAGCTGATTCAAGGCTGGAGCTTTACGATGCACGTGGTCTTACCGTAACACCGGCTTTTATTGATATGCATGTTCATATGCGCTACCCGGGACAGACAGAAAAGGAAGATTTGAATACGGGACTTCATGCGGCAGCTGCAGGCGGATACGGAACTGTTGTTGCAATGCCGAATACTAATCCTGTTGTTTCATCTTTTGATCTTGCAATAAAAATTGAACAGGAAGCAAGGGCTGTGGGACTTTCCCATATGTTCCAGACTGTGAGCATCACTAAGAATTTTGATGGCGAAACGGTTTCTCACTTAGAGACGCTGGATAAAAAATATATTCCTGTTATAAGCGAAGATGGACGCGAAGTTCTTTCTTCAAAAGTGATGCTTGATGCTATGAAGATTGCGGCTTCTAAAGGTTTGATTGTAAGCTGTCACTGTGAAGATCCTTATCTTGCCACTGCAGCAAAACCATTCAGAAAAGAAGGAACTCCCGAAAGTCTTACAAAGGCAAATGAACTTTTAGCACTTGCCGAAGATACCTGTACAATCAGAAATCTTTTACTGGCTCAATCAGCTGGGTGCAGAATTCATATCTGTCATGTAAGTACTGCTAATTCAATAGATGCTGTTCGTGCCGCTAAAGAAGAATTTTATGATGTAGGACACGTTACCTGCGAAGTTACTCCTCATCACCTTGCTCTTACAGGAACTGATGAGCCGAATATTTATTCAATTGTTAATCCGCCGCTCAGAACAGAAGAAGATAGAATCTGTTTAATAGAAGCTTTACGCGATGGAACAGCCGATGTAATTGCTACAGACCATGCACCTCATACCGCAGAAGATAAGGCTGCCGGAAGTCCTGGATTTACGGGGCTCGAGACAGCGTATGGAGTCTGTAATACTGTCTTAGTAAAAGAAAATCAGTTTAGTCCAAGGCGATTGAGTCAGCTTATGTCTTCTGCTCCTGCAAGAATCTTAGGGCTTCAGAAGGGATTACTCCGCTCAGGATATGATGCAGATATTACTTTAGTTGATCCTGATGAAGAATGGACAGTTGATTCAAGTCTTTTCTGTTCAAAAGGAAAGGCAACTGTATTCGAAGGAAAAACTCTTATGGGAAAGGTGCACGCTCTTTTTATAGACGGACGCAAGGTTTTCGACAGATAAATCTTCAATAATAAATATTCTGCCCCCGATTTTATAAGAATTTTTCATGTTTTTGGGGCAGAATTTTTTTATATTTTTTCTCTGATTTTAAATAAAGTACTTTTCATAGAAACATTGTTTGTGGTATATTTATACTGTGTAAGTGCATAAATATGCATAACGGGTTCAGGCCTGCCGATTGCTGAATTACCGTTTGTTCTTGCATTTACAGAGGAGTAAAAAGAAATGAAAAATGCTTACGTAAACCGTGTATGGGAAGAAGTAAAAGCAAAAAATGCTAACGAACCTGAATTCTTGCAGGCCGTTGAGGAAGTTTTAACAACTCTGGATCCAGTTGTAGATCAGATGCCACAACTTGAACCAAATGCCATTCTTGAAAGATTGGTAGAACCTGAACGTGTAATTCAGTTCAGAGTACCTTGGATGGATGATGCAGGTAAATATCATGTAAACCGCGGATTCCGTGTACAGTACAACAGTGCTATTGGACCTTACAAAGGAGGTCTTCGTTTCTCTAAGGAAGTAAACCTTTCTGTTCTTAAATTCCTCGGATTTGAACAGGTTCTTAAAAACTCTCTTACAACATTACCTATGGGTGGTGGTAAGGGTGGTTCTGACTTCGATCCTCATGGAAAATCAGACAAAGAAGTTATGCGCTTCTGCCAGTCATTCATGACAGAACTTTATCGCCACATTGGTCCTGATACAGACGTTCCAGCTGGTGATAAGAATGTTGGTGGACGCGAAATCGGATTCTTATTCGGACAGTACAAGAGAATCCGTGATGAATATACTGGAGTATTAACAGGTAAGGGTCTTACATTCGGTGGTTCTTTAATTCGTACAGAAGCTACCGGATACGGTCTTATCTACTTTGCTCAGGAAATGCTCAAGAAAGTTGGAGATGACTTTAAAGGCAAGACTTGTGTTGTTTCTGGATCTGGAAACGTTGCAGAATATGCTGCAGAAAAACTTATCCAGCTTGGAGCAAAAGTTGTTACACTTTCTGACTCAGACGGATACATCTACGATGCAGACGGTATTACTCAGGAAAAACTTGACTGGGTTAAGGAACTCAAGACAGTTCGCCGTGGTCGTATCTCTGAATATGCTAAACAGTTCCCTTCTGCAAAATACTTTGCAGGAAAGAAAGTATGGGAAGTTAAATGTGACTGCGCATTCCCATGTGCTACACAGAACGAACTTCTTGGTGAAGATGCACAGAAGCTTTTGGATAACGGCGTAAAACTCGTTGCAGAAGGTGCTAACATGCCTTCTAACATCGATGCTGTAAACAAATTCCTTGCAGCTAAGATTCTTTACGCTCCAGGTAAAGCTTCAAATGCCGGTGGTGTTGCAACATCTGGTCTTGAAATGTCTCAGAACTCAGAACGCCTCTCTTGGTCTTCTGCAGAAGTTGATGCAAAACTCCACGACATCATGATCAACATCCACAACAACGCTTACGACACAGCAGTTAAATTCGGTGCTAAAGATGGTAACTGGGTTAACTACGTGGCTGGTGCTAACATCGCAGGTTTTGTTAAAGTTGCAGATGCAATGATCGCACAGGGATTAGTATAATAAGTTTTCAGGCTGATAACGACAAATGTCGTTGCAGCCTAAAACTTTTAATGCCGTGATATGTAGCACATACACGTCAAACCAATTTCAAAGCCGCCAGTTTTACTGCGGTTTAAATCATAGAGAAGGCACGTTAAACGTGCCTTTTTAAATATTGGAGTAGTTGGTTCGTATTTTTTTAGTAACCTAAATAGCTATGCAGGAAATCAGTTCTATCCGAAAATTTGCGATTAATAATGCGGTTCCAATCATGCAGGACGAAAGTAATGAATTCATCTGTAATTATATCCGTGAGCATGATTCTAAAAAGGTGCTCGAAATAGGAACTGCAATCGGGTTTTCTTCGATAAAGTTTGCGCAGGTGCGTGATGATGTTTTTGTCACTACGATAGAATCTGATATAGACAGGCACATTAAGGCAAAAGAAAATTTTACTGCTTTTGGAGTTGCAGACAGAGTGAATGCCGTTTATGCCGACGCCCTTAAATACGAAACCGACGAAAAGTTTGATGTAATCTTTATTGATGCGGCTAAAGCTCAGTACATCAACTTTTTTGAAAAATATAAAAACAATCTTTCGGAAGGCGGCGTGATAATCACCGATAATCTTTCGTTCCACGGAATGGTCGAGGACATGAGTCTAACAAATAATTACAGCACAAAGCGCCTCGTAAAAAAAATCCGAAAGTACATACTATTCTTGCAGGAAAACCAGGAGTTCGAGACCACGTTCTACGAGTGCGGGGATAAGATATCCGTCAGTCGGAGAAGATAAGCCGGCTGGGATAAATGTCATAAATTTGAAAACAAATTATATGCAGCCGGCGGGATAAGATTTCCGGTTCCCCCGGGTTTTATTCAAACCTAAACCACTTAAAGTCAAAATTGCTTCCCGGGAGGAAGATAAAGCTTACTTCAACCTTGCCCTGGATTTTTCCAAGTTCGAAAGTCTGTTCGGTGTAATCATCTGAGCGGGCAAATTCTATTCGCTCTGTTTTTGCGCTTCCATCTGCCCCAAGGATTTTGATGTTGATTGAGTTTGCATGGTCCTTTGCACGACCTAAGATTGTTATGCGCGATGCGGAAGAGAAACTCATATCGCTGAAAATCAAACTTACGTTGTTTCCAATCTTTGTTACTGCATCCTCTGTTTTTGTAAATGAATCACCTGTGATAGAATCTGCATCAAGGGCGCAGAGTTTTGCTTTGGCTTTTGGAGTTTTATCAAAATAAAAGCCTTTAAAGTACACGTCGTTTTTGAAGAAGAAAGAAATTGTGTGAACTCCAAAAAGACGTCTTTCGAGCGTGAAAACATTTTCTGAATATACGTTGTAGATGGATTCATGCTTATAGGTAAACTGACCAAGGGATTTTCCATTTTCCGGAGTGCCGTCAAAAACTTCTACAGGAAGCTCTGTCATAAAAGAGAAAATCGGGATGTGGATGCTGTCGGCCCCTTCTTTTCCAAAATCAACTTTGTCAAAAGAAATCCAGCTTTCTCCGTTGTTTCTGGTAGAAATTCCACTTTCCAGGCAGACAATCGGTTTTTCTTTTCCGCCGCCCCAGGAATCAAAACGGCATGCTTCTATGAGGGTGAAAGGGTCTCGGTTAGAGTTTCCAAAGCCTGTTACAGTAAAAGGTAAATCACTCATAACTTCGTCGAGTTCTGTGTTGTTACGTGCTGTACATCGGAGAATGCATTTACCATCATTTTTTGCTTTTATGACTGCACTTTCAGTTCCACTTCCTTTTCCTTTAAGTTCCGAAACTTCTATAAAGTCGCTTGAAACACATTCAGGTAAAACAGGATTCCAGTTGATTTCTTTAAGGCTTGCGTTTTCCGGTAATACCTTTGCGCTCACTTTTATTTCTGATTTTGTCTTATTAAGATCAGTTTTTTCGGTGCAGCTGATTTCGATTTTTCTTAAAGGGATAAAATCATTTTCCGGTTTTAAGCTTGAATCTGGCAGAATGCTGTTCCATTTTCCGTCTTTGTAAGAAAGGGCAGAGGATGTAAGATCTTTAGAGGCGGCCTGAACTGTAAAAGATGAACGTTTGTCCTTTGCTCGAACAATCGCAACAAGGCGGTTAGAAAAAAGTCGTCTGGTATGTTTTTTATCTGTACCAACATACTCTTCGTAATCGGTTGAGTCTCCGTTATCAAGACCACAGAGTACGGCATCTCCGTTAACTTCCACAGTGATATAGTTTCTTGCATTTTCTACAGGCGTTCCATTTTTATCCTGAACCATCAAATCTATAAAGAAAAGATTTTCTGTGTCGTAGTTTTCCGGGCTAAGGATGATTTTAGATGGATCTTCGGGAGTTTTCTGAACATCCTCTGCGATTATGTTTCCGTCTTTGTCATATCCTACGGCTTTTATTTCGCCCTTATGATATTCAGCCTGCCACTGCCCGAACGGATTTGGGGAGTTTTCGTGATCGATGTCCTTTTTGCCAAATGACTTTCCGTTTACAAAAAGTTCAACACTGGCAGCATTCGTATACGCTTTTATATCAATCAGCTGACCTTCGTTAAAATCCCAGTATGGAAGAAGGTGAACAAAAGGCTCTGCATTTTTATTCCATTCAGATTTATAAAGATAGAAGGTGTCTTTCGGAAAGCCTGCCGTATCAATCTGGCCAAAGTAGGAATTCTTTGTGTGATACGGAGTCGGTTCTCCAATGTAATCCCAGCCTGTCCAGATGTATTGACCAAAGCAGAAATCCTTATGTTTTGCTTCTGTGATTACGGCTTGAGTATTTTTTGCGCCCCACGGTACAGTACAGTTTCCAAGGCTTGAGCACTGTCCGTCAGAGAAGGTAATCAGTTTTAAGGTTTCCGGGAAATGATAGATTCCGCGGCTTTGTACTGTTGATGCAGTTTCGCTTCCGTAGATTACCCAGTCCGGATATTTTTTGTGATGTTCGTCGTAAAGGCGTTCAAGATAGTTGTAGCCAACAAGATCCAGTTCCATTCCACATTTTTGTGCTTTTTCGTCCATCATGTAGTTAGAAGCAGAGGTAATAGGGACAACCCTAAGCGGATCATATTTTAATACTTCTTTGTAGAGCTTTTTTGTGATTTCAAGACCGTTTCCGCCGACTGTATCAAAAATCTCATTTCCGATTGACCACATAAGAAGGCATGGATGATTACGGTCTTTTTTTACCCAGTTACGGATATCTATTCTGTAGTTGTCGTTAAAATAGTTTCCGTAATCAAAAGGAGTTTTTGGCATTTCCCACATATCAAAAATTTCATCATCAATTAAAAGTCCAAGCTCATCGGCTAAATCCATCCAGGCTTTTGGAGGAGGATTGTGGGAACAGCGGACAGAATTAATTCCCATTTCTTTGAGCATTAAAAACTGTCGGCGAAGTGCATTTTTACTGAATGCAGAACCGAGTGCACCATGGTCGTGATGATGGCAGGCTCCATTTATGACTACGTGCTTTCCGTTTAAGAAAAAGCCTTTATTTTTGTCGAACGAAATTGTTTTAAATCCAAAATTACATGTTACGCTGTCGATGATTTTTCCGTCTTTGTCGTAGAGATCTGTTTTTGCAATATAGTAATCAGGTTTTTCGATGTCCCAGATAAGAGGATTTTTTACTTTGATTTGGGTGACTGTTTCGCTTGTTAAAGGTGTTTGTAAAAATACGTTTCCGTTAAAATCTGTGAGCGTTGTAGAAAGTTTATAATCATTAAGATTTCTGGAAATAAGATTTCCGTCGGCGGCCGGGGTAGAATCATCATCAGTTGATTTATCATCAGACGGGCGGTTTTTATATTTTTTTACTTCCGTACCGATTGTAAGAGTCCAGATTTCTTCATCATCTTTTTTGGCACAAAGATAATTTCCATCAACAGGAATAAAAGTTTCCGGCTTATTGATGAGATTAACATCGCGGAAAATACCGGCACCCGAATACCATCTTGTATTACAGTTTTGATAGACACAGATTACAAGGATTTCGTTTGCACCTTCTTTTACAAAAGGTGTTAAATCTATTTCGAAGGTTGAGTATCCGTATTTCCATCCGCCCGCATACTGATTATTTATCCAGATGCCAGAATTCATATAAACGCCTTCGAACTGTAAAAATAGCGCACGCGAAGAGATATCGTCTTTTGTAAGGGTAAATGTTTTTTTATAAAAACCGATGCTGTTTCGGTATAAAGCCTTTGCCTTTGTAATCATCCAGTCGTGAGGAATGGTCACTGGTGAAAAGGGAAGTGTTTTAGAAGTGTCGTAAAAATCAGCCGGAGACAAAAGATTCGGCTTTCCATTAACATACATTTTTTCTTCCGGGATGGAAGCTTCTGCAAAAGTCCAGTTATCGTTGAATAAAGTCATCATGCTTATATTCTAGAATGGAAAGTGCAAAAAAGATATAAAGAAAATCCACAAAAATATTAAAAAAATAGCCTGAAAAATTAAAAAGCCCCTGGAAGAGCCCAGATAATCCTAAGCACCACAATACGAAAGATACCGCTGCTGGATTCCTCCTCTGACGGGGTTTTCTAACAATTGCGTGAAAGGCATCTGGACTCATCCAGAGGCTCTTATAAAGTCGACTTATAAAACATAAAGTATTATTGATTTTAAGTCAACGGGATTCAGAATCAAATCCAAATCAAAAACAAAATGAATCAAAGCGAAAGCAGAATGCAGGAAGAATCATCAGAAGGTAAAGACGAATTCCACTCCGACTCCAATCAAGGCTATAAGTAACATCTGCCCGACGTTCGAAAGGATATCATATTCTTCACCGATGTTTGGAATAACAGGGATGCGCGTTACTACCCCAAGCCTGAAAAGTTCATTAAAACTGTAGCCGGTTTTTACGTAGACATTAACACTTGCATTGAGCATTTCGATTGGTGTGTATAAAAATTCAAGACCAACGTCTGTATAAACTCCCTTTTCGCCCGGAATATCGGTATAACCCAAAAAGAAACTGAAGCTTGGTCCAACCTCAGATTTTTCTGAATCAATAAAAAGATAACCAACGCTTGCACCCAGAGCAAAATTTCCAAAATTAACTTCCGGTACTACAGAAACTCCGGTAAGAAAAGATCCTGTAAGACTGGTTCTGAATTTTATGGCAGAATGTAACGGAGCAAGAGAAATTAAAACAATGATTATACCAAGGAATTTTTTCATATTTGCCTCCTCATGATTTTGCTTCGAGAATAATTGTACCATCAGAAAACCAATCTGTATAGATGATTTTTTGATGGGCATGTGATTTCTATCGACTTTTAGACTTTATTCTGGGGCTCTAATTTTTTTGTCCCTTGATTTTCTAGCGAATAGAAATCTGATTTCAGCCCTCTACAGAAGAAAAAAATACAGCGACAAAAGCGAGAGTGAAAGAATAAGCTTGATTTTTGCGTCCTTCATCTCGTTCCCACAGTTTATACGATTCCTTACTGCGATAAGTTCTTTTTCCATCTTTGCTTCATTTCTGTCTGATCTTCTGCCGGCCCCTCTGTATTCAGTGATGATTTTTTTGTACTTCATAAAAAGATACATAGCCCCTGTAGTGATTGTGCAAGCCAGAGTGATTTTGATAAGTCCTGAAAGAATTTCCATAGTGTTCTCCTTAAGTTTTATTGATTAAATTATAGTGGGGTAGAGTGTCATGGAATGGCACTGTGAATTTTTTTTTATTTTTTTTTGCGTCCTGGAATGGATGATTTTTTATCTATTCACGGGTCTGGGTGGTGAGGAATATTAATCTGTCCATGGGGGTGTTAAAAATTCTTATCTATTAACAGGGCCTATTCCCACAGATTGGGAATGAAAGTGTTGTATATTAGTGGTAATCGGACGCATGTCTGAAAGGAGGAAACTTATGGAAAAAAGAAAAGAGTTCTTTAACAGAATACTTGCTATGGCAAAAAGGGCTCAAGACTGGTCATATCCAGAAAGAGAATATGAAAATGTCGAAGTATACATCAGTCAGCTTGGAAAATCATACCGCTACTACATGACGAATAATGCACGATGCCTTATGAAAAAACTTTCAGAACGTAATTACGCAATGCCCGAACCTTGTGAGTTTAAGGATAATCCATGGTTGGCAAAAGAAGTCAAAAAGAAAATGATAGAACTTGGAGTAAGTTATTCCTTCGAAGATGATGTGGCCCACATAGTAAATTATTTTCCGCCGTGGAGTGAACCGATGATTGGTTATTTGAGGTAAAGGGATTGCGGGGAGAGTGAAAAAGATTTTTATGAAGATTAAAAAATCTAGTATATAATATCTTGTAAAATGGCAGTTAAGGGGATAAATTTTGTATTTTTGTTAAAAGTTACCTCCCTTAACTTGCAAATAACGCATAGTGTGCTAGCATGAAATAAAGATTAATTATTAAAGGAAAAAATAGTTTTGAAACAGTTTGAGGATAATTTGTTTAAAATTAAAAATGTGGAAAGGGTACCTGGTAATATTATTAATATAGAATTACGGAATGAAATGCAAATTATTTATACAGATGTTTCTGATTATATTGATAATAGTCCTGATTTTGGTGGGCATGATTGGAAAAATGATATTGGAAAGACAATTGAGGCAGATATTAGAAAGATTAATGGTTATTATTGGATAAAATTTTGTAAATATATCGAAGATGATTTAGAAGATAGTTTGGAAAATAATGGAGATTATGATTTACAATTTGATTGTTTTAATCAAAGGGATTTTTTAAGTAGAGATAAGATTTTTCGAACTTATATTGATTTTGATAAACCAGAAATGATTGCCATTAGAGAAGAAATAGGTGGAAAAAAAACATTCAATCCAACTAAAGATTTTAAAGATTATCTAATAGAAGCATATCTCGAAATGGATTATGATTTAGAAGATATTTCGAAAATATATGGTATTTCAATTGAAATATTAAAAGATTGGATTTTTGTGTATAAAAATAAATATGAACCTGTTGTTCCTCATAGTTATTTTTCTGTATCAGATGATAATTTGCGTTCATTATTGGAGGTTGGCAGATATAATCCATATAAGAACTATGGTAATATAAACATTAATTCTTTTTTTATTAGTTTTACTTATGAAATTCCAGAAAGCATTAGGATTCGTTTTAATGAATTATTTAAAAATAAGAAAAAGAAATCAGATGATGAAATAGCAATTTTTCTAAGGATTTATCCTTCATTGGTGAAAGAATTAAGAAAGGATTTAAGAAATAATAATAAAAGTGATTATTTTTATAAAAAGGCAATAAATTTAATTCCAACTTGGGCACAAAGTCCAAACCAATATAATCATAGAATAATAAGAGCTTATTTTAAGGCCTATCATCGGTTTGATGAGCCACCTACCAAAGATATGATTATAGAAATTTGTAATTCAGATAAAAGTTGTTATGTAGATAATTTTCAAGCTACTTATTCATCTTTGAAAGTAGATGGGCCAACTACTAATGGAAAAGTATTTATAGATGATGGAATCTATGTTCAAATTTGGGAAGAAGTAGAAGATGTTTTATTAAAATATGAACATTATTTTTATAATACAAAAGCAAATTAATGAGGTATGTTATGATTGAAGAAAAAAAACAATTGAATTACGGAGAATCAACTATTTACGAAATTGTAAAACAAATTGAAGAAGATAGGTTTGTTATGCCTGCATTCCAACGTCAATATGTATGGAATATGGAACAAATAGAAAAACTTTGGGATTCTATTCTTTCTAATTTCCCGATTTCTACATTTCTTTTTTGGCATCTAGATAATAACAACACAACTAATGAAACTTTTTTTTGTACGTTTATGAAGAAAATGCTTTTTAAAAATTCAAAAAAACAACCTGCGGATGAATCCTATAATATTCAAACTATTGATACCTCAATTGTAGATACGGCAATTCTTGATGGTCAACAAAGACTTACATCATTGTATTTGTCTTTAATTGGCGAAACTAACCTATCTAAAGGTCGAGGAATCCCATATCCTTCCAAACTTTATATAGAACTTGATGAACGGAAAGTTGAAACAGAAGAGGATGGAGTTAATTGTAAGACTTTTGGTATAGAATTTACAGATAAACTGTCAATGATTTCACCAACTAAGTTTGAAATTAGAAAAATTTTGAAAGAAAAATTTCAAGATAAAGAAACCAGACAAACTGCAATTCAAAAGGAAATTCAAAGTGTGCCAGAACCAAGACGTAAATATGCTGAAAGAGTATTAAACCTTCTGTGTACTAAAATTTTTGATGATAAAATTATTCGTTATACAGAAATATTTAATATGCAACATGATGATGCATTGGAAATGTTTGTGAGATTTAATAATGGAGGTATTCCCTTAAAAAAATCAGAAATCACTATGGCAATTCTGAATGTTTATTGGTCAAACGCAAGAACAGAATTTGGTCATCTTCTTGATGGTTGTTATAAAAACTTTGGAATTGATTTTATAATTCGAACAGCATTAATGCTTTATGGTGATGTTCTGAAATCATGCATTGATAGAATAGTTGCGTCTGAATTACGGGATAATTGGTCTAAGTTTTGTAAGAATTTGCAAAATCTTACAGATGTTTTAAAACATTTTAATTTGAGTGTATTAGATTTTTCTGACAGATGGAATGTTTTATTACCAATTATTTATGAAATTGATAAAAATCCTGACTACATGGATAATTTAGATGGAATTCGATGTTATCTTTATAGGGCTCTTTTCTTTACTTATTTTCAAAATGGAACAACGACTAAACTTGCCAAATTACGTGATGCTATCAATGAATATAATTTTTCAATTGAAGAAGATTTGCTTGATCAGATAAATGAATTAAAACTCAATGATCAAAAACTTGAGGATATCTTAAATACAGAAAAAGGAAAATTAACTAAAACAGTACTTAGTATTCTTTATGTAAGTAGAAATATTGAAATAGGAAACTCTGAACAAGATCATATTCATCCTAGAGTTTGTTTTGATAAAAATAAACCTATTGGAGTTAGTGATGAAGAATGGAGAGATTGGCATAAAAAGCGTGATAAATTACCCAACTTACAATATATTTCTAAGCTTAGTAATGCTTATAAAAATGATATTCCACTTTATAATTATTATAATAGTATTCCATCAGAAATAGAGAGAAAGGCATTCCTTGATACTGGTTTGATACCTCAAAATATATCTTTAGAAGTTAAAGATTTTGGAAAATTTTATGAGGAACGAAAAAATCTATTAAAAGAAAAAATCCGTGAATTGTTGTCTTTTTAATATATTTCAATCTCCTTCACCCTTTCCCTTTTTTCCAGCCAGTCGTCTACGAGTTCTTTTGGTTCAATTGGCCAGGCTTCGTCGGCCCATTTCCAGACCCAGCGTTGGACGCAGATGAGCTGGTTAGTTCTAAAGCTTAGGATGATGCCGTCGTGGTCGGGGCCGGGGTGTTTTTTGTCGGGGATGATTTCCTGGTTTTCGCCCCAGATTTTGTCGCGGGCGTAGCGGGATGCGTAACCGTGAAGATGGATTTTGTAATTAAGAAATTTTTCATCTGCCATACAACCGAATGAGCCTTTGGTCATTTTTCTAAAATCATAATTTGGTGGCAGTGTAAAGATTTGATCTGTAATTTTAAGGTTTTTAATTTTATCCAGAGAATAACGTTTTGCTTTTCCTCTTATAATATCAAGGCCATGCAGATTCCAGTTACCGTCATCAAAAATTAACTGCCAGGGTTGAATCTGTCTGTGCTTAGAAACCGTATCGCTGTTCGAAATGTAATTAAACGTAATAACTCTGTTTTCCCGTAATGCCTTATCTATAATTCTCCAGGTTTCTGCGGGTATTTTTTTATTTGGTGCACCCACAAAAATTATTCTGTCGTTTTCGGGCTTTTTATTGATTTTGATATTATTCAGGGATAAATCATGGTTTTCAATCGAAAGGGATTCAAAAATTTCCTGGGCTTCTTTGTACATTGGATTTCCCTTTACCATATCCATAAGCGTTTTTATAAGCTTGGCCGCTTTTGCAGCATTTTCATCCGTGTATAATCTTGGAAGGCTGTACAAAGGATCTGTATAAAAGTAGCCGTTGGTTTGGGAATCAACATCGATTGGTGCTTTGTATTTTACTTCTAAATCTTTGATATCACGGAAGAAAGTGTTTCTGCTTGTCTTAAGTTTATATTTTGATTTAATTATTTTTACTATCTCATCCCATTTAAGCCTTTCACCCGAAGCAATAATTTCGTCTATGGCCTGATATCGTTTTGCTTTTTCTGTAAAGTCTATTGGCATGTTTCACCTCTCGTTTTTATTCTAAACCACTGTTTTTATTATTGTCAAATCCATTCCCATAGGTTGGGAATGACTGTGTGTTATATTTGTGTGCAGAAGGGGAGAGCCAAAGGAGGACTTTATGAAAAAAATTAATTCGATGGTTTTTGGAATGGCAGCGCTGGTTTTAATGGCCGGATGTTCTGGAGTACCAAAGGTAAAGGATGTTTCCGGACCTTCAGAAATTATTGAGCATAAGGGAACTATTTTCGGGGTTGCACAGCCGGAATGGGTGTCGGAAGTTCTTGAAGCACCGGATCAGAAGTCTTTGAAAAAGGCGCTTGGAATAGACAGGCATATCTGGGTTATTTCGAAGACAGGCGAAAATCTTGATTTTATAAAGAACTGGGCAGATCAGGTGGATGCAAGGGCCGAAATCAGTGCGTCTATTCAGCAGGGTGTGGCAGATTTTACAGGGGCTAGAATGCAGGGTGAAGATTCTGATGTTGAAGAAACAATCGAACGTTATTCTGCACGCGCTTCGAACATCATCATTTCCGGACTGAATAAGGAAACTGACTGGTGGGTTCGTGGCTATACAAGAATTCAGAAAAAGAATGAGCAGGAAGCTTTGTACACTTATATCGTAGTTTATTCCATGGACGAAGATCTTTACCAGAAGCAGATTAAAAAAGCGTTCAACGGCGAAAACGATAAAATCACTCAGGAGCTTGTTGAATATCTTATGAATTACACCATGGTAAGTGCAAAAGACTAAATGTGTTGTAAGGAGGACTTTATATGAAAAAATTGATAAGTGTGATTTTTATCGTTGTGTCATATTCAGTCCTCTTTGCTTCTTCCGTTCCCCAGTGGTTTACAAATCCCGAAAAGGTTTTTCCTTCAGAAAGCTACATCCGGGCCATTGGGGAAGGGGATTCGCAGAGAGAGGCTAAGTCTGATGCCCTTGCTGAATTGACCTGTTATTTTTCCCAGGCAGTAAGTTCAAATGTTTCGGTATTTAAATCACTTTACAAAAACGACCTGGAATATACGGAGAAAACGGGGCTCAATCAGAATATGAAAATTTCGTCTTCGGCGCAGTTGTTTACGGTGCAATATACATCATCATGCTACGACAGGTCTAACGGGAAATATTATGTGTGTGCTTTTATTGAGCGTAAGGCTGCATGGGAAATCATCAAACCGGAAATAGAAAAAGCGGGCGAAGAGATAAAAATATTTTTGGATGATGCGGAAAAGGAAAAAGAGCCACTTTTAAAAATCATCCAGCTGAATAAGATTTCTGATTTATATAAAAATTATCTTTCGCTTTACGATACGGCCCTGGTCATCTATCCAAAAAGGTGCGGGGAGTTTAATGATTTTAGTAAAAAAACTTTTGCCCGTTTAAGTGAGCTTGAATCCCTCAGGAAAAAAATAAAGGTTTTTATTCAGACAGAAGGCGACAGGGATAATTTTATTAAATCAAAGATTGAATCAGTTTTTATAAAAAACGGGATTAGTCCTTCGGCAGAAAGAACGATGTATCTGGTGGATGTAAAAATCAACTGGAATAAAACTGAATATAACGGTGTTTATAAAAGTGCGCCGGTGATTCAGATTTCGGTGAGCAAAAATAAAAAGACGATTGCATATTTTTCTGCAGTTTGCGAAAAGGTTTCTTCCTATGGTTATGAGCTTACAGATTCTCTTGCAAAAGGTCGGCTTTGTGATTTAGTGGAAGAAAGATTTTATAGGGAATGTTTTGGCGGAATGCTGGAGGTGGATTATGAATAAGATGATTCAGTATGGTTTTTCTGTTTTGTTTTTTATGATGATTATTGTTCCCTCTTATGCGAAAGACAATATGGATAAGGCAATCAGCGATGCGGCAAAAGATATCACCGGGAACTGTAAGGAAGAGATGATTGTTGCCATAGATGATTTTGAAACTCCTTCAAAAAAGATGACTATGTATATCCGTGAAGAGCTAGCAGATTCTATTTTTGCAGAGGACAGTTCGGTTCAGATTGTGACACGTGAGCATATGGATAAAATCGAAAAGGAATTGAGGTTTCAGAATTCTGGGGTTGTGAGCGAAAAAACAATGATTTCGGTAGCGGATAGGCTTGGTGCTCAGGTTATAATTTTTGGAAAACTTGAAGTCTACGATAAATCTTACTCCCTCAGGGTTAAGATGATTGATGTAAAAACAGGCTCTTATGTTTTCCGTAAAACCTATGATTTTAATGAATCGGAAAAGGTAAAAAAACTTTTGGGAACAAGTCAAATAAAGCGGGGATATACAACTTCGGTCGGCCTTTTTGCAGAGGTTGATAAAGATTCCCTTGATTATTTTTTGCCGGAGATTGGACTCAGGATAGATTACGGCCAGGAGGTTTCTATTGGTTTAATGATTCCCGTTGTCTACGATTTTAATGAAGGAAAAAACGAGCTTCAAAAAGCAAAGATTTTGGGGACTCTCCGCTGTTATTTTTTTCCATTTAATGTAGATCCTTCTTCCGGTCTTTATGCGGAAGTGCAGTGGGGAATAACATTAAGTTTTACAACCCCTCAAATGTGGGCTGGTTCCGAAACCGGAGTAGGTGCAGGTTTCCGTTTTACAGTCGAAAGTGTTTATATCGAGCCCTATGTGTGTTATGTATACCCATCCTTGTATTATTTTGGGATTTCGGCGGGAATGAGGTATTAAGGGAAGGGAGAAATTCTAAAGTTTTTGGATTGTAATCCAAAAACTTGTTAAAAATCAAAAGTTTTGGGAATGGAATCCAAAAACTTATTAAAAATCAGGAGTTTTGGGAATCGAATCCAAAAAGTAATTAATAAAAAGATGTCTTTGTTCAGGGGGCTATCTAGAAATTTAACATATAAATGTTGTCATGGTATAATAGGTAAAACTTTTTAAGATTAATAAGGAGTGCAGGTGAAAAATCCCTTATGCAGCGCGAATATTATTATGACGAAAAACAGAATTTATTATTCACGGTCGAAAAAAATGGTGATAAAATAACTACACACTATTATGAAAATTATTATGACAATGACAAACTGATTTATCAAATGAAGTATTTAATCGTTGAGTAGGTCGTTGGCAGGAAGAGGAGTCTGAAAAATGAAGAAGATTATCTGTATATTATTTACATTATTGTTTCTGATTACTTCATTGTTTGCAGATAAAAGCAGGTTTTACGTTAATGGTAAAGTTGTCGACAGGATGTATGTTAATGCGGAGGATGGTTTAAAAGTTCGTGATTATCCTTCGCTAAAATCAAACAGGCTTTGTGGGCTTTCGTATAGGTTTCCTGTTAAAGTTGTAGCAATCGGGAAGGAAGAAACAATTGATGGAATAACTGCTCCCTGGGTAAAAATACTTCTTCCTCGTTATGAATGGAAAAGTTTTGAGCCTGAATATGGCTGGGTTTTTGGGGGTTATCTTTCGACTAAGACGACCGCTTTTTCTACAAAGGGATTGACAGAGTGGAATTTTAAAAAATATCTTTCAAAATGTCATTGGATAGAAGACAGTAATGATTACCCACGTACAATTTTATGCTTTGAGGAAGACGGAGAATTTAAACTTCAGATTGAAGAACGTGGAGCAGGTGCATTCGGAACATGGAAGATTGATTTTAAGAATATGTCTGTAATCACAAAATCTGCTTTTATGTTTGCAGGAGATGATGATTATACACCTGAATATGAAACTATAGTTTACGAGATTGAAATTATCAATGAGTTTGCTTTTAAGATAGATGGTAAAAGATACGTTCCAAATTGTGAGTGGAGTATATTATATAATGAGAAAAATTTTAAAATAACAGACAAAGATAGTTCATATTATAACCTTAATCTCAAATATTTTTTGGGAGCTTTGTATTCTTCCGAAAGTATTTTTGGTTCAATATATGGTAGATCAGAGGATTTAAAAGATACATACATTAAATATGGACTTTATTGTTCTAAGAATGAAGATTATATGAAATCATATCATGATTATTGGGATCCGATTAAAGCAGAACATCAGAAAAAAACTGATATAGGAATTTATAATGATTAAAATAAAATATGGTGAATTGATATAAAATAATCAGGAGAAGGTATGCAAAATATTCGTATAATAATAGGCGTGATAATGTTTGTGGTGTGGTGCGTAATATTTTTTATTAAATCCAGACCCAAAAAAACTACTATAAATGAACTTGAAGATTTTATAAAACAGTTAGTGAATGCAGATCCTGAAAACAGGGGATTTATAGTTATCGAAGGCTCTAATAAAAATGCGTTTGTGCAGTATGCTCTGGAAAAATATGGCTTAATACTAACGTGGCCGAATGTAAAAGCTCAGGAAGAAAATCTTGAAAAAGCAAAAAAGTTTTTATTGGCTATGGGATATAATAAATGCAGTGAAGAAAAAATCACCAGGGAAATTTTTGAAAATTTAAAATACAGAGAACTTGTCCAGGATGCAGAAGGTATCTACGCCAACGCCGGCAACAACAGTTCCGAAATCAAAGAGCTCACAAGATCCTTATTCAAAGAAATCTTCCCTTCCACAGATTTATATAATCTGAAAGTTAAGCTTGTCTTGAAGAATTAAACGAAAATGAAAGGAGTTTTATATTATTTTTTTTGAAGAAGACGGGAGAAAAATATGAATTATTTATTAATCTATCTTAAATATTTCTGGGCGATTTGTGCGGCTTTTTGTATTGTGCAGGGATTTTTAGTTAAATTAAGAATGCCGAAAACAGATGACGAAGAAGTTCTTTTGGAGCAGAAAAAAGTTGTCTTTGGGTATTGCCTTTTCTTTGTAGTTCCTACGACGCTTCTTCAGGTCTTTCAGATGCTGGGAAATTATAATTCGCCGTTTTATCTTTTTTATAGAGATTTTTCCAACATATTTTACTGGCTTGCAGTAGGCTCGATTTTTTTGACTTTTTGCGCGGCCTTATGTGTAGCAATTAAATTTGAAAATATCGAAAAGTATACCGGTTTGATTTTTAAGTCCGAGATGTCCCAAAAAACACTTATTTTTTTTATAGCCGGATTACTCATTTCTAATCTAATTGCCATTTTTGTCATCCCAAATTTTGTGGATTTTAGACACACATTGGAAAATGTTGGTAAATAAAATAGATTTAGTAAAGAGAGGAGTTAAAAAATGGGTTATTATTTAAATTTGGTTTTGATAAATAATGAAAATAACTTTGAAAGAATCGAAGAGCTTTATCATTCAATTGCGTATGCAGATTATGAATCATTAAAAAGAAAATCATCCGGTAAGTTATATAATTCTGTAAGCATAAAATATTTTCCTGTGCCGGAAAAATCATCCATTTGTATTTCTGATGAAGGAAATATAATAAAAGAATCAATTGCAGAAGAGCTTTCCTGTAAACTAAAAGAAATTATTATTTCAATAAAGATTTTTGACAGCGATGAATTAGTGATTCAGGCTTTTAAAAATGGTAAAAAAATTGCAGGCATAAATAAAAATCATCAGGATTACAAAATTCAGGGCGACATCTCTTTTATATACCCCGACAAAGAAAAATGTCTTTCAATTTTAAAAGAAGATTATCGCTTCATGGAAGACTGTGCGGAAAAATTATTCCCCAAACAAATGGTTTATCCCGAAGAAAAGATCGAAAATCAAAAAGTTGTAAAATATCATAAAGAGCTTATAATTCCGTTGGAAACAGAAAAACTCCCTGTGTTCGAAAATTATGGATGTGTACCTCCAGATCCGGACTCAAAACAATTCCGTTATCGCATTATAAATCATGGAAAAAAATCAAAAGGAATTACGGTATACCTGAGGGGAAGCGCTATAATCAATAAAAATATCAAAGTAAATAAAGCCTATGCGAATGCCGGTTTTATTGGTACAAAGCAGGCAGAAATCGTAAAATGTTCCGAGCCGAAAATAGGTGAGAAAAATAGAAATTGTCTGATGTATCGTTTTGATGATTTTGAATTTCCAGCCGGATATAACAAGGAAGCTTTGGACGGCCTTTTTCACTCGGGTAATATGTCTTTGTACAACAAGGGACTTGATTATATGTATCAATCCTGCATAACAATTTCCTTTGATTGTGAAATATCAAAACTGAGCGGCATAATTGAAGTCTTAACAGTCCCGGATGAAAACATAAAGAAGGGTGTAATCTATACAGAAATAGAGGTTAGAAATTATCCCTTGCCCTGAAGAATTAATCTAAAATGAAGGGAGATTTATTCGTGATCTACATATCTTCCATGGATAAACCGGAAACCTTATAAGTATAGCCGTTTAAGTTCTGCATAAAGACATCAGCCTTATCCTGAACCTTAGAGAGATTTATTTTTTTTGCCTGTCGCTTTACTTCGTAGATATTGCAGGATTTTTCCAGTTCGTTGAGGGTGATGATGTCAATTTCATTCATAGTTTTTTTGTCCCACCAGCTACCGATTTTTGTGATGTTGCTTTCTTCCTGCAGTTTTGCTGTAAAATATCGTTCAAGAGTTTTTCCTGTAAATGTTTCGTAATCACGAAGGATAAATTGTTTGAGTGTATCGTAATTTCCAAGTTCAATTAAATCTTGATGTGAATAAATAAACCGGAAATAAAAAAGCATATATTCATCGATAATCTGCCATCTTGTGTTGCGGCTTTCTGATTTAGAAAGTAATGGACGGATTTGTTCTGTTATACCAAAGATTTTTTGCAGATTTTGTAAATAGGCACCGGTGTTTTTTTGAATGATTGAATCTATTTCATTTTGTGTCGTATATCCTCTTGAGATTGCCTGAAGAATTGAAAAATAAATACCATAATCTTTTCCAATTTCGCTGATTAAGATATCGCGTCCATCTACGAGGAAAGGTGATGCCATGTTACATACGCTTGAAATCATTTTTGCTTTAGTTGTTGCCCCTGCATTCATCAGAAGAAAGATGTATTTTGCCACTCCTCCGCTGAGCATATAAAGACATAAAAGATCTTCAGTTTTATATTTAGGATTAAAATCCTTAAGAATCGTTTTTACAACTGATGGCTTAAAAGGTTTCAGATGTATGTTATGTGTTGAACGCCCAAACAATGGTTCTTTTTTGTCTTTAAAGATTTTTGTCATAAGTGAGTAAATTGAACCGCAGACAATCAGGTTGATTTTAGAGGATGATTTATGACTGTCCCATATATTCTGCATCTGACTAAAGAATGATTTATTTACATATTCAATGTCCTGGAACTCATCGATTATAAGAGTGAAATGATTAGACTGTGAAAAGAGCATTATCTGTTCAAACAGATTGGAAAGACTTTCTGCTTTACCAAAGATTTTTAGCCCGAGGCTTTCTTCCAGAGTATTCTGCCATTGTTCGCAGAGTGATTTTTCTGCGCTTCGTGTGGTAAAGAGATAAACACTTTTTTTGTCTTTTATAAAATGTTTTAGAAGTTCAGTTTTTCCGATTCTGCGACGACCAGTAAGAACAGTAAAACAGGCAGACTTTTCTGATTGTTTTTCAATCTGCGAAAGTGCTTCGAGTTCATTTATTCTGTCGTAAAACTTTTCCATTTTATGGCCTCATTTTTTTTGTAATGGCCATTAATTTAATGGCCATTAAGTTAATTACCATTATATAAGCAGCCGACATAAAAATCAATGTTAAATAAAAAAACTCGTCGGCTTGACGAGTTTCTTTTTCGTTTGAGACTGACACGATTCGAACGTGCGACCCTCACCTCCGCAGGGTGATGCTCTAATCCAGCTGAGCTACAATCTCATACTAAATTACACTGTTCGGTGTGCGTTTTAGTTCGGAGGCGACAGGAGTTGAACCTGCCCGGCCCTTTGGGGAACCGACGGATTAGCAATCCGTTGTATTACCGCTCTACCACACCTCCAGCGATAATCGGAGCGAGAGGGATTCGAACCCCCGGTAACTTGCGCTACAACGGTTTTCAAGACCGCCCCAGTACGACCGCTTTGGTATCGCTCCAATAGGTGAGTTATAATTTATAATTTTTTCCCCTAAATGTCAAGATGTTTTGTTTAAAATCAGGGGATTTTGTTCCGGGGGGCCGGGAAGAGATTTTGTCTTAGCGAATGGGCATGGAAAGTGATGATCCCGTCATGAATCATATTTTTTCTCTGTTCAATCATCCTTTTTTTTCTTATAATCAGATTAAACGTGGCGGGAATAGATATGTTTTTTTTCGCCCTGGTGATTTCTATTCTTTGGAGGTTTTTGTGGAAGCGGCTCTTTATTTAATTCCGGTAACTTTGGGGGAGACGGAAATCAATCAGGTTTTACCCTCTTATAATCACGATATAATAGTAGAAATCAAACATTTTATTGTGGAAAATATACGGTCGGCACGTCGCTTTTTAAAAAAGGTTGAAAAATCCATAGACATCGACGAGCTCACTTTTTACGAATTAAACCGCCACACAGACAGAAAAATCATCGGATCTTACCTTGAACCACTAATCAAAGAAAAAAAGCCTGTGGGAATAATTTCCGAAGCGGGATGTCCTGCAATTGCTGATCCTGGTGCAGATGTTGTAGCAATCGCTCAGAGTAAAAAATTACGCGTAATTCCTCTTGTAGGCCCTTCATCAATCATCATGTCGGTTATGGCAAGCGGATTCAACGGGCAGAGCTTTGCTTTTAACGGTTATCTTCCGGTAGAAGTTCCCCAGCGGATTAAAGCGCTCAAAAAACTCGAAAATAAAGTCTGGAACGATAATCAGACTCAAAGTTTTATAGAAACTCCTTACAGAAATGCAAAAATCATCGAAACAATTCTTTCAACTCTCCGCCCGAATACAAAACTCTGCATTGCGGCAGGCATCACATGTGCAGAAGAATACATAAAAACGAGAACGGTGGCAGAGTGGAAAAAAGAGAAAATCCCGGACCTCGGCAAAATCTCGTGTATTTTTGTGATGGGAAAATAGGCAGCCCGTAGTATCATTTCTTTCCGGCAGTAAATCATTTATTTTGTTCTCGCAAGAATCATTGTTATCCGCGGGCAAATCCCCTCTTCATTATGGCAATCATTTATTTTTTCTGATATATTATAGATATGGAAATTCAGAACTTTGATTATGTTATTATCGGCGCAGGTCCTGCAGGGCTCGCAAGTGCACAGTATGCGGCAAGAAGCGGATTAAAGGTTATCGTGCTTGATGCTGCGGGTGCAGGTGGCCAGGTTATGCAGATTACCGAGCTCGAAAATTATCCGGGCGTTTTTCCTGCCGTTAACGGAACTGATTTTATGCTTAATATGCAAAAACAGGCAGAAAGCTTTGGCGCTAAAGTAGTTCAGGTTCAGGTTTCTTCCATAGATAAACAGCAGAATAACTTTGTAATTAAAACACGCGATACAGAATATCATTCACCTTATCTTTGCATTGCAACCGGGGCTGTTCACCGTAATCTTGGTGTTCCGGGCGAAAAGGAACTTACAGGACGCGGAGTTTCATATTGTGCTGTTTGTGATGGTCCTTTCTTTAGAAATAAAAAAATCGTTGTGATTGGCGGAGGAGATTCTGCCTGCAGCGAAGCAATATATCTTTCTACAATTTCTTCGGATGTAACAATCATTCACCGTCGCGATACTTTCCGTGCGCAGAAGGCTGTTGTAGATAAAATGTTTTCTTGTGGTGTAAAACCTGTTTACGATACTGTTGTAAAATCAATCAATGGTTCTATGAAGGTCGAAGGTCTCACGCTCGAAAACGTAAAAACAGGCGAAACATCTGAACTTTCATGCGATGCAGTTTTCATCTTTACCGGAATGATTCCTCAGACTGCACTTGTAGAAATGCTTCCAAAAGACGAGGCGGGATATATCAAGACAAACGAAGAAATGGAAACTATGATTCCAGGTCTCTTTGCAACAGGGGATGTTCGTTCTAAATCTTTCCGCCAGATTGTGACTGCCGTGAGCGACGGTGCAATTGCCGCAAATACTGTAAAAGATAAAATCGAGAATAAATAACGAGAGTGCTGATAATGAAAAGAAGTTTTAAAATATCACTGATTATATTTTCTTTACTTGCCGCAGGATTTTTAACTACTTTTCTTTTAGCACAGAATGTTTCTTCAAAACCGGATTTATCTTCAGAGGCACAGAGGCTCCCTGCGAGCATTAATTTCTGGAGTGATTATCCTTCCGATGTTTTAGCACAGGCTTTAGTAGGCCGCATGACAGATACAGAGCTTCTTTCTCAGGTTTTGATGTATGGATGGGCCGGTGCTGAACCAAATGACCTTTTATTCCGCTGGGTAGACCGTGGACTTGGAAGTGTAAAAGTATTCGGCTGGAATACGGATGATATCAATCTTGTTGCAAAATCTGTAACAAGGCTTCAGACAAGAGCTTCGCGCAATCGTTTTAAGATTCCTCTTTATGTTGCAACAGACCAGGAAGGCGGATGGATTCGTCACGTTAAGGGCGATACTTCAATCACTCCGGGAAACATGGCTATTGGTGCTGCGGGCTATCCTGTAGATGCATGGTATTCTGCTTATTATATCTGCCGCGAAATAAAAGCCCTTGGTATAAACATGAACTTTGCTCCAACGGTAGACCTTTTTACAGATCACAATTCTACAATCATAGGACCTCGTTCTTTTGGTGAAGATCCCGATAAGAGTGGAATCCTAGGGGCTGCTTATGCGGCTGGTTGTCGTGCTGCCGGTGTAATTCCTACTGTAAAACACTTTCCGGGGCACGGAGACACAAATCTTGACTCACACGGAAAGCTTCCTGTAATCGACATTGATTATAATACCCTTGTAAACCGCGAACTTGTTCCATATAAATACATGATTAAAGACAATGTTCCTGCAATTATGTCGGGACATTTAAGCTTCCCTAAAATCGATGCAAGCGGAGCTCCTGCAAGTCTTTCTAAATATTTTTTGACAGACCTCCTGAGGAATGAACTTGGATTTGAAGGACTCATCATAACAGATGATATGCAGATGGTTGGTGCTACAGCTTTTGCAGGTTCTTATTCAAATGCAGTTCGTCTGGCCCTCGAAGCCGGAAACGACATAATCCTCTCTTCTTCTACAGCCCGTCTTGAAGAAAGCATGTGGACTAAAAATCTTGAACTCATGACCACAGACGAAAACTTTAAGCAGATTGTAAAAAATGCAGCATACCGCGTATTAAAATCAAAACTGGATTATTTTAAGAGTCCCGATGCTGCACCTTTGTACCCGGATGCTTCTAAAATCTCTGAATCTGTTCCGGACAAAGAAGGCGAAGTTTTCTTCCTTGAACAGGCATGCAGGTCTATCACTGTAGAAAAAAAGAACATCTTCCCGCTTGAAAATAAAGAAGGTCAGAGAGTTTTACTTGCCGGATCCCTTCAGAGTTTCTTTAAGGCAGGCCGTGAACGATATACAAATGCCGGTCAGTATTATTTCCCTTATGACGAAGTAAATATTGATGATGCTTCTTCTTATGCCGTAGAACTTTCTTCGCGTGCTTCGGGTTATGATGTTGTGGTTGTCTGTGTTTCTAATGCAAAACATGCACGTATTGCGGAAGGCTTAAAGCGTTCAAAAAAGAAAGTAATCATCTTTTCTACTATGGCTCCGACTTTTGCAGAAAAATTAACCTGGGCAGATACAATTCTTCTTGGATACAGCTGGCGTTGTGATTACACAATGGAAGCAATGATTGCAGCCCTCGCAGGAGACTTTGTTCCATCTGCAGTAAAGCCGTATGATTAATCATCGCGCGTCCCGGTTAATATTAAAGATTAAATCTATTCCCGTCGTGGTTAAGATTTTCTCATATCCGCTTAAAAGTCAGGGACTTCTTTGAGCCTATTGTATTTTGCATCGTAGCTGTGGGAGTTTGGCCTTATTCCTAAAATGCGTTCGTTTTCGGCCGTAAGCTGAAGCTTAATCATCTCTTTAAAAACTGTCATCAGAGGTTCAGGTTCAATCGACTTATCTACAAAATCAATTTCCTGTAATTCTTTTATAAGATAATAGCAGCATTCAATGGTCGAAATGTATTCTGGTTTTGGTTCTCTTTTAAAAGTAAAAATTGATGAGTAAGTTTTGTAAAAAGAAAAGCGTGGAAGCTCGAGTAAAAATGGGTTATGTTCAATCATCTTTTTAGAGCAGAACCAGGTTGCATCCAAAATTATTACAAGGAGTTTTTTATTTCCGACGGCTTCTTTAAATCCTTCTTTTCTGGCTGTCCATGCATTTTCGCCCGGATACATCATCACGGGAAAATATGAAGGGTCGTGAATCAACTGTTGGAAGCGGATGTTTTTTGAAAAATCAAGACCGACGAGGATCTCTGAATCTTTAAGCGAAATATGAGAAAGATTACCTGTTCCCGTTCTCTGTCTTTTTGCTTCTTTTGGATGCATCAGAAAAACGAATTTGATTCCGGTGTCGAGTTCTTTTGTGTATTTACAAAGGCAGCTGTTGGTTGGTTTAAAACAGCGCATGCAGCGTTCACTCATAAAAAAGAATATATCATAAAAAAAAATATGATGTAACAGGTGTTTATTAATCTGCAATTATGCTTTATATTTTTATATAGATGAAAAACTGTTCCAGAGTGTTATTAATTTTATTATCACTTTCTCTTTTATGTACTGCCTGTTCTGTAAAAAGCGAGGAAACTGTTCGCGCAGAAGATACTAATCCTGAGTTTGTTTTTACCGATTTAGTTTATACAAAATATGAAGATAAAAAAGTTTCCGTGCAGCTTGCGGCAGATAAAATGGAACGCTATAAATCTAATCAGACTATTTATGCACAGAACGTTACTTTCGACGCTTATGATGAAAATAACGAAATAAAGACTTCGGGCTCATGCGGTTATATGTACGCAAATCCGGATGCAGAACTTTATAAGCTTTTTGATGATATTAAAATTTCGAGCAAGGATTATAAGGCTGATTTTTCTGCAAATTCTTTGGAATATAACGGAAACACGGAACAGCTCGTTGGTTCAAAAACAGATACTGTAAAAATCGAAAAGGATGATACAATCATTTATGGAACAGGATTTTCTGCAAGTTCTTTGAGCGATAGTTTTTCTTTTGCGGGAACTGTAACAGGCGAAATCCAGACCGAAGAAGGTGGCTCAGAGTGATGAGGGCATTTGTATTAACAAAAAAATCAATCTGTTCTCTTTTATTTTTTACACTGATTAGTTTTTCACTTCATGCCGAAAAAATCTTCTTCTCTGCAGCAAGCATGACGGGGCAGACGGGCGAAGGAAAAAGAAACGTAACAAAACTCATTGGCCAGGCTTATGTAAAAACAGACACAATGGAAATTTATGCCGATTCGATTGAACTTTCGGGCGAAGATTACAGAAAGATTGTTGCAGAAGGAAACATCACCGGAAAGAACATAGAAGCAAAGATGGATTTTACCTGCTCTTATCTTGAATACGACAGAAAAACAAAGATTGCAATTCTTAAAGGTGATGTATCTTTAACCGACTTAGAAAACGATGTAAAGGCTCAGGCGCAGATTATTGAATATAATCAGGATACCGAAATTGCAGTTCTTCAGGTTCAGATTAAGCTTTTGCAGAAAAACAACACATGTACTGGCGCTTATGCAATCTATCAGAAAAAAGCACAGCTATTGGATATTTCCGGGAATGCACAGGTACGCCAGGGGGATGATTTATTCCGTGCTCAGTCAATCTCGCTTAATCTTGATACCCAGGAAATAGAACTTACGGGAAATGTTCAGGGAACGGTTACCCAGAAAAATGAGGAAGAAAAAAAGAGCGAAGGGGAAGAATGATGGGAATCTTTACGGACGAATTACGCATTTCCAGTTTATATAAAACTTTCGGCAGAAAGGAAGTTGTAAAGGGGATTGATTTTTCCATGCATACCGGAGAAGTCTTAGGGCTTTTAGGACCAAACGGAGCGGGCAAGACGACAACTTTTTATATGGTGGTTGGGTTTTATAAGCCTACTGCCGGCGAAGTTTTTTTGAATAACGAATGCATCACAAAGCTTCCGATGTATCAGAGGGCGCAGAAGGGAATCTCTTATCTTCCACAGGAGCCATCGGTTTTCCGAAAATTTACGGTAGAAGAAAATATCTGGTCTATTCTGGAAAACCGGAAAGATTTAACGCTCGAGCAGAAAAAGCGCCGTCTGGAAGAGCTCATAGAAGAATTTTCAATCGGAAGAATACGCAAGCAGTATGCATATACACTTTCGGGTGGAGAAAGACGCCGAACAGAAATTGCACGCTCTCTTGCCATGGAACCAAAATTCCTTCTTCTTGATGAACCTTTTGCCGGAATCGACCCGATTGCAGTTGCCGACATCAAATCTGTCATAAAGCTTCTTGCAAAGCGCGGAATCGGAATCCTGATTACAGATCACAACGTACGCGATACCCTCGAAATTACCGACAGAGCCATAATCATAAATACCGGAACAATTATGATTCAGGGTAAAAAAGAAGAAATTTTAAAGAGTAAGCTTGCGCGTGAGATTTATCTTGGTAAAAACTTTTCGATGTAGTTAAAAAATTCCGGGATATATTTTCCCCCGGTTGCCTTTTTTTTACCCGGATGCATGTTTTTTTATCTGATAATTAATCAAGACTTACATAACCTGTTTCTTCTACAATCTGCTGTCCTTTTTTTGAAAGTGCAAAATCAATCACTTTTTTGATGTCTTTTTTTTCTGCATCCGATGCACGATAGATTGCGTAAAAATTTGAAAAAACAGGATAAGTTTTATTTCTGATGTTTTCTTTTGTAGGTTTAACCCCTTCGAGCGAAAGAAGTTTGATGTTTGAATCGCCCACAATTCCAGAAATATAATAGCGGAATGAATAACCTATGGCTCTTCCTGTAAATATATTTTTAGAAGGTGCAAATGGAGTATCCTGCATAAAAGAAATCATCGCTGTCTGGCTTCCGCTTCCTTCTGCCCTTATTAAAGCTGCAATTTTTGAATCATCTCCGCCAACTTCGCTCCATCTTTCATATTTACCAGAATATATGTCTTTAATCTGCTGAACGCTTAAATTCTCAACAGGATTATCTTTATTCACAATAAAAACAAAGGCTTCGTAACCGATTGGCACCATCACAAATTCAAGGCCTTTTTCTTTTGCATATTCAAGCTGTTTTTTAGAAGGTTTTGCACAAAAGATTATGTCGGCTTTATTTTCTGCAAGCGCTTTAAAAGCTCCCGCTGTATTTCTTTTTTGAAGAAGGCTTTCTGCTCCAAAATCTTTCCCGTCAAAGCTGCAGGTGTTTTCGGGGTAGAGTGAATTGAAGAAAGCTGAATAAACGGGGAGAAGGGCTGTGGCTCCATCTAAAACAGGCATTGCTTCTCCTTCTGTAAATTTTTCTTCGTTCGAGGCCGGGATTTTTACAATTTTTGAATCATCCTTAAACGGAAGATAATCAGCTATTTTAATTGATTTTTCCTGCATGGTTTTCCCGTAAGGATTTATTAGTCGTCTTGTAAATGTATTATAAATGCCCAGGTTTAAAATGATAAAAAGGGCAGCCGCTGCAAAGATGATGATAAATTGAAAGAGGGGGCGTTCGTAAAATGATTTATCACTTTTTTTCATAAGTAGTCCTCGAAAATATTTAGAATTTTTCTGTAGAAATAAATGCTGTGATTGAGCTGTGTTTTTTCTGATAAAAGGTGTAGCCCATTAAAACTAACGAAGAAATCATTCCGATTGCGATGATTATGCTTAATGTGATTATAAAGTGTTTTGTTTTCATTTTATTCAGTTTACATTCCTATTGTGCCGGTAGAAAAACCAATAATGAGTGCGATTATAAGAATTACGAAAGCCAGAGTTACAAGTAAAAAAGGCAGAGTTACAAGAGCATAGATTAAATATTTTTTACGGGTATCTTTTTCCTCTTTTGGGGTTTTGAAAAAAATTACGAATGAAGTGATAGAAAAAATAGAAGCAATAAAAAAGAGAACTATTCCCAAATAGATTAATAAATCCATACTTTTTTTCTCCTTTAACAAAATCCCCGGAGAGCTTTCACAATCCGGGGTTTCTTAAGATATATTTAATAAATAGCGTTTTTAAATTTTAATTCATTTGTTAGTCTTTAAGGTTGAACATTACACCAAGAACTAATACGTGGTATGCAAGATTCCAGAGCCATGTCAAGAAATCAGGCTTGAAGATACCACCGATAAAGTCAGCAAGAACGATTGCAACTATCCATACGATGATGATTATAAGCATCAGGATATTGTCAATCTTACCGAAGATATCGCCCATAAAGAGCTCGAGGATTAAGAATACACCAGCGAGGAGTTCGATTACACCAAAGACGATTACACAGATTTTTCCAACTGTTCCGTTTAATAAACCGCCGATAGCTTTTGCACCAAAGTCACCGCCGCCCATAAGAGCCCAGATTCCTGCGATTGCAAGCATTGCTCCTAAAGCGATCTGCATCAGAAGCCTTCCAAATGAATAAGATTTTTTTGCCATTTTTTCCTCCTAAGAAAAATTGCTTTTATATATTTATTAAAATAAATATATTATCTGTAAACAACCCTGAAGGTCTGGAACACAAGCTTAATATCCGGTGTAAACTCAAAACCGACTACTGCGCCTTCATCTTCAAGGTACTCTCTCTGTTTTTCCCTCCAGGCTTCCAGATTTTCATCTTCGCCTTCGAGGCTGGCCATTTGCCATGTAACTTCATTATAAGGCACAATCTGTACATTATCAAATTCTATTACACAAATAGGCTCATTTTTTTTATTTACAACAAGATAAAGTTCCCCGGCAAGAGGAAGCGGTTCACCATCAATGGCAAAGGTGGAATAGCTTGTAAAAATAGCGGTTTTTCTGCCCGAAAGTACGAGCGACAGGAGTTCTGCTTCTACAAATCCTTTTGATTCAAAAAATAAATCTCCGGCACAGCGGTCTTCACTGTCGCGACCGGTATCTTTAAGGAATTTTTCCCAGTACTCATCAAGTTCTGTCATTTTTGTTCCTAGCGTTTTGCCAATTTAATTATAAATGCAGCTATGAAAAAGAGGCTTGGAACTACGGCAAAGATTAAAGCAGGAAGGGGAATTCCGAAAACAAGAAGACCAGAGGCTGCAAAAACACCAAGTTCAATCAGTAAGTCGTAGACTAAGGCTGCATATGAGCTTAAAAATCCTGCAACCATCATCATCCATTCAGGATTTCTTGTTTTAGACATGATGAGGATGGAAAGAAAGGCTGCAAGACCTCCTAGAATCAGTTTGATGATAAATAATAAAATCTGTGGGTTCATTTATTTCTCCTGCCAGTTTAACTTAAAATTCAAAAGGATTATTTTTTAATGCCGTAAAAACACCTTTGTCTGCACCGTAAGGAATAATCGAGTTATGTCCTGCTTCCGGGTGGATTACAATACCATTATCAAGGCAGTGAAGCACAAAGTCATCGTATTTATCTTCCGGAACTTTAGGCTCAAGGTAAGGACCACGGCGTGTAAAATATGTGGTTAAAACCTGGTCGTAAATAAACCAGTTTTTTTCTTCGCGTAATGGTATTTCTTTTATGAGGTTATAGATTGCCCTTGTGATTGCAGCCTGTAATGCAAATGGTACTTTACACTGTGAATAGATTACAGGTGGAAGTTCTACGTCTTTTTTTACTGCAAGAATGTAGATTGTTTTTGTCCATGGAAGGGGAGGTTCGAGTATAACGCAGTCTACCTTTGACCAGTCCATGTCGTAAGAAAGCCACGGTGTATAAACGCTTGTGTTCTGCATGGAAACAGAGATTGCGGCTTTTGTCACGTGTTCCTGGGTCGAAAAAAAGAAAATGTTTCGTTCGCTGTTTAAGAGTTTAGAAACGGCTTTTTCCAGACGGCTTACATCCTCGCAGATAAAGCTTCCGGTCTGTCCGCGGCTTAAGACGTTTTTTAAGAAGGTAAATGCATTTCCGCCTTCCCATCCTAAAATTGCCCTTCCGTCTTCCTGATAGAGATCTGTAAGGCGTTTACCTTTTTTTGTGTAAAGAAAACATCCTCTTGCTCTTGTAACAGGTCCGTAGCGATTATATATTTCACAGGATAATTCATTAACCGTCATAATATTGATTATAACAGATAAGGGGCTTTAAGTTAATTGTTTAACTAAGATAAAAACCATTGTCCGCGGGATAAAGCTGTATAAATAAAAAATGCAAAAAAAACGGTGGCAGCCTGGCGAGCTGCCACCGAAAAATCATGGTACAATTTTTTTTTGGTTAGAGTATTTTTATTTAGAGGACTTTTTTTTCTTTGAAAGGATATCGAAAAGTACAGCGGCAAGGAGGACTGTTCCCTTTACTACACGCTGCCAGTTCATATCAACACCAAGAATAGACATACCGTTGTTCAATACACCCATGAAGATAGCACCGACTACGGCTCCGGCTACAGTACCTGTTCCACCATAAGCAGAAGCACCACCGATGAAGCAGGAAGCAATAGCATCCATTTCGTAGTTAGTACCTGCTGTAGGCTGTGCAGAGTCAAGACGAGCAATTGTAACTAAAGCTGCAACTGCAGAGATGAATCCCATATTTGTGTAAGCAAAGAACATAACTTTTTTAGTATCTACACCAGAAAGGCGTGCTGCTTTTTCGTTACCACCGATAGCGTAAAGGTAGCGGCCTGGAACGGTGTTCTGTGTAAAGTATGAGTATGCTGCAACAATTACTGCAAGGATTACGAGTACGATTGGGAAACCGCGGTCGCGTCCAAGGAACTGTCCTATGATAAGAAGTACTACAGAAAGACCAACAAGTTTTGCAATAAAGAATCCTGTAGAAGGTACAGTGTAATTCTTTCTTATCTTGTTTCTGCGTTTTACGATTTCTGTGATGATGAATGCAAGAACACAGAGAACTGTGATAACTGCAGTAATCATAAGTGTGTATGCATCTACCCATGAACCGAATAAATCAATTTCGCCGAACTTTTCGGAAATAGCTTCGCTCGGATTAGGAATAAAGCTTTCGAAGAGTCTTAAGTATGGCTGTGGGAATGGAGCAATTGGCTGTCCGTTAAGGATGAGTGTTGCAGCACCACGCCATAAGAGCATTCCGGCTAATGTTGTAATAAACGGAGGAATGTGCAGATATGCGATTACAAAACCATGGAAGGCACCAATCAGTGTTCCGGTTATAAGACAAATCAGAATTGCTATTGCAATAAGGCCCGGTGTGTTCATCTTGCAGTTTACTACAAGAACGCCGGCTATAGCACCAACGAGAGCAACAACAGAACCAATAGACAAATCGATGTTACCACCGGTAAGAATACAACAGAGCATACCGGTTGCAAGAATAGCTACGTAAGCATTCTGGCGGATAATGTTTGTGATATTTGCAGGTGCAAATAAAGATCCCTTATTAAAAACCCGAATCAAAATTTCGAATAAGACCATTACACCAAAAAGAACGAACATCATGGTGTTGCCTTTCAAAATATTCAAAACGGAGCTTTTTGCAGACTTTAATTTTGTTTCTTCCATTTTTATTCTCCTAAGTTATCATTCTTTCCGGAATTAATAATTTCCGTCATAATTTTTTCCTGAGTTGCAGTTTTTCCATCCATTTCTGCAATCATACGGCCTTCGTTCATAACATAGATTCTGTCGCACATACCAAGAATTTCAGGCATTTCCGAAGAAATCATGATTACAGATTTTCCCTCTGCGACCATACGGTTGATGATGCAGTAGATTTCGTATTTTGCTCCAACATCAATACCTCTGGTTGGTTCATCAAGAATAAGGATATCAGGTTCTGCAAAGAGCCATTTTCCAAGAAGGACCTTCTGCATGTTACCGCCCGAAAGGTTTCCTACATCTTCCATAACCGATGAACATTTTGTGTGAATGTCTCTGGCCATGTCTTCCGAGTATTTTCTCTCCTTATCGAAGTCTAAAATACCGTGCTTAGAAATTTTTTCGGGTTTTGCCGCAGTAGTATTTTTACAGATGGATTCGGTAAGAATAAGACCGTTTCCTTTTCTGTCTTCTGTTACATAGGCAAGTCCTGCTTTAATTGCAGATTTTACAGTAGGGAAGAAAACTTCTTTCCCGTTCATATATATATGTCCACGGATGTTTGTACCATATGAATGTCCGAAGATACTCATAGAAAGTTCTGTACGGCCGGCACCCATAAGACCAGAAATACCAAGTACTTCACCACGGCGTAAATTAAAGTTGATATTGTCGCAAACTTTAATTCCGTCAAAGATAGGGTGATCTACACACCAGTCTTTAACTTCGAAAATAACTTCGCCAACATGAGATTCTCGTTTAGGGAATCGGTCTGTTAAGCTTCGTCCTACCATGGCAGAGATGATGGCATCTTCTGAAAAGTTATCTTTCTTTTTATCTATAGTGCAGATTGAGCTACCATCACGGATAACGGTAATTTTGTCTGCTACATAAGAAACTTCATTCAATTTATGAGAAATGATGATAGAAGTCATTCCCTGTTTTTTAAATTCAAGAAGCAGGTCGAGTAAGTGTTTAGCTTCTGTATCATTTAAAGAAGCAGTAGGTTCATCAAGAATAAGAAGCCTTACGTTTTTTCCTAAAGCTTTTGCAATTTCAACCAGCTGCTGTTTTCCAACACCAATATCTTTTATTAATGTTTTAGATGAATCTTTAAGTCCAACCATATGTAAAAGCTCATCAGCCTTATCATAGGTTTCTGACCAGTTAATTTTTGCTTTAGTTCCTCTTTCATTTCCAAGGAACATGTTTTCTCCGATTGACAGAAGAGGAACAAGTGCTAATTCCTGGTGGATGATTACAATACCTCTTGATTCGCTGTCTCGGATTGTCTGAAACTGACAGATTTTTCCGTCGTAAAGAATATCTCCTTCGTATGTTCCATATGGGTAAATACCACTAAGAACGTTCATCAAGGTTGATTTTCCGGCACCGTTTTCACCACAGATTGCGTGAATTTCGCCTTGTTCTACCGTAAGATTAACGTTATCGAGCGCTTTTACACCAGGAAATACCTTGGTAATATTTTTCATTTCCAATAATGTTTTAGCCATTGGAACCCCTCTTTCTAAAAGAAAAATGATTAAAAAAAGAGCCTGACTCCAAATTGAATCAGGCTCTTATTATTTTTCAGCCTATTTCAAGTCTGCTTCTGTGTAGTATCCAGAATCAAGTAACAATTCTTTGTAGTTGTCGATAGATCCGTAAACTGGTTCACAAAGGAATGAAGGAATGATTCCTGTTCCGTTGTTGTATGTTGTTGTATCATTTACAGGAGCATCTTTACCCTGCATGATAGCGTCTACCATTTTTACAGTCTGTGCAGCAAGTGTACGTGTATCTTTGAAGATAGACATAGCCTGAGTTCCCTTAATCATGTTCTTTACAGAAACTTTATCACAGTCCTGGCCAGTGATGAGTGGGAAGTTAGAAGCATCGTATCCAGCCTGTACAAGAGCGTTTGTAATACCGTTTGCACAAGAGTCGTTTGAAGAGTAAACAGCATCAAGTTTTGTTCCTTTTGGACCATAACCATTAGATGTGATGAGGTTTTCCATTCTCTTCTGAGCTTCTTCTGTAGACCAGTTCAATGTAGCACACTGATCTCTTGAAGTCTGTCCTGAACGACATACGATTACACCTGAATCAAGGTAAGGTTTAAGAACATCCATAGCTCCTCCGAAGAAGAAGTTGATGTTGTTGTCACCTGGGTCACCTGTGAAGAATTCCATGTAAGCTGGATCATCTTTTGAACGATTCTTGAGGTTCAATTTGTCTACAAGGTATTCACCCTGGATTGTACCTACTTTGTAGTTATCGAATGTTGCATAGTAAGTAACAGCCTTTGTGTTCATGATAAGGCGGTCATAAGCGATTACATCAATCTTCTTTTTTCTAGCCTGTTCAAGAACGTTTGTAAGAGCGTTACCATCGATAGATGCGATTACGAGTACTTTACATCCGCTTGTAATCATGTTTTCAAGCTGTGATACCTGTGTTGGGATATCGTTAGCAGCATACTGTAAGTCTACTGTGTAACCAGCTTTTTCGAGCTGAGCTTTCATGTTAGCTCCGTCCTGATTCCAGCGCTGTAAGTCCTTTGTAGGCATAGATACACCTACTTTTGTAGAAGAACTTTTTCCACCGCAGCTTACTAAACTTAAAGCAAGTGCAGCTAAAACAACTGTTAAAAGTTTTTTCATTTGTAAAACTCCTTTTTTTTGGTTATGAGGATTTATAATCCCCTTTATGTAAATTATAAGGTTAATCGTTTTTTTATATAAAAATTTATCTTACTTTTTTTGCTATTTTCTGTTATTTTTCCGAATTTTAAGGTCTCTGGAGCTCCTCTGATTAGTATTTTTTTGTCATAAAAAAAGTGCTAAATTTAGACCCCTGATTTTTAATAATATGTTGGAAACATCGGGAATTTGTGGTATATTTAAACTTATGAGTGAAAACATGGAGCCGTACACAAATCTTAACAGCGGTATGGCGGAGAATACGACAATAGAACTTCCTCCAGAGCGCAATGTAGTTTTTTATAACGATGACTACACCACAATGGAATTTGTTGTGGATGTTCTTTGTTCTGTTTTTAATTACTCAAAAGAAGAATCAGAACAGCTTATGAGAACTGTTCATGAGCTTGGCTCTGCTGTTGTTGGAACTTACACATACGATATCGCCGTTTCAAGAGTTATTTTAACAAGAAGTATTGCAAAGAAGAACGGATTTCCACTGAGGGTAGAAGTTGAGTAATACTGAACAGAGCCCTAAAGGAAACGTAAGGCAGATGAAGGTGAGCCCCATGCTCACTAAAATCTTAAACGAATCCTTCAACGAGGCGAAAAATGCACATCACGAATTTTTCACTCCGGAGCATGTCTTAAAAGTTGCCCTTCAGAACGATTTTGTAAATCATCTTCTTTTAGAATGCGGAAGCGATAACGATGCCCTGCGTTCAAATCTTTCTGATTTTCTTTCTACAAAAGTTCCCTGCATAAGCGAAGAAGCAAATCCCGAATTCATTAAAAATCCGATGGAATCTGCGGGCTTTCAGGCCATTATGAACAGGGCGGTTTTTCACTGCGTTTCCAGTGAATCAGATATGATAGACATTACAGACGTCCTTGTGAGCATGTTCGAAGAAAAACGAAATTACTGTTCTTATTACATGCGCTCAAGCGGTCTGGACAGATATAAACTTTTAGAAGTAATCACAAGAATCAAGGGTGTTCACGGAAGTCAGAAAAAAAATGCAACTCAGACTCCGCCACCTGGGATGGAAGGTCTTACAACAAACAATTCAGGCGGATTAAACCGCTTTGCAGTAGATCTTACAAAAATGGCGAGCGAAAATCTTTTTGATGATTTAATCGGCCGCCAGGAAGAAATTGAACGAACAATCCAGATTCTCTGCAGGCGCACAAAGAATAATCCTCTTCACGTAGGAGATGCCGGAGTAGGAAAGACAGCCATAACATACGGTCTTGCAAAACGAATTGTAGACGGCAAAGTTCCTCAGGCTCTTAAGGGCTACACAATCTACAGCCTTGATTTAGGACTTCTTCTTGCCGGTTCAAAATTCCGCGGTGACTTTGAAGAAAGACTCCATTCTGTAATCGATGAGTTAAAAGAAAAGAAAAAGGCAATCTTATTTATAGACGAAATCCACATGCTCATGGGAGCGGGAACAAACGGAAGCTCGCAGATGGATGCGGCTAACCTTTTAAAACCTGTTCTTGCTACGGGCGAAGTAAAATTTATAGGATCTACAACATTCGAAGAATATGCGGCTCATTTTGAAAAAGACAGGGCGCTTTCAAGACGTTTCCAGAAAATCGATATAAACGAGCCTACAAGAGAAGAAACTGTAAAAATACTTCAGGGGCTTCAGAAAAAATACGAAGATTTCCATCACGTAAAATATTCACATTCTTCAATAGAAGATGCAGTTGATTATTCCATTCAGTATCTGCCGGACAGACGCCTTCCCGATAAGGCAATCGATATAATGGACGAAGCGGGAGCATATCTTTTTATTTCAAAAACAGGCGGATTCGACGGGCTTTCAAAATCAAAAGTCCTTGTTGCATCTCCTTCTAGGGCAGCAATTCCGACTGTTACATCATCAGTTATAAAAACTGTTGTTTCTAAAATGGCAAAGGTTCCGCTCGATGTGGTTGAATCAGACGAAAAAGAAAGCCTTAGGAATATTGAACCATTCTTACAGAAAGAAATATTCGGTCAGGACAGGGCAATCTCCATGCTTGCAAAAGCAGTTAAGAGAAGCAGAGCCGGATTCAGAAATCCTGATAAGCCCGAAGCATGTTATCTTTTTGTTGGTCCGACAGGCTGTGGAAAAACAGAACTTGCAAAAGCGCTTGCAAAATTATTAAAAGAACCTCTTCTTCGTTACGATATGAGTGAGTATCAGGAAAAGCATTCTGTAAGCCGTTTAGTCGGTTCTCCTCCGGGCTACGTTGGTTTTGAAGAAGGCGGCCAGCTTACAAAGGATGTGCGAAAAAATCCAAACGCTGTCATCCTCTTTGACGAAATTGAAAAGGCACACGAAGATATATATAACATTTTACTTCAGGTAATGGATTACGGTATCCTTACAGATAATCAGGGAAGAAAATCTGACTTCCGTTCCTGCATGATTATCATGACAAGTAATGCAGGTGCGCGCGATATGGAAAAACCCGGCATAGGCTTTGGAACAGACAGCGCTGATTCTTCGGAAGCAATTTTGAACGAAGCTGTAAATAAAGAATTCTCTCCTGAATTCCGTAACCGCCTTGATTCAGTCATTCCGTTTAATCATCTTACAAGGGAAGTTGTTCGTCTTGTTGCATGCAAGGAAGTTTCTAAGCTTGCCCAGAGGATGAAGAATAAAAAGGTAGAACTTACGGTTACAGATTCGTGCATAGATTATCTTACAGAAGAAGGTTTCTCTAAAGAGTTTGGAGCAAGAAATATGAGCCGCACGGTAGAAGATCTTCTTGCAAATGCCCTTGTTGATGAGGTTCTGTTTGGAAGTCTTGAAAAAGGCGGAAAGGTAAAAGCAGATTATAAAAACGGAAAAATTAAGTTTACCTATGATAAGTAAAAAAAATAAGGTATATATTTTAAGCTCTGTTGTTTTTATATTTCTTATCCTCTGCTGCATTTTCTTTTTTGTATTTATAGAAAAATCATTTTCCACATCGAATAAATCTGAATTGGAAGAAGACACAAGTAATACAAAACACCTTGTGATGATAGGACGCTACGAAAACGAAGCCTTTTTAAAAAAAATCTACGAAGGTGCTTTGAACTGGAAAAAGGATTTTGACTTTGAGCTCGACTTTTATGTTCCAAAATCACAGGCCGAAGAGGTGTCGCTCCAGAATCTTTTTGATTATGCTTCTTTTGTGAATGCAGACGGAATCATCGCATATATAGATTCAACAGATGAAAAAATTACAGTAAAGGAAGACGTAGACCGTAATCAGATACCGCTTATTACGACGGGAGTTTATAATCCGGATATGCAGCAGGTGTCTTACATCGGTTACAGTTACTGGGAACTTGGAAAAAAAATCTCGGACGAAGCGTGTTCACTTTTGCCCGAAGGCGGTCAGATTTATCTTTTAAAAAAGGATGATTCTTATTCATTAAACTTTGCAAACTTTATAAACAGCTTTGAAAATGCAATGGAAAATCACAAGAATATTTCCTACAAAATAGTTGATGACCTTGAGTACAGAGACCTTGTTTTTCAGAGTCAGAAGGAAAGTGGAATTAAAAATCTTATCATCAGCCTTTCCGAAGAAGATACTACCCGGATTGCACAGAAAATGCTCGAAAACAGTTTTGACAATTCAAAAGACTTCTGGATTATCGGATTTGGTGCAAACGAAGCATGCCAGCTTTATCTGAATAACGGTGTTGTTTATGAACTCATCTCTCTGGACGGAGAAAAAATCGGGGAACTTTTAATCAAGGAATTTTTTGAATATTTTAACAGCGGATATGCAAACAGTTATATTGCGGCAGACGTAAGCATTAAGAGGAGTTCTGATGAAAATAGATAAAAAATACATCAGACATTTTAAAAGCTTACGGGGCCGAATCATGAGCTCGGTATTGATTTCTCTTTCTGTCATGCTGGTTCTTCTTGTTTTTGCAATGCGCATGAACACACACGTTATAAACACACTTGGCGATGTCTATCAGTCGAATACGGAATTGAACGACTTTTCGCAGGCACTCGCAGAAACAGAAAAATCGATGGAGATTTATATTGCTTACCACACCTTCGAAAGTATCGACTCATTTTATACGGCCAGAACAAAGATGGAAAAATTTATGGATAAGCTTCGTAAGGAGCCGTCGGCAACGGAAGTTTTTCAGAAGGAATACATTGTTTATGAGCTTTCCAGGAGTTTCATTTTTTACAGCAATAAATCCATAAACGCAAGACGTGCAAACAATATGAGCGAAGTTCAGACAAGCTATGAATGCACCACAAGCTGTTACAATCTTTTACTTTCAGAAATTCTTGAATTGAACAGACTTTTGCTCCAGCGAAACGGAAAAAACTATATCGCCAGTAAGGAAAAAATTTCTTTTACAACAAGGATTATTTTTATCATCTTTATAGCCTTTTCGTTCCTGCTTTTCTTTGTTCTTTACTTTATGATTACAAACCTTACAAAACCGCTTGTAGAAATTTCCGATGTTGCATACAGGGTTTCTGTCCGCGATTTTGATGTTCCCCTTTTTAATAACGACACTGATGATGAAATTGGAAATATATGCCGCGCTTTTGACAGAATGATCGTAAGCATCCGCGAATATATAGATACTATCTGGGAGCAGGCACGTACAGAGAATGCTTTAAAAGAAAAAGAGATGGAAATGCAGGCCCTCTATACCGATGCGCAGTTAAGGGCTCTTCAGAATCAGATTAATCCGCACTTTCTGTTTAATACGCTGAATACGGGAGCCCAGCTTTCCATGCTCGAGGGGGCCGACAAAACCTGTAGTTTTCTGGAGCAGGTTGCAGACTTCTTTAGATACAATATCCAGAGACAGGATAAATTTGTTACAGTAGATCAGGAGCTTGGCCTTGTAGATAATTACGTTTACATCATGAAGGTGCGTTTTGGAAACCGTCTTGAATTTATTAAAGACATTCCGGCCTATACTTTTAAAGAGCTTATCCCTGTGATGACTCTTCAGCCACTGGTAGAAAACTGCATCAAGCACGGCTTAAAAAACGAAAAGGGAAAAGTAATTTTAAAGATTGAGTTATCTGAAAAACATATTATCATTTCTGTAGCGGATAATGGTAACGGAATGAGTGATGAAATTAAAGAAGCCGTTTTTAATGCGGTAGAAAATGGAATCACAAAATTGCCCGATGCCGTCCAGAAGCTTACGGAAAAATCTCTGGAAGATGAGTCTGGTAAAAATGGTGGAACAGGTTTAATAAACGTTTTCCTCCGTTTGAAGATGACTTATCAGGGTAAAGATATTTTTGATATTGTTTCGGGAGAGGAAGGCAAAGGAACTAAATTTATAATCAGGATACCGCGCGATGTATAATATTTTATTAACAGATGATGAACAGATAGTTTTAGATTCTCTTTCTTTTATTATAGATAAAAACTTTACGGGGCAGGTTAATGTTTTAAAAGCTCTCTCCGGGACAGAAGCTTTAAAAATTGTTTCCGAAAAAGATATCGACATCATTTTTATGGACATTAACATGCCGGGCTTAAACGGACTTGAAACAATCAGCTGCATAAAAAAACTTAAGCCCGAGACAATCATCATAATTTTAAGTGCGTTCGACAGCTTTCAGTATGCGCAGGAAGCGATGAACCTTGGTGCTTCAAAATATATCACAAAACCGGTAAACAGAAACATCGTAATCCAGACAATCAGAAATTCCATGGATTTTATAGATTTAAACCGCGGACGACAGAGCGAAGACATGGAGCTTCATAAAAAGCTTGATTTAGTTTCTCCGATGGTCGAAAACGATTTTATTTATTCACTGATTTTTAATCACGAAAACAAATTCGATTTAAAATCATACCGCGAATATTTTAACCTCACCGGAAATAAATTCTGCATTATCTGTCTGGAGCTTCCGAATGTTAATTCTCAGAATCAATACGATAATTACATAAAAATCCGCGACGGAATAAACGAAATTAAAAAATGTCTTGTAAGCTCGTTTATGATGAATCGTCTTGTGGTTCTGTTCCCGCTGGAAAAAGAAGATAATTTTGAAGATTTTAAAGGGATAATCACAAAGCTTTATGTAAACTTAAAATATAAAATCAGCGCCGGAATTAAAATCGGTGTAAGTCAGTTTTTTTCTTCGCTTGATGATTCAAAACTTTCTTATACTCAGGCGGTTTCGTGTCTGGCTCACTGCGAAAGTACTGGTGAAATAGTTTTTGCCGAAGAGCGAAAGGGCTTTTTAAAAATCACAAAGATTGATGAAACAAAGGAACTTAAAGAACAGATTTTATTTAAATTAAAAAATGCGGACATCAACGGGCTTGAATCAATCTTAGAAATTTACGCGCTCAACTCATTTAATTCCGAAAAGGATTTGAACATCATAAAAAATTCATTCTTTGAACTGATTGTAATGGCAAAGGATATTGTAAATAAAAATCTTTCGTCTTATGAATCGGCTTCGTTCAACAATGCATTTTCTGTTTTAAGCGGCGAAAACGACAGCGGCATGCTCAAGGATTATTTAACAAAAACAATTTTAGAATATGCTTCTGTGATTGCGGATTCTAAAAAGCAGAAAGGAAATCCTATTGTTAAAAAAGTTTATGATTACATCAGCGAAAATCTTTCGGAAGATATTTCACTTGAACAGATGGCAGATATGGTGAATGTGAGTTCATTTTATTTGAGTAAACTTTTCCGCGAAGAAAAAGGATGTACCTTTGTAAATTTTCTGTCCGATAAGAGGCTCGAAAAGGCAAGGGATTTATTAAAAAATTCATCAATGTCTATTAAAGAGATTACGAGGGAGGTTGGATATAATGATCAGAATTATTTCAGCCGCCTTTTTAAGAGTAAATACGGTGTTACACCTTCGGAATATAGAAGTATTTAAGAAAAGGGGTTTATATGAAAAGAAGTTTTTTAGGATTATTGATTTTAAGTATTCTTCTCTGTCTTGCATCCTGCACAGGTAAGGAAAATAAGGGAGAAACAGGAAAGAAAAGTGAGGACAGTTCAAAAACAATAATTGGATTTTCTATTGATACTCTGGCAATTGAACGCTGGCAGAGAGACCTTGATATTTTTATTAATAAGGCAAAGGAACTTGGAGCCGATGTAATTGTTCAGAATGCGGGAAATAATCTTGAAGAACAGATAAGGCAGATCCGTTATCTTATAGAAAAAAAAGTAAGTGCTCTGGTAATTCTTCCAAAGGATGCAAAGGGGCTTTCCGAAGTTGTTGATGAAGCAAAACTCAAAGGGATTCCTGTTATTTCTTATGACCGTCTTATGCTCAATACTTCTGTTGATTTATACGTTACCATTAACAGTCAGAAGGTTGGAGAATATATGGCAAACGGATTTCTTACAAAAACACCGGCCAGAAAATTCTTTGCCATCCTTGGTGCAGAAGAAGATTTTAATATGGCTCTTGTAAAAGAAGGAATTGTCCAGAAGCTTACAAAGGCAGGAAAAAAGCTTGATTATATTTATTATACTTCCGGATGGAACTATGACCTTGCAAATAATCAGATGATAAACCTCATAAACGAAAATAAAATTCCTGATGCGATTTTCTGCGGAAATGATGCGATTGCAGACAGCGTAATCCAGGCATTAAAGCTTTTTAATCTTGATGGAAAGGTGATGGTCTGCGGTCAGGATGCCGATATAGCGGCGTGCCAGAATATAATTCAGGGGAAACAGCTTTTTACAATTTATAAGCCAATTACAGAACTCGCAGATTTAGCTGCTGAATGTGCGGTTGGGCTTGCAAGGGAAGAAAAAATCATCTCTTCTAAATATAAGATAGAAAAAATCAACAATGGAATTACTTATGTTTCTGTAATATGGCTCGACCCGATTTTAGTTGACAAAAATAATCTTGATAGTGTTATAATTGATTCAGGATTTCACCGTCGAAGCGAAGTCTACAGGGAGTAAAAATGCCAAAAAGAAAAATAAACCTCAAATTTGTGTATGATGCGCCGGTAACATTATCGTTTATCATTATTGCGCTGTTGTTTTTTATAATATCACTTATTGCGCCTAAGGCCGGTATCCAGGAATTGCTCGTAGCGCCATCTGCTTCGGGGGCTGCAAAGTTCAGTTTTACAAATATCAAAAGCATACTGGGGCTTTTTCTTTATATCTTTAATGGCAAAGAAAGGCTTCTTCTTTTTACAAACCTTCTTTTTGTTGCATTGATTGGACCTTCCATGGAAGAGCGTTATGGTTCTTTTATCATAGGGATTATGATGTTTGTTTCGGGGATTTTTGCAGGAGTATTAAACGCATGTTTCTGTAAAGACCCGATGTACGGATGCAGTTCGATTGTATTCATGCTGGTTCTTTTGAATGCCCTTATGAATTTTTCTAAAAATAAAATCACGGGGACAGCTCTTTCCATGCTCATTCTGTTTATCTTGCGTGAAGTTTTTATAGAAAATCATCCGAATAAGGCTCTTGGAGTTATAATCGTCTTAGCAGGCGGTCTTTGCGGCAGCCTCTTCGCCTTCCTCACTTCTCCCAAAGCCCGCTCCGAACGTAAAACCGGCGTAACTGTAGAACCATATAAAAAGCCAAAATCAAAGAGCTCAAAATCTACATACAAGAGTCGTGAAGATCGCATCATGGAAAAAAACAAAAAGGCTCCGGCCAGAAAACCTGCTGCTTCTCATGACGACGATGCAACAGTTGTCGGCACTTTAAAATTCTAATCTTTTACGAAAACTATGCTCACTGCAGGGGAATTTTATAAATCTCTTTTTGGAACTAAAACCTACAAAATCACTTTAGATGCCGGATGCACATGTCCAAACCGCGATGGAAAGCTTGGAACAGGAGGCTGTCTTTTTTGCGGTAGCCGAGGTAGCGGTGAATTTACGGCAGATAAAAATCTTGGAATAAGCGAACAGGTCCAAGCTGCCAAAAAACTTGTCGACCAGAAATTTTCAAGAAAATATGAGAAAAAATACATAGCCTATTTTCAGAATTTTACGAACACATACGGGAACCTGAATGAGCTTTCAAAAAAATGGGAAGAAGCTTTGTGCTGCGACGGGGTAGTGGGGCTTGCACTTGGAACCCGCCCGGATTGTATAAGCGATGAATGTCTTTGTGTCCTTTCCGGGATTTTGGAGAAGGGATATTTTGTCCAGCTGGAACTTGGCTTTCAGACAGTGTGCGAAGAGACTGCAGAATTTTTCCACCGCGGTTATAAAAATGAAGTTTATTTTGATGTAGTAAATCGTATTCATAAAGCGAACTCAAAAATACACGTAGTAACGCATGTCATGTTCGGACTTCCATGTCCTTCCAGTGATGATTCCGGGGTCCTGGAAATTGAATCAGAAGAGCAGATGATGGAATCTGTCCGTGCCGTCGTTAAAGCCGGAAGCGATGGAATTAAGATTATGAATCTTTATATCCTTAAAGGTACCCCGTTCGAAAAGCTTTTCCGTGAAGGTAAGTTCCGCTCTCTTGAGTATGAAGAATATCTTGGTCTTGTGCGTTCTGCTTTGGAATTACTTCCGCCCGGTATGATAGTTCATCGTCTGAGCGGAGATCCTCCCCGTGCAGATGTTGTTGCTCCCCCCTGGTCCACAGACAAAAAGCACCTTGTAAATGATTTGAAAAAGCTTTTCGAATAAAAAAATTAAAGAATTTTTGGAAAAGTTTGCCTAAAATCGTAAAACTAAAACTATATTATATGTGAGGAATTTTTATGTTGCACGTAGAATCAGCAAAATATCAGAGTGAATACAAAATTATTGTAACTTTTAATGATGGAAGTTCTCACCTTGTGGATTTTGAGAAAACGATTTTTGGGGATTCTCGTGCAATTGTTTCTGCTCTTCGGGACTTGAATGTATTCAAAGATTTTTCAATTAAGAATCATACAATTTCCTGGGCAAACGGTTTAGATTTTGCACCGGAGTTTATAAAAGATTGTTCGATAAAAGCTTTGAATGAAACTGTATAAATAAATTGAGATTCACCGACCTTTTTTCTGTTTCCTACGACTACCATTATATACGAGAAAAATGGTAGACTAGAAAAATGAACGAAATGCACTTATTTGATTATGGCGAATATCTTCTGAAACTTGCTCTTAGTAAAACAAATAACTTTGAGCAGGCCGAGGATCTTGTTTCGGAGACTCTGATAAGTGCTATCGTTGCGTTGAAAAACGGGACGAAAATTGGAAATCCAAAGACTTATCTTTCTGGCATTTTGAATCATAAGTTTTATGATTTTCTGCGTTCAAAATATTCAAAGCCTGTAATTTCTTATGGTGTGATTCCGGATTTTGAAATTGCCGGCAGGGAAGAAGAGTCAGAATCTGCGCTGGAAAAAATCATCAGAAAAGAAGATGAAGAAAATATCCGCCGCATAATTACTCAACTTTCCAAAAATTATCGTGAAGTTTTAGTTCGTCATTTCATCCATGGCCAGGATGTGCAGTCAATTGCAGATGAACTGGACGTAAATACAAACACGGTAAAATCCCGCCTGAACACCGCTCGTATGAATGTTAAAGCCAAACTGGAGAATGAAATGGAAAAGTACGAAAAACAGAGTTATGAGCCGGAATGTCTTGATATCTGGATGTGTGGTGAAATGGACAATGATTGTTCTGCCTTTTATACCAATAACTGGACTCGCCGCATTCATCAGAATATTTTGATTATGGCCTATAAAAAGCCTTTGACAATTACAGAACTTTCGCAGGGACTTGGAATTTCTGCGGCATATATTGAGCCTATTGTTGAAGAACTGATTTCTTATGATTTTATGATGCGTAAGGGAGATAAGGTTTTCACAAGCTTTATTATCTTTACTCAGGAAGAAAAAGACAGAGCCTATGATCATGATAAAGCCGTTGCGGAAAAGTATGCGAAGGCTATGTGGGTTGAACTTGAAAAATATCTTGAGCGAATCCGTCAGTTAGATTGTTATAAGAAAATGAGTGAAAGACAGAAGGCAAGTTTACTGCAGTTTTCCGTGATTTTCATTATTCAAGAAGCAACCCGCGAAGTAAGCTTTAAGATAAACTCAAAACCGAATGTAATGGAAATTGAGCATAAGGCAAAGTGGCAGGGGTATGCTTATGGTTTTAAAAGTCCTTTAGATTTTAAACCTGACTGGGATTATGTTACAGGACATAGTCTTTGTAAACTAAACGGCTGTCATAGTGTGTCTACAGGAGCTTATAAAAATCGTGAGGAAATCAGGTTTTATGCTTATGATGTTGTTGCAGGCTTTACTTTCAGTCAGTTCTGGCCGCTTGATCATCTGCAGTTTTTGAAAATTTGTTATGCCCTTTATGAGGGAGAAGAATCTGATATTCCTTTGATAGATCCAAGATTCTTTGACAAGGAAGCTATTGAAAGATATGAAAAATACAATCTGCTTGGAAAAGAAGGTTCTGTTGAAGTTTTGAATATTCCGGTATTGTCTTGTGAAGATTCAGAATTCCTTTTCAAAACAATTTTCCATGAAGCAATCCTTGATTTCAGTCAAAAGTTTAATTCAGAGCTGGAGGAGCTTTTTGTAAATCCTGTTGAACCGCCAAAACATTTAAAAGATGTAGTTCCCGAATTCTTAAAATATCAGCTTTGTGCCGATGCCTTTGTAATGGCACTTGTCTATCAGGGAGCCTGGAACCGCTGGTATAAGAATGAGTTTGCCCGCAATAATGAGCCTGTTCCGGCAATGGTAATTTGTCTTGGAAAAGAGCAGAAATAGAGTTGAGCTTTCTGCTATGAAAAACTCGTCATATTTCAAATTGATTCCATAGTGGGTCTGGACTATACTAAATGTAGTTCCGGGACAAAACGGCTCGCAAAAAAAAGCGGGCGGCTCACAAAATGTGAGTGGCTCACATAAAGTGAGCAAGGAGAATCACTATGGAAAAAAATTATTATAATATCAATGAACTGGCGGTTATTTCTGGTTTTACAACCCGTTCCCTCAGAAACTTTATTTCTATGGGACATCTTAAGGGTGAAAAAATTGATGGAATCTGGCAGTTTACACCTGAAGAAATTGATGAGTTTCTTTCAAATCCAAATGTTGCCCCGGGAATAAAATCAAAGGCAAATGCTGTCGTTTATGATTTTATGGCAGATACAGAAAAGAAAACAAATAAAATCTGTTCTGTTCTAGATTACGTAATGGAAGATGAAGAAGCATCAGAACTTTCTAAGTATTATTGTAAGGCCATGAATAATTGCGCAGACGCTACCTTAAAATTCGAAAAACACGGAAAGAATGTCCGGGTCATCATCTCTGGATCAGAGGATTTTGTTCTGGATGCGATCAACGGCTGGTATAAGAATTAGGATTTTGAAAAATAAAAAACAGCAGAGTCTTATGATTCTGCTGTTTTTTTTAACGTATTTGTTATTTTAGGCGTTCGATAAATCTCGCGGGCTAACCAAAAATTGGACGAACGCGATTTACTGTATCACATGCTGAAAGCTTTGCGATGATGTCGTCTGTTACTACACCGTCTACGTCGATGATGTTGTATGCTACGTCGCCGCGTGCCTGATTGATGAAAGATGAAATGTTCAACTTTGCTTCTCCAAGAATTGTTGTGAACTTAGAGATTGTATCAGGGATGTTTTTATGGCTGATGCAGAGGCGTGTTCCACCGGCAGGAATAGGGTTATCTGTAACAGTTTTTGGGAAGTTTACAGAGTTTACGATATTTCCTTTTTCGAGGAAGTCTTTAAGCTGTGCTGATGCCATAATTGCACAGTTGTCTTCTGCTTCCGGAGTAGATGCTCCAAGGTGAGGCATACAAACAACCTTTGGATGATTCAAAAGTTCTTCTGCTGCAAAGTCTGTAATAAGGCAGCTTACTTTTCCTGAATCAAGGGCAGCAAGAATATCTGCATTGTTTACAAGACCACCGCGTGCAATATTGATGATTCTTACTCCATCCTTCATATTTTTGATAGAAGAAGCGTTGATCATTCCCTTTGTATCGTTTGTCTGTGGAACGTGGATTGTAATGTAATCACATTTTGCATAAAGTGAATCAAGAGTTTCTGCAATCTTTACGTTCTTGTCGAGCTTGAGCGCTGCGTTTACAGAAAGGAATGGATCGTAACCGTAAACTTCCATACCAAAGTGGCGAGCAAGGTTGGCAACCATAGCACCGATTGCACCAAGACCGATTACACCGAGTGTCTTTCCCATCAGTTCTGGGCCAACAAACTGGCTCTTTCCTTTTTCTGCAAGGTCAGGGATTTCGTCACCTTTTCCGGCTAAACCGTTAGCCCATTTGTTTGCTTCGATTACAGGGCGGCTTGAAAGTAAAAGTGCGAGCATTACAAGTTCTTTTACGGCGTTAGCATTTGCACCAGGAGTGTTGAATACAACTACACCTTTTTCTGTGAGTTCCGGAATAGGAATATTGTTTGTTCCGGCTCCGGCACGTGCTACAGCCTTTACGTTGTCAGAAAGCTGCATTTCGTGCATATCTGCAGAGCGTACAAGGATTGCATCCGGATTATTGATTTCTGATGCAATTTCGTAATTGTCGCGGTCTAACTGGTTTAATCCCACAGCCGCAATTTTATTTAAAGTCTGAATTTTAAAGCTCATATTTTACTCCTATGCATTTTCTTTTGCGAACTTCTTCATAAATTCTACAAGAGCTTTTACACCATCGAGTGTCATGGCATTGTAGATTGAAGCGCGCATACCACCAACAAGGCGGTGACCTTTGAGGTTTACGAGGCCTGCAGCTGCGGCTTCTTTTACGAACTTGTCGTTGATTTCCTTTTCTTTTGCGAGTGCAGCTTTTTCTGCATCTGTGCGGTCAGCTTCGTCTTTTTTACCGGCTGCGGCAGTTTCTGCAGTTGAGTATTTTGTAAGGAATGGAACGTTCATCAAAGAGCGGCTTCCTACTTCTGTTGTTGCATGGTAGAAGTTTCCTTCGTTGTTATCAAGGTAGTTGTAAAGGTAATCAGCTTTTTCCTTGTTGCGTTTGAGCATTCCTTCTGCTCCACCATTCTTTTCGATCCAGTGCAAAACCTTTCCAAGAACGTAGATTGTATAGCATGGAGGTGTGTTGTACATAGAATCGTTGTCTGCGTGTGTCTTATAAGCGAGCATAGTTGGTGTACCAGGACGGCAATCTTCGAGTTCAGGAATCAAGTCTTCGCGGATGATTACAAGAGTAACACCGGCTGGAGCAAGGTTCTTCTGAGCACCGGCAAAAAGCAGACCGAACTTAGATACATCAAGAGGTTCACTCAAAACGCAGGAAGAAATATCTGCAACAAGAGGAATATCCCCTGTATCTGGAATATATTCATAGTGAGTTCCCATGATTGTGTTGTTAAAACAGATGTAAGCGTAATCGTAGTCGCCTTCAATTTTTTCAACTTTTGGGATGTATGAATAGTTTTTATCTTTACTTGAAGCAATTACATCAACTTCCACACCAAGGTGTTTTGCTTCTGCTGCAGCTTTTTTTGCCCAAACACCAGTTTCGATGTAAGCTGCCTTTCCTTTTTTATTTCCAAGGTTTTCTGCTACCATTGCGAACTGAGTAGAACCACCACCCTGAACAAAAAGGATTTTGTAGTTTGATGGAACATTCATCAATTTACGAACCATTGCTTGGGCATCCTGGATGATTGGTTCATAAGCCTTAGAACGATGGCTCATTTCCATAACAGACTGACCTGTTGTTCCATATTCAAGCATTTCTGCTGCACATTCTTTTAATACATCTTCCGGTAAACAAGATGGACCTGCACTAAAATTGTAAACACGACTCATAGTGTACTCCTTATATTTTAATTTTAAATAACCATATTAAGGGCATTCATGATTGAAAGATTCTGGATTTTGATACCATCGGGAACCTTTAATACGAGGTCTGTCATATTCACGATTCCTCTTATTCCTGAATCAATCAGTTTGTCTGCCATCTGCTGTGCGGATTCATTTTTTACAGTGAGGATTGCGTATTCAATTCCGAGTTCTTTTATGACCCTTTTCATTTCTGATGCAGGGTAGAGTGGAAAGGTGGAACGCAACACTTCTACGCGGTAAAGGTTTGAATCAAAGCCAGCCTTTATTTTGAATAAAGAACCTTCTGTGATCTGGTCATCCAGTAAAGCAGCCCCAAGGCGCCCTAAACCTACAATACAGCAGTTACGTCCACCATTGGAAACTTCTTCTGATTCTTTATCTGTTTCAATTCCGAGTGCCAGACTGATTGCTTTTTGCAATTCGTCTCTGCGGTACCCGTTTGAAACTCCCTTGTTGAAACCTAGTAACCACAGATCATGCCTTATAAGTGAATCTTTCCATCCAGTGGAACCGCTTATGGCAGCTGAAGTGATTTTGTCTCCTGGCCAGGTCTTTAATAACTGGTAAAGTCCCGCCATCCTTTTCCTGGTTACTTCCGGTATTTCAATCTCCTGCATTATATCCTCCGTCAATTCACGAATTCAATAAAATTTCCTAAAAAATTCATCCCTTCCCGTCCAAAATACCCCAAATTCTCTCAAATTTCAACATTACTGTTAAATTTTTAACAATAAACGCCTTCTAGGCTGGAAGAAATCAGGTTCTTTGCGAAAGGGTGGGATTTTTTAAATTGATATATTTTTTTAGTTGGAAGAAAGCGTGTTCTTTTTATGAGTAACGATATAATTATTTTGATTTTTTAGAAATAATTTTTTTTCTGTGGTGAGAAATCGCTTGTATATTAAAAATCTTATTTTAGCGGAACTATCTGTGTTTCGTAGAAGATAACAACCTGATCCGTAAATAAATCATCCAGTTGATTCTGGTAAGAAATGATTTTTCCGATGTAGTTGAGTGTTGTCTGAGGTGTTTTGTTTGAGCTTACGCGGCCCATTCCGGCATTATACATTGCAAGTGCGCTTACAGAATTTCCTGCAGACCTCAGGCACTGTTTAAGATGCTGCATTCCGTATTTTGCGCTTGTGTATGGGTCAAAGAATTCTTCTTCTGTAAGATTAGGGAAAGAATTGCTGTTCAACTGGAATAGTCCTCTGTCTACAGTTCCATTTGTATTGTATCCAACGGCTTCTACCTTGTACTTACTTTCTGTGTATGCAAGTGCAAAAGCGAGGGAAAGTGGAATATCATTTTTTTCGGCTTCGGTGAGGATTGCTTTTGTAATATCCTTATCGCCTGTGATTTTATTATAAAACCATTCAACAGAACTTTTAGACATTGACTGCCTGTAGAGTGTGAGCCCCTTGTCTTTTACCTTATCAAGATTCTGGAAATTTACATCGGAAACGTAATCAGTTATGTAATCGGAAATATCAACATCGTCCGAAACTGGATCCTGAATCACCTGGGGAGTTTTAACTGCATAAGAGGAAAAATCAACTGAATCTGAGTCTGGAATAAACTGAAAAATGCAGAAAGCAGAAAGGGCGAAGAAAGCCGCAAGAATTGCATAAGCCAGACATTTTGAGGAATATGCTTTGTTGTCTTCTTTCTTCTCCATCGTTTTTCCTGTTTATTTAATTAAATTAAAACCAAAGATGCAAAGAAAATCGCTTCGTTTAAGTTGTATTTCTTTTCGGATTTTTCCGGTACAAAATAAACATACTGTGCGTGTTTAATTGCAAGGGTTTCCATAAAGGCTGCTGCAGGCGAATCTCCGTCGATTCCTTTTTCTAAAAGCTCATCAGGAAGTAAAAATCCTGCAACACATGTACAGTCTTTGATTCTTCTTGCAGTGTGATTCATTGCATTTATAAAAGCTTCTGTCTCTTCAGGTGTTTCAAATTTTCTGTCTACAACAGGACAGAGAATTACAAACTGATTCTGTGTATCGAGCGGTTTTAATTCTTCGCGCAAGGCAGCCAGAAATTCTTCGTTGTACGATTCATCTTCAATTTCTACCTTTGCCCAGGAAATCTCCACCTGTTTAAAGGTTTTTGGATCTACCGGCGAGTTGTCTGATATTTTTGTTAATTTATTTCCCTGTATAGAAAAGAGGGGTTCAAGTTTCATCTGAATTTCCTACCCATATATAATTTATAAAAAAAAGGGGGAAGATTCAAGTATAAAACTTATCTTCCCCATTCGTGTTTGATTGTCTTTAACAATAAACTCATGAAATCATTTTTTAATTATTAGAATAGTAAACTATTCTGTTAATATTCGAATAACTTCAGCTTTGTCCTGAGTGTCAAGAATTTCCTGACGTTTTTCTGGACTCTTGAAAAGTAAACTTACTTCAGCAAGGAACTGAAGATGTGGACCTGTCTTGTTTACCGGTGAAAGTGTCATAATGAAAATACGGCATGGTTCCTGATCAAGAGAATCAAAATCAACCGGATTATCAGAAATACCAATACATGCTACTAAGTCCGATACTGTATCTGTTTTTCCATGAGGAATAGCGATTCCATGTTTCATACCTGTAGACATTTTTCGTTCACGGTCCAATACACATTCGCGTGCTGTAGCCTTGTCTGTTACCTTTCCGGCTTTATAGAGCACATCGAGCATTTCATCTACAATTTCTTCTTTTGTAGTTCCTTTCAAGTGAAGGTTTACTGTGTCTGTTGTTAATACTGTTCTCAAATCCATAGTACTTTAATTTTAGTGCAGATACAAAAATTGTCAAGGTTTTAGAGGCTTAAATGAAGAAAATTGATGAATATTTTTTCCTCTTTTTTCATGCCTGTGGTATTATTTTAGTGAGGTATTTTATGGCTTTTTATGATAAGAACGAAGCAGCTCCTTTTCCTCCAATGGGATGGAACAGTTATGATTATTACAACACTCTTGTAAACGAAAAACAGGTTCGTGCAAATGCAAATTATATGTCAAAACATCTTAAACAATACGGATGGGAATATGTGGTAATAGATATCCAGTGGTCGGATCCGGATGCAGGAGACAGAAACGATGAACATATCCAGTATATTCCGTTCAGTCAGTTCTGCTTAGATAAGTTTTCACGTCAGATTCCAGCTCCTAACCGCTTTCCTTCTTCTGGCGGAGGAAAAGGTTTTAAACCTCTTGCAGATTACATTCATTCGCTTGGTCTTAAATTCGGAATACACATCATGAGGGGAATTCCACGCTATGCGGCACACAATCACCTTGCAATAAAAACTCACGACGGTAAAAAAATCACTGCAGACATGATTGCAAATCCTTATTCAATAAGCCGCTGGAACCCGGATATGTACGGAGTGGATGCTTCTAAAAAATATGCACAGGATTATTATGATTCAATCTTTGAGCTTTATGCCGCCTGGGGTGTAGATTTTGTAAAGGTTGATGATATCTGTAATACAAACATGTATCCATCGAATCCGTATTCAGCAGAAAAAGAAATAGAGATGATTTCCAAAGCCATAGAAAATTCCGGAAGAAAAATGGTTTTAAGCTTAAGCCCCGGCCCAGCAGTAATAGAAAAAGCTCATCACTATAAAACCTTTGCAAACATGTGGAGGATTACGGATGATTTTTGGGATGACTGGAAGCTTTTAAAAGCGATGTTCGAACGTTGCGAAGTGTGGGAAACTCATACAGGGGGCGGTAACTGGCCAGACTGCGACATGCTTCCTTTGAATGTGCTTGGTTATGGATGGGGTAAAAAAGGCGATAAAAACAATAAGGGCTGGAAGAGTAAATTCACACTCGAAGAAACCCGCACCATGATTACCCTCTGGAGTATCTTCCGCTCTCCACTCATGATTGGAACAGATCTCCCAAAGCTTGATGAAAAAAATCTGAAGCTCATCACAAACCAAGAAATCCTTGCGATGAATAAACTTCCGTCTCAGGCTTATCAGGATACATCCTCTTCGAACCAGAATATTGTTGTGTGGGTAAACGGAGCAGAAGATGAATCATCATATTATGAATGTTATTTTAATTTGAGCGAAGAAGTTCAGACAGTAAAGCTTAAACTTAGCGTAGGAAAAAATGATAATATCCGGGATCTCTGGGAACATAAAAATCACGGAAGTGAATGGACATTCACTCTTAAACCACACAGCTGCAAAGCGATTAAGTGTACGGTGGAACAGGAGCAGTAAGCCGGGAAGAGTGTTTTTCGTCTTATGATTCTGATTGTATCTATCGGGGAAATGTACTATAATCACCCTAAACCAGCGCCGGGCGTTATTCATCGCACGTATATGCTGATTAATTTTTAAATCTGATGGAGTCAAAAAATGGTTACATGGTCAAATGCCGATACTCTTTCTTCATGGAAAAAGTTGATGTCGTTAAAAGGCATGGTTAGTATAAAGGATGAACTTTCCGGTAAAAATGCTGCAAAAAGAATTTCTGATTATTCTGTAAAAATGGGCGGCGGATTAACTTATAATTATGCTGCAAAACAGGTAAACGAACAGATTCTTAAAACTCTTTCTGAACTTGCAAAGGAACAGCAGCTTATAGAAAAGTATCAGGAGCTTTTGGATGGAGCTGTAATCAACACCGGCGAAAAACGCATGGTTCTTCATCAGCTTACACGCGGTCAGCTCGGAAAAGACGTTAAAGCCGACGGAGTAAACAAACGTGATTTTTATAAAAACGAAGTAAAACGCATTGCAGAGTTTGCAGACAGCGTTCACTCTGGAAAGCTTTTAAACGAAAAGGGCGAAAAATATACAACAGTTTGTCAGATTGGTATTGGTGGTTCGGATCTTGGTCCACGCGCTATGTACCTTGCACTTGAAAATTGGGCTAAGAAAAACAATACATTCAAAATGGAAGCACACTTCATCTCTAACGTAGACCCTGATGATGCTTCAAGCGTTGTAAAATCACTCGATATTTCTAAGACAATTTTTATCCTTGTTTCTAAATCTGGAACTACACTCGAAACATTAACAAACGAAAGCTTTGTAAAAGACTTTATCAAAAAAGCAGGATGCGATGCAAGTAAGCACATGATTGCAGTTACATCTGAAACATCCCCTCTTGCTCACAACCCTGATTATATGGCTGCCTTTTACATGGATGATTACATCGGCGGACGTTATTCATCAACTTCGGGAGTAGGTGGAGCAGTTTTGAGTCTTGCATTCGGACCAAAAGTTTTCCAGGAATTCTTAGACGGTGCTACAGAAGAAGACAAGCTTGCATTGAACAAAGATATCACAAAGAATGCTGCTTTAATGGACGCACTCATCGGTGTATACGAAAGAAACGTTCAGGGCTATCCTGCAACAGCAATCCTTCCATACAGCCAGGCATTAAGCCGTTTCCCTGCTCACCTTCAGCAGCTTGATATGGAATCAAACGGTAAATCTGTAAACCGCGACGGAGCTCCGTTAAATTATCTTACAGGCCCTGTAATTTTTGGTGAACCTGGAACTAACGGTCAGCATTCATTCTATCAGCTTTTACACCAGGGGACAGACATCATTCCTCTTCAGTTCATCGCTTTTGCAGAAAACCAGACTGGTGATGATGTTGTAATCGAAGATTCTACAAGCCAGGTAAAACTATGCGCTAACGTAACTGCACAGATTGTTGCATTTGCATGCGGAAAAGAAGATGAAAATCCAAACAAGGCATTTGCAGGAAACAGACCTTCGAGCCTCATCTACGGAAAGCAGCTTACACCAAAATCACTCGGAGCACTTCTAGCACACTACGAAAATAAAGTTATGTTCCAGGGCTTTGTATGGAATGTAAACTCTTTCGATCAGGAAGGGGTACAGCTTGGTAAGAAGCTTGCAAAAACTGTTTTAAGTGGCCAGATGGAGGGTGCTCTTAAGGCATACGCTGGATTATTGATTAAATAAAATAATCAGATGGCTTAAATCATTTTTTATATAAAACAAAGGGATTATGGTTCTTTTTGGAACTGTAATCCTTTTTTTTACCCGAAATCCCTGAAAATCATTAAAGGGCCTCAAAAATCTGCAGAAAAAATTAAAAACCTGCAGAATTCTTCAAAAATCCCCAAAAATCTTTAAAAATATGAAAATTCTTAAATTTCGTCGTTATATAGAAAAAAAACTATCTTTTTAAAATAAATGATTTATACTTATTGTGCAGAAATGGGAGGTTTTTGTCGAAAATTTATAAGTAAAAGTATCTTTATAGAGGTGTTATATGAAGAAAAAAGTTCGTTGGAGTTTATTTAGTCTTTTTTCAGGCCTTTTATTAATTTTCTCTTCCTGTACGATTGGTATGGGCGAAGAGGTTGACCTTGAAGCTCCTGTTTTGACTATTACCTCACCTCAGAAATTTTCTTACCAGAAGAATCTTTCGTTTACGCTCGAAGGAACCTGTACCGATAACAAGGGTATTACCAGTGTTGTAATCAGCAATAAGGAAACCGGTAAAATTTATGGTAATGCTGATGTTGTAGGCGACAACTGGTCTTTTAATGTTACCCTTGAAAAAGAAGAAGAGGGTGAAGTTACATTCCTGTGTTCTGCCAACGATGCGTTCCAGAATTCTTCTACAAAGTCGGCACGTACAATCACTCTTTTAGTCGACGAACATGCACCGGAAGGACTTGCCTGGTATCTTGACCGCGGAAACCATATTCAGACTCCGCTCAAAGAAAAGGAAGAACTCGAAAATCTTGATTATACTCTTGCAGTAAATAAGGATGTTCCTCAGAATCAGCAGTTTACTCTGTACGGAAGTTTCTACGATGCCATGAGCATTTACGAAATTACCGTAAGCCTTTATGACGATACAATTTCTCCGGATACTCCTGTTATTTCAAAGACACTTCGTTCAGATCCATCTGATGTAAGCCATTATATCGGAGACGGTAATTCAATTTACTCTCCGGGCTTTACTTTTACTCACAGCGAACTTGCTGGAACAAAACCAGCTTTAGCAAGCGGAAAACATTATCTGCGTGTAAAGTATTATTCTAAAGACAATAACACCGCTACAAACTTTAACGAAGCTACTGTAGATACAGAATTATATATTTTATGGTGGCCGGAAAGCGATAAGCCTGGTATTCAGCAGACTCAGATTGAAAACGACAGAATCAGCGTTAGCGTCGGAAGTTCCCTTCCTGTAGATTTCTTTGATGATGATGCTATACAGGAAGCTTACTGGGCAATCAAGAGTACAATACCAAGTGCGATTTCTACTTTCGAAGCAAACCTTATTAGTACTCCTTCTGTCAGAACTACAGCTTTCCCGGCAAATCCAGGACAGAATGAATCAGTTCAACACAAGGTATTCTCGAATACTACAACAAGAGATTTCCCTACAACCATAACCGCTCCTGATATTCCGGCTCAGATGTATCTTGTAACCTGTGCACAGGATATCGGTGGAAAATGGAATGCGCGTGTAATTCCTCTTGAAGTAACTGATAGTCAGAAGCCTATGCTCTTTATTGAATCTCCTGTAGAAAACACAATCCCTACAATGGTTGATTCATCAAACTTCCAGATTAAAGGATACAGCCTTGATACAAAAGGCTCAGACTATATAAAGATTGTTTATGTACCGGACAGCTCCGGTTCAACCTCTGCAGAAAAAGAAGCAAGGGCAAAACAGCTCTTAGAAACATACGCTTCGGATAAATCTGCAAAGAAGGTAATTTCGGGTACAAATGAAGTTATCTGGTATCAGAAATTCACAGGCGAAGATTTTTCTAGCGGCTGGAACAAACAGCAGTTTACAATCTCTATGAATCTTTTACAGGATTTTAAGAATTCATCAGGTCAGACTACTGCAAAGGCTTCTAAATTCTTCGAAATCCTTACGGTAGATACAGACGGAAACCAGGTATTCAAACCTTATATCCTTGGTTCCGATGTTGTAGTTCCTTATATCACTTTTGTAACACCTAATAAGGATCTTGCGGTACACGACTATTCTAAGAATGAACTTGTATTCAAGTTTAAGGGAGAAAAATCTTCCGGACTTACAATGGATACATCAAAATACAAGGTAACAACTAAGATTGGTAATACAACTTATGAATATACAACAAGCAGTAATCCAAAAATCACAGTAAGTGACGGATATGCAAACCTTACAATTCCAAAGGCAACTCTTGCAACCTGGGCACAGACTGAACCTCAGCCAACCTTTACTTTCTATGCAACTGACGTTCTTGGAAACGGTGGAGCTGGAGAAGGTCAGCGTTCTGTAATCTTTGGTGAAAATCCTTACATCACAGGTATCACAATCGATAAGAACAGTGGTACTTACAAAAAAGGTGATGTCCTTAAGTTTAAGGTTTCTTTCAACAAGCAGGTAAAAGTAATTGGTTCACCTCGTCTTCTTATAAAGTTTGCCTCTGGTGATACAACATCTAAACCTGCTCCATATGCAAGTGGTTCCGGCTCTAACGCACTTTTCTTTAAGTATACAGTTGGAGAAGGGGACAGCTCTCAGGGAATCATCTGTACAGGATTCGATATTGCTTCTGAAAATGTTTTAGCAAACAGTGCAAGAATCTGTGCAACAGAACTTGGTGAAGGAGATATCTATACAACACTCGCAAATGCAACTGCTACAACAGGTGGTGGTGTATTAAAAGATAAGACAATCAAACTTGATGGTGTTCTTCCACGCATTTCAAACATCACTATTACTCCTGACGACGGAATTGCTGCATGTACAAAAGACAAGCAGATTAATGCAGAAGTTGTTGTTTCAGAAAATGTTCTTGTTTCTGGTAGCCCTGAGCTTCTTGTAAAAGTAAATAATCAGAATGTTAAGTTTACCTTCCAGAAGATGGTAGATAACAAAATTACATTCATTCACACAGTAACTAATTCTGATCCTGAAGGAGGAGCCAGTGCAATCGACAGTTCAAGCTTTACTTCGGCACATGCGGCATACATAACCGATAATGCCGGAAACGCATTGGCTTTACCTGCATCGGGAAGTGCTCATACTTATAATTCTTCTGTAGTAATTGACTATACTCCTCCGGCAACTGCTCCAACTACAAATCTTACAGCAAGTCTTTACAACGAAGCTAAGACTGTAGAATTGAGCGGTTACGAAACAGGAGATACATCATATTATTCTAAAGACGGTGGAGTTTCGTGGACAACTTATAATCCTTCCGATAAGGAAACTTTAGGTGATGGAACATATTATATTGCCACATACCGCGAAGATGCTGCAGGAAACAGATCTTCATCTTCTGCCGTAAACACTGTAATTATTAAAGGAAACTTTGCAGAGGTAACTAACTTCAGTGTTGATGCTGCGGATGGTTATTATGCTGCCGGTTCTAATGTTACATTCACACTCGACTATGCAGAAGACGTTAAGATTGGCGCTGCAACTGCTGCAAAACTCACATTCGAAGATATAAACGACAGCACAAAGACTAAGACTGTAAATGTAACGGTTCCATCTGGTGGACAGACTTCTTCGTTGAAGTTTAATTACACCGTTGGAACTACAGACGAATTCAAGGGAATTAAGGTAACTAAGATTGTATTTGATTCAACTGTAGAAGATACTTATGGAAATAAGCCTTCTTATTCAGGAACTGCAAATACCCTTACTCCTACAAACTGTACATATCTTAATGCAACAGACGGAGGTAAACGAAGCGGAATCAACCTTGATGGTGTTGCTCCGGTAATCTCTACTTATGTACCTGCAAACGGTGGTATAAGTTCTATTACAGATAACTCTTCGGGAAGCTTTAAGATTACTTTGACCTTCTCTGAAAACGTATTCAAGGAAACAGGATATATCATCCTCCAGCGTAAGGGCGACTGGGCTATTCCTGCTGTATTGGAGAATAACGAATTCTTAAAGTATTACAACAAGATGTCTGCTGCTAATAAGGCAATTGTGCGTCGTATGGGTTCTGATGGAGATGACTTAAAGCACGGAAGAACCGGTATGGAAGTTGGTCCTTACAGAAGAACAACTCATGGTCTTATAAAAGACGGTTCATATTATATCCCGGATACAAGCACAAAATTTGTTCTTGCATACGATCTTGGACTTTATGAAGGTTCTGCCGCTTTGAACGACGGAACAGAAACAGGAACATTTACTGTAACTGTAGCACAGATTCGTGCAGCTCTGGAAAGTGTAGGCTACCATCAGCATAAAGTTGATGTTGCTTCTGAATACGTAAAGATTACAGGCAACAAGGTAGAAATTACATTCTCCGAAAAGATAGAAGACGGACGTGAATGGGAACTCATTATTCCTGACACAGCTTTCCGTGATGATGCAGAAAACTTCTATAAAGGTATGAACATCACAGGAAGCACAGATACATATTCTATGTGGAGTAATAATGTTGCTCAGCCTGTTATTCGTGTAGACCGCTATACTCACGGTTGGGGTGCAAAAGAACCTAATTCAGACGGATCATTTACAACTATTACCGTAAACCAGGGTAAATATAATAATGCTAACCCGGCAAATAATACAGCGGCAAAGATTGCTCCTACAGGATATGCTCGTGCAAGAATTGACTGTGAAACTCCGGGTGCAGCAATCAAGTATTCTAAGCTTGGAATAAACGGTACTGCATGGACAACCACTGCTCCTGCGGGTGTTGCATATAATGCTACGGGCGGAACAAGCTACACATTTAATAATGATGGTATAGCTGTAACTACTGGAAATAACAATAACAAATATACAAGACAGGTCTTGGATGATATTACAACTACTGCAATTAATAAACGAGGTGCACAATCTTATACACAAGGAGCAGATATAATCATTGGAGACGGTAACTATACTGCAGCCAGAAAGGATTATATCACCGCTTACGCTACAAAGTCCGGATATACAGATTCTGTAAACGGTTATGAAGGTGTATTTAAGACAATTGTTTATTATACAGCTGGGTCTCAAACAAGAATCATAAATGTAGAAGGTGGTACGGCTCCTGGAGGTCAGGCTTGTGTATTCGGCTTCCCACTTAAGGATGCTACTGACGAAAATGATCCTACAAATGCGGGTAGGTATTCTAAGAACTGTTATGCAGTAAACGGAAACACAAGAACACAATGGGCATTCGTTTCTTACGAAATTATGTCTAAGGACTGGGCGATTTTGCTTTGTAACGGCAACCACTCACGTATCTATCCTCTGAACAGTTATGGTGGGGCGACCTACATAACGGCGATGAATTATTGGTAATAGGAGGTAAGGTATGAAAGGAATTAAGATTATGAAAAACTTAGTAAAAACAATGATTGTATCCGGAATCCTCGCTGTCCTTGCTTCCTGCTCTGTAGGTCTTGGAAATGCCGTAGATATGCAGCCTCCGACTGTAAATGTAATTTCTCCGGAAAGATCCGGATATATCCTTCAGGACTTTTTGATTAAGGGAACTGCAAGAGATAATATTGGGGTTTCAGAATTAACGGTAACAATTGAGCCACTCGATAATCCAACAGAGTCTAATTCTTTCTTCTATAGAATTAAAAATCACAAATGGGAAGTGATGGATGTTACTTCTCATACCTGGAGTGATTACAACAGTACTTATTCAACAATCAACGGACCGGCTTCGAATTTTGAATGGAATCTTTCTATGCAGGTAGATTCGTCTGTCGTTTCTGGTACAGAATTTAATATCATAACTCAGGTTTACGATTCAAATAATAACGAAAGCAAGAACTCTAAGGATGAGCGTGCGGTAACAATCGATACTGTTGTACCTGTTGTAACAGTTACAGCTCCATCCCTTCGTTCTTATTCTGCAGAAACAGGTGCAAATGCATCTTATACTTTAAAAGATAACAGTGTACTCGATAACCTTATGAACGGTACATTTAAGATTAAGGGTTCACAGAAAGAAGATGCACGCCTGGACAGCATGTACATCTATCTTGATACAGAAACTACAACAAGTCTTACAAATATCGAAAGTACCTGCCTTCTTAAAAAGAAAATCGAAGGTGTAAACTTACGTAACTGGGAAGTTGATGTAAATCTTTCTACAATTTCCGGTTTTGAGCACAACAAAAAGACTGTCCGCCTTATTACAGAAAGCCACGACCAGGCAGGAAACGTAGAAACAAAATGTCAGGGCTGGTTTACTTACTGGAACGATGCAGATATTCCTTGGGTTACTGCAAGCTTTGGTGGCGACTCTTATTCTGATGATGTAGGAGTTTATCCAAGCTGTGCATTACAGGGTCAGTCTTATGATGATGACGGTATTAAAAAGCTCGAAGTTCGCATTTATAAATATAACGAAACAACTCCTGTAAAAACACAAGTTTATGATCTTGCAGACGAAAATTATCCTCGTTATAAGGCATGGTCTGTAAATGCTCTTGGTGAAAACTGTCAGTTCAGGGTAGAAGCAACCTGTACAGATGTAAACGGAAAAGTATCTGAAACTGTAAAAAGATATATGACAGTAACAGATACAAACCCTCCTGCAATTACAATCACTACAGATACAACTGTTCCTATGACAGGTGATGCATCTGGAAACGTAACAATCAGCGGTTTTGCAACTGATGATGGTGGCGTTTCTAAGGTAAAACTTTTGCGCGTAAAGACAGGAACCAATTCAACAACATTAGTTCAGTATTATAACAACGGATATTCTGAATGGAATAAGGCAACTGCAAACGGATACGTTGATGTAAACGGAAATAAAATCTGGGATCTTACATCAATCTTATCTGCAGAAGTAAGCGGAGATACTACACATAAACGTACCTTCTCTAAGACATTCAATATCTTCACTGATTTTGGAATCAACGGAAGTACAGAAAAACTTACTACTCAGAATTTCATCATCTTTGCAAGCGATACAGGTAACTGTGCAAAAGTTGACTCGTTTACATTTGCGGGTGACTCAGAAGTTCCTACACTTCATATCACAGAAGTTCATGTAAAGAAGAGTAACGGTTCAGAAAAAGAAAGCATTAATTTTGCTTCCGGTCAGACTCATAAGCTTACTCCATATAACCGCGATTCAAACGGAAACATCACAGATAAGATTGTTATTCAGGGAACCTGGTCAGATAACTCTACCAACGACTGGAACGATAAATCACGCCACGGAAACGTAACAATCAATCTTGAAGGTTCTCCTACAACAATCAGCGTAACTGTAAAAAATGACGGAACCTGGATCAGTAATCAGATTACACCGGCCGATACAACAACTGCCGTAATTTATGCAGAATTTGCTGATTATGCGGGAAACATTACAAAGACAAACGAAAACTTCTTTGTAAACAGTACGGATCCTGAATTCTTAAGAATCAGTTCTAACAATACAGACGGCTCTTATAAGGCTGGGGACAGAATCGTAATCACCCTCGAGTTTAATAAAGCTGTTCAGTATTCTGGTGGCGGAACTCCAATGCTTACATTGAATGTTCCTACAACCGGTACAAGCCGTACAATCTCATGTACAACAAACTCTAACACTCCACAGTTCACACATGAATTTGAATATATTCCAGCAGTAGGTGAAGATATAGCAGCCCTTGATGTAACTGCAATCGACTTAAAGAACAATAAATATACTGCAGACGGTACCGAAGTTAAAAATATTGCAATTCCAAGTGGGGCAAATGCAATCAATAAATTAAGCGGTACAAGAACTATCTGTATCGATACTAAGGAACCGAAGATCAGTAAGATTACTGCAATTTCTCCTTCGGGTTATTACAGAGCCGGAAAAGATATCTTTATCTCCCTTGAGTTTACAGAAGACGTAACTATTAAAGATCCTACATGTCTTAAACTTCACCTAAGTAACGGTGCTGTAGTTACAAATCCTAAGGTAACAAGTCCTAAGACTGTACTCTTTACCTATGCGATTGGAATCTCAGATGCAAGTACAACAACATTAAAAGTTACTACAGTTGATTCAGAACCAGCTAATGCTGCAAACAAAATTGTAGACATTGCGGGAAATGCTTTGGTAAATACAGGATTTACAAAGGATTTAAGCGGACTTATTATTGACACTTTAACACCGGCTACACCTGTAATCAGTGGTATTACAGAAGGCGAAATGGTTTACGATAATTCCGGTAAATCTTTCTCTATAAACTGGGGCACAAACTCTGATGCTGTAATCAAAAAATATTCTGTTGATGGTGGAAAATCATGGACAGACTATACAGGCTCTTCTGTTACACTTTCGAATAACGGGGATTACACTGTAACAGCTTATCAGCAGGATGCAGCGGGTAACAGATCTGAGAACGCAACTGTAAAGCATTTCTCTATTGATGCAGGTGCAATCCTTACTTCTGTAACTGCGGGAGTTCCAACCGGTACTTATACAACAGGTAAGGCAATCCCGATTTATTTGAACTTCAGAAAGGATGTTACAATCACATCTGGAACTCTTACTCTGAGTAACGGAAAAACTGCAACCTATACATCGGGCTCTGGCACAAAGCAGGCTGTATTCACATATACGGTAGCAGAAGGAGATTCAAGCTCTGCCTTAAATGTTACAACTATCAACGGAACTTATAAGGATTCTAAAGGAAACAATGTCGATAACTATGTAAAGTCAATTCCTTCCGGAAAGAATCTTTCGGACAGTCGTATCATCCAGATTGTAACAGGAAAACCTGTAATCCAGAGCATGGCATTGTCTAAGCTCAATGGTAACGATGTTCTTACAATCACATTCTCCAGCACAGTTAAAAAAGGTTCTGGAAATATTACACTGGAACACGGAACAGGCTTTAAGGCTCCAAGTGTAATTTCCGAAGAGACCTTTACAAAATGGCTTGCTAAGGAAGACACCCTTGATGATTACTATACTCTTGGAACAAACGGTTCTGATGCAAACGGAAACTCAGATCTTACAGAAAAGTATGTCCTTGATTACGATATAGAAACAAATAATACGAGCCTCATCTCTGCACTTAAGAATGCGGATGCAGATAAGGTAATCATTTCTGTAAACAACAGTAACGTTGCCGTAAGCGGTAATAAAGTTGCAATCACTTTGAGCGACACTTATTCCGTTCCGGTTAAGGGTGCTTCTTATTCTGTAATCGTTGATGCAGGTATCGTAAAAGATACTCAGAGCCATTCAAATGAGTTATCTAATACTTATACTGTTACACACAGCGGTCTTGAAGCTCCTGTTGTTCGTGTAAATAAAAAGCGCGAAACTACAGGTACAACTGTTACTCAGCCTGTACAGACAGGTGTAAAAGCAGACTGTCAGACTCCTGGTGCAACTGTAACCTGTGTAGTATATAGACAGCAGGTTGCAAAAGAAACAATTACCCAGAAAAATACTAAATCTACAAAACGAGATTTGAATTTATCACAGAATTCTACACAGACAACATATCCATTTAATATTGGTGCCACAGATACTGATTATGGATATATCTACAGAATTAATGCTACTGCAAAGAAGTCTGGTGAAACAGATGTAACTGCATACGAATTTGCTTACAGAAGTGTATTCACACTCACAAATCTTCCTACGGGAAATGTTGGTGGAAACGCTGATTACAAGCAGCTCTGGGTTCGTGGTTCAGATTTACCAAATGGTGGTGTAAGTATTTCTTCATATCCTGTTTCCTGGGATACTGCAAATTTTGATAAAGTTCGTGCAATGTCTAATACTACAGGTACTACATGGGTATGGGTTTCATGGGAAATCAACAAGGCAGCACACTTACAGCCTTTACGCGGAGATATGCCTTCAGATGCAGCAACAAAAGGTCCAAGCGTATGGTGCTGGGGTATGCAGAGTTATGTTCCTGGTATTCCAAAGGGCTTAACACCTCTTTATCCTGGACACAGTCTTGCAATCAATGCCGATTCCAACTTTTATTTTGGTCGTATGTCATTCTACGAAAAGCACTGTGAATACCGAAATGGAAATAAAGTTATAAAAGAGATGAAATAATCATCCCTAAAACTTATAAAAGTGTATTCTTGGAACCTCAAGATGCGGGGACCGGAATACACTTTTTTTATTTTACAGAGCATAATCAGCCTCGGGTATTTGTATTAAATCCTTAAATGTTGTATATTTACTGTATATTTATGCATTTTTAGAGGGGATATGAAAGAACGTCAGTCTCGCCTTAAGGCTATCAAAAATCTTATAAAAAATAACACAATCGAAAGTCAGGATGATTTACTCGATCTTCTTCTTAAAGAAGGTTTTGATGTTACACAGGCAACTCTCAGCCGCGATTTAAAGCTTTTAAAGGTTGGTAAAGTTCCGGATGGAAAGGGCGGCTATATGTACGCTTTTCCGGGCGATGACGAAAATGCCGAATCCCAGGCTATTTATGTTCAGGATTTTTTACGCGGATATATCAGTATAGATTTTAGCGGAAACATTGTAGTTATTAAAACCTTCCCGGGCCACGCAAATACTGTATGTAATGCAATCGATAACTTAAATCTTGATGAAGTTCTTGGAACTGTCGCAGGCGATAACTGTATGTTCGCATGCCTTCGAGAAGGTGTAACAGGCGATATGTTCATGGAGACCTTAAAAAAACACATACCGGGAATTGAAGACTAAGTGTATTTTTGTTAAAATCAGTCAATGCAATTTACAAGTACAAGAAATCGTGATTTATCAGTAAAATTTTCTCAGGCAGTAAGAAGCTGCATTCCTTCCGATGGTGGTGTTTACGTTCCTTCTTCTATAGAGGATTTACGCCGCTGGATTTATTATATAGACGAAAAAACTACATTTACTTCTATCGCGGGAACAATCACATCGGCACTCATAAACGACGAGTTTTCTCCAATCATCTGTGAATCAATTGCTACACGTGCATTTCCTTTTAAGCCGGAAGTACGCCAGTTAGACGACAAGCTTTTTATGATGGAGCTTTATAACGGATATACAGGCTGTCACAGGGATTTTGGAGTTTCATACCTTTGTTCATATTTAGAAGCGACACTGCAGCTTAGCGGTGGAAAGGCTTTATTCCTTGATTATACTGATGGTGAACTCGGTTCCCTCCTGGCAAGAATCCTTAAGGACAAAAAAAATATTAAGGCAGTTCTAGTTTATAAAAAAGGAAAGGTTACCGGTCTTACAGAAAGTGATTTATACTGGAACGGCGGAAACATCTATCCTGTAGAAATGGAAGGAAGCGAAGAAGAAATAAAAGAAAAAATCGCAGGTCTTTTTGAACAGAAGGAATTTATTAAAGACCACAACATCACCGTTGCAAACACGACAAACGTGTGCCGCCTTTTGGGACAGATTTTCTTTTTCCCTTATTCTTTTGCACAGATTAAAAACAAAGTAGAAAGCGATATTTATTACGCACTTGATTCAGGAAATTATGCAACACTGATTGCGGGGCTTTACAGCTGGCGATTTGCCCTTCCTGTAAGCGGTTTTTTTGTTCCTTCTACAAGTTCCCTCTGTGCCGACATAAACGGTGCTCCCGTAATGCTTGAAAATGCAGATGGTTCTTACGAAAAGGATATTGCAAACCCGATTACTCCGGCAAACCTTGAACGCCTTGAATCATTCTTCGATAAAAATAAAATTATGATGCGAAACTTTGTCTATCCTGTAAACGTAAACTTAAAGCAGCGTGAACTTGCGGCAAAAGAACTTTACATGAAGTACAAGGTTTTTGCAGACCCGGAAACAGCAAGAGCTTATGCGGCAGTTAAAGAAAAAGCTGATTATGTTTTTGAAGATGAAGGTGCAATCGTTTTAATGGCATACAATCATCCGTCTTTGTCTGCAGATTATTGTCGTCACGTAACAGGCCTGACGCCAGAAATGCCCGAAAATATCCGAGAAGCAATCAAGCCGTTTAAGATGACACAACCTGTGATTTCTTCTGTGGACGAACTTAAAAAGATAATCGGAAAGATAAAATAAAAGAATAAAGCTGTTTCAAAAGAAACAGCTTTTTTTGTGCCTGTGGCGGATGATTATTTTTTCTTGGAAGATGATTTTTTTGGAGCAGTTTTTGTACCTGAGCCGGATGCTTTTTTACCGGAATCAGTTTTCTTTGTGCCGGATGCTTTTTTACCGGATGATTTTGTCCCTGCGGTAGTTTTTGCGGCCGAAGATGCTTTTTGTTTTCCGGCAGATTTTTTTCCCCCGGCTGTCGCAGTCTTTTTTACTTTATCATCAACCTTTTTCTTTGCGCTTTCGAACTGCTTTGTGAATAAATCACACTTATATGCGGCCTTTGTTTTTGCCTTTGAAAGCTCTTTATACATCGTAAGAATTTCTTCTTCCTGAGATTTTTTTGCACCAAGAAGTTTTAAGCTCGTAAAGAGGGCAAGACTGTAATCACTTGTTTCTTTATTGAACCACCAGATGTTATCAAAACAGTTTGCACCGCTCAAAAGTCCGCTGTAATTTCCTTTGATGATTGTCTTGACGAATGCTTCTTCCTTTTTCTTTGTTGTTTTTTCTGTTACGCCTGTAGAAGAAAGGATAAAGAGCCTTGTTAATTCTTTTTTTGCATCGTAGCCGTTCTTCCAGCATTCTTTAATTTCTTTAGAAGCTTCCATTTCCTTTACAAACTCGTCAAACTTTCTTGCAAAGCCTGTCGCAACAGAAAGCGTGGTTTCGGAAATCTTTCCACAAAGCGCCCATAAAACAAAGAGGTTTTTAAGATTTTCATCACTCAGTTTAAATGTGTAAATAAATTCTTTTGCTCCTTCGCATTTTAAAAGGGCTTTTGTGAGGTCGGCCGGTTTTTTACCAGGTTTCTTATTGTTTATCTTTGTAACACGGGTGAGCCTGTCTGTAACATCTTTTATGAATGTAGATTTCTTTACAGCTTCTGTTTTAGCCTTGACCTTTGACTTAGATTTTTTATCACCTTTTGCGACGGCTTCATCAATCTTTTTCTGTGCGTACACACATTCGGTTTCAAAAGCGAGTGCTTCTTTTTCCGAAGCCTTCAGGATAAGCGGAATCTTTTTTTCTTCTTTAATGTCCAGTACATCAGGAAGAACTTTTTTTACATATTCTGCCATTGCAGTATATAAATCCTTATAGATGATTTCCTGCCATGCAGTTTCTATGTCTACACAGCCGCTTCCGTTTAAGAAATCACAGAGGATCCTGTATCGGTTATCGCTTGTGTCCTGTACTTCGTAAATATTTAAGAATACCTGATACTCAAAACCATTGAGCATTACAAACATTCCTTTTTCACAGATGTCCGATGAGCGTCTTATGAACCACAGGCCCGAACGGTGTTCCTGGAAAATACAGTAGTGATTAGAATCGGCAGTGAGATTTAATCCTTCTCCGATTGTTCGTGTCTTCATTTCGATGCCGGTTCCGTTTTTAAATGCATAAGGATCCGAAAGTTTTATCCATCCGTGAGCCTGTTCGTATTTATTGTTGTAGAAAACAACGGCGCGTTCATTTCCGGCTCCGTTTGAATATGCAAATACATTTTCGTTTACGTGTCCGTCTTCCCATAAATCATAGAATAAGAAATTATCAACACCAGAGAAGAGCCAGCGTTTTTTCATAAGAGGGAAGATGTCGTGCCAGTGGCGGTCTATAAGATATTGATTAGGTTTTTCGTCTTTATAGGCCTTTGTATATTCCATACCATATTTTTCGGTAAAGCCTTCTATCTGTCCGTGACCGAACATCGGAAGTCCCGGCATGGTAATCATGAGTGTACAGCAGCCAAAATATTTATCTCCGTCGCCAAACTGTGCAATGGCAGTTTCTTCGTCCGGATTATTCATAAAGTTTACGTAGCGCTTTAAAACCTGAGGATCAAAGGTGATTGTATTTTTAACAGTTTCCCTGTATTTCTGATTCTGTTCCTTTTTGAGCATGTTCATGAATGCAGAGTTATAAACACGGTGCATGCCAAGTGTTCTTACAAAGTAGCCTTCCATCATCCAGAAAGCTTCGGCTAAGAGAAGAGTGTCCGGGCATTCTTTTGCCACACGGTCTACAACTTCCCTCCAGAATTCATTTGGAATTGCATCGTTGAACTGCTTTGTGCTTAAGCCTGTTTCGCTTCTTGTTGCAATGTCTCCACCGTGGCCAGGTTCAGGGTACCAGAGTCGTCTGATTGATTTTTTAGCAAGAACCATTGCGGCATCAAAACGGATGATAGGGAAATTCTGTGCTACGTGTAAAATTTCCTGCATAACCGCTTCTCGTGCTTCCGGGTTCAAAAAGTCGATCTGTGCCGTGTCGTTCCATGGAAGACCTGTTCCGTCATTTCCGTGGTAAATGTATCGCACATCTCCGGTCTGATTATCAACCCGCTTAAATACAACTGCACAGTCGTTCTTTGAGTAGTAGTGATCTTCAAGGAAGATTGAAGTACGCGGATCCTGCGAAAGGTTTTCTCCATTAAAGCTATAGTGTGGGAAAGGACAGTCTCGTCTCTGGATAAAAAGATCCGGGCGGTTCATAACCCAGTTTCCATCCATACCGGTGTGGTTTGGAACCATATCCGAAGCAAGTCTTATTCCTCTTTGCCAGCACCTTTGTCTTAAGTTTGCAAGGGCATCCCATCCACCGATGTTCTGTGCAATATTGTAATCATAAAGACTGTATGCACTTGCCGCTGCTTCCGGGTTTCCGCATATCTGTTTGATTCTTTTACTTGCTTTAGAGCGTTCCCAAAGTCCTATGAGCCAGAGTCCTGTAAAGCCTTCGTCACGAAGACGGTCAAGTTCAGGGTCGGGAATCTGGTCGAGCCTTGTGATAGGATAGCCGTACTGTTTTGTAAGCTGGTCGAGCCATACTAAAACTGTTTTTGCCATAAGGATAACGTTTGGCATCCAGTCACTGTCGGCACTAAAGCGTTCGTATTCGTTCATCAGGTTTTCGTAAGAATAAGGCTCCATGTCCGGAAGTCCTCCGCCGAATCCCTGCCACATTGCTTTTTCTTCTTCGCTTATTGCATCCATTCCGGCAAGTATGCGCTTGAGCCATTCACCAAGAAAATCTGCCCAGTGTGTCTGGATGTAATCAAGCTGACCTTTAAGGCTTTCCGGAGAAAACATCATCGGTTCACGGAGGAGCGAAATCAGTGTGTTTGAATATGGACCAAAGCCCGGAAGCTTTTGTGCAAATTTTTGTATGCTTGTCCAGGTTTTGGAATAGAGTTTATTTTTAGAAAGAGTTTTGTCGCTGAATAAAAGATTGAACGGTTTAAAAGCCGGGTTTTCGTTTGCAAGATGAAGGAGAATCAGTTCTTCAAGGGTCTGCTCGCGGTTTGTTCTTTCTTTTTTAGTTCCCGCATCCATCGCCGTGCGGTTAAGATAATCTTCTGCGGTGGTTCGTTCATCATAAACTTCTACAGGAGGAAATTCTTTTATAAAATCTAAAAGAAGACCATCAACCTGCTCTGTGCCGAATTCTTTATTTAAAAGAGCAAGAAGGTCTGTCATAAAAGAATTAACCTTGTCGCGTCTGTAAAGCATGCAGACATAATGAAGGATTTCGTCTATAAGACCCATTGCATTAAGCTGACCTGCGCTTACTTTTTTATTTTCGTCTTTAGTTGTTTCCTGAATATAATTGTTAAAGAGGAGCTGGAAATCACGCACATTTTTCATGTTCGCAAAAACGACATTTCCGCTCGAAGCGAATAAACCTTTTTCAAAGCTGCATAAGTCGCGTACTTTTCTGGAAATGTGGAATTCGTTATATGAAATATGCATTTTTGTTCCTCGTCATAAACTTAGTCAGACATAATATTATAACATGAAAAACAAAAAAAATGCCCGAAAAAAAATGTAGATTCAGATAAATTTGTTGATTTCCATAATATCATAAAAATTGCAGGTGAGGGCTCTGGCCAGGGAATTGATTGTTTGTCCCGAAGCCTGATTTATGTCATTCTGCCTCTGCTCGTAAAGCTGAATCATGCGAAGGGAAACTCCACTAAGGTCTGAAAGTTCTTTTTGTGTGAGCCCCTGTGCTTTTCTGATTTTCTGAAGGCGGGTTGGGAATGCTTTTTTATTTTCCAGAATGATTTTATCTGCAATATTTACAAACTTTGAAATATCAGCTTCGTGAAGAATATAGCGCGAAAGAATTACAGAAGGAACAAGACCGTATTCCTGTAAGTCAGAAAACTTTAATCCGGAATACCACTGATAATATGCAAGCACCCAGCCAAGCCAGAATTCTTTTTCCTGTTTTATAAGGGGTTCAACTGCGGGTATGAGGTCAGCACCAATTTGTGTTAGTGTTTTCCGGCACAATTCTATGCCGGACATTCCTGCAATGTACTTTGGATTTGCGTGTTCAAATTTTCCGGCTACCCCTGACTGAATAAAATAAAGGAAAAAACGGTCTGCGTCGTATTTTAAGGTTCTGAGGGCATAATCAAACATTACACCAAGATTTTTCTGTGCGTCATTCAAATAAAACCGGGGGTATGCGTGTGTCGCCATTTTTAATTCCTCCTCTTATGATATCCATGATAAAAAGTGCGTCCGGATTATTTATTTCTGAGTCTGAACGTATCCTGAAAAAAGCTTCTCTTGCATTTGTATCGCGTAGTATTTTTTTTGGATAATATATATTTTTGTTTGCAGAAGTGCAGGAAACAAATGAAATCTGCGAAAAAGCTTTTTTTGATTTCAAAACAACCTGCTCGCCGAGTTTTCCCAGATACATTGCCTGATTAAGTTTCTGAATAGAAATTGTGTTATTCAAAAAGGCATTTGCAAAAGAAAAATATGAATCATCAGCACGATAGCCCCGGATTATGTCGTATTTTTTATAGGGAATAGAAAAATGTTTTAAAATATACTGCTTTGCCGCAATGGAAATATCAGAGTCCAACACAAAGGTTCTGTTTTCAAGAAGGATGGAAAGCCAGTTTAAGATATTGTATTTGTTTTGTGAAAGATTGAGAACAGTAAGTCCTTCGGGGTTTAAAAGATATTCGTTAGAAAAACTATCCTTTTCTTCGCTGCAGCCCCATTCCTTTGCAAGCTCTGAATCTTCGGTACAATAAAAGCCGTATCCATAATCATTTTTTGGATTTCCAGAATGGTATTTGGGAAGTTTGATAATACTTTCAGAGCCGTGGTAAAGTTTAATTTGTTTCATATAACTATCGCTATAACGATAGTGTTATTATAGCGCTTAAACGATAGTTTCGGCAAGTTAATTATTTATATTGATTATCTTTTTCCTATTTATTCCGTAAAGACGCAATCCCGGCTATTTTTTGAATGAGCTCTTTGTTTTGGGAAAGGTCTTCTACGGAGCATGGCATTCTCCAGGTCCAGTTGAATTTTGTTACTGTTCCCGGGATGTTTATGCGTTCATCCTCGGCACGAGAAAGCCAGAGAGATTTATCCATATAAAGAAGGTCTTCGAGCGGCGGGATAAAAAGAAGGCTTTGGGCTTTTGCGCTTGCTTTTAGAATCATTCGGGCGAGTTCTGGAGTAAACTCGTTCTTATAAAGCTCAGAAGTTTTTTGAATAAGCTCCTGGTCTGAAAGTTCGAATAGAGGGCCTGCGTTTGTTCCGGCGCTTTCGGGGATAAAGTCGGCAGCGTTTTCTTTTATAAAGGCTTTGATGCTTTCTTTTTCGTCGTTCCACCACTGGCGGATTGTGCTTGAATCGTGGACAGAAGTCGTTACAACAGATAGAGGCTCGTATTCTTTAAACGGAACAAACGGCTGATCTTTTTCGCCCCAGTTACGGCACCAGCGCACTACGCGAAGGCCAAGGATATCATGCTCTTTCATAACTTCAGGAACGCATTGAATGTTTACACCAAGGTCTTCGCCGCATGGAATCATTTTGTTGTCTTTTACAATTGCATCAAAGATTTCGGATGCCTGTTTCTGCCAGAGCTTTTCGTTCTTTTTGGAAAGTTCTGCAAAAAGGGCGCATAGAAGGTCTTTTTCTTTCTGGTTAAGAGATTTCCAGGAAGTGGACTGTTCGTACGTCCACAGCGGCACAAAGCGGTTTTTGTCCACTTCCAGAAGGGCCCTGTTAGACCAGTACGAAACTAAAACCTGTTTAATCCTATGTTCCGCTTCCTTTTCGGTAAGGCCCGATAAATCAGTTTTCCAGAAATCTGAACTTCCCTTAACGCTGTTTTTAAAAAGCCAGAGTTCTTCGCCTTCGAGCTTGTTACAGAAAAGTTCCAGAATCTTGTGAGAATTTTCGTAATTCCAGGTTATATCCTGAATAGCAGAAGTTGGAATATGAGGTTGGCTGAGCCAGCGGATTCTGTCGTCATCAAAACCAAGTTCATAAAGCTCAGTTTTTTTGATGGCAGCATATGGTTCTGTGTGGCCGTTTAAAGCATTACAGTCGTCTTCCGGAATTGCCCAGATTCTGAAAAATCCCAGGATGTGATCGAGCCTGTATGCGTCGTAAAACCTTGAAGCGAGTTTTAAGCGGTTTTTCCACCACGAGTAATTATCATCTTTAAGTTTTTTCCAATTATAAATAGGAAAGCCCCAATTCTGCCCGTCTGGATTTTCTCCGTCACTTGGGGATCCGGCTCTTAAGCTTTGAGTAAAATAATCAGGGTAAGCCCATGCGTCGCAGGAATCTTCGTTCATCAAAATAGGCATATCACCTTTTACCATGATTCCAAGCTCATGCACTTTTTTGATTGCGCTTTCGAACTGGCAGAATGCATGCATCTGAATCCACGCGTAAAAAAGATGTTCTTTTACAAAAGCCTTTTTGCTCCACAGTTTTAATATTTCTTCTTCGGATTTTTTCTGATCGTCCTTGTGCCAGGTTTTCCAGCTTGCCTGCATGTAATTCCATTTGAGGTTTTTATATACGGCATAAGTTTTTACCCAGGAATTATGTTTAATCCATTCAGAAAGTTCTTCGGACACTTCGCCTTTTTTGCCTTCGGATGTAAGCTCATACAATTTTTTTAAAAGCGAGATTTTGGTGTTTAAAATTGAATCATAATCATAACGAAGGGCGTATGGAGTGTTTTTTATAAACTTATCGTAATCAGTTTTAAAATCAGAATCAGTTTTATAAAGCGTATCAAATTCCGGAATATCTTTTACAGTGATATAAATCGGATGAAGGGCAAAAGCAGAAAGACCTGAATAAGGAGAGCTCTGAGTTCCCGTGTCGTTTACCGGTAAAAGCTGAATGATAGAAAGGCCGGCAGTTTTACAAAATTCTGCAAATAAGGCTAAATCTTTAAATTCACCTATGCAGGGATTTTCTTTTGAATAAAGCGCACCAAGAGGAACTGCGACACCTGTGATTTTTTCAAGCTTTCCGTTTTTAAACATAAAAAAATTATACCATAAGAATGGCATTTTATGATGTTTTTTTTGGAAAATTTGAATATAATTTGATTCATGTTCAGCGATACACACTTTCATTTTAAGATGATGGTTCAGGAAAGAGGCCTGAATGGATCAGAAATTTTAAAGACAATGGCACAGAGGAATTGCTTTTTTGGTCTTGATATTGGAACAAGATGCGATGACCTTTTGGAGCGCGTAAAAGTTTGCCATGAAGAAATAAATAAGATTGATGATGAGGGACTTAAGGCTAAGGCATCCTCTTTTATAAAATACAGCGCCGGAATCTGGCCGGATATAGGGGAAATTAAAGACCGTCAGAATGCCATAAAAAAACTCGAAGAAACAATTATGCTGGCGGGCGAACAGGGAATAAAAATTTCTGCAATCGGTGAAGGCGGATTAGATCATCACTGGAATCCTTCCGGGGCAGACGGCCGTTGTGAAGATGATTTTGACGAAGAAATCTACCTGGGCGAAAGAGAGCTTTTTATGATGCAGCTAAAACTTGCCCAAAAGCTCAAACTTCCAATGATTGTTCATTCCCGCGATGCTTTTTCTGACACATACGAATGCATAAAAGAGTGTGGATATAATAACGGAATAATCCACTGTTATAGTTATGGAATAGAAGAAGCGCGTGCATTTTTGGATTTAGGCTGGTACATCGCTTTTGGAGGCGGGGTAACCTATACAAAAAAAACAAAAATGGAACAGATGCTTGAGCTTTTAAAATTTGTTCCAAAAGAAAGACTCCTTTGCGAAACTGATGCCCCTTATCTTGCTCCGGTTCCTCACAGAGGAGAATCAAATACTCCGGTTTTAATTGAGCACGTTTATGATTTTATTTCCCAGGCCCGCGGGGTTTCCAAAGAAGAATTGAGTGTCACGGTTGATGAAAATATTAAAAAGCTATTTAGATTGTAACTGCGGGCTGCGGGCGCCAGAATGATGAGTTTCGGCAGAAAACAATAATCACAGGGGGACAAAGATGATGATAAACACAACGCTCTGCTATATCGAAAAGGATGATTCATATTTATTGCTTCACCGCATAAAGAAAAATCAGGATATTAACAAGGGTAAGTGGATTGGAATCGGCGGAAAGTTTGAAGAAAACGAAAGCCCCTACGACTGTGTAAAGCGCGAAGTAAAAGAGGAAACCGGCCTTGAATTACAGAAGGTTGAATATCGCGGAGTTGTTACCTTTGTTTCAACAGATAAAAACGGAACTTATAACGAGATGATGCATCTTTTCTGGAGCGACAGTTTTACAGGTGTTCAGAAAAAAAGTGATGACTGCGACGAAGGGGAGCTTGCATGGGTTCCAAAATCAAAAATGAATGAACTTCCACACTGGGAAAGCGATGAATTATTTTTAGATTTAATAGAAAAACGTGTTCCTTTCTTTTCGCTCAAGTGTGTTTATAAAGATGGTGTCTTAGTAGATCACTTATTCAACGAATGAGCAGTGCCAGACAGGTTTTGCAAGCTTGTTACTGAAAGGCTGTTTTTTTGTAAAGTCCGGAAGCCAGCTTGTGTCGTCGCTTAATTCCTGGTAGAAAAGATAATTAAAATTAAAAGCATCAATCAAATCCTGAATATCCTGATCTTCCTGCTCATTTACAAGTCGGTTTTCTATTACAGAAAGAGCCTGTTTTCTTTTTTCAAGCTCTTCCTTTTCTTCTGCAAACGGTACCGGAGTATACTGATTCATAAGCGAGATGCAGGCAGCGGGATCTGCGTTGTCTTTAAGCCATTCTAAAACCTGGGCTGTATCTTCAAAGCGGCCTGGCATAAAAAGATGTCTTATGATTACGCCCGAAAGCATTTTTTCTTTATCATCTTTCTGTACGATTTTTACAGGATTATTATCTATCATCCATTTGATTGCCTTACACGCTACATCGGGATAGTTGTGCGCGGCAAAAAGTTTTGAAGACATCTGCGGGTTTAAAGTTTTTAAATCCGGAAGCCAGATTGAAACAAGGCCTTTTAAAAGCTCAAGAGATTCTGTGTTTTCGTAAGCAGATGAGTTCCAGCAGAAAGGAATTGTAACGCCTTCTTTTTTTGCTTCTATTATTCCTTCCGCAATTTTTGGGATGTGGTGACTTCCCGTTACAAGGTTGATGTTTTCTGCCCCCGCATCCTGAAGCTTTAAACAAATCCGGGCAAATTCTTCTTTTGTTACCGCACGACCAAATCCATCCTGACTGATCTGATAGTTCTGGCAGAAAGCACAGCGGAGTGTACAGCCTGTAAAAAAGATTGTTCCGCTTCCGCCTTTTACAGTGATTAAAGGCTCTTCCCCAAAATGAAGTCCCGCAAAGGCAATGCGTAAATCAGAAGTTTCGCGGCAAAAGCCGGTGTCAGAATTTCTGTCTATTTTACAAAGACGTGGACACTGAGTGCATGAGGTATAGAGGGAAGAATAATCGGGATTCATAATCAGTAGGCACCGTGACTTACTAAAATTGCCATGAGTTCCTGTAAAAGATCTACAGGAAGGTCTTCTGCTTCGTAATTAATCAGACGCCCCATTTCTTCCCAGTCTTTTGCAGAAAGTAAATCGGAATATTCGTCGCTGTTGTTTAAAAATGCAACCATTGCACCAAGGCGACCAATGTTATCCTGTGATGGCTCATTAGAAAGGTCTGGTGAATTATAGATAAATTCATTTTCCCAGTATTCATAAAGCGAAGAAGGAAAATCGGTAGGGCAGTTAGCGGCGCGGTCGTAAAGACTTCTTAAATCTTTTTTGACCTTGTCGTAATCACATTTTCCGCTGTTAGCCTGGCGTGTGTGTTTTAAGAGTTTATCTACATCGCTGAAAAATTTTCCAATATCAGTCATTTTTTTATCCGTTAATCAATTCTGTTAATTCAAGGGCAGCATCGCGGATTCTTGAAACAAGGTCGCGTAATGCTTCTGTCTGCTTAGAAAGTTCAGTGCTGTTTGCAATGATGATTGTAACTTCGTTTTCTGCATTATCAGCATATTCCGAAAGCTGCATCATGTTTTCTGTTACTTCCTGTGCAATAGTATACTGATTTTTTGTTTCTTCTTTTACAGCCGCAGCAGATTCTGCCATGATAGTTGTTGCTTCGTTAATCTTATTTCCAACAGAGCGCTGCATATCCATGCTCTTTACAGAATCGTTTACGGTAACGGCAGTTGTAGTTGCCTGTTCAGCCGCATTTGCAAGAACTTCCTGGAGACTCTTACTTAAATCAAATCCTTCTGTAATGTTTTCGTCGATGTCGGAAATAATTTCTGTAATACGTTCTGCCTGTGCACTACTTGCTTCTGAAAGTTTTTTGATTTCGTGGGCAATAACGGCAAAACCTTTTCCTGCAATACCAGAGTGAGCGGCTTCGATTGATGCGTTCATGGCGAGCATGTTTGTTCTGTGGAAGAAGTCTGTTACAACTTTTACAATCGACTGGATTTCTGTAGAAGAAGTTTTTACAGCTTCCATGCATGAAACAAGGCGAGTAATATCTTCTGTACTTTCCTGTGTTTTCTGACCGAGTGTTGCCGTAAAGTTTGCAGCATTTTCTACACCTAAAGCGGCATTGTTTACACCGTCAATCAAAAGCTTGGTTTCTTTAATGGTTGAATCAACAACCTGAGTTTCGTTTTCTACTTCGCTTACAACAAGCTGAACAGAATTCATAAGATTATCTACTGCATTAGAGGTATTTCTAACAGCCTTATTCTGTTCCATAATACAATCACCAATGCCCGATGCTTTTCTTGCAGATTCGTTGGCTGCTTCGGAAACACTGATGGCAGCTTCGTTTAATTTTTGTGCAATGCTCTTTGTTTCGTCGGAAAGCTGTCTTGCCTTATCCATAATGCTGTCGAGCCTGTTCTTCTGTTCTGATGTAGTTTCTGCAAACGAGTTGATAGCTTTTTTATTCTTGATTGTATTGATAGAGATTACGATAAACATAGTCATATCAATAAAGAAGAACGAGAAGCCCTGTAGCCATGCAAAAGGAATGCGGCCTGTAGCCTGATAGATAATATCATGAACACCAAACGAAAGTCCCGCTGTTATTCCGACTAAAAGAATCTTTGCATTAATCTTTGAGTTTTTAAACGAGCGGATAAGAGTGATATAGATAAAGATGATTGCACCGAATACAGGAGCAAGAGAAATTGTAAAGATATTTTCGTGGTTGATCGCGTTTTTAGAATTGATGTAGTAAAGAATACCGAAAATTGCGAATACCACAAAAATGATGTATTTAGGAAGCTTTGCCCTGTGACCGAAGAATCGGAATATGAAGAGCGAAAGAGTTCCCATGCTCAAAAGAAGGCAGTATCGCGATATTGAAAGCTGCAGGTTTGCAGGAATAAAGAGAATATCGGTTGCCATATCAAAGAAGTAGATTCCAATGAATAAAAGCGACCAGCTGAAGTAAAGGCTTGAATGTTCTCTGTGATCGGAAACAAGCTGAAGGATAAAGTAGATGGAAAGGAAGATACAGATTGCAGCCATCATGTAGTAGATGGTTGTGTTTAAGAAATTCTGTTTTGTAAAACATTTATAGTATCTTGCTTCGTCTGTAAAATAGAACTGAGAAAAATTAGCGTGACTCCAGTGTGTCTTACATTTGATGGAGATTCTGATTTTCCCGTCTTTTTTGAATTCATCTGGTACACGGACAAGGGTATTGGTAACGTGATTTACAGAAAGCTTTGGTTCGATTGTTCCGTGGCTTCCGGCAAAAGTACCGTTGATATAGATTTCCATTGCAACGTTTGTGCTTCCGGTCTCTATGTATAAAGGCTTGTCCATAAACTCTGCAGGGATTTCTGTCTCTGTATTAATCCAGAAAGCATTTTTAGAAGGGACAGGAACAAAGCCCGGCATCTTAACATATTTGCCGTCCGGTTCATCCATGCTTGAGTGGCTCATAGCCCAGTGTGATTCAATCTTAATGAGGTTGTCTTCTGCAAAAAGATTGACTGATGATAAAACAATAATTGAAAATAAAAATGATATAAACTTCTTCGCCATAGTCTATTATTTTAATGTATAAATGGAAATAATTAAAGATTTTTTTGTTAATGTATTGAAAAAAAACTGAATTATTGTAATAATGCATTTATCAACTGGGGAATTAGCTCAGCTGGCTAGAGCATCGGCTTTGCAAGCCGAGGGTCAGGGGTTCGAACCCCCTATTCTCCATCCAGACACCCGAAGGCAAGCCGCTTTCGGGTATTTTTTTTACTTTTTTCTTCTTTTTGTCATATAAAGTTTTTAAACTATTTCCTTGACAAATAAGGAATTGTGGCGGAAAATAAACACGTTGGGCTTTGAGATAAAGGTCCTTCAAGGAGTCAACTATGAAAAAATTATTAATGTTATTAGCAGCCGGACTCATTACACTTACATTATGTGTTTCTTGTAGTAATAATGAAGAACCAGAACCAGAAACACCTACTGTACAGGTAAAATAAAAAAAGTTTTCATCTGCCTCGTAGCAGATTCAAGATAAGTTATTGTGGTTTTCCACAGCTTATAAAAGGCACTTCATTTACGGAGTGCTTTTTTTTTAAAGTAAGCCACATTTTTATAGTCGGGTTATGCTGCGTTCGAATTCTGATTCTTGACAAGTTAGAACTAACTAACTATAATAATGATTTGGTTAGAGATAACTAACGGGCGGTGTTGTCATTTTGTTAGTTAAATCTAACTTTTTATAAGGCCTGAGTGTTAGTGTTTTCTAACAAAAAACATTATATCCGGCTTTGTCATTTTATAGGAGCGCAAAAAAATGCCTTTAAGCATGGTACCTGGCGGACAGGAATTTCTAATCAAAAAAATCAGTGGAAAAGAAGAAGTAAGACGGTTTTTGGAAAACCTTGGGTTTGTAGCAGGAGCACAGGTTTCTCTTGTTTCAAAAATCAGCGGCAACGTAATTGTACAGATTAAAGACAGCCGCGTAGCCATCAGCAAAGAAATGGCACAGAAGATAATCGTTTAAAAACGGCACAGAGGTAAGTTGTGCTTAGTGATAGAAGTTGTAATTTTTTATAGGAGAAAAATAGATGACTTTAAGAGAAGTAAAAACCGGAGAGACTGTCACTGTCGTAAAGCTCAATGGGGAAGGGGCTGTAAAACGCAGAATCATGGACATGGGAATCACTAAGGGTGTAGAAATCTATGTTCGTAAAGTTGCACCGCTTGGAGACCCTGTAGAGGTTACTGTAAGAGGATATGAACTTTCGGTAAGAAAAGAAGACGCACAGATGGTGGAGGTTCAATAAATGATTAAAATTGCACTTGCGGGAAACCCTAACTCGGGAAAGACAACGCTTTTTAATGCGCTTACAGGTTCAAATCAGTTTGTAGGAAACTGGCCTGGAGTAACAGTAGAAAAGAAAGAAGGTAAACTCAAAGGACATGACGGCGAAGTTGTTATCATGGACTTACCTGGTATTTATTCTCTTTCTCCATATACGCTCGAAGAAGTTGTATCACGTGATTATCTTGTTAAAGAGCGCCCTGATGCAATCTTGAATATTGTAGACGGTACTAACCTTGAAAGAAACCTTTATCTTACAACACAGCTTGCAGAACTTGGCATCCCAATGGTAGTCGCAGTTAACATGATGGATGTTGTAAAAAAGAACGGCGATAAAATCCATATAGAAGCAATGCAGAAAGAACTTGGTTGTCCTGTTGTAGAAATTTCTGCCCTTAAAGGAAAGGGATGTATTGAAGCAGCAGAAATTGCCGTAAACAAAGCAGAAGCTAAAAAGCCGATGCTCTACACACATCGTTTTGAAGGCTGCGTAGAACATGCACTTGCTCATATTGAAGAAGCAGTTGTTCATGATTTACCGGAAGAACAGCACCGCTGGTATTCAGTAAAACTTTTTGAACGCGACGAAAAAGTAATCAAAGCGCTTGGTGTTAGTAAAGACAAACTTGAACACATCGAAAAAGATATTAAAGCTTGCGAAAAAGAACTCGACGATGATTCAGAATCTATCATTACTGCAGAACGCTACAAGTACATCGAATCTATAATCAATAAATGTGTAACAAAAAAGAACCGCACAAAGCTTTCTGTTTCAGATAAGATCGACCGTGTTGTTACAAATCGCTGGCTTGCACTTCCAATTTTTGCTGTTGTTATGTGGCTTGTTTATTATGTTTCTATGGTAACAATCGGAGCCGCAGCTACAGACTGGGCAAACGACGGATTATTTGGTGATGGATATCATCTTTTTGGAATCGGTAACAGTGCATACGAAGAAGCGTGCGAAGAGTACGGTGATACAGCCGCAATTCTTGAAGCAGCAGAAGCGGGTGAAGTTACTTATGTTGTAGTTGATGATGAAACTATGGAAGTTTCTGACCCTATAGATATTACTCCGGATGTATTAGACGAAGCTAACCAGATGGCAGAAAAATATGGCGAAGAAGGCCCGGATCCTGCAGACTTTGGTGTATGGGTTCCTGGTATTCCGGCGCTCATAGAAAGCGGACTTGATGCAATCAATTGTGCAGACTGGCTCAAAGGTTTGATTCTTGACGGTATTGTTGCCGGTGTTGGTGCGGTACTCGGATTTGTTCCTCAGATGCTTGTATTGTTCATCTTCCTTGCATTCTTAGAAGCATGTGGTTATATGGCTCGTATTGCATTTATCCTTGACCGTATCTTCCGCCGCTTTGGACTTTCGGGAAAATCATTCATCCCGGTTTTGATTGGAACTGGTTGTGGTATTCCAGGAATTATGGCTTGCCGTACAATCGAAAATGAACGCGACCGTCGTATGACAATCATGACAACTACATTCATCCCTTGTGGTGCAAAGGTTCCATTTATCGCTCTTGTAGCAGGAGCTATCTTTGGTGGTTCTGCGTGGGTTGCAACTTCAGCTTACTTTATTGGTATTGCAGCAATCATCTGTTCTGGAATCATCCTTAAAAAGACAAAGCCTTTTATGGGCGAAGTTGCTCCTTTTGTAATGGAACTTCCATCATACCACTGGCCAACTTTCGGAAACGTAATGCGCTCAATGTGGGAACGCGGATGGTCATTCATCAAAAAAGCTGGTACAATTATTTTGCTTTCTACAATCGTAATCTGGTTCCTTTCGTTCTTTGGATGGACAGATGCTGGTTTTGGAATGCTCGAAGAAGAACAGATGGATTGCAGTATTCTTGCAAAGCTTGGTGGTGCAATTGCCTGGATTTTTGCTCCGTTAGGCTGGGGTAACTGGCAGGCAGCTGTTGCTTCTATTACAGGTCTTGTTGCAAAGGAAAACATCGTAGGTACAATGGGAATCCTTTACGGCGGAGAATCAACATGGGCAAATCTTGCCGCTGCATTCACTCATCCTGCCGGAATGTCCTTCCTCATCTTCAACCTTTTGTGTGCTCCTTGTTTTGCCGCAATCGGTGCCATCAAACGCGAAATGAATAACCGTAAGTGGACCTGGGCTGCAATCGGCTGGCAGTGCGGATTAGCATATGCAGTTTCTCTTGCAGTTTATCAGCTTGGAAGCATGTTCAGTGGAGCCGGACACGTTGTAGGATTCATTTTTGCAATTGCAGTTATAGCGGTATTCTTCTGGGCACTCTTTAGAAAACCAAAGGCACTCTAATCAGGGCTGTTATATAAAAACTGTTCAATCATAGTTATGGAGGTTTTGTTTTATTATGGGAACATTTATTGTAAGCGTAATTCTGATAGTTATTGTTGCTCTTGCAGTGCGTTCAATAATCAAAGCAAAACGCTCCGGCCGTCACCCCTCCTGTGGCGGCAACTGTGGTTCCTGCGGACATAGGTGCGGGTACAGGCAGTAATCAAAGAAGCAATTGTAATTGAGAATTTGTCCTTAATGCTTTTTTATTTTATCAAAGTTATACCAGGAATAAACTGAAAATCCTTAACATTGGAAGTATAAAGGGGAAGATCCAGTTCAAGGGCTGTAGCACCAATTAGCGCGTCTGGAATTAGAAGGCCGTGGCTCTTGGAATATTTTTCAATCAGATTTTTTGCTTTTATCGAAATTGATTCAGAAACTTCTATTATTTCAAAATCTGAAAAGGCCTTTTTGATTATTGTTATTTCTTTCTTATTGAATGCACCAACCATTAATTCCATAAAAGTAATGGAAGACATCCCGATTCCCTGTTCACGATCTTTTTCAAGTTTCTGTTTAACTTCTGTTTTACCGCGTAGATAATCTATTAGGATACATGTATCACAAATATATATCATTAAGAACGACTCCAGGCTTTAGAGCGGATTTCTTCTACAGATATATCCCTGTCTTTCCATAAACCAAAGGCCGCAGAAAAATCAGATGATTGGGTTTTTACAGTTTTTGAAGGAGTATGCAGACTCTGTATTATTTTACCGAGTAGGCAGATTCTTTCGGAATAGGAAAGCATATCTATCTGTGAGTAAAGTTTATTCATACCTGATTCTGACATATAAAACCTCCTGTCAATTGAATTATACTATCTTTTTTGAAAAAATCTACCTTAGGATAATCAAAATATACAGCTTAATAGATTATTATTTTATTTTCAAAACACCTGTGTTATAATTTCATTGCTCGGACAGGAGGCCTAAAGTTGATTTTAAAAACGCTTAACAGAAAAACACTTCCCGTGACAGAATGCGCATCGCATCGCATCGCATCGCATCGCATCGCAAGTAAAATAATATCTATATCTTTAATTTTGTTTTTTTGTATAAATTTTTTCTATGCAGAAGAATATACTTTGTTTGAAGATACATATTCAATAACTTTTTATAATAATCTTTCTGTAAAATACAGAAAAAATGACATTTTAAATGTTACAAAGGTTATTCCATTTGGAGAATATAATTCAATATATTTTGGAAAAATAGGCGAAGATGAATTTATTGCTATTAATAAATTTACGAATGATAATTCTCAAATATTACTTCCAAATAATTTTTTAGCAGCAGTTTTTGAGAAGGGGTCATATTTATATCCGAAATATGTTGTTGATACTGTTTTCAAGCAAAATCGTGATTATTTATCGAATTTTGAAAGTGAAAATATGAAAACAATGACAATTGATGATGGTTCCTGGGGAATCACTTATTGGTATGAACGAGAAATAAAATCTCAACTTATTTCAAATGAAGTTTTATCATTAGGCAGTTTTTTTGGGCTTTCGACTTTTTTTGTAAAGAATATAAAAAAAATAAATAAAAATGAATTTGAAATCTTCACTATAGCTAATATAAGAATACTTCCTGGGGATTTAACAAAGAATTATCTTTTTGCTGATATTAAAAATGAGCAAGAAGTTAAGTTCAGATTAAAAAAAGGCGGTGATTATCTGGAACTGTTTGTGGATAATGAAGAATCTCCTCGTGAAACCTACTGTTATGTAAATAATGATTTCAGAATTGCTATAAATAAATTGGTAAAGAATAATTCTTGTGAAAATCAAAATCTTACCTGGCCCCGCCACGCCGATGGCACTTGTGATTACGACGATGAAATAAAACCGCCTGTGACACAACTTTCAGACAATGACTTTGTTGCTGAAGAAGAGGAAGAACCCCCAACAGACTCACTCCCGGAAATTGATACTCTTGAAACTGGTGACGATGGGATTCTTACAGCGGGAGAAGAAACATCAGTAAACAAGAGATCCCCTGACCTTTCGCTGCTCATACTTATTGCGGCTGGAGTTGCAGTGCTTATTGTTGCGATTATGGTAGTTGTTATTGTGAGGAAGAAGAAGCATAAAAATAAATAATGCACATTTAATAAGAATGGGGTATAATTGTTTTAGATTTTAAGAGGAGGCGTGTTATGGAATACGCAGAAGTTCAGGTAAGAGTACCGAAAGAAATGCAGATTTATTTTTCTGATGACTATGCTGTGGACAGTTCTGATGAATTAAAACGAAATGCTCTCCTCCTTTACCCATATATTTATAAGCATATAATTTCACATGGTCGTGCAGCAGAAATACTTGGTATAAAAAAACTTGATTTGATTGATTTGTATGACCAGATGGGATTCCCATATTTTGATATGGATATAAGCGAAGTGATGCAGGATATCCAGACTTTTCATTCATTAAAGAGGAAGGATGCATGATTGTTGTTTCTGATTCAACTCCAATTATTTCTTTTTTGAAAATTAATCATCTGGATTTGCTTGAACAATTATTTGGTTCGGTCCAGATTCCAAAGGGTGTTTTCGCTGAACTTACAGAAAATCCTCGTTTTCAGAAAGAAACGGATATTGTAAAAAGCAGCACTTTCATAGAAGTCGTTGATGATATTGATGAAAATTACGTTTCTCTGCTTCGCCGTTCTACTGGTCTGGATTTAGGTGAAAGTGAAGCCATTTATCTTTCAGATAATAGAAAAGCTGATTTACTTTTAATGGATGAAGTTCGGGGGCGTGAAGTTGCTGCTCGCATGGGAATTAAAACTATGGGTACTATTGGAGTTTTAGGTTTAGCTTATTCTGACAAACTGATTTCCTAAAGCGACGTTAAAACAGCCATAGAAATTTTACGTGATTCTGGGCGACATATCAGCGAACGCCTTTATGAACAATTACTTGAAATGATTGAAAATCAGTAGCCCGGAATTATATAATTCAAATAAATGTGTCATTGCCGCGTGTTCCCTAAGTGGAGCCGAAGGACGAACACGGCAATCATATAACCGCACATACTGATAAATACAAAATAATTACTGGATATAGTCTTCTGTGCAGCAGGCTTTACATTTATAAAATAATAAAAATTTGATTTTCAGGCAATGTTTTTTTGAGAGAAGCTGTGATAGAATTATTGATGCAGATTTTATATTTTAAAATCTGACAAGGAGAAAACGTATGAAAAAAATGTTGATTTGTTTATTTGCAGCTGTGTTGGTTGTGAGTATGATGGGCTGTAAGGGAGATGTTGGAAGTGGATCTGGAGAGGGTGGCGGAAGTGGATATATCGGTTCAAAAGCACCAGATGAAGCAAAAGCCGTTGGGGATATTGTATTTACTGATGGAAGTGCAACTCCTTATGCAGCAGGGCTAACTCTTACTGGTAATCAGAAATCAAAGTCTATAGCAGTAATTTACAAAGTTGATGGTGATAAAGTTTATGGAGTTGGTATGGCTCATAAGCTTGGAATAAAATGGTGCGAAGGTACTGCAAATGGATTTAACTATAATTTTGTAGAGATTCAGTGTACACCAGTAGAAAGTTCAGGTGTAATATCTTTTTCAGGTGATACGGATGGCAGCAATAATTTTACAAGTATAGGTGGGGCACTTGGTAGTGGTAATGATACCAATCAGGAAGGTATGTATCCTGCTTTTGAATTTGCAAAAAATTATAGGGATGATGAATTCTCACGTGTGAAAGGCTCAATCTACGAAGAGGGCTGGTATCTTCCTACAATTTCTGAGTTATATGATATCTGGAAAGTAAAAGCTACCGTAGATGCAGCATATGATTTATGCCAACCTTATCAACCTGTAAATTATAAGTTTGGAAATATTGGTTATTATTGGTCGTCGTCCCAGAGGGCTTCAAATAGTAAATACGCATACTATATGGATCTCGGGTATGGTCCTGTATATAATGACAAGAACATATCTGCAGATGTTTGCTGTATCCGCGTGTTCTAATTATATAAAATGATACCCTCATAAAAGCAATCTCAAATGAGGTTGCTTTTTTTTATTATAACAAATAATTATTTAGCCATGACTAACAAATGTGTTATATTTAAGCTATGAAATAAATCATCTGGAGGTCATGATGAAGACAGTTTATGATTTTACTGTAAAAGACAGAAAAGGGAATGAAGTAAAACTTGATTCTTATAAAGATAAGGTTTTGCTCATCGTTAATACTGCAACCGGCTGTGGTTTTACTCCGCACTATAATCCGTTGGAGGAAATGTATAAGGATTTTAAAGATAAGGGATTTGAAATTCTTGATTTTCCGTGCAATCAGTTTGCGAATCAGGCACCGGGCTCAGAAGAAGAAATCCATAATTTCTGTACATTAAAATTCGGGACAGAGTTTCCTCAGTTTGCAAAAATCGATGTGAACGGTGAAAATGCAGATCCATTGTTTGTCTTTCTTGCAACCGAAAAACCATTTGAAGGATTTGGCAAGGGAATTAAAAGTGCTGCACTTAATAAATTCGCAAACCTCAACAACAAAACCTTTGGAGATAAAGCATACATCAAATGGAATTTTACTAAATTCCTGATTGACCGTGAAGGAAAAATAATCGCCCGCTTTGAACCGACAGTCGATATGAAAGAGGTTCGTAAAGCGGTAGAAGAGGCATTATAGGTTTTAAAATTAATCCCTTACCACGCAGCTTTTTCGCCGGTGATTTTTTCTCCAAGCCAGCTGGCCCAATATTCTACAAAGCATTTTGTGTATTTAACATCCTTGTATTTTTTTGTGCCTTTAAGGATAGGGAAAATAAAGCTTCCCCAGCCGACAGAGACAACACCCACAAATGCATATAATGGACCAAGCATAAGCGACTGAAAGGTATGACCATATTCGTGTGTTCGTACCTGTCCCTGATATTCATTTTCTTCGCGTGGTACAAAAATGAAAGGTCCAAGGCTTAAGCCTGCGTATTTATTGTTCCACTGAGTTTCGATTGCACAGCGGTAAATTTTATGCGGCTTTGTGATATGGATAAGAAAAAAGAAAAGACCGATTGTTGTCTGGCCTAATCCCCATGTGAATTGAACTAAAAGATATAAAAAACGTTTCATGATGATTTATTATAGCATACTATTAATAAATTAGTATATAAAAATCTGTTCTATATCAGGTTGATTACAAGGCTGATTATCTGACTGATTGATTTCTCTCTTGTCGTGGGCTGTCTGATGGTGTATACTCTATTAAAGAGGTGGAAAATGGTTATTAAAGAATCTGCAGAAATGTATCTTGAAACAATTCTTGTTCTTTCTAAAAAAGGCACTGTTCGTTCTATAGATATTGCGCGTGAGATGAATTTTTCGCGTCCGTCTGTAAGTGTTGCCTTACATAATCTTAAAAAAGAAGATTACATTTCTATCGGCGAAGATCAGAGTGTAAAGCTTTTGCCAAAGGGACTCGAAATCGCAAAAACCATTTATGAACGTCACACTGTTCTTACAGAATTCCTTGAACAGATTGGTGTAAAATCCTCTATCGCCGCAGCCGATGCCTGCAAAATCGAACACGACATCAGCCCTGAATCCTTCAAAGCAATCAAAAAAATCGTAAAGGCTAATAAGGAAAAATAATTCTTCTAAAAAATATTACAACTCATTTTTCTGCCCGGAAGCACGCATGGTTTTCGGGCTGTGTTTTTTTAGGGCTTTGATGTAGCTTTCGGCGTAGCGGGAGAGGACCATGCCTTTTCTTGTGATGATGATGATTGTCATGCTGTCGTTGATGTCGAGCGGGCGGGCAATGATTTCGGGGCCGTTTAATTCTTTACTGATGATTCCGGAACAGATTGTATAGCCGTTTAATCCGATGAGCAGATTAAAAAGCGTCGCACGGTCACGCACCTTGATGTTTTTTGGGCAGTTAAAATCTATCTGGGTTAAAGGCTCTTCTGCAAAATAAAATGAATTAAAGTCGCCTTGTTCGTAAGTGAGGTAGGGGAAGGGTTCAAGGTCCGAAAGTTTGATTTTTCTTTTTCTTGCCAGAGGATTTTTTGTAGAAATAAAGACGTGAAGGGGCGAAGTAAAAAGAGGTTCAAACTGAAGATTATTTTTTTTAATCAGCTTTGTGATTACGTTTTTGTTTCTGGAGCTTGTGTATAAAACTCCCACTTCGCTTTTTAAATGTGCAACGTCTTCTATGATTTCGTGAGTTTGAGTTTCGCGCAGGGTAAAATCGTATTCGTTTCCTCCAAACTCACGGATTACATCTACAAAGGCATTTACCGCAAATGAATAATGCTGGCAGCTTACAGAAAAAATTGTATTACCAGAGCCTGTCCCCTTAAACCTGTCTTCCAGAAGATTAGCCTGGTCTAACACCTGTCTTGCATAAGATAAAAATTCGTCGCCTTCGTTTGTAATTGTTACACCTTTATTCGAGCGCGAAAAAATCGTGATTCCCATCTCTTCTTCAAGTTCGCGGATTGCGGCTGTTAGACTCGGCTGCGAAATAAAAACTCGGCGAGAGGCTTCTGTAATATTTTTTGTATCTGCAACTGCGACTGCATATTTTAACTGCTGTAATGTCATGCAATAATTGTACAGGATAATCGGGTTTTGTGCCATAGGAAAAATCTATTGCAAACTGTGTGAAAATAGTATTTTTCTTTATTATAGAGATTGCCTATAATCATGATAGGAATTAAAAAGCCCGCATATGGGGTTAATTATAAAAAGCGACCGAATGAAGGTTTAATCATAAAGAGGTATACTATGGCATTAAAAACAAATGTAATTGGTTTTCCAAGAATCGGGAAAAACCGTGAATTAAAATTCGCAAGTGAAAAATTCTTTAAAGGCGAAATTGGGGAAGCAGAACTCGAAAAAACAGCAGAAGAGCTTCGTGCATACGGATGGAAAAAACAAAAGGATGCAGGAATCAGTTTTATTCCATCGAATGATTTTTCTTTTTACGACAACATGCTCGACACCGCATTCTTACTTGGAGCAGTTCCCGCTCGTTATGAAGGTCTTAAATTAAGCGGCCTCGAAAAATATTTTGCAGCAGCACACGGCTACCAGGGAAATGCCGGAGATGTAAAGGCTCTCCCGATGAAAAAATGGTTCAACACAAACTATCACTATATTGTCCCGGAAATCAGCGACGACACAGTAATCAGTTTACAAAAAGATAATAAAGTGCTCAAAGAATTTAAGGAAGCAAAGTCGTTGGGCATTCAGACTGTGCCGACTGTTATTGGTGCATATACTTTCCTTCACCTTGCAAGTTATACAGGAAACAAAAAGTCAGCGGATTTTGTAAGCTCTATTGTAGATGCATTTACTACTCTTGCAAAAGAACTTTCTGATGCAGGCTCAGAATGGATCAGCTTTGCAGAACCGGCCCTCGTGTTTGATCTTTCAGAATCAGATAAGGCATTGTTTGTTTCAATTTACAAAAATCTGATTTCAAAAATCCGCGTGGAATCAAAAATAAAAATCATCCTTCAGACATACTTCGGAGATATCCGTGATGTTTACACAGAAGTTTGTGCTCTTGGTTTTGATGCAATTGGCCTTGATTTTGTGGAAGGAAAAAAATCTCTTGAGCTTTTAACAAAAGGTTTTCCAAAAGACACTCTTCTTTTTGCAGGACTTATAAACGGAAAAAATATCTGGCGTGCCGACTTTCAGAAAAAAAATGAAATACTCGAACAGATTAAAAAATCAGTGCCCGAAGAAAATATTGTAATCGGAACTTCATGCTCACTTCTTCACGTTCCATATACAACAGGCTCGGAAGAAAAACTTTCGGCAGAAACACTTCAGCATCTTTCTTATGCAGAAGAAAAACTTACAGAAATCCGTGATTTTGCAACTGGGGAAAAGTCAGCATTCGAAAATAATAAAAAGCTTTTTGAAAAAGAGCGTGTAACAAAAAATGAGGCAGTTCGCCAGGCAATAAAAAATCTTAAGGAAGAGGATTTTACCCGTAAGCCTGATTTTGCAGAGCGTGAAAAAATTCAGCACGAAGAGTTTAAGCTCCCGCTTTTCCCTACAACAACAATCGGAAGTTTTCCACAGACAAAGGAAGTCCGCGCTAACAGAGCAGCTTATAAAAAAGGAGCAATCACACGAGAGCAGTATGTAGAGTTTAATCAGAAAAAAATAAAAGAATGTATTCACCTCCAGGAAGAGCTTGGGCTTGATGTTCTTGTTCACGGTGAGTTTGAGCGAAACGACATGGTTGAATACTTTGGTAATCAGCTTGATGGATACATCTTTACTCAGAATGCATGGGTTCAGTCTTATGGCACACGCTGTGTAAAACCTCCTGTAATCTGGGGTGATGTTAGCCGTAACAAACCAATGACTGTTGAATGGTCAGTATTTGCACAAAAGCAGACAGACAAAATCGTAAAGGGAATGCTCACAGGCCCTGTAACAATTTTGAACTGGTCTTTCCCGCGAGAAGACATCAGTCTTAAAGAACAGGCAGAGCAGTTAGCCTTGGCTATCCGTGATGAAGTTTTAGACCTCGAAAAAAATGGAATTAAAATCATTCAGATTGACGAAGCAGCATTACGCGAAAAACTTCCACTCCGTCACAGTGACTGGCATTCAGAATATCTTGACTGGGCAATCCCTGCATTCCGCCTTGTTCATGCAAAGGTAAAGCCACAGACTCAGATTCATACCCACATGTGTTACAGCGAGTTCAACGATATTATCCGCGATATCGATGCAATGGATGCAGATGTAATCACCTTTGAAGCAAGTCGTGCCGACCTTAAGATTCTGGATGCGCTCAAGGAAGCAAACTTCAGAACAGAAGTTGGACCCGGGGTTTACGACATTCACTCTGCCCGAGTTCCATCTGTAGAAGAAATTGTTGGTGCGCTCGAAAAAATGCTTTTTAAAGTACAGAAAGAAAAGCTCTGGGTAAATCCCGACTGCGGACTTAAAACACGCGGGGACGAAGAAACTGCAGCAAGTCTTAAAAATCTTGTTGCCGCTGCCCGTGAGCTTAGAGCAAGAAATTCATAATTACGCAACGGACTGTATGAAAGCTGTCGGGTAATGCAGGAAGGCGCTACTCGACAGTAAGTCCCGTAATCATTAAACTGAAGGAATGACAAATCAACGTATGAGTATTAAGGATATTCTGGATAATAAAAAGGTTTCTCTTTCATTCGAGGTTTTCCCTCCAAAGAAAAAGGAAGCGCTTGAATCAATCAAGGAAACAGCTGTTTCTCTTACAAAGCTTAAGCCTGATTTTATAAGCGTTACATTCGGAGCGGGAGGAACAACCCAGAGCTATACCGCAGAAATTGCAGAAGCAATCGAAGAAAACGGTACAACTTCTCTTGCGCATCTTACCTGCGTGCGTTCAACAAAAGAGGCTCTTGAAGATACAATCAGCGATTTGAAAAAACGCAACATAAAAAATGTTCTTGCGCTCCGTGGAGATTTTCCAAAAGATGCAGCAGAAGGAGAAAATGTCTTTCCTTCGGGATATACTCATGCTTCGGATCTTGTAAAGCTTCTTAAAAACGAAGGGATGTGTGTTGGAGGAGCGTGTTATCCGGAAGGTCATCCTGAAAGTGCAAGCCGCGAGACAGACATCGATTCATTAAAATATAAAGTTGATGCAGGCGTTGATTTTCTTACAACCCAGATGTTCTTTGATAACGACATGCTTTATTCATTTTTGTACCGCCTTCAGTCGGCAGGAATTCATGTTCCGGTTCTTGCGGGAATCATGCCGATTACAAATGCAAATCAGGTTAGCCGCATGGTCGATTTATCTAACGCATATATCCCTCGAAAGCTTCTTTCCATCTGCGACCGCTTCCGTGATTCACCTGATGCCATGATGCAGGCAGGAATTGCGTATGCAACAGATCAGATTATCGATTTGATTTCCAACGGTGTGCGTGGCATTCACATCTATACTATGAATAAACCCGAGATAGCCGGCGCCATAATCAAAAATGTTGATGACATCATAAAGGCAATTAATAACTGAGCTTTTTAATCAGCTTTTTTATAGAGCATGCAAGGTCTTCCGCCTGTACTGTAATTGATGTCTTCTGTTATGAGTTTTATTTTAACAAGATAGTTCATGTAGTTTCTTACAGTTACGATTGAAATCCCGAGTGTCTGTGCAATCATATCGGTACTGCACCAGCCACTGTTATTTTCAAAATAAGAGATGATGTGTTCAAGGGTTTTCTGCTGAATACCCTTTGGAAGATTTTTGTAAAAAGCTTCGTTCTGCAGCTCTTTGTTTTCTACATTTTTTTCATCCGTGCGCGGACTCTCGTTTACGGAATTAAGCATGAGATTGTCTATATCGCTCTGATTCATCTTCTGATTTTCTTTTAAGAGCATTTTTTTTGTGACAAATTTTTCGAGCGAAATTTTAAAGCGTTCAAAGGTGAAAGGCTTAATAAGATAATCATGAACTCCAAGGTGAACAGTTTCTTCTATTGTGGCTGTGTCGTCTGCGGCTGTTACCATTATGACTTCTGCTGCAATCTTTTTTTCGCGGATTTTTTTAAGAGCCTCTGTTCCGTTCATCACAGGCATAAAAACATCAAGAAGGATTAAATCAACAACATTCTTATCCAGAAAAGAAAGCGCTTCTTCTCCGTTCCTGCACACCCCGGCAACCTCAAAGCCGCTCACTTTCCGGGTAAACTGACTGTTTATCATACTGACCATTGGATCATCTTCGACAATTAAAACTCTGTAGTTCATATTACTTATCCATTGTTATCATAAAGCAGGTTCCGCGACCGATTTCGCTTTCCACTTTGATTTTTCCTCCAAGACTTTCTACAAGCTGGGCAGTGTGGTAAAGTCCGATTCCTCTTCCAGGTCCTTTTGTAGAAAATCCCTGTTCGAATATTTTATCCCGAATATCCAGAGGTATTCCACCCCCTGTATCCTTTACAGTGATTAAAAGACTTCCGGGCTTTGTGTAAACACCTAAAGTCAGCTCTTTTACAGAATCATAATCATTTTGAGTGCGGTTCATTTCGTCCAGAGCGTTGTCTATAAGATTTCCGGTGATTGTAACAAGGGCTTCGGATGGAAGTTCAATATCCTTTGTTCGGAAACAAAAGCCTTCCTGTAAAATAAAGCGGACATCGCACTCAGAGGCACGGGCAATTTTTCCCACAATCAGGGCGGCAAAAGAAGGGTTGTCGATTGAATTCATAACGCGGCTGATAGTTTCTTTTTGAATCATCGAAATGTTCTGGATATAGGAAATTGCCTTGTCATATTCGCCTATCTGTATGAGCCCTAGAATTACATGCAGCTTGTTTGTAAAATCGTGATTGTTTGCGCGCATGGAATCGACAAGAATTTTTGTTCCTTCAAAATCTTCGGTAAACGAAATAAATTCTTTTTTAATCTTTTTAAAGAGAACACCCGAGGCAGTCAGTTCAATCAGGATTGCAAGAATAGTCACAATAAAAAATAAGGTGATGATTCTGTAAGTAACCTGTGCCATAGAAGATTTGAGTCTGATTGTCATTATAAAACCGGCGTAATTATTGTCCTTATCGTAAACAGCCGAATAAGTTCTTCGCTGTGGTCCGGATGGTCCCTTATCATCCTCCGTATAATAGCCAGAAGGATGCTTTGTAAAATCCGGAATGGTGCCGTCGTATTCTGTTCCTATGAGCTTGTGATGGGTATGATAGATTCTTTTTTTATCTGTATTGACTATGGAGATGATGTCTACGCCCGAAAGATTTTCTACGATGTTATCCATAAAAACACAGAGTTCCTGTTCTGAATAATCGTTTGTAAAGTCGTAAAGCTTTGTAATCAGCTCGGAGGTGTTTAAAAGATTTTCGCTGAATTCCTTTTCTGTGGCACGGATGCTTATAATCATTCCGCCAGTGCTCATAAAAATCGTGATAAGAAGAATAAGGATGAGCTGAGTCCGCTTGATCTGCTTTCGTATGATGTTAAGATTCCCGGGATTTTTTTTCATAAGCAAAGTATATTATACAGTATTTTAAAAAATTTTTCGGCTTTTGAAAGTAAAGAAAATTTTCTGTGTGATTTTATGAGTCCAAGGGTACGGAATTTTTTTAATACTTAAAAAACGTTTTCTTTTCTTTCAAAAAATTGTGATTATTTTTTCTGGTGATAGAATGACGGCATAAAGAATTAAAAAACAAAGAGGTTATAACATGAATTATGCACATCTTTTAGAAGCCCTTATGCTCATCTGCTTTGGATTTTCCTGGCCGCTCAATGTGACTAAGGCATATAAGGCACGAACGGCAAAAGGAATGAGCCTGCCCTTTATCATCCTGATTATATCGGGATATATAGCGGGGATCTGGGCAAAAATGATGAACGGACAGTTCAATTATGTTCTTGCCGTTTATTTTTTGAATCTTGGAATCGTGGCATTCAATCTGCTTGTGTATTTCAGGAATAAGAGTCTGGATAAAAAAGCCGGAAGCGCAGTAAAAGAGGTTGCTGCCTTGCCGGTTATTAAAATAGAAGAAGTACAAAAGGAGGAAACTATGTTTAATTATACTAATTCTTTGGATGAATATATCAACAGAAAGCCTAAGCATGAAGAAAAGGAAAATGGTGTTATTCTTATGGGCGGCTCATTAGACAGATCGATACCTGTTTCGCAGCTTGCCGGTGAGTTTAATTTTAATTTTGAGCTTTACAATAAAAGCGAAGCGGGTTTAAGTCTTTCGGAAGCAGGAAATTATTTTAGTAAAAAAATTGCTTCATTAAAGCCGGAAGGAATAATCATCCACCTTGGCGAAAATGATTCTGTGCTTGCAAGAACAAATCCTTCTTTATTCGACACATATTATCTGAGTCTCATTCAGACAATTAAGGCTTGTAATAAGGCATGCAGGATTGCACTTGTTTCTGTGGATAATCCCGAAAATGATAAATCAATTGATGCGATGAATGCACACATAAAAGCAATTGCTCAGGCAGAAAAAGCTTCTTACATCAGTCTTGAAAATGCAAAGTTCTGGCACCCTGAATCTGTAAAGGCCGCTTCAAACTTTGCATACAGCATGGGATTAAATATCAGAAAACCGCTCAATGATGTAGCAGAAATTCTTTACAGCTGGATGTATCATAATCTGGCAGGAAAAACTGCAGATAAGATGGTTGGCTGATTTCAATCTGCATAAAATACGGGTTCTTTATCTAATTGTATAAACTCCTTTAATCCATTATATTATGGAAAAGAAATATGTATTTTATAGGAGAAATTATATATGGCAGAAACAATGCACGCATTGGAAAAGAACCCTAAATGGCAAGGTCGTCGTGGTCCGGTTGTTCTTGTAATTATGGACGGCGTTGGATATGGAAAATTTGAAGAAGGTGATGCTGTTAAAGCCAGCCGCATGAAGTATCTTGACTGGTTTACTGCAAACTGCCCTCACACAAAGCTTAAGGCTCACGGAACTGCAGTAGGTCTTCCAAGTGATGATGATATGGGTAACTCTGAAGTTGGTCACAATGCTATGGGTTGCGGCCGTGTTTTTGCTCAGGGTGCAAAGCTTGTAGGAGAAAGTATTGCAAACGGTTCAATGTTCGCTGCAGACACATGGAAAAAACTCGTAAAAAACGTAAACGATAAAAATTCAACACTTCATTTTATTGGTCTTGTTTCTGACGGAAACGTTCACTCACACATTGATCACCTTAAAGCAATGATTACACAGGCTTCTAAGGATGGAGTTAAAAAACTCCGCGTACACGCACTTTTAGACGGACGTGACGTAGATCCTACATCTGCCTTGAACTATATCACTCCACTCGAAGAATTCCTTGCTGGCTTTGCAGGAGTTGACTATCAGATTGCTTCTGGTGGTGGACGTATGTATATGACAATGGACCGCTACAATGCAGACTGGTCTATGGTAGAACGCGGATGGAAAGCTCACGTACTTGGCGAAGGCCGCAAGTTTGAATCTGCAACAAAAGCAATCGAAACTTATCGTGCAGAAGTTCCAGGACTTCTCGATCAGGATATGCATGAGTTCGTAATTGAAAAAGACGGAAAGCCAGTTGGAACAATCGAAGACGGCGACTCTGTTATTTACTTTAACTTCCGCGGGGATCGTGCACTTGAAATGACACGCGCATTCGAAACACCAAAGGGCGGAGATCTTCCATTCGATCGTGTACGCGTTCCTTCTGTTGAATATGCGGGAATGATGGAATACGACGGAGACGCTCATGTTCCAGCCCAGTATCTTGTAAACCCACCAAGCATTGACCGCACAATGGGTGAATATCTTACAAAGACAGGCGTAAAGCTTTTAGCAATTTCTGAAACACAGAAGTACGGACACGTAACATACTTCTTCAACGGAAACAAGCAGGGTAAGTTTGACGAAAAGCTCGAAGATTATATCGAAGTTCCATCTGACGTAGTCCCATTTGAACAGCGCCCATGGATGAAGTGTGCAGAAATTACAGACAAAGTAATCGAAGCAATCAAGAGCGGTAAATACGACCACATCCGCTTGAACTTCCCTAATGGTGATATGGTTGGACACACTGGTGTATTCAATGCAGTTGTTTGTTCTATGGAAGGAATGGACCTTCAGCTTGGACGCCTTAAGGCAGCAATCGATGAAGCTGGTGGTATCCTTTGTCTTACTGCTGACCACGGAAACTCAGACGATATGTATGAGCATGCAAAAGACGGCAGCGTAAAGAAAGATGCAGACGGCGAACCAAAGGCAAAAACTTCTCACTCATTAAACCCTGTTCCTGGAATCATCTACGACCCTGAATACAAAGGCGAATATGACAATACAAAATTAAACGAAGGACTTGGAATAAGCTCATGGCCTGCAACGCTTATGACACTCATGGGTTATGTTCCGCCTAGCGACTATGACAAGAGCATAATCAACCTTAAATAATCAAAACGTGCGGTAATCTGTATCGTATGATATAATATCTGTGAGGAATAACCAATGAGCGAAGCTGAACAGATTTTATTTATGCAGATTCGTATTTTACGCATGGTCTCGGAAAAGTGCGGGCTTAGTCTGAAGCAGGCTGCCCAGCTTTTCGATACATATAATGTTTTGCAATTTATTCGCGAAGGTTTTGGAATTTTTCATGTAGAAGGTGATGAAGCAGTTTTTGAAGAAGTTAGAGGATTTTTAAAAGCCAAAGGAGCAACATTATGAAACAACTTGAAAAAGGTATGGTGTTGTATCATGGAAGTTTTTGCATCGTTGAAAATCCTGACTTAAAAAAATGTGCTGCGTTTAAAGATTTTGGGCGTGGATTTTATCTTACAACTTCAAAAGAACAGGCAAAATCTTTCGCAAAAATCTCTACAACAAAGGCCAAATCCAGAGGGGATGTTCCTGCTAGCGAAAAATCCGGGTATATTTCAGCTTTCAAAGTTACAGATATTGATGAATTAAACGTATTTACTTTTCAGAATGCAGGTGTTGACTGGCTTCATTGTGTTGTTTCGCATAGAAAAGAGGGAACTTTCCCAGATGTTCATAAAAAAATGCATGATTATGATGTTGTTTCAGGTAAGATTGCTAATGATGATACCAATACTACGATTGTTGCATATATGGGAAATGTATTTGGTCTTATAGGAAGCGAAAGGGCAGATGAAATGTGCATAAGTCTTTTGTTACCGGAACGTCTTGAAGATCAGTTTTGTTTTAGAACCCAAAGAGCAATTTCTAAACTTGAGTTCTTAAAAAGTGAAAAGGTTTCGCTGGATAAAGAGAGGTAATTATGGCAAATGAAAAAACTTTATTTGCGATGGATTTAACGGTTTTAATGGCTGTTGAACAGCTTTCTAAAGAAACAAAGCAACCTCTTGAAAAAATACTTTTAGCTTTTATGGAATCTGATGCTGCAAAAATGCTATATGATGATTCAACCAAGTTATGGTGGGATGGACCTTCGGCAACTGCACAAGAGTTTAAAAATCGTTCAGGGAGTTAGGTTTTTACTATGAAAAAAATCATAATCATTACAATCATTTTTATCTGCATGGTGGGGTGTGGGATTGCGCTGTTTTCTCAGGGAAGGGGGAGCGCGAGTGATGAGATTTCGTTGAATGCGGAAAAAACAGAGGCAAAAATAAAAATCAATAAAGACGGAAAGGATATTGTTTCGCGGTTTAGTGTGCCTGATGGATTTATTCGCGTTGAATATGATAAGGATTCGTTTGCAGAATATCTTCGTCATTATCCTTTAAAAAAATTTGGCTCTCCGGTAAAGCTTTATGATGGACGTAAGAAAAGTAATCAGGTGCATGTTTCTGTTTTTGATATGCCGCTTTTAAAAGAGGATTTGATTCAGTGTGCAGATGCGGTTATAAAACTTCGTGCCGAATATCTTTATGCACAAAAACGTTATGATGAAATAAGCTTTCATATTACAAACGGGATGGAAGTTCCGTTCAGCCGGTATGCCAAAGGGGAACGCGTGATTGTAAAAGGAAATAATACATCGTGGAAATCTGGCTACAAAGAAGGCTACGACCGCGATGTGTTTGAATCATATTTAAAATTTATTTATATGTATGCCGGAACTTATTCGCTTTCGGTTGAATCACAAAAAGCTGCAATTTTTAAACTTGAACCTGGAGACTTTTTTATTTATGGTGGAAGCCCGGGGCATGTTGTTTTGGTCCTGGATGTTGCAGAAAACCCTGTTACAAAAAAGAAAATCATGCTTCTTGGTCAGAGCTATATGCCATCCCAGGAATTTCATGTATTAAAAAGTTTTGAAGACATAAGCCCCTGGTATTACGTAAACGACGAACCTCTTTCCACCCCCGAATGGCATTTTGAGCGTGGGAGTTTGAAGAAGTTTTAAAAAAGAGGAGAGAATTATTTATGAAAAAAATTTCTATCATTTTATTATTATTCATTATTTTTTTTATATCTACTGGAATGAAGAGATTCGATGATAATCCACAAAAACAGGAAGATTCTTTTTCTGAATTAGAATATATAGTTGAAGATTCTTATCTTCAGGATTTTTATGTTAGTGATGGTAAATGGATAGCCCGTGAAAGGATTTGTATAAAAAATCATTCTACAAAACCTCTGTCTTTTAAATTGTCTGCTGATTTTCCGGATGATTTTAAAAGTGGATATGTAAAAGAAGAATGTCTTAAAGGTTATCTTGTAGAAGATTCCAATTTTGATGAATTTAAAATTCAAGGAAATAAAACCATATTATTTACAGTCTATTTTATTGGCACTTCTTCTGGAAAAGAAATGAAGTTTAACAGAAATCCTATCCCAAAATCTAATTTACATATTACTGAAGTTGTACAAATTTTTTAGAGAAAGTTTCAATCTTTCTGCGGCCCCCGCTGTATAATTTTTTTTGTAACGAAAGAAATCGTATATAAAAAAATAAAATCGTATAGCGGGGGCCGTATATGTTCTATAAAAATTTTAAAACCGTTACCTATTGTGTTGCAGGTTGGGTGAATCATGTTACAGAGAAACAGCTTCGTAAGGATGCTGATTTTCTGCAGAAGTATGTAAAAATCGATAAGATTTACCTTGAAACATACCGCGACGAGTTTGCCAAAAAAGAAAAAATCCAGATGGTAAAAAAGGTGATGGCTGATTACGGTATTGAAGTTTCAGGCGGAATCACAACTGTTACCCCGGATTTAAACGAATCGGACAAAAAACGTCAGCGTCTTTTTAACACCTTCTGTTATTGTAACGAACCTATGCGCGACCGCCTTAAAGAAGTAAGCGAATATACTGCATCCCTCTTTGACGAATTTATAATTGATGACTTTTTCTTTACCCAGTGCATGTGCGAAGACTGTATCCGCGAGAAGGGCAAAAAGTCTTGGGAAGAATTCCGTCTTTCTAAAATGTTCGAAGTTTCAGAAAACCTCATCATTAAACCGGCAAAAAAAGTAAATCCTAAGGTCCATATCATCATAAAATATCCTAACTGGAGGGAAAGCTTTGCAGAAACAGGCTATAACCCTAAAGACCAGCGTAAGATTTTTGATTCAATCTATACCGGAACAGAGACACGCCACGGCTCCCAGACAGACCAGCATCTGCCACGCTATTTAAGCTATTCTCTCATGCGTTATTTCGAAAGCGCTCTCCCGGGCAAAAACGGTGGCGGCTGGTTTGATCCTTTTGATTGCGACAGAATCGACACTTATCTTGAACAGGCATATCTTACAGCCTTTGCAAAACCAAAAGAAATCATGATGTTCTGCTGGCCGGCTATTGCGGGAAACAAGCGTGCAACTCCACTTGGTTTTATGTACGATAAGCTCGATAAAATCCTTACTCATCTTGGAAATCCTGTTGGTCTTAAAACATACATCCCGTTTGATTCAAAAGGCGACGATCACATAGAAGATTATCTTGGCATGGCAGGAATCCCGATGGAGCCGGTGTGCGAATGGGATGGAAATATTTCCGCGTCCGTAGAAGCTAATGCAAAAACTGAAAAACCTTTTGGAACGGGCAAAAATATTTATAAGGATTCAGTTTTCTTAACCGCATCTTCACTCAAAGATCCGGACATCGTTCAGAAAATCAAAAACTTTACAAAAGCAGGCGGACACACAATCGTTACATCAGGTTTTTTGACTGGTGCCCTGGAAAAATATCCCGAAATAAAAGAACTAACCGGTATGACTTATTCCGGCCGTACGCTTTCCGCAGATGAGTTTATGTACGAGACAAGTAATCAGTTTGCAAAGAATTATATAAAACTCGGCGGCGGAGGAGCAGGCACTGGTATTGGCACAGGCTCTGGTGTAATAGAGTTTCCGCTCATTGAACACAGAAACAATGCATCATGGTCGCTTATGAACGCAGGGCACGGTGACTATCACGAAAGTATCCTTTGTTTCGACACATACGGAGAGGGACGTTTTACAGTTTTGAATCTTCCTTACATGCCTTCTAAAATTTACGATCTTCCTGCCTCGGTTCTTACAGCCATACGCGAACAGCTTGAAGTTTCAGGTATCTGGCTTGATTGCCCTTCAGGAGTGTCACTTTTTACATACGACAATAAAACCTTTGGACTATACTCCTACACTCACGACGGTTGTGCTCCTCTTGATTTTAATGTCCACATCCGGGGCAAAGTTCAGAAGATTGAACGCATTTTTGATTCAGACACTCATCTTCCGTGGGAGCCTGCAGAACTTAAACCGCTTTATGTTCAGGATGATGAACATCTTGGAAAAGAAACCGTCTTCCACGGACGCATTTTGCCGGGCGACTTTATGTTTTTTAAGATTAAAGAGTAGCACCCGGAAAAGAGGTTTTTTGCAGAAAAGATTCGTTGTAATCAGTCTTCCTTAAGTGCATTAGTATAATATGCTTCGAGTTCGGGGCGGCATTCAAGGAAGATTGGTCCGATTTCCGGGTCAAAGTGATTTCCTAAATCTGCACGGATAATTTCAAAAGCTTCGTCAAAGGTTTTTGCTTCTTTATAACATCTCTTACTTACAATAGCGTCATAAACATCGGCAAAGGCCATGATCCTTGCTTCTACAGGAATTTCTTCTGCCTTAAGATGCTCGGGGTAACCTTCTCCGTTCCATTTTTCGTGATGATAGTGTGCAAGGTTTATGGCAAGCTTACGGAAATCCTTATCTTCAGATTCTTTTAAAACTTCGCCTACGATGATTGTTCCCTTCTGCGCATGAGTTTTCATCACTTCGTATTCTTCCGGAGTAAATTTGCCGGGTTTTCTTAAAATCGCATCATCTACAGCAATCTTTCCAAGGTCGTGCATTGGTGCAGCCTTAATAATATCTTCGCAGAATTTCTGGGTACACCACGGGAACTCCTTATGCTGCCTCAGTTTTTCCATAAAGATTCTTACACAGTCACTGGTTCTTGCAATATGACCGCCAGTAGAGTTATCGCGGCTTTCTACCATCATAGCCATTCCCTTGATGATGGAATCCTGAATATCGGTAATTTTTCGGGTCTTATCTTCCACTGCTTTAGAAAGCGCCTGATTATAAAGATTAATTCCCTTGATGTAATTCTGCTGCTTGGTGTCGTCGCGCAGTTCAAAAAGATAACCGATTACGTGTTTGATTCTGTAATTAATCGGATGAATGTTACAGATGAAAGTGCGCTCATCTTTTGTTTTAATAGGGAAGTCGATTTCAAGGATATCAATCCATTTGGCATCATTTTCTTCGTAATCAATCATCCGCCTGAGCTCTACGGCATTTTTACTTATCTGAGTATCTATGATTTCGTCTTTAAGCTCGGGGAAAATCTGTGTGGCAAATTTATCACAACCTAAAAGTCGTTTTTTCTTATCGAATGCAATGTATCCGTAGCCTTCACGTTTTTTGAATACGCTCATCAGATTGGAAGAAAGATCATACATATTCGATCTTACAGCAAGGAAGAGGAAAACAGTTTCCATGATGACGTAAGTAAAGGAAATCAGATTTATTTTGAGCTTTAAAGCAAGCGGTATGAGGTAGGAAAGAGTTCCCATAATAAGAAGGCAGAGGAGAATACAAAGCGAAAATTTAGACACTTTTTTCTTAAGAAAGATTGTATTTAAGACAACGATAATCGAACTGAATGTTATTATTATAAGATAGATGATGTAGGCATACATTACAGGCCCGTTGTCAAAATCTAAGATTGTAAGTCCGTATTTATGATTAAGACGCAAATTTGCAAAGAAAAGATTTGTGTCTTTCGTAGTTCCTATAAAAAGGATGATTACAAAGGCGTAAAGAACAAGAAAGATACGGTAGGGCAGATGGAGGGTTCTGTTACAAAGCTGAAAAACAACAATAAGAACAAAAAGGACAGTAAAAATGCTTCCTATATAAGAAATCAGGATACCCGAGAATGCAGCTTCCATCGTGTTCGAATAAATAGATTGTGCATAGCCGAAGTTAGAAGCCAGCGTGGTTATATAGAGAACAATAAAATTTTTGTTCGTTTTATTGAGCGTAAATTCATAGTAGATGATGAATTCGATGCATGCAATAAAAACGGGTAAAAGGTATAAAAATTTCAAATCCATTTTGAACCCATTGGAATTTAATTATAAATCCATTTTTTACAAATAGATAGAAAAAAATTAATTTTATAGAAATTGACAATGGGGACAACCCTCTCCATTTGAATCATATTTCTGTCGATTTTTTGAATGTTCTTTTTGAATGTATTTTTTTAACTGAATTGAAACATGTACTTTTCAAGAATATCTTTAAATGCGTTTTTGTTTTTTAAGAAAATATCTGTGATTACAGGGTCAAACTGACTGCCCCTGCCTTCTTTAATAATAGAAACTGCATCTTCAAAAATGAACGACTTTTTATAGCAGCGTGGAGTTGTAAGAGCATCAAAAACATCGGCAATAGCCATGAATCTTGCGCTCAAAGGAATTGTTACACCCGAAAGACCGCTTGGGTATCCTTTTCCATCCCATCGTTCGTGGTGTGAGCTTGCAATTTCTATGGCTGTATTTGTAAATGCAGTAGTCTGAATAGGACCAAAGATTTCGCGTATGATTTTTGCACCTTCTGTGGTGTGAGTTTTAATCTGTTCAAATTCTTCCGGAGTAAGTTTTGCAGGTTTTTTAAGGATATTATCCGGAATGATGATTTTTCCAATGTCGTGAAGGGCAGCCGCTTTACCAAGAAGCTGAATATATTCCGGCGAAAGCAGTTCCTGATAGAATCCTTCCTGAACCGCATATTTTGCCAGAAGCATAACGTATTCCGAAGTTCTTCTTACGTGGTCGCCTGTTGTGCTGTCGCGGTTTTCTACAAGGTTCGAAAGGCCATAGATTGTATTTTCCTGAATGGAAGAAAGCTTAAGCTGATATTTTAATGTCTTCTGTGTGTTTTCTGTGTTAATTCCCTTGATGATGATGTAAGCCGCAGACGGGATAATCAGTGTGATAAAAATCATTACAAAGGCAAGAACATAGAAGAACCCTGTCTGGTAGAAAGTAACATGAGGTTCAAAAGTATAAAACCAGGTTGATGTAAACGATCTTCTTGAGAATGTAACCGTGTGTTTTTTATTCATCTCGGAAACAGGTTTTTCTGATTCAAAAATTGTAAGGATGCGTCCTTCTACAGGATTTACAGCCCAGATTCTATAAGAATAAGAATCCTGTTCAATCTCTTTAAAACTTACGTCTTTATATGCATCTGGAAAGTTGATGGAAAGTGCGATTATATTTTTTAATTCCTGTTTTCCATCAGTTGTTTCGTAAACCGGTGTTACAGCAGAAAGAATTTTATCTCCATTTGGAAGTGTGTGTGGTCCAAAAAGCGCTCCGTCCTGCTTGCTTATAAACATTTCTTCTGTAAGGGTAAGAGAGCCGTTTTTTGCAAAATCATAACCAATAAGGCTGTCCAGATTCTGTTTTGAATAGATTTTAGAAACAACAGTTTTATCTAAAATCATAAGGCTGTGGATATTCTGAACGTCAATAGCATTTTTTGCAAAATTGTCGAATGCTACCTTATTATTCTGATTTTTTGTAAGTATATATGTGTCCCTTATGGAAGAGATTCGGGCAAGCGAGCGCATCGTGATTTCGTAAATCTGGGAGCTTATGTTCTCCGAAAAAGAAACCATCTTCGAATACTGTTTTTCGTTATAAGAGGTAGAGAAATTTTCCATTACCGCAAAAGCAAAACCAGCCATCATAAAGAAGACAAGAAGAGGAACAATGTATAGTGCATGCTTTTTCAGTTTATTTTTGCTTTTTTTTCTCATCACAATTAATTATAGAATATTTTTTTAAGAATTCAAGAAATTTAATCATTTGTTTCTATATTAAGTAATTATATCGGCGATGTATGATGATTTTTTTTGGCCTTTTTTATATTTCTACAGAGGTTAGTTTTTTGAGTGAATTTATGGTATGATAGGATTTATGGAAAAAACACGCGCGCCAAGGAACAGGACAATCACACTTACAGACGAAGAAAGGGCTGAATTCAGGAAAAAACTGATTAAACCTTCAGAAATCGCTGAATCATCGAGGGTTGTCCCCCTTGTAAATAATTCAGAGGATAAATCATCGAGGGTTGTCCCCCTTGTAAACGAATCATACATCAACAAAACCATAAATGCCGATATCTTCGAAGGCTTAAGACTCATCCCGGACGGTGTCGCCGATTTAATTATCATAGATCCGCCGTATAATCTTACAAAAAATTTTAACGGAAATGTTTTTAATGCCAGAACAGAAGCTTCTTATGATGAATATCTTGCAACCTGGTTTCCCCTCGTATGTAAAAAATTAAAATCAAACGGTTCACTTTACATCTGCGGAGACTGGAAATGCACATCGAGCCTGCAGCGTGTGGTAGAAAAAGAACTTACGATTATAAACAGAATAACCTGGCAGAGGGAAAAGGGAAGGGGAGCAAAATCAAACTGGAAAAACGGAATGGAAGATATCTGGTTTGCAGTAAAAAATCCTGATGATTATTATTTTGATCTGGAAGCCGTAAAGATAAAAAGGCGCGTGATTGCTCCATATAAAGAAGACGGAAAACCAAAGGACTGGAAAGAAGAAAAAGAAGGAAAATTCCGCCTTACATGCCCTTCGAATTTCTGGGATGATATTTCTGTTCCCTTCTGGTCCATGCCCGAAAATACAGATCATCCGACACAAAAGCCCGAAAAACTTTATGCAAAATTAATCCTTGCTTCTTCCCGCCCCGGCGACCTTGTTTTAGATCCGTTTTTAGGAAGCGGAACAGCAAGCGTAACTGCAAAAAAACTTGGCCGAAACTACTGTGGAATAGAATTAAACGAAGAATACTGCCTTTTAGCCGAAAAAAGATTGCAGATTGCTGAAACCGACAGCACAATTCAGGGTTATAAAGATGGAGTGTTCTGGGAGAGAAACACAATTTATTAATTGGAGGATGAAGAAAATCCCGCTAGAGAAGGATTATCATAATTTGGAGGAAAATCATGAATAAAAATATTTTACAGGGGGGACAACCCTCGGATATACAACGTGTACAATGTGTACAAGGGGGACAACCCTCTAAGAAACCACGTCTTAAAAAGGTAGCTTTCATCACATCATTCATTCTGCTTGCAGCATCACTTTTTGCCCGCGACGTTGACTTTATGGACGAAAAAATGCTCTTTGAAGAAATCGCAGAGAATTATGATGTCACTAAAATCCAGATGCCCGACGAGCGTTCAGAATATTACGAAGAACAATATGTTCAGTTTATTAAACAGTATAATGGAAAAACGACAAAACCACGTGCTCAGTTTACAGAAAGAGGCCGCACATACACAATCGAATTTTTTGATTTTGGAACCAACGTTTTTTATGCCACAAAAGGGAAGTTCAAGATCATAGATGATGATAATCAGATAATCCAGGTTTTAAGTTATGATGACATAGACGACCCGTATTACGGCTTTTTTGATGCAGACATGGACGGCTCTCTCGACCTCATGATTATGGATCAGCAGTATAAGGGAGACACAACCTACCACATCTACTACTGGAGCAACATGAAAAAAATGTTCGAGGAAGAAAAGCACATCATGAAAAATCCGGCCTGGGACAAAAAGAATAAATTCATGTACGAAAAATACTGGGATAAAACAGGCGAGCTTGTTTACATGTTCTACGAGTTCCGTTTTGGAGTAAGACGTTTTGTTGCACAGGTAAGATTCAGCTTTGTAAATTACGAAAAAGGCTGGGAGCTCAAGGTAGTTTATTCAGATACAGATGGTGCCACAGAGGGCGATAAGGATGTTTATGTCTTCCAGCTTCCGCTTTATAACGATTTTAAGGAAATGTCACAGGATGAGCAGAAGAATGTACGTAAACAGTACGAAAAAATTGCGAAGATGTTAAATGCCCTTTAAGATTTATATTCTGATGAATAAGCCCCGGGGAGTTGTGTGTTCCGCCGTTTCCGACCGTCATAGGACGATTTATGAGCTTTTACCCGCTGATTTACAAAACCTTGTGCAGAATGTAAAGAGGGGAGAGAGGCTTCATACAATCGGAAGGCTCGATGCAGATACTTCGGGCCTTATTCTTCTTACAAATGATGGGGATTTTTCGCACAGCCTTACAGCGCCGGAAAATAAGGTAGAAAAAGTTTATAAAGTAACGCTGGAACAGAGGGTTGTTCCCCCTGTCCAAAAAAAGATGATAGAGGAGTGCAAAAAAGGAGTGATTCTTCCGCCCGAAAAAAAAGCTTTAGAAGAAATGGCAGCTCCCTGCAGCCTGGAGTTTTTGAGCGAAGAAGAATGCCTTATCACGCTTACAGAAGGAAAATTTCACGAGGTAAAGCGCATTTTTATGCATTTTGGAAACCGTGTTGCAGCCTTAAAACGCATAAAATTCGGCCCGTACAGCCTTCCGCCCGATTTAGCAGAAGGAAAATATTTACAAAAAGATAGCGTTTTATTTTGACATTGTGAGTATATTTCTCTATACTTTAATATATATCTAAAAGTTCTTATTAAAATTGTTAATGTTGAGTTGGAGTTTATTTAAGAAGAAATTAAAATTTTTAGAATAGGAGCTTTTCTTATGAAAAAATCAATGAAAATCTTTTCTGTACTGATGGCCCTCGCCCTGGTTCTTACCCTGGGGGGATGTGAATTATGGAACAGAGCAAAGGAACTTGTTGGACCGACAAATTCTTGGCGTAGATATGATTATACTTACAACTATAATGGTTCAAACATAACGTTGTATTGTTATTTAATCTATGTTGATAAAGACGGTGGTTATACAACCGATGGAATGAAATTACCTACAGATGAAACACGTTTCCCTGGTGGTAAACTTCAGAAAGGTCTTACAGTTGTAATTACTCCAAAACTTGAGACTTCAAGTGACCAAAATGTTGCAGTATCTCTTTTCGGAAGTCAAATGAATAATAAATATGTTATTAAGACTTTTGCAGAAGGACAAAAGGTTAGTATGAATTCAGATGGTGAAAGCAGTTCTTCTACAGATAAGAAATTCACTATGAATTATGTAACTTGGGGTGTTATTTATAATTCAATCCATACAAATGCTCCTGGATTACCACCTGCTTTAAATGATGCTTTAGGTTTTACAGAGTTAGATGGTCTTGCAAATTTCTCTTGGAAGAAACTTATGGCAGGAATGGCATTACAGTATCTTACAGGATATCTTGAAGACTAATAAAAAAATTAAAATAATAAATTCATTTTAAGGAGATTAAAAGAAATGAAATTAACAAAAAAATTATTTATAGCTGCTTTAGCAGTTGCTGGACTTACATTCGCTGGATGTAATATGAACGAAGATAAGTATGGTATTATCGATTTTAATGCACCAGGTAACCGCGCAGAAACAAACTTTACAAATGATACTGGCTCAATGCAGCGTGCATGGAAGACGTTTAATTCAAATCATAGACTTGGTTCTTGTGTAATTACTCTTGATAAATCTAACGGCAATGGTGGTAATATGGGATTTATCTGGGGACTTGAAGATGGTGTCGAAGAAGGAACATGTAACTTCTATGTTGCAACACTTAATTATGGTAACCAGACTAATGGAAACAACTTTGGATATTATGTTTCTTATTTTACCGGGGTAGGAAAAGCCTATCTTGAAGGTTCAACAGGTAATTTCTGTGATAAAAATGGAATAGAACTTGGGAAATCAGGTTGTACTGCAACTGAAACACAGATTAAAGGCAGTCCATGGGCTTCTTTATCATCAATCAATTCAACCGGTAAAGTAGCATTTGTATTATCTTGGGAACAGAACACAGGATATAAAATGGCACTTTATGAAGATGCAACTGCTCCTGCAGTAGGAACTGGTACAAAATATGTATCTGAATTTACAATTGCTGCTGGATTATCTGATACTGAAAAGCAGTCTGACAAAGCTCCGGATAAAGGTATGGGAGTTTATGCTATGAGTAATCCTGGTAAAACTTTACATGGAACATGGGACTTCCCTGGCTTTACTGCTACAAGCAACATCAACGAAATCCCAGAGTAATTTTACTCATTCGTATAATTAAATAACTGCCCTCCCGGCAGTTTGTAAAAAATAACCTGTTCCCCCGTGTGAGCAGGTTATTTTTTTAATTTCTAGCTTCTTCTAGCAAACACCTGTTTTTTCCCCCGTTCCATATTGCTACCATACGTCAAACTCCTTTTTCAATCACTCATATTTCAACTCCGCTGTCCACCCATTAAAAAATCATAATTTTTTATTTTTTTTTTCCAAAAAATGGTCCGAAATCGCGTAAAAAAGCAATATTAAAGTATGAACTTTTTTCTTTTGGAGGAGGATTTAATATGGCTAATGAAAATCGAGAAATTAAATCATCGCTGTTCGCGGATCTTTTTGCTGATGATGAACTTGTTGGAAAAAAGAATTTTCTTTCACTTTACAATGCGATTCACGGAACGGATTTAAAGCTTGAAGATACAGTGCTCGAGAGAAAGACTATCCCGCAGAATATTTTCAGGAGTGTTTATAACGACATCAGCATGCTGGTGAATAATAAACTCATAGTTTTTATTGAACATCAGAGTACGGTTAACGAAAACATGCCGTTCAGAATGATGGAATATTTTGTGCATATTATGTACGGGATAATTCCAGCTAAGGCAAAATATAAGCAAAAGTTGTTTAAAATCCCGAGTCCTGAGTTTTATGTTTTTTATAATGGGAAAGATAAGCTTCCTAAAGAGCAGACCTTAAAACTTTCAGATGCATTTATTGTTCCACAGGAAGAACCGTTTTCTGAGGTGACCGTAAAACTTATCAATATTCAGAATGGGGTTGCAGAAAGTTTGCCTGTTATAAAAAAATGTGATATCCTTAAGCAGTACTGCGATTTTATAGAGATTATAT
>JAEEGK010000177.1_pt1 | contig 160529 bp, 108 predicted proteins | sample 8958771 | NCBI WGS metagenome assembly JAEEGK01 (sample SAMN16246547, study PRJNA631951) | gut metagenome | biome: gut microbiome; feature: rumen; material: SC-attached | host: Bos | place: Iran: Karaj | collected 2018-10 | reverse complement strand
GGATATATGTACGTCTTGAATTGACCCACAACAACGAAATCTATATCGCACCAGGCATGGAGGGTGTTACCCTTCAGCAGCACTACGACTATTTGAAGGCATTGGTCAAGGAAAAAACTGGCAGGGCCATGCAGGAGAAGGATGTGGAGTATAAGGACAAGAATGGTAAAACGAGAGTCCGTAAAGGCAGCAGTCCCATTCGTGAGGGCGTGGTAAACATCAAGCCAGACACCAAGATGGACGATTTGTTGAACTATGTCAATCAAGTGCATGAGAAATGGGGCATCAGAGCCATTCAGATACACATGCACAGAGATGAAGGACATTATGAGAATCCAGAGGACAAATCGACATGGAAACCAAACCTCCATGCGCATATCATCTGGGACTGGATAGACCACCAGACAGGCAAGTCCTTCAAACTGAATGCCGATGACATGTCCCAAATTCAGGATATGGTTGCAGAGACATTGGAGATGGAGAGAGGCAAGCGCAAGGAAGAGACGCGTGCCGAACATCTGGAACGAAAAGACTTCATCTTGGCTAATCAGAGAAAGCAGAGTGCTGAACTTGACAACGAGATTGCCGAGAAACGGGATAGACTGAATACAGAGAACGGTAATGCCATCGTTTCTGGAGTGGCCAACCTTTTTGGTAAAGGCAAGTATGCTGATATTGAGAAGGAAAACAAACGGCTGAAAGAGGAACTCCCGAAGCAAAAAGCAGCTATACAGCGTCAATACCAAAAGGCTTTAGATGCTGAACGGAACCACTATACCCAGCAACTTGCAAAGAAAGATAAGCAAATTGAGGATTTACAGGGCAAGTATAAGGGTGAGGTATTCCGACATCAGCAGGACAATCAAGAGAAAGACAGGATTATCCGTCTAAAGGAGAGCGTCATCAATGATTATCGCGAGCGGCTAGGTCATTATCTGTCAACCCTTTCAGAACTGCTAAGAGGTGCCGTAAAGGCCGTTATCGATTATGTTCAGTCTGGCTATCGCAGTTTCTCGTATCGTCAGGAGGGCGATGTCAAACGCTATATGAATAGCCAATCTGATAAGGAGGCTGCTGCTGGCACTGTGCTCAAAGCCTCACTACCCTTCTTGAAATCTGATGAGTGTGAGAAGGTTAAAGGACAACTCTCCTATATTGTTCAGGAAATGAAGGAGGAACAACAGCAAAGTCGAAACCGTGGTTTCCATATGTAATGCTCCTACAAAGATTGAACGACAGCAGTTCATCAACAAGCCAAGAGAACGGAGCCTCAGACTGAGGCACATCCTTTGTCGGAGATGTCACAGTCTGAGGCTTTTGCTCTGAAATCATGTTTTCGTCGGGTGTGCCGTCGAGTCCACGGAAAAGGAAGGTCTTCTCTGCCGTCTGTTCCACCTCGCTGCCAGCCTCACGGATGCGCTGAAGCACCATGTCGAGCTGGTTGGCAGGGAAGCCGCAGGTCAGGATGTCGCCATGCTTGCGGTGCTTGCGAAGCACACGATAGCCAGTAGCGCGAGCCAAGGCGAAAGCCCCATTGCCGTAGGCGTGGTAGAACATACCAACAGCTATGAGGTAAAACGCCTTTTGTTCGTTAACTTCCTGCTGTTGAAGGATTTCCTTTTCCGTCATAAATTATACCTATTATATCATCGACCGCCTTCGGCGGTATCTACAAGCCGCTAACGCGGCTAAAATAGATAAATTGGTAAATCGATAAATAGGTTAAAAAGCGAGGCAGGCACGGACTAGGTAGCCGTTGCTCTCTTTGCCATAGTTCCAGACGGCACTGCCACCGTCGAGGCCCACGCGGTAGGCTTGGACGTTTGGACGGTACTCCGACGACGACCAGTAGAGGGCGTTCTCCTGCAAGATTGTGCCTCCGGCGTTGTTGATAGTTGTATTCAAGTCAGTGTAACTTGCATTGTTACCACCATTGGCTTTGAACATCTGCTTCCACTGCTCCTGGCTGGGCAGGCACCACTTGGCTCCCGTGATGGGAGTCTTAGCACCACAGGTACTCACAGCCGTTGACCAGTTCATCGAGCCCTCGTCATCCAATGCGATGGCCAAGCCATTTTTGAAAGTAGCGTCGTAAGTGTCGCTGCCCAGATAGGCTATCATAGCCACAGCGCCTTCAGTACCTGCCGCATAGAATTTTCCGTCAGTCTTAATCACGTCACCCAGCGTGGCCATCTTCATGGTGCTCTGGTAGTACTTGCCTGCTACGGTTGCAGCTGCTGTGGTTGCCTTGGCAATGTAGGGCTTGCTGTCAATGGTGGCGTTGAACCAGTAGGTTCCGGCAGCCATGACGGGCAGAGCTACATACAATTCACCAGAGGCAGAGCCAGGCGTAACAGTAGTAATCACATTGCCAGAGTTGTCGCTGACCTTGAACTCCGTAGCGCTCTTGGCTGCGTCGCTGAGATCCTGCAATGTGAACTTGAAGATGGCGTTCTGTGCGGCCAGCTTCGTCACGTCGCTCAGGCTGTGATTATCCTTGTCTATAGTGGCCGTGCCTACGCGCACTTCGGGGCAGTTACCGATGGTGCCGTCCTGCGCGGCCAGTGCTGTTGCGACATCAGCACCCGTGTTGGCGGCGTTGGCAGCCGATGCGGGATAGACTATCGTGCAGGCGGTGTTGCTGGCCAGCGATTCGGGGATGGTGAATGTGATGGTGACGTTCGAACCGTTGATGCTCTGTACCGTAGCTGTGCGATTCACGTTGTTCGAGCCGTCGTTGAACAGGATGGCAAACTCGTCGGTCGTTTCCCATGTCGAGGCGATATTGCTTCCGTCGATGCTGAGGGCGCGAGTCGTGGCACCTTCATCGGATGAAACAGTAGCGGTGATGGTAATCTCGCCGTTAGCGGCCTGTTCAGCGGGCTGCTGAGCGAAGTCGTTGTCGTCGTTGCTGCATGCGGCAGTCATCAGAGCCAGTGCAGCCATAAAGAATAATTTCGTTGTCTTCATTGTCTTTACGTTTTTGTTGTTATACACTGGGGTTAGTTAAAAGTTGAACGGATCTGTGTCTGGTGTGTACGGATCGTTGTTGGGGATGTCCCCGTTACTGCCAGCCAGCAGCATCGTGCGCTGTTGCAACTCGATGACCTGCATCGTCGGCTTCTCATAAATTTTCTTTTTCGTCATAATTGTTTCGGATTAAATTGTTATGATCTTACTGTTTGAAATAAATAATGTATCCATTCTTTCTTTTATTGTTCACTATCTATGGGAGAAACGAGCACGATCAAGATGGGGCATAAAGAAAGCGCAGGCCCAGTCCATACTCTGACACAGGCCTTGCACAGCCCCTATATACCTATGGATTGAAGTCTGCGCAATAAAGCGCAGCTCCAACAGTATATAGATATGCTCGTAAAATCTCGTTTCGAGGTGCAAGTTCGTGTCAGAGATTGAGCAATAAAAAGATTCGTGACTCATGCGAATCACGGTGGCAAAGGTACGAATTTTCTATGAATAAATGCACAGAAATTTAGTTATTTTGCTGTTTTACCTATTTAATAATAAATAAAAAGCAAATTTGTGGACGAAAATTGTTGTTTTTTGCCGAAATTATCGTATCTTTGCCAGCGCAAAGAAGCAAATGAGAATAGATAATAAGTTTGTCGAACTCGCCAGCGAATCGCCTTTGATAGTCTCAGACCGCGCGGTTTATTTGGCTAAAAATAGTTAATTATGATGCAACTAATTGAAAATCAGTATAGAAATCTCGTTAACCAAGTTTTCAACGAGGATGAGTATTAAAAGAGAAGAAGTGACGCTTGCGTCACTTCTTTCTTTTTGTGTCGACACTTGGACTCGAACCAAGGACCCCCACCATGTCAAGGTGATACTCTAACCAGCTGAGCTATGCCGACAACAACGATGTTTTGTGCGCCTGACAGGACTCGAACCTGCACGCCGTGAAACATTAGATCCTAAGTCTAACGCGTCTACCAATTCCGCCACAGGCGCATTTCCTGACTTTTGCGGGTGCAAAGGTACGAAAAAAAGTGAAAAGTGAAGAGTGAAAAGTGAAGAATTTGCTTCCGCCGTTAGTTATTTTTATTTTGTTAACAATTGGCGGGCGGTCTCTATGATGAGGTCGTGGCCTTGTGCTGTTGTCTCGTCAGTGAGGGCTACACTAACATCGGGGGCGATACCGAATTCCGTTTGTTGTTTCTGAGCATCGTACATCGGGCAGGCTGAGAAGCGTACGTTCCATCCATTGGGCAGTGAACTGCTCATTGGCATGCCACTACCTCCACCGGTATGGTCGCCTACTAGTTTTACTTGGGGCAGTGTGTGCATGATGACGGCAAAGTCGTTGGCAGCGCTGAATACCGAGCGGTTGGTAAGTATACAGACCGGTTTGTGCCAACGGAGGTTGCTGGATGGTTCCAAATAACGAGGTTCGAGTGACGAGAAGTCGTGGTGCCCCTTGCCCGTCTTGTGTTGCATGTATCCTACGAGTGTCCGCTCGTGTACGAAGCGTCCTGCCAGTTTTTCTGCATTCGTCAGGTCACCACCACCATTATTGCGAATGTCGATAATGAGTCCACGACACAGAAGAAGATAGGAGAGACAGTCGTCGAGATTGCCTTCACCTACGGGCTGTGTAAATGACTCATAGCGAATGTAGCCGATGTTATCGTCGAGTACGCGATACTTCATGCCCGCGGCAATTTTGTAGTCAGTGCCTAAGTAGCGCCGTTCCAGTGAATCGCTGAAGTTCTGTGGGTAAGCCTCGTGCCAGGTCCAATAGCGTCCATAGTCCATCGAACTGCTTAGGTTGACGTGTCCGTCGCGTAATTCGGCCAGCATGTCTGTCAGTACTTCAAAGAGTTGGACCGTTGTCATGTGGTTGCTTACGCGTACCTTATATTTATTATATATGGCATTCCAGTCAAGACCGTATTCGTGTTGCTTGTAGTCGAAGAAACAGTAATGCTCATCGATAATCTGCCAGAGCGCTTCGAAATTGCCCTCGGGAGTGTTGGGGCGTTCAACTTCGTCTACGCACGAAACTAGAGGTACTAGTAGGACTAGTGAAACTAGATAGACTAGATATTTCTTCATAGGGCTCGGGGGATGATGGAGAAACGCTTGGTGATTCCAATGAGGACGCGGTGAGTGTAGATGTGCTGGCGAAGGTTGTTGACCTTGGCCTGTTGCATATTACCCAGGTAACCAATACGGAGGGTGAGTGGTGTCGGGTGAGTGGTGAGGGGGATGTCGACAGTCAGCATCTGGCGCCACTCAGGAGCAGAGATGAATGTCGTGGGTACGATGTTATGGTCGTAGTTGCCCCGCGAGAAAATCTCGTAGTACGACTGCCCATAGTTCGGCGAGAACATGATGCCTGCTAAGGGTAGACTGAGTTCGTAACGTGCAACGAGGTTGCGTTTAAAAAGCTGAAACCGATAGGCTGCCGTTCCTGTTGGCATGAGGTTCAGATGCGCCCGAGCCTGTGCCGGATTATTTGAATTCGAGGTATTGTAGATAACTCCCAGCGAGGCGTTTACTAATCCTCCGACTTGTAGCTTTAGGCTGTTGTTGAATAACTGCCAGCCGTATAGCTTGCCCCAATAGAAGTTGTAGGCTCCCTCCAATTCGTGTTTCATATCGGGGCGATCTTTGACGCTGGAGATGTTAGCCTCGTGTTCCATGAGTGTCGACCAGTGACTGTCAGTCCTGTTACGTTCGATGGTAGACAGAAACGATACACCCGGACCCTTGAAATGCTCTTGCGAGAGATAGGTGTCAAGGACATTGGAGACTCCGAGCCCTATCATTGTGCTGCGGGTGATGACCTTTTGTGATTCTGCAGACAGTGGCTGCGACAGTGTCGCAGCATACGGGACAATTAACGCAGCAAGCAATAATTTAATCTTCAGCATACGAGACAGGGGCGAGAAACAGGAACTTAATCTTCATCATTGGGGAAAAGGCTGAGCTGTCCTGTCAGTTCATCGAATACCTGCTGTTGGCTCTTGCCAGCATCGGGGTCAAGGTTCTCCTCTTCCGATTCATCTGGATTTTCCGGACTTTCAGGAGGTTCGGGGAAGCGCGTGGGCTCGAGTTCGGTGATGCTCTCAATCTGCCAAGTGGTCAGACGCTTGCCCTTGGCTTTGTACCCCTTGACGGCAATGAACTGTTCTGCATCGATTTCCTCTGAGCCACGGAAGGCATCGTTGCCACCATAGGTAACCAGCAGACGAGGGTAGTAGGTGTCCGTGAGCAGTATCTGCTGTGAGCTCTCGTTCTCGCCCAGGTAGTTCTGTTTGCGCTTGGAAGCCTCCATGACGAAACGCTTGATATAGGGGTATCCCTGATTATCGGCATCGTAGAGTATGCAGCTCCACACTTTTTCCGGTTCGTATTTCTCCAAACGGTCAATGTTGTCCTCGAAGTGTACGTTGGCATCGAACCCACTAAGGTAGTAGTCGCCATTTTTGAGGATGACCAGGATGCTGTCACCATCATTGAACTCACCCAGCAGCAGTCCGTGTTCATCGTAGTTCAGACGGTTGACATCAGGGTCGTACCAAACCTTGCGACCACCCAGGGTAGAGTGCCCGTGGCTCTTCAGTCCGATGCGGTGTACCTGGAATTTTGTGAGCAGGTTACCCTTAGCGGCACGTCCTTTGATGAGCACCTCTGAGAAGTCCTTGTCGAAGAAGATACGCTTCAGCTTGGGTGCCGGGTCGAGGGTTACCTTGATGACCTCTGCCTCACCATTGGGGTTGGCCGTGAAGTAGAGCACACGTGAGCCTTCCGTGCCCGCCGTGATGTCGTATTCGCGATCGCGAGTGATGGCCGAGACATTGAAACGCTTGATATAGTAATAGCCCTTGCGCCCATCGCGATATACTGCATTGTATATCGTGCGCTGGTCGTTCTTCTTGAACACACCGAGCCACATGACGTTTTTGCCCACAAACAATTTGTCGGCCACACGGACCACCTTGAACTTACCATCCTTATAGAAGATGATGATGTCGTCAATGTCCGAGCAGTTGCATACGAACTCGTCTTTCTTCAGACCTGTACCGATGAATCCATCTGTACGGTTGATGTAGAGTTTCTGGTTGGCTTCGACCACTTTCGTAGCCTCGATAGTATCGAAGTTGCGAATCTCTGTCAGACGTGGATGGTCCTTGCCGTACTTGTCCTTGAGGAACTGGAACCACTCAGCCGTCACTTCCACCAAGTTGGCCAGGTCACGGTCTATCTCCTCAATCTCTGCCTTGATGCGGGCCATCAGTTCATCGGCCTTTTCCTTGTTGAATTTCAGGATGCGCTGCATCTTGATTTCCAGCAACTTGAGGATGTCGTCCTTCGTCACCTCGCGTACCATCTGCGGATAGTAAGGTGTCAACCGCTCGTCGATATGTTCGCAGACACTATCGATATCGGGTGCCTGTTCGAACTTTTTGTCCTTGTAGATGCGTTCCTCGATGAATATCTTTTCCAGCGAACAGAAATGCAGCTGTTCCAAAAGTTCGCCTTTACGGATTTCCAGTTCCTGACGAATTAGGTCTTTCGTGCGATCTACCGAGTTGCGCAGCACATCGCTGATAGTAAGGAACTGGGGTTTGTTGTCCTCTATGACACAGCAGTTGGGCGAGATGTTGATTTCGCAGTCTGAGAAGGCATAGAGGGCATCCAGTGTCTTGTCACTCGATACGCCAGGAGCCAGCTGAACCTGTATCTCCACCTTGGCTGCTGTCAGATCCTCTACATGGCGGGCCTTGATTTTCCCCTTCTCAATGGCTTTCAGAATAGAATCGATGAGAGTCTCGGTGGTTTTCGAGAACGGAATCTCGCGGATGACCAGCGTCTTTGGGTCGAGCTTTTCAATCTTGGCACGAACTTTCAGAACACCCCCACGTTGTCCGTCGTTGTATTTGGATACATCAATGCTGCCTCCTGTAGGGAAGTCGGGGTAGAGGTGGAACTCCTCGTCGTGCAGATAGCTGATAGCAGCATCGCAAATTTCCACGAAGTTGTGGGGTAGCACTTTGGTAGAGAGACCTACCGCGATACCTTCGGCACCCTGAGCCAGCAAGAGCGGATATTTGACAGGCAGTGTGATGGGCTCCTTGTTGCGTCCGTCGTATGACATCTGCCATTCGGTGGTCTTAGGATTAAACACCGTGTCCAAGGCAAACTTGGACAAGCGTGCTTCGATATAACGGGGAGCGGCTGCCTTGTTGCCCGTGAGGATGTTGCCCCAGTTGCCCTGTGTGTCTATGAGCAGGTCTTTCTGTCCCATCTGTACCAAGGCATCACCAATGGAAGCATCGCCATGGGGGTGAAACTGCATGGTATGTCCTACGATATTGGCCACCTTATTGTATCGCCCGTCGTCCATGCGCTTCATGGAGTGCAGGATGCGTCGCTGCACGGGTTTCAGTCCGTCCTCGATGTGTGGCACGGCACGATCCAGTATCGTGTACGAGGCATAATCCAAGAACCAATTCTGATACATGCCGCTCAGGTGGTGAACGGCAGCAGCATCAAAACGATTCACGGGCTTGTAGTCGGAGTGGCTTTCCGCAGTTTCCGGAGATTCTGAGTATTCCGGAGATTCTGGAGTAAAGTCTTTTATTTCGTCGTCCATTTACTTGTTTTGTTTTCGGTTTGCCTGCAAAATTACTAATAATTTTTTAAAAAAACAATAAAGGAACGAATAATTTCTCATTTCTCATTTCTCATTTCTCATTTATTTTCGTACCTTTGCAGCCATAATTTCGAAATTATTAAGTTTTTTATGGCACAAGAAGATGTTTTTAAGAAAATCGTGAGTCATTGTAAGGAGTATGGTTTCGTGTTCCCTTCCAGTGAGATTTACGATGGTTTAGGAGCCGTGTATGACTACGGTCAGAACGGCGTTGAGTTGAAGAATAACATTAAGCAGTATTGGTGGAAGGCTATGACGATGCTGCACGAGAATATCGTGGGTATCGACTCGGCTATCTTTATGCACCCGACGATATGGAAGGCTTCAGGTCACGTTGATGCCTTTAATGATCCCCTGATTGACAACCGCGACTCTAAGAAGCGCTATCGTGCTGACGTGCTGATTGAGGATCAGATTGCCAAGTATGACGAGAAGATTCAGAAGGAAGTTGAGAAGGCGCGCAAGCGTTTTGGCGACTCGTTCGACGAGGCTAAGTACTTAGAGACTTCTGAGCGTGTGAAGGAAACTAAGGAGAAGCGCGACAATCTGCATGCCCGCTATGCAGCAGCTATGCAGGGACCAGACCTTGATGAACTGAAGCAGATCATCCTCGACGAGGAGATCGTCTGCCCCATCAGCGGAACCCGCAACTGGACGGATGTGCGTCAGTTCAACCTGATGTTCTCTACCGAGATGGGTGCCTCTGCCGATGCTTCGATGAAGATCTATCTGCGTCCTGAGACGGCTCAGGGTATTTTCGTGAACTACCTGAATGTTCAGAAGACTGGCCGTATGAAGATTCCTTTCGGTATCGCCCAGATTGGTAAGGCTTTCCGTAATGAGATCGTTGCCCGTCAGTTCATCTTCCGTATGCGTGAGTTCGAGCAGATGGAGATGCAGTTCTTCGTACAGCCAGGCACTGAGCTGGAATGGTTCCCCAAGTGGAAAGAGACTCGTATGAAGTGGCATCAGGCTCTGGGCTTTGGTGCTGAGAACTATCGTTTCCACGATCACGACAAGCTGGCTCACTACGCCAACGCTGCTACCGATATCGAGTTCAAGATGCCATTCGGCTTCAAGGAGGTAGAGGGTATCCACTCTCGTACGAACTTCGACCTCTCTCAGCATGAGAAATACTCTGGCAAGAGCATCAAGTACTTCGATCCTCAGACCAACGAGAGCTATACTCCGTATGTCATCGAGACATCTATCGGTGTGGACCGTATGTTCCTGAGCATCATGTGCCACGCCTTTGACGAAGAGAAATTAGAAAATGGTGAAACACGTACAGTACTGCGCCTGCCTGCTGCATTAGCACCTGTTAAATGTGCTGTAATGCCTCTGGTGAAGAAAGACGGTCTGCCCGAGAAAGCTCGTGAAATCATCGACCAGCTGAAGTATCACTTTGCTTGCCAGTACGATGAGAAGGATTCTATCGGAAAGCGCTATCGCCGTCAGGACGCTATCGGTACACCGTACTGCGTCACCGTTGACCACGATACACTGAACGATGGTTGCGTCACCCTGCGTTTCCGCGACACGATGGAGCAGGAGCGCGTGAAGATCAGCGAGCTCAACAGCATCATCGAGGACAAGGTCAGCATTGCATCCTTACTGAAGAAACTTCAGTAATGAAAAGGTAAAGAAGTAAAAAGGTAAAAAAGTAAAAATGAATGCTATTAAGATAATGGTAAAAGGCTGGGTAAAGGTTTTACCTTTTTACCTTTTTACCCTTTTACCTTTATTTGTGTCGTGCAGTGAGAGTGATGAAACCAGTACGGAGTTTGACGGTTGGCAGACCAAGAACGAGGCTTATTTCTTGGAGAAGTATAATAGTTTTCTGCAGGAGTATAAGAGCCTAGGTGAGGCTTCCACTAAGTTGGTCATTCCTGCTTGGTCGATGCCTGGCGAGACACCATTAGATGCGATAGCTCCAACTAACTGTATTTTGGTTGAGAAAGTCGGGAATAGTGAGTTGTTGTGGACTGACAACACTCCGGAGTATACAGACTCCGTGGCAGTTCACTATCGTGGTTGTCTGATTCCTTCTACTCACTATCCGGAAGGCTATGAGTTTGACCGTAGCTATATGTCTACGGATAATTTCAATCTCGCCGTTGACGTGCCTGCTCGTTTTAAGGTCAATGGAAGTATCCTTCCCGGTTTTTCTACTGCTCTGCAGCATATGCACCGAGGAGAAGGATGGATTGTGACAGTACCTTATCAATTAGGTTACGGCACTTCTGACCAGAGTGTGATACCAGGCTATAGCACACTGATCTTCGAGATATTCCTTATGGACTTTTGGAATAAAGAAGAAGGTGACCGATATTAATTGGTCACCTTCTTCTTTTCTGCTTCCATATCCTTTCTGGACTTTGACTTTGTTACCAACCAAACACCGCTGAACACCAATATCACTGCCAGTGCATGAGTGGGCTTCAGTACTCCGATACCCATGAGCAGTGAGGCAGCGACGGAAACAATAGGCTGTACGTAGTTGTAGACAGATACTACTGTCGGGCGTAGTGTACGCTGTCCTATCATGGTAAGGATGTAGCCTAAGAACGTGCCAATGCATACGACGTAGGCTACTTCCCACCAAGTCTTTGTTGGTATGGGCTGTGCCAATACCTCCGTGACATGACAGAAGGTGAAGGGTAGCAGCATCAGGGCCCCCCATGAGAACATGTATTTGTTGATGGTAAACACGTTGTACCGTCGGATTAATGGATTGAACAGCGAAAGATAGAGTGCAAATGAGAACTGTGCGAACAAACATAGCAGGTCGCCACGTATGTCACCGACCTTCCCGTCGGCATGAGCAGCAGAGGTAAGAATCAGTATCAATGCTCCGCTACATCCCATCAGAACGCCCAGCGCTTTTTTGCTCGTGATGGGTTCCTTCAGGATGATTGCTGCCAGAATCATGGCGAAGATAGGCATCGATGTTGTTACTATGGATGCATTGATGGGCGATGTGATGCTAAGCCCCATGGTATAGCAACACTGGTTGCATACCAGTCCGAACAATGCTGCGCCGATAAACATCAGTTTATCGCGTCGGGGAACATCCTCTTTGGGTGCAAACAGCGATGCCAGCCAGAACAATAGGCAGGCACCTACAACACGGAAGGTGACCATCGTGATGCCGTCGAAACCATGTGTCATGGCATCTTTGCCTATGGGAGCCATCAGTCCCCATCCGGCACAGGCACCAAACATGCTTAAGTGCGCAATGAGCGCTTTATTATCATAAGTTTTTGCCATTTTAATATTTTTTCGCCTGCAAAGGTACGAATAATTCGGGAATAAATCGTATCTTTGCAGAAAACTTACGACTATGAAGTATGCAGACTACATCAAACAGATAGAAATAGACTCGTTGTGGAGTGGCAAGAAGCATATCCTATGGCAGCTGGATCCCCATGTGAATATCCTGAGCGGTATCAATGGCGTGGGTAAGAGTACTATATTAAATAAGGTGTTTAAAAGCATCTGTACCAATGGCGACTTGGTGAACCACTTGCTGAAAGGCGTGCATATTACGTCAGAGCCGGAAGATGCTACGCATGTACGTTTCGACATTATCCGTTCGCTTGATTCTCCTGTGTTGGACAACGAGACACTGAACATGGTGGATACACGCATACGCTCGGCACTGGACTTCCAACTTTACCATCTGCAACGTAAATATCTGGACTATCAGGTGAACATCGGTAATCGTATCATTGCTGAACTGCAACAGGGACATACAGATGCTGCTCAGCAGTTGTCCCAGTCTAAGACTCGTTTCCAAGATATAGTGGATGACCTCTTTGCGGAAACGGGTAAAAAGATGGTACGTACGGAGAATGAGATTCGTTTCTCGCAGATTGGCGAGACGCTGGTGCCTTACCAACTGTCCAGTGGCGAGAAACAGATGTTGGCCATTCTGCTGACTGTGCTGGTTGAAGATGAACAACCCTATGTACTCTTTATGGACGAACCTGAGGTGAGTTTGCATATCGAGTGGCAGAAACGTCTCATTGACCTCATCGTGGAACTGAATCCCAACGTACAGATTATCCTGACGACCCATTCGCCTGCTGTGATTATGAATGGTTGGGTAGACCGTGTAACGGAAGTGAGCGACATCACGTTGTAATTGAGAATTGAGAATTGAAAATTGAGAATTATGATTACAGCGCATGCCAAGTAGACTGAAAGATAATCTCAATAGTCGGTATTTCGAGGCGGCGAACGCACTGACTTCGAAGCAGGCGCGGCGTAGGATTGTTGCCTATGTCGAGAGCTACGATGACATCTTTTTTTGGCGTACGGTGCTGTCACGTTTTGAGAATGAGCAACGTTACTTTGAAGTGATGTTGCCTTCGAATAAGAAGCTGGAGCGAGGCAAGAAGTCTGTCTTGATGAATTTTGCAACTGACCGAATCGGCCCTGACATGATAGCCTGTGTAGATGCCGATTTCGATTATCTCCTTCAGGGCGCTACTGCCCAATCGCAGAAGGTTATCGAGAGTCCGTATGTGTTTCACACCTATGCCTATGCCATTGAGAACCTGCAATGTTATGCCCCTTCTTTGCATGATGTTTGTGTGGCAGTGACGTTGAACGATCATCGCCTTTTTGACTTCGTGGACTATTTGCGGCAGTATTCTGAGGCTATCTTCCCCTTGTTCGTCTGGTCTGTGTGGGCTTACCGCACAGGGAATCATAACCGTTTCCCGTTGCAGGACTTCAACCGCGTGGTGGATCCGGGACACTTTAATGTGATGGAGCCCCAGAAGTCGATAGACAATCTGCGTAGGAAGGTGGGAACCAAAGTCCGTCAGTTGCAGGCTGAGTTCCCTGATAATAAGGAAGCCTATCTGAAAACCAAAGAGAGCGTCAAAGATTTGGGTGTCACTCCACAAACGACTTACCTCTACATACAGGGGCATCACCTGTTCGATAATGTCGTCGTACCTATATTAGATAAGGTATGTAACCGTCTGCGCCAAGAACGTCAGGACGAGATATACCGTACGGCCCGACATCATATGCAACGGCAAAACGAGATGTCGTGCTACGAACATTCGTTGCTCGACATTCGGCAGACGTTGAAAAAGAATGTAGGTTACCGGCAGTCGCCCCATTTTCAACAGATTCAGCTGGATGTGGAGCAGTATTTTACGACAGCACGTAAGTCTCCAGAAACTTCATAGTACCCTCTGTACGTACCTCTTTTGCCGTAGCAGGAATCAAGATGCTTTCTCCTGCATGGAGAATGGTCTCCTCACCATCAATAATCAGCGTACCTTCACCTTTTAGTCCGATAAGAATGACGAACGAATCGAGCTCGGAATAGTCTATCTCCATGGGTTCTGTAAGGTTGTAGACGGCAGTATTGAAATACGGACACTCGACGAGCAACTGGCCTTCGTTTTGGACAGGCTGATATTGCTGCCGGTAGTCGCTGAGTATGGTATAGTCGATGCTTTCGGCGGCTTCCTGAGTGTGCAACTGACGCAGATTGCCGTCCTTGTCGCGACGTTTGTAGTCGTAGATGCGGTATGTGACATCACTGGTTTGTTGAATTTCGGCCAGGTAGCAGCCTGCGCCGATGGCATGGATACGCCCTGCAGGGATGAAGAAACAGTCGCCCTCCTTGACATCGTATTGTGCCAAGGCATCGCAAATAGTGTCGTTAACAACCATTGCTTTATACTGTTCGGGAGTAATCTGCATTTTCAAACCATTGTATAGCTTGGCAGTGGGCGCCGAGTCCATGACGTACCACATTTCCGTCTTACCGCGTGGTTTGCCTTGGCGGTGTGCAATTTCATCAGTAGGGTGAACCTGGATGCTTAAGTCTTGATGTGCGTCGATGAACTTGATGAGCAGTGGAAACTCGTCACCAAAGCGTTGGAAATTAGCCTCGCCTAAGAGGGCAGCCTTTTCTTCGCGCACCAGGTCGTTGATGGTTTTTGTAGTGGTGCTATCACCGCTTACTGAACATAATGTCTCGCTGCCGGCAACTCCTGATATTTGCCAGCTTTCAGTACCCCAAATAAGGGTTTTGAGTAGAGGTGTAAACTTATAATATTTCATTGTAGTAGTTAATTTTCTTTCCAGAAGGCACGTGTGAAGAGCACAAGGACGGACATGATTTCGAGACGTCCTACGAGCATGAGGAATGAACACGTCCACTTAATATAATCAGGCATTTCTCCCCATGTCATGGAGGGTCCCACTTCTGTGCTTAACGATGGCCCTACGTTGCTTATACAGCTTAAGGCGATAGCAATGGCGTTGGTATTGTCGATGCCAGAGACAATCATGATGGTGGCCGAAATGAGTATCATGATAGAGAAGATGGCGAAGAAAGCCAATAGTGCCGACAGCTTTTGCTGCGAGACGGTCTGTCCGTTAATCTTCACGGGCAATACAGCGTTGGGGTGCAGAATTTTGCGGAACTCATTGCGCAGCACCTTGAATACCATCACACCGCGGATGCATTTGAAACCACCCGTTGTAGAGCCGGAACAGGCTCCAATGAACATCAGACAGCCCAGGATGACCCACGTAATGTGAGGCCATCGTGCCACATCGTCGTTGAAGAGTCCTGTCGTCGTCATGAAGGACACCACTTGAAACAATGCAGAACGGAAGGCGTGCTCCAGTCCGTATCCGTTGCGCGCTACCAGCAGGTAGCAGATAAACAGTGTGGAAGCTGTGGTGAGAAACAGATAGAGCTTGAACTCAGAACTTTTGAAGAGTGCACCCACCTTCAGCTTAAAGATGGCCATGTAGAGCATGGCGAAGTTGATACCTGCCAAGAACTGGTAGAGCACACACACGTAGTCGATGGCTGGTGACTGGAAATAGGCCGTACTGTCGTTATGAGTAGAGAAACCTCCTGTGGCAGTGGTTGTCATGGCATAATTGATGCTGTCGAACCAGTCCATGCCACACAGGTAGAAGGAAATGATACAGGCCAGCGTCAGACCTAAATAAATGGTCCATATCCATTTTGCCATGGTCGACAGTCGCGGATGCATCTTCGAACGCATAGGTCCTGTAGCCTCGGCAGAGAACACCTTCACGCTTCCGCTACCCACCATGGACGGCAGAATGGCGATGGTAAAGAAGACGATTCCTAAACCGCCTATCCATTGTGTCTGTGTACGCCAGTAGAGGATGCCGTGGGGCAGACTTTCCACGTTGTTCAGGATGGTTGCCCCTGTGGTCGTGAAGCCCGACATGGTTTCGAAGAAAGCATCCGTCACGTTGGGAATGAATCCTCCGATGAGGAAGGGCAGCATGCCAAATAGCGAGAAGACTATCCATGCCGATGTGACGAGAAAATAGCTGTCACGACGACTCAGGTTGTTGTTGGCGTTTCGTCCCAGATATTTTAAGATGAATCCCGTGCTGATAGTGAGAATGGTGGCAATGAGGAACGACAGCAGGTCGTCCTCCTGGTAGTAGGCTGATACCCCTACGCAGATGCCCAGCATGGTTCCCAACAGGAAAAGCAGCGAGCCGATAATCTTATATACCAATGGGAAATTTACCATAGGCTGTCCTTACGGAAATATTTCTCAATCTTTTTCAAGTTCTGTTCATGGCAGAATACCATCACAATATCACCAGCCTCAATGCGTGTGTTACCATTGACGAGGATGCCTTGTCCGTTGTGTACAAGTCCACCGATTGTGGCTCCTGCCGGTAAGCCCAGGTCTTTCACTGGTTTCTTGGTTACCTTCGAACCTTCAGAAGCCGTGAATTCTGCCACATCAGCATCGACGAGCATCAGACTGCGCACGTTCGATACGTCACCATCGAGCATCATTTGGTAGATATGACTGGCAGCCAGGGTTTTCTTGTTGATGATGGTACCAATATCGAGACTTTCGGCCATATCGACATAGTCGAGGTTCTCGACCATGGCCACCGTCTTGCGCACGCCCAGTCGTTTGGCTGTCAGACAAGCGAGGATATTAGTCTCGGCATTGCCCGTCAGCGCCACGAAGGCCTGGGTGTTCTGGATGCCTTCCTCCTGTAACAGTCCGATATCGCGAGCATCGCCGTGTATTACCATGACATCAAGGTCCGCCAGTTTGGCATTGAGTCGTTCGCAGCGGTTCTCGTCAATCTCGATAATCTTCAGATCCATGTAGTCGGGTGCCATCTTGGCCAGACGGACAGATGTCCTTCCGCCTCCCATGATGATGACGTTCTTGACATCGGCATAGTGTTCCTTGCCTGATATCTGACGGATGTAGGGGATGTATTCGCGCGTGGTCATGAAATAGGCCAAGTCGTTGACTTCCAGCACATCGTTACCACCCGGGATAAGCGTCTCGCCCTTGCGCTTGATGGCCACAATGTGGTAGGGATCGTCAGGTCCACAGAGCTCGCGCAGGGGCTGGTTCAGTATTTCGCAGGTTTCGCGCAGCTTGATACCCAGCATGACGAGGTCTCCACCGCGTACGTCCCACCGCTGTCGCACCCACGACATTTTCAGTCCGTTGGTTATATCTGCTGCTGCCAGAACTTCTGGGAAGATCAGCGAGTCGATGCCCATCTGTATGAAGAGTTCCTTGCGGGCAGGATCGAGGTATTCGAAATTGTCGATGCGAGCTACCGTTTTCTTGGCTCCCAGAGCATGGGCTATCATGCAGGCAGTCATGTTGCGACTCTCATCGGGTGTGACACCCACGAAGAGATCGGCATGTTCCACACCAGCATCCTTCATGGTGTTGATGCTGGTGGTGCGTCCCTGCAGCGTCATGATGTCATAGCGGCTGTCAAGATCACCCAGTCTGGAGGCGTCCTCGTCAATCAGTACGCAGTTCTGATGGTCGCGTGAGAAGAGCTTGGCCAAGTGTGTACCTACGGCTCCTGCGCCTGCGATGATAATCTTCATATGTTTTCTATCTCTTTCTTGATACTTTCCTTGTCGATACCCACAATAGCCTGTAGTTCAGAGACTTTACCGTGCTCGACGAAATGGTCAGGCAGTCCGAGACGATGGATAACCGGCTGATAGCCGTGGTCGCTCATCCACTCTAAGATGGCAGAGCCCATACCGCCGTTACGCACGCCGTCCTCGACAGTGATGATTTTGCTGAATTTCTTGCCAATTTCATGCAAGAGTTCTTCGTCAAGGGGTTTGAGGAATCGCAGGTCGTAGTGGGCGATACTAGGTATACTAGTAGCACTAGTCATACTAGTTAAACTAGCAATAGCCTCAGTCACGTTATTTCCAACAGGGCCGAGGGTGATGATGGCTATGTCATCGCCTTCGCGCAGACAACGTCCCTTACCAATGGGAATCTCTTCTAACGGGCAACGCCAGTCGACCAACGAGCCACAGCCTCGCGGATAGCGGATGACGAAAGGTCCCTTGTCAGGCAGTTGCGCCGTAAACATCATTTTGCGCAACTCATGTTCGTTCATAGGCGCAGCGATGGTGAGGTTAGGAATGGGCCTTAAGGCAGCCAGGTCGAAAGCTCCGTGATGGGTAGGTCCGTCTTCTCCAACGAGTCCAGCCCTGTCAAGACATAATACGACATTGAGTTTTAAGATAGCCAAGTCGTGTATGATATTGTCGAAGGCACGCTGGGCAAAGGCGCTATAGATGTTGCAGAAGGGTAGGAGCCCCTCTTTGGCCATACCTCCGGAGAAGGTTACTGCGTGTCCCTCGGCAATGCCTACATCGAAGGTGCGTTCAGGCATCTCGTGCATCATGATGTTCATCGAGCAGCCTGTGGGCATGGCTGGTGTGACACCGATAATCTTTTCGTTCTGTTTTGCCAGTTCGAGTAGTGTCTCGCCAAAAACGTCCTGGAACCGTGGAGGCTTGTTGGACTCGTCCTTCACCTGTCGTTCGCCTGTTTCCACATTGAACTTGCCTGGGGCGTGCCAAATGGTGACGTCCTTCTCGGCAGGTGCATAACCATGTCCTTTCTGTGTGTGCAGATGGAGCAGCTTAGGTCCTTTCATGTGCTTCAATTGTCGCAGGATGCGTACCAACTCTTTGACATCGTGTCCGTTGAATGGTCCGAAATAGCGGATGTCCATGCCCTCGAACACGTTCTGCTGGTGTGAGATGGCCGATTTAAAGGCGTTCGTCAGACGGATGAGGCCTCTGCGGCGATCGTCTTCAAACAAGCCGCGTTTGTGCAGCCAACTGGTCACTTTGAAACGCAGCGCATTGTAGGTTTCGTTAGTGCTGAGCGACAACAGGTATTCCTGCATACCTCCGACAGCACGGTCAATTGACATGTTGTTGTCGTTAAGGATGATGAGGATGTCGTTATCCGTCGTCGACACGTTGTTCAAACCTTCGTAAGCCAGTCCACCCGACATGGCTCCGTCGCCTATCACGGCAACGACTTTGCGGTCTGTTCCCTTAGCGGCAACAGCCATACCCAAGGCTGCAGAAATGCTGTTCGAAGCGTGGCCGCACATGAAGGTGTCGTACTCGCTTTCCTCTGGTGAAGGGAAGGGGCGGATACCACCGAGCTTGCGGTTGGTGTTGAACTGCTCGCGACGGCCTGTCAGTATTTTGTGCCCGTAGGCCTGATGGCCCACATCCCAGACAATGCGGTCGTAGGGTGTGTTGTAGACGTAGTGCAGGGCTACCGTAATCTCCGTGGCACCCAAGCTCGATGCCAGATGGCCAGGATTGACGGAAAGTTCCTTGACAATGTCTTCTCGGAGCTCCCGACAGATTTCGGGTAGTTCGTCAACCGTCAGTTTCCGCAGGTCTTCGGGGTATTTAATTTCCTTTAATAGTTCCACGTTAGTTTGTATTTTATGTGCAAAGGTACGAATAAGCGAGCAAAGTACAAAATAAAAAGCGGTCTTTTTTATTTTTACAAAATAATTATGTCTTTTTCTTGGTTTTTGCATATTTTCTTTATATCTTTGCGGAGAAATAACTAAAATCGCAATGATTTACGTCTCATTACCTGTCAACGAAGTTCGAAGACTATCTTTCTATCTGGCTCTGGAAGAGTATGTGGCACGTCGGATAGACGAGCCGGAGGCTTTCTTTATGTGGCAGGTGGAGCCTAGTGTCATTTTCGGACGTAACCAGGTGGCAGAGAATGAGGTAAATGTGCCTTATTGCCGTGAACATGGCATCAAGATGTATCGCCGTAAGAGTGGGGGAGGCTGTGTGTATGCCGACATGGACAACGTGATGCTATCGTACATCTCGGATGGTGACAACGTGGGTTTTACGTTCAACAAATTTGTGCAGATGATTCTGTTGGTGCTTAGGAAGATGGGAGTTGAGGCTACGGGTACAAGTCATAACGACATCATGATTGGTGACCGCAAAGTGTGCGGCACGGCATTCTATCAGTTGCCTGGGCGCAGCATCGTTCATAGCACCATGCTCTACGATACGAACATGGAGCATATGCTCAACGCTATCACTCCAAGCGCAGAAAAACTGCAGAAGAAAGGCATCCAAAGCGTGCGTCAGCGCATCACTCTGCTGAAAGACCATACTTCGCTCAGTTTGGAGGAGGTAAGGACATTGATTCGTCAGACGCTCTGCGATGGTGAGCTGGTGCTGACAGCCACTCAGATGGCAGAGATTGAGGAACTGGAACAAACTTATTTAAAAGAAGAATTTATCAAATTATTACAATAATCAGATTATGGAACAAAACAATAACAAACGGACTTGTCTTTATGACAAACATGTAGCGTTGGGAGCGCTGATGTCACCCTTTGGAGGTTTCGACATGCCTATTCAGTATAGTGGCATCGTGGACGAACATCAGGCTGTGCGCCAGGCTTGTGGCGTGTTCGACGTCAGCCACATGGGTGAAGTACTCATTACTGGCAATGATGCCGAGCGCTATGTGAATCACATCTTTACGAACAATGTGATAGGTATGCCTGAAGGGAAAATCCTCTATGGCATGATGTGTTACGAGGATGGCGGCGTAGTTGATGATTTGCTAGTCTATAAGATGGCAGACGACCGTTTCTTCTTGGTTATCAATGCTGCCAATATTGATAAGGACTGGGCGTGGATACAGGAACAAGCAAAGGGTTACGATGTCGTACTGGAACATCAAAGCGACTTGTATGGCGAACTGGCTGTACAAGGCCCTGATTCAGAACAGGTGTTGAAGGATGTTCTGGGTATTGACGGCTCTGACTTGACGTTCTACACCTTCAAGCAGATGGGCGATGTGGTCCTTTCGCGAACAGGTTACACGGGCGAGGACGGCTTCGAGATTTACGCTACACCTCTTTATATTAATGAGTGCTGGGACAAGTTGGTGGCATCGGGACGTTGCAAGCCCTGTGGACTGGGCTGTCGCGATACCTTGCGCTTCGAGGTGGGACTTCCCCTTTATGGCGACGAACTCTCAGCAGACATTACACCCATTATGGCTGGCTTGGGCATCTTCGTCAAACTCGACAAGGACGAGTTCATTGGTAAGGACGCGCTGGCTAAGCAAAAGGCTGACGGACCTGCCAAGAAGATTGTGGGCATCGAGCTGCAGGACAAGGCCATTCCCCGTCATGGTTACACCGTATTGAATATGGATGGCGCCCCCATTGGCGAGGTAACGACAGGTTACCACACCATTTCGACAGACAAGAGCGTCTGCATGGCGCTGATCGACACCCCGTATGCCAAACTGGATACCGAGGTACAAGTCCAGATTCGCAAAAAGGTGTTTGCAGGCAAGGTAGTGAAAAAACAATTCTATAACAAAAACTATAAAAAATAATAACTATGGCAAAAGTATTGGAAGGACTCTATTACAGTGAGTCGCACGAGTATGTACGTGTAGAAGGTGACTTCGGTTACATTGGTATTACGGATTATGCCCAGAACGCACTGGGTAATGTGGTGTACGTCGATATGCCCGAAGTGGATGACGAGGTAACGGCAGGCGAGGAGTTTGGTGCTGTCGAGAGTGTAAAGGCTGCTTCAGACCTGATGTCACCTGTAACGGGTGTCGTCGTTGAGGTGAACGAGGACTTGGAAGACCAGCCCGAACTCATCAACAGCGACGCTTATGCCAATTGGATTATCAAGGTAACCATCGCAGACAAGGGCGAACTGAACGACCTGATGGATGCAAAGGCTTACGCTGAATTTTGTGAAAAATAGGTTCGTAATGACGTTATAACGGTATAACGTTATAGCGAAATGTCGTAATATCGTAAAATCGAAAATAATGTTTAAATACTTTCCGCATACGGATGACGACTTGCAGGCGATGCTGGCGAAGGCTGGGGTGAAAGACCTCGATGGCCTTTATGCCCAGATTCCTGACAGCATCCGTTTTAAGGGTGACTACGAACTCCCCTGGTCGATGTGCGAACTGGAGGTGAGACAAGTCTTCGAGAAACTTGGCTCGGAGAACAAACAGCTCACCTGTTTTGCAGGCATGGGCGTTTACGATCACTATACCCCCTCTGTGATTCCCAATCTGTTGCAGCGCTCAGAGTTCTTGACATCGTACACCCCGTATCAGGCAGAAATCTCCCAGGGCACGCTCCATTATATCTTTGAGTATCAGTCGATGATGGCTGAGCTCACAGGTATGGACATTTCCAATGCCTCGATGTATGACGGCACTACCGCTGCTGCTGAGGCCATGATGATGGCTGTGGCTGCTGGTAAGAAACAGAACAAGATTCTTGTTGGTGGCTGTAATAATTCACTCACTTTAGAGGTGCTGAAGACCTACGCCCTGCATCATGGTATTGAGATAGAGATTCTGCCAATCCGTGATGGCGTTACCAGTCTCGACGATGTGAAGGCGAAACTCGCTGAAGGCGGTTTTGCTGGTGTGATGGTTCAGCAACCCAATGTGTTTGGTATCGTTGAGGACTTCACTGGCTTCGCGGATGCTTGTCACGAGAACAAGACCCTCTTCATCATCGACTCTGTCGCTTCCGACCTCGCAGTGTTGAAGACACCTGGCGAGTGGGGGGCAGACATTGCTGTGGGTGATGGTCAGAGTCTGGGCATACCGATGCAGTTCGGTGGTCCGTACGTGGGCTATATGTGTTGCACAGAGAAACTGATTCGCAAGATGCCAGGACGCATTGTAGGTATGACGAAGGACAATCGCGACCAGCGTTGCTTCGTGCTTACCCTTCAGGCTCGCGAACAGCACATCCGTCGACAGAAGGCTACGTCAAACATCTGTTCAAACCAGTCGCTGATGGCCCTCTTCGTAACGATGTATTGCTCACTGATGGGCAAGCAGGGCTTGAAGGAGGCTGCTGAGCTTTCTTACGCTGGTGCTCATTATCTCTGTGACGAACTGTTGAAGACGGGACGCTTCTCGTTGGTTTACGACAAGCCGTTCTTCAATGAGTTCTATGTGAAGTATGATGGCGATGCCAATACGCTCTATCAGCGTTTCATCGAAGCGGGCTTCCTGGGTGGTATCCGTTTCCAGGATGGATTCCTCTTCGCTGTTACAGAGAAACGTACTAAGGAAGAAATAGATAACCTCGTAAAGATTGCGGCGTTGTAAGAATGAAAGAATGAAAAAATGAAAGAATGAAGTATGAATAACAAGTTATATGGAAATCTGATTTTCGAACTTTCGAAAGAAGGCCGCAAAGGCTATAGCCTGCCAAGAAACAGTTTTGGCGAGCAGTACGAGGTGCCTGCCTCTCTGCGACGTGCGGAGGATGCCGCTCTGCCTGAGTGCGACGAGCTGACGGTGGTGCGTCACTATACGAACCTCTCGAATAATAACTTCGGTGTGGATACCGGTTTCTATCCCCTCGGTTCTTGTACGATGAAGTACAACCCCAAGATTAACGAGGAGATGGCAGCTCAGCCACAGTTCCAGAACCTGCACCCATTGCAGCCCGATCATACAGTCGTTGGCGCAAGGGCTCTGGTGATCCTGCTCGAGAAGTCGCTCTGTGCCCTTACGGGTCTGGCTCACTTCACCTTCAAGCCCTATGCTGGTGCTCATGGTGAACTGACGGGTCTGATGGTAATAGATAACTATCACCGTTCGCGTGGTGATATGCAGCGCAAGAAGGTCATTGTGCCTGACTCGGCTCATGGCACCAATCCTGCCTCTGCAGCAGTCTGTGGCCTCGAGATTCTCGAGGTGAAGAGTAACGCTATAGGACTAGTCGATCTAGTAGACCTAGAGAGACTAGTAGAACTAGAAGGTCCAAACATCGCCGCCATGATGATGACGAACCCCAATACGCTGGGACTCTTCGAAACGCAGATTCCTGCTATCGCAAAGCTCATCCACGATGCGGGTGGCTTGATGTATTACGATGGAGCTAACCTGAACCCTATGCTGGGCGCTTGTCGTCCTGGCGATATGGGCTTCGACGTGATGCACATCAACCTGCACAAGACCTTCTCTACGCCTCACGGAGGTGGAGGCCCTGGTGCCGGACCTGTAGGTGTGCGCGAAGGACTGCAGGAGTTCTTCCCCTTCGTATCTCCATATAAGGGCAACTTCGGTGTGATGATGCGTGCCTACGCTTATATCCTCTCGCTGGGTCGTGAGAACGTGAAGCTGGTGGGTCCGCTGGCTACGCTTAATGCCAACTATATCAAGGAGAGCCTGAAGGATGTCTACGAGTTGCCTATCGACACCGTCTGTTGTCATGAGTTCGTGTTCGACGGACTGAAGGATAAGAGCACTGGTGTCACTACGATGGATGTAGCGAAGCGCCTGCTTGATTACGGCTATCATGCGCCCACGATTTACTTCCCGCTGCTCTTCCACGAGTCACTGATGATTGAGCCTACGGAGAACGAGTCGAAAGAGACGCTCGATGGCTTCATCGCTGTGATGCGTAAGATTGCTGAGGAGGCGAAGAATGATCCTGACTTAGTGAAGTCTGCACCTCACAATACTCCCATCGGGCGTGTAGATGACGTGCTGGCAGCAAAACATCCGGTGGTGACGTACAAGCAGACCCTCCCCTCACCCTCCCTATAAGGGAGGGGGTGATTACTTTCTAACAACCAAAGTTTATTATCGAATGGTAGAAAAACAGCAAAGTATACTATCTACTCCCCTCCCTCATAGGGAGGGGCAAGGGGGTGAGTCTGATCTCATTATCATCGGTGCGGGCCCTGGGGGTTACCGCGCCGCTGAATATGCTGCCAAGCAGGGCTTGAAGGTTACGATCTTCGAGGGCGACAACGTAGGCGGTACGTGTCTGAACGTAGGGTGTATTCCTACGAAGACTTACGTCCATAGCGCCACATTCGATGAGGCTCGCGAGCGTATGGCGCAGGTTGTTCCCCAGCTCCGTGCAGGCGTTGAGGGCATCCTCTCGCATCCCAACATCACCCTCGTCCGCGAAAAGGCCTCGTTCGTTGATTCAAATACTGTGGAAGCCTCTCCCTCGGGAGAGGTATGGAGAGGGGTTAACATCCTCATCGCCACCGGTTCTGAAACCAAATGGCTTCCCATTCCTGGCATTGACGACCCTCGTGTCGTTGACTCTACTGGGCTGCTGAACCTCGAAACGCTCCCCAAGCGCCTCTGCATCATTGGTGCAGGTGTCATTGGTATGGAGTTCGCCAGCGTGTTCCATCGCTTTGGCTCAGAGGTGACGGTGATTGAGTTCCTGAAGGAGTGTCTGCCTGCCCTCGATAGCGATATTGCCAAGCGCCTGCGCAAGCAGATGGAGAAAGAGGGCATCACCTTCCATATGCAATGTGCCGTCAAGCAGATTGCTGATGGCGAAGTGTTCTTCGAGAATAAGAAAGGCCAGACAGAGAGCGTTGAGGCTGACGTCATTCTGATGGCTACGGGTCGCAAGCCTCGCACAGCGGGTCTGAACCTCGAAGCCCTCGGTATCACCCTCGCCCCCAACGGCGCCATCCCCGTCGACGACAACTTCCAATACTGCAGTAATCATAATTCTCATTGCGTGCCACACTCTGACCTTCAGGTCAGAGAATTCTCAATTGTCAATTCTCAATTACCGAAGGTCTACGCCATTGGCGACGTCAACGGCCGCCAGATGCTGGCCCATGCTGCTGAGATGCAGGCCATCCGTGCTGTCAACCACATCTTGGGCAAAACGGATAATATCCGCTTCGACATTATGCCCGCTGCTATCTTCACTTCCCCTGAGGCTGCCTGCGTAGGACCCACAGAGGACCAGTTGAAGGCTACTGTGGCCAACGGTTTTGCCGTTGGCACTCCGGATTCTCCCGTTGGCGCTTCCTACGAATGCCGCAAATCGTTCTGGCGTGCCAATGGCAAGGCAATGGCAATGGGCGAGACAGAAGGTATGCTGAAACTATTCATCGCCCCTCCCTCGCCGGAAGGGGGTGGGGGAGAGTCTCTCATCCTGGGCTGCCACGCTTATGGCGCTCATAGTGCCGACATCATTCAAGAGGTTGCGGCGCTGATGTGTCGTGATACGACGCTTCAACAGCTACGCGACATCATTCACATCCATCCTACTTTAGGTGAAATATTAAAGGCGGCTACTGAATAGCCGCCTTTTTTTAATCCTCGAAGGTGCCTGCTAAAAGGTTCTGACTGCCGTCCTAAAACATACTAACGTGCCTTGTAAAGTTAAAACTGCGTCGATGGATGATAAAACGACGTCAATGGATGATAAAACTGCGACAATGGATGATAAAACTGCGTCAATGATATATATTTAATAAAAGGTCTCGGACTCTCACGAGCCTTGACCCCTTTCTAACAAAAGGTCTCGGACTCTCACGAGCCCGAGACTTTCACATGTAAAGTTCTAAAAATTACCTTTTAGGTAAATATCTTATTTGTCAGTAATTACTTACTTGACAACATACTTCTTGCCTTCCTTAATTACGAGGCCCTTGTAATCCTTAGATACACGCTGGCCAGCAATGTTATAGGTAACAGCAGAAGCATTCTTAGCATCGTTAATTACGCTATTGATGCCTGAAGGATCAGTACCGAACTCGTATGGGTTAGTGCCTGCACCTTCCTTCACGTAGAAGAACTTAGTACCTTCTGCGTCAATCAGGTTCTCGTAAGTCATACCTTCCGCAAGATTAGGATCGCTCAGATACCACTGGAAGTCCTTAAATTCATAGTTACAAGCTGCCTTGATTTCAGCCAGGTTGAAAGCGATAGACTTAAACTGCTTGCCTTCACTACCATCGCACTCAGCAGGGATAGTGAAATCTTTTTCGAAGTCCTGCCAATCCTCACCGAAGGTGATGCTGCCGATAGCTGCCCAGTGGATGTATGCGCCAGGTTCGCCCTGACACTGTGTACCAGAAGTAGCACCAGCAACAGAAGCCTTATACTTGAACTTGACAACAGTAGCCTCGCCAGCCTTCACAACGCGGTTAGCAATCAGGAAGAACTGGTTGTCCCAAGGCTGACCAGTACCAATACCTTCCTCACCATCTTGTGGAGTACCATCATCCTTAGCAGGCTTCCAGTCACGCTCCTGGCCCTTTACAACAACGTTTGTTGCGTTGGTAACGATAGCAACGGGCTCAGCCTCCTCATATTCTTTACCCTCGAGCATCTGGAATGCCATAGCATTGTACTTGGTGTCAATATAAACCTTCCATACACCAAGACCTGGGAGATCCAACTTAGCATTAGTAGAAGGAGCATAATCCAGCCACTCCTCAGGATCATTCTTAATCTTGCCATTGGGCTTCAGGGTTGCACCCTTGAAGGCTGCATCGTCACCACGAACGGTAGAAACCATAATTTGATCAACATAAGTAGCGTTATTACCCTTTTCACCAACAGTAGCCACAAGATTACCATCCTCTTCTACGAACTGGATAGCATTGTCAAGATTATCGTATGATGTAGTAGTCGTAGCGTTAATACCAGAAACGAAGAAACCTTCATCCAGCTTCAGGTACTGCCAAGAGAAATCATCGAAGTAGAACTTATTAGCCGTACGGCCATTAGCTTCGTCAGAGTTCAGGTTAAAGGCGACAGACCAACCACCAGCCTGTGCATCAGAGAAAGTGATAGTCTTGTCAAACTCTGTCCAAGACTCAGTGAAGTTAAGAGTACCGATACCCTCCCAGTGGAGATAGTCAGAAGGATGCTGCTTGTGAATCTGAGTACCTACCGTACAAGCATGATCAGCCCTGTAACGGAAGTGGAGTTTAATCTGCGTGCCAGACTTCCAACCCTGGTTAGACTGAATCCAGAACTGGTTGGCCCAAGCAACAGAAGCTGCATCATCATCGCTGACAGGTGCTACTTGTGCAGCATCAACAACAAACACGTGGTTGCCTTCTTTGGTTTCATCCGCTACGATATCAGCGGGGAATGGACGAGCTCTGTCACTATCATCGTTAATAACACTCGGCTGGAAGTTTCTACCCATGGTCAGAGCCCATGCGCAGATTTCGCCAGTGCGGTCACCTCTCCAGTTGATGTTAACGCCATCAGTCTCCTCAAGAGACCATGCAGGCCATGCGCTTTCGGCATCAGCATTGGATGTAATAGCCTCAATCCACTCCTTAGGACGCTGGTTAGCCTTCATCTTGTGATAAACCTTCAGGCTCTGCCAATCGATGGTAGCGGTTGCACCACCAGGCTGGGCAACGAGGTTACAGCTTGAGCCACCAATACCACTATACTCCCATTCTACCTCAACGAACTCATCGCTCTGAGGAATAGAAACAGAAGCACCCATAGATTGGCCTTCACCCCAACCCCAACCCATGTTGACGTTGAAGGTAACAGCCTCTGAAGCCTTCACCTTTGCAACAACTTTGTAGGTCTCGTCAATCACGGTGGTGATATTATCAGCAATGAAATACTGATGCCAACCGCCACCTTCAGTCCATCTGTAGTACTTGGCTCCACTCTGCGTGGTCACAATGACGTCACTGGTTTCTTCAGCATCGTCCTTTACTTCGGCATACCTGTAACTTGCACCATGGTCAGTCATATAACCACCGTCAAACTCAGGCACATAGCCCATTACGTAGAATGGGAAACCTTGGTAAGTGGTGTAGTCTATAGAATAGACTTCTTCCCACTGCGTTTGTGCGCTTGCCCCCAAGACCATTGCCAAGAGAGCAACAAGTGTAAATAATTTCTTCATAATAGAAATAATTTAGATTAATAATAAAAATGAATAAATAATAAATTAATTAATAAAAATAAAATGTTTTCAGAGTAATAATTGCCAGGAAGATGAGGAGACTTCCTGATCTCCCGGCAATAATGTGAGTTCGTTACTTTCCACTGAGTGCATCACAGAATGCCTTGTAAGTAGCATTGCGCAACCAGTCACCATTCGTCGCTTTAGACCAAAGGCCCACAGGATCGCCACTGCCATTCGACGTGTCAAAAATATTGCCTTTACAGAGACCTGCCTGCAGCTCTTTAGGAATCTTGGACATGTAAGCCTTAATGACGAAAGCATGGTAGTCTGCCAGTTTCTGACGCTGCTCTTTCGTAATCTTATCTGCCATAATAGCATTGCCATCAGCGTCCTGATACTTTACATCAAAGTTAGACAGACGAATCAGCTTACCTGTTTTTGCGAGATTATCAAGAAGAGTATTCACGACAGTCTCGTTGTCAGCATTCTCCACATAGGTGAGATTGAGCCAGGCATTGATACCATCAATCTTGGCACCATTGTCTTCCCACTTCTTTATCCAGTACTTGAGGCTCTCAAGTCGTTTCTGGTCTTCCAGTCCGGTCTCACTGACAAAGAACTTCAGTTCCTCAGCATTGCCGCCATACTTTACGAAGGCTTCACTTGCCGCCTTAGAAACAATAGCACCATAGAGCTCACTACCAGTATGGGTGGCATCCTCGAGATAATCCTGCCAGAAAATCTGGTCTGTAGAGTGTTTCAGGTCAAGGATACCTGGCTCGATTTCTGCCTTCGAGTCAAGGGCCTTGTCGATGAGGTCGAACGACTTGATTCGTCCCTCATTAGCCTCCATCAGGCCATCGCACCATTTGTTGAGTGCATAGCGAATGGTGTCGTTCATCTCTTGCTTGGTCTGAGGACGGTGATTGTCTGGCTTGTGCTCCACATGGACATTGCGAATATAGAGCACAGCGTTCAAGTTACCCTCAATCAGCAAGTAGCCCTTTGTAGCGGTCTTTCCTGGTACCCACTCTACCTTGACAGTTTGCCATCCTCCAGGTCTGATGGTAAAGTTCTTGGGAATCAGTTTGCCATCTTTATCCTTACCGGTATTAACCAAGCTATCGGCAAAAGTACACCAGATATTCTCATCCTTGTCCATCTCCGTCTTCTTAGTGTCTTTGTAGGCCCTTACGGTGAATGTAATGGTGTAGAATCCCTGTGGGTCAAGGTCAAAGCCTTCAACAATATAGACCTCGGATTTCTTTGGAATCCTGAGGGCATTACCTTTGGAATCCATATCCTTCTCGATGGCAGGTTTACCTCTCAGTGATGTTCCTGTAAAGGTTTCTGCTGTAGAGTAGTCAATATCCACATCGTTAATGGGAAGCACTTGGATTTCAACAGGAGCTGTGAGCGCACTAAACCATTCATCCGATTGTTGCTCGTTGGCAAAGATAGGACTGCCATGCACGTTACAATCAATTTCCGATATATGGCTAAGCGCCTCCTTCAAATCCATGAAGTTCATATAGCCCTTCCTGCTCACATAGGCTGCGGGCATGAAAGAGTAACCAAAAGCGACACCGTCAAAGTTGGTGATGGTAACAGCATGGTCAAATGCCTGCTTGTTGAATTCCTTCAACCTAATGGCAGCATCAATTGTCATGTTAGGACAATCAGTCTTATTGATATACGACTTGACAGCATTTAAGTCGGTATATTCCAGATTGTAGCTGGGATCTGGATCTGCTTTAAAGCCGCCCAAATCATTATAATCAGCACAAGATACAGCCAACAGCAAGCCACTAACTGCAAATAGACCTTTTATCATCTTTTTCATATTCATAGCCTCCTATTATTAATTTTCTGGAAGAATAACAGGTTGGTCATTATATCTATAATCGAACCATTCCCTCTTGTTTGCTTCACGCGACTGAACAACCAGCGTATCAGTGGTTGATACCTGAATATCCTTGTCGTCAAATTTCACATTGTATGCCAAACGGAGTATATCACGCTGAACAGGCTGTCCATTCATGCTTCCCCACTGGTAGTCCTTGTATTCTTTCTTCTCAGTTCCCTTTTCGATGAATTCACCGGAACCAGTGACTGTGATGTTCTCATCATCGGTAGAGATGGTGCACTGGTTGTTATTGAATGTGAGAATAAGGTTGCAAGAGACAGAGGCACCAGAGGTTCTGAACGATACAGGGAAGATAGCCTGTGTCATGTTCCTGGTGGTGATACCGCAGATCTCGTCATACTGGTTCACGGGGTTCGAAGGATCCATCTTGCTATAATGCTCGATATCAGAGTTATAGAGCGTAGTATCCTTGCGGATAATGGTTGAAGTCTTTCCTTTTTCAGTCACTACGTCAACACCACGGCGGATATATTTACCCTGCCAGGGGTTCATATACCTTACACAATAGAGCACATAGTCCTTTGGAAGAATTGACCAGTCGTTAGCATTCTGGCGAATAGCATTCTCTTTGTTCGGTGTACCGGACAAAAGTGCGTCAATACCAGTAACATCAGTCATTCTAACAGGAATCACATACGTGATGCCAACGGTATTGGCATCCTGGAAGAATTTATCCGTGAACTGGATTTCCAGATAGCCACGAGAATCACCATTGTAATTGATGGTAGCGTTTTTTACCTCATCATAGTTGTAGTAGTCATGAGGAAGAGGAAGCACTTTGGCAGATTCATAACCACCATCGTCCAGGAAGTAAAGATTTTCACAAAGCTTCTCGTCAATGATAACACTTACCACAGCGTCACGTCCACCGTATGCGCCACCCATTGTTGACCAGATGCGGCACTTGTGTGCTTGGTCCAGTGAGTTGTCATAGATATCGTTACCCAGTACGAGGGTACGTATTGGATTCTGATAGGCGAAATAGGCTTTTGTACCCTTTTCGTAGTCAGGGAAATCCTTGTCGCTATTATAGCAGGAAGCTAATGAGAGTGCAAGAGTTCCCAAGGCTACACCATAAATATAATTCTTCAGTTTCATTTTCATTAAACTTTAATCTTTCTAATCGTTTTCTTATAAACGCTTTGTACCTTTAGGTCAAAGAACTTACAACTTATTACCAGCCTATATTTTGCTTGAGTGCACTCCACTGGAGTACCTCACTATTAGGAATAGGGCCAAAGTACTGGTAAGACTCGAACTGACGAGGCTCTACAACCACAGATTTATATTCGAGGTTACCTGGGACGGGATCCAAATTGGCATCAATCTTTTCAACCTGCACGCCCATGGCCGATTCATTGATGGGTAACTGCCAACGACGGATATCCCAGAAGCGCTTGTTTTCAAAGCAGAGCTCAATACGACGCTCGTTACGGATCAGGTCACGCATCTTGGTTCCGTTTTTGTCGTTTGCGCACTCGTCCAGATAGGGATCGCCAACATACTCGCCATTCTCGTTTGTCCCGATACCGCCACGCTCACGGATTAACTTGATGACGTCATAGGCAGACAGACCTAAACCGGCTTTATCACCCTTCGGTCCCCATGCCTCATTGGCAGCCTCAGCATAAGCCAAGAACAATTCCGTGTAGCGAATGCGTGGGAAAATGTGCGGCTGTTGTGCCGGAGAGGCTGATTTTGCCGATGGACCGGCATCTTCACGGAGCAGCTTCTTCAAATAATAGCCTGTCAGCGTATGTGCAGAACCAGAATTATTGATATTGTCTTTATTATCAGCAGCGCCATAGGTTCCGGTAATAATGATGGCACCTTTAAAGACAGAACCGTCATAGACAATATCTTGGGCAAGACGTGGATCACGGCCTGTATAAGGATCTTTCTTGTCGAAACCTGATCTTGAGTCTGTGATGGGATAGCCATTGGCCATAGGGAATGCGTCCACCAGGTTCTGTGTGGGGTTGATTTTTCCTTGACCATTCTGCGAGGGAGGGAAGTTATCAGATTCCTGAGAGGCTTCAGCCTTCTCCCAGTCTGCGCGCCACAGAATCTCAGGCATGTAAGATGTACTTGATGACAGACCGGTTTCATCCTTATACCAGATGTTTCCCTTCATGTCAAACTCTACTCCTTTCAGTACCTCTGCACAAATTTTAGCTGCATCTTCAGTAGAGACACCACTCTGACTACTGTATGCAGGACTTATTGCAAGCAGGGCTGTCTGTGCCTTGATAGCTTGAACAACTTTACCTGACACAAGATTCTTGGCCATATTACCAAATACGAGGTTATAACCAGAAAGTTGTACACCAAGGTCTACATACTTTTTCTTATTCTTCGTAATGTTCTCGACATCATCAATATCCTTATACTGATCGGGGAGTAAGAGAGCAGCCGAGTCGCAGTCAGCGAAAATCTGCTTGACACAGTCTGCAAAAGAAGCGCGAGGCTGGTTATAGTTGGAACTACCATCCTCAGGTTCCGTTAGCAAGGGCACACCATAGAGGTTCTTATCGTCAGCATAGCCACCATGAGCCTGTAGCAGATGGTAATAGAAAATAGCACGGAGTCCAAGTGCTTCACCTCTCAGACGGTCAATGAACATCTGCTGCTTGGATTTGGCACTCTGCGCCCAGTTCACATCATTGACGTACTTGAGGAAGAGATTGGCATACTGGATGCCATCCTTACAGGCATCCCACTGTGTCATCGGGTTGTTGTCTGAAGTCCATGTACCAAGAGCCATTTTCTTATATGTATCTCCCTCCACGTTGGTTACGGCATCATCAGTAGCCACATCCGTCTGGCAAGTCCGTATATAAGGGAGACGATTATAGGCGTATATCAACAGACCATGCACATATTCCGTCTGCTGAACCATCACCTCTAGCTGCTTTGTGTTTTCTTTGGCGGGCTCAAACATATCATCGCAGGAAGTCATTGCGAAGAGACCGATGAGAAAGAATATAATGTTTCTTGTCTTCATTTTTTTTATACTTTTCATGTTTCACTTACACTTTACATTTCTCATCAGAGTGTTACTTTAACACCGAGGTTATAGAAACGAGTCTGTGGTGCACTACCGACATTGGTTTCCATCATCTGGCGATACTTTGAAATCGTCAGGAGATTGTTTCCGTTCACATAAACTGAGAGGGCTTTAACAACTTTGCCCATCATTTCCTTCGGGAAATCGTAAGTCAGCTGTACCTTACGGAGATCGAAACGGTCTGTGCTGTACAACCAGTAGGAAGATGCGACACCATTGGCTGGTGTGTTCGCAGCACTCAGACGGGGGTGAGTAGCATTCGGATTCACAAAGCCATTGATAATGCCGTCAGCATCATAGGTGTACTGGAAGTGATCGCGTACATTTACAGAGTACTTGTTTGTTCCCGACATATAATAATAGCTGTTGTTCTTCATACCTTTTGCACCAAACTGGCCACCACCCAGCATGAAGAGCGTCCAGTTCTTATACTTCAGTGTGAGGTTTACGCCGTAGGTGAAAGGAGCACCGTAAGTACCCCATTTGCCTAACTCAACCTGGTCCAGATTGTTAATCTTACCGTCACCATTCACATCTTCATATTTCAGGTCACCAGGCATAACAGTACCACCAAGACCATAGGGATTTTTCACACCGGGAACCAGCTCCTTCAATTCGTAGGTAACCTTGCCAGTCTCCGGGTTTTTGATGACATTAAAGTCATCGATGGTATAGATGCCTATGCAGTTGTAGCCCTGGATGACATCCAGCGGAGTTCCCTCATGCATGAGTTCTTTCTTGGAATTAAGCCAAGGTGATTTGGGCTCCGCAGTTTCATCATATTTCTTCCACTCCGTCGTGAGATAGGTACCTACGAAACCTAATTCAGCATATACCTGACCAAACTGCTTCTTGGCTTTGATGCTGAAATCAAGACCCTTGCGGTTAGCGATATCATTGTTCATCGTCGGAGAGAATTTACCGCTGCTAAGACCCGACTTCAAGTGTGATGGATACGAAGTGGGGTTCTGGATAATATAGCCGTCCATATCCGTGTTGAAATAGGTCAGTTCAGCTGAAATAAGCTTATGGAAGAACGATCCGCGAAGTGACAAAGAGAATTCCTTACGATGAATATAGTCAAGAGCAGGGTTGCTACCGGTGGAAGAAACCGTAGCATTGGCAGAGTTTGCACCGTCAGCCCATGCGTAGCTTGGAGTGCCCTGATCCGTCCATACTGCATCATAGAGATAGAAATTATCGTATTTGCTATTAGAATAATAGACATCAGCATCGTCATTCAAATTGCTGTAGGATGCACTGATCATCAAGTCATCTACGAAGCTGTCCTTCATGAATTTCTCCTTAGCTAAGTTCCAGCCGATGGTGAAAGAATGCGAAAGGGCTTCGCGATTGCCTTCAGGAAGACGGGCAGAATGAACACCTGCCAGTCCCACTTCGGCAAAGTAACGACCCATATAGTCGTAACCTGCTTGCAGGCCTAAGTTGGCATTGGCATAACGATGGTATTTACTACTCATTGTCGTCGTGTACATGTTTGCAAGCAGCATACCTGTAACATGGTGCTTATTAGCAAAAGTTCTCTCGTAGTCAAAGTGACCGTTCCAACTAATGGTCTGGCGATAGGTGCTATTAGACATGGTCTTGGTACCTGTCACCACCTCATCGTTTGGCTGATTGATAGCAACAATAAGGTCCTCTGTATTATAGTTACTCCATGTGGGGAAGAACAAAGAGTACGTATTGTTATAGGCCAGATTATAGCTGGCAGCATAGTCAATCGAGAACAGCGTCTTAAAGGTCAGACCCTTGACGAATCTGTTCATGTCATAGTTGATACCTGCGTCAAACTGGAATTGGCGACTTACGGCCTGAGTCTCACCACCAAAATAGCAGTCTGCAATGGCATTTGTCTTTGCGTTGTCCGTACCACCACCGGGGAACCACTTGCCGCCCAACAGGTTGAGTGACTTGCCCAGCGTAGCAAGTGCCTTGCTGGCATTCGGGTCAATCAGATCAATAGGAATCAGTGGTGCTGAGTTCTGTGGGAAGTTTGGACGCATGTTAGCGGCATCTTTCCAGAAATCGCCCTTATTCTTATACTCATTATAATAGGTAGCACTGACGTTGGCCCAACCTGTGATGACTTTGTTCACAACCAAGTCCACATTACCACGTACGCTGAAACGGTCGGTGTAGTTATCCTTTGCCTTACCGAAGTTGATGAGGTCCTCAGCACGGTAGTAGTTGATGTTCGTGTAGAAGTGAGCACGCGCACCACCGCCCTGGATTTCCACCGTACCCTCGGAACGGTTATAAGCCTTGCGGATATACTCGTCAGAGTAGTAGTTTACATTGGGATAACGGTAAGGATTGACGCCGGCAGCATGATTGTAGATATCCTGCTGGGAATATGGTGCCTTATAACTAGCTACGTTACCCAGGGCAACGGCATCGTTATATGCAGCCTCATTATAGAGTGTCATATACTCTGCAGAACCCAGATACTCGGGGAATGCTTTGGCAAAATGGAAACCGGTGTTGGCATTGGCCTCGACCTTAAGACCATCTACCTTGCCACGCTTGGTGGTAATCAGGATGGCACCCTTGGCACCTTTGGAACCATAGAGCACAACAGCCTGTGCACCCTTCAGGAAGGTGATTTGCTCAATCTCGGAAGGCAGCACATTGTTTGACGGACGCTTCACACCGTCAATAATAACAAGCGGCATGTTGCCGTCATTGGTTTCGAGGCGTTCGGTATCCTGCCCCCAAAGGTTGGTACCATTCCAACCGCCGATAAGTCCATTCAGGTCTTCCAGACTACTCTGTGTATAGTCCTTCTTCGACAGCTCTTCCATATCGACATAGGAAACACCTCCGAGGAGATGGTCAGCATCTACGTCACGGAAAGCAACATGGACTTTCTTTTTCACCACGGTAGAATCTGCGTCGTCAGCGGTCTGTGCATTGACCGTCAGTGGCGAGGCAGCCAACATGGCAAAGAGAAATATATTTGTTTTTATATTCTTCATAATCATTATTTATTTATAGCGGTAGCAAATTATTCACTTTTCACTATTCACTTTTCATTCTTTACCATCCAGGGTTCTGTTTAAATCCTTCATACAGATAAACATCCTTTTCCGGGAACGGGAACCAGTAGTGCTTAGCCTCCAAAGGACGCTTAATCAATGTCTTCGTATGGAAGTTTGCCACTTCAGCATCCTTCGGATCGTTCTTCTTAAACCAGTCTGCCTTCTGCATACGCTCAAACTCATGAGAGTATTTGATAGTATAAGGAGGCTCTGTCAAGAGGAGCCAACGCTGAAGATCGTTCCAACGGAAACCTTCGAAAGAAAGCTCCACAGTGCGCTCACGGCGAACCTCATCAATGAAGTGTTCACGGGTATCCAGGAAATTATCCTGTACGCCTTCCATTCCTACGCGGTCGCGGAGTGCATTGATAGCAGCAACAGCAGAGTACGATGGGCAATAGGTAGAAGACTGCTTCAAGTCTTTCATATCTGTTGCAAAACCAGCCATGGCCTCGGCAAACATCAGATAGACATCAGACAGACGCATGTAAGGCAGATAGCTCTGCAGAGCCATACCATAATCATACCAGTTGTCGCCATGGTTACACTGGTGAGGAATCAGCTTCTGGATGAAGTAACCCGTGCTGCTGCCATTGTCAATAGAACGCATGGCACCATCCGTGTACAGAGAGCAATATTCATGTTTTTTCTGCTCTGAATTCAAGTTGTCAGTCTTAAGAACATAGTGGAAGCCATCGAACACGATATCGTGATAGAAACGTGGGTCACGTCCCTTATAGGGGTGTGTAGGATCCCACTCAGCCTTGGGGTTAACAACATAGTGACCATTCTGAACCAGATAGATAGGTTGACCATTGGCCATACCGTACTGGTCAATCAGGTTGCCTGTCGGGTGGTGAATGATGTTATCATGATCTACCAGACCAGCAATCTTCGGGCCGAAGATCTTGGCACAGTTCCAGTTGGAAGAGTTGACGCCAGGGTGAGCACCACGGAAGATGACCTCACAAATGCCAGGCATTTTCCAACCTTGCTTGACAGTATAGAAGATGTTAGAATAGAATTCATCCTCAGAAGTCGTTTGCTCGTTTCTTTCGTGATCGTAGATGTTGGCAAACTTGAAGGTCGCAAGTTTGTATTCGACCTGACCTTTAGCAACCATGTCAAGTGCCTTGCCCAAAGCCTCAGCAGCCAACTTACAATACTTCGCATCATAATCGTATGTCTTGCCATTCTGGCTTGCACCTAACAAATTGGCAACGCCACCATCCTTGGTTTTCTCAAACTCCTTCATAAGCGGAGAACCAGCCCAAAGATAGCACTTGCCTAAGTAGCAGAGCGCCATGAACTTAGTGACGCGCAGTTGGTTGTTGTTAATCGTACTGTTGTCTTTGGCAACAAGTGTAGCATCCCAATCCTTCGAGTCCAACGGAAGGAGCTCGTAAGCTCTTTCAAAGTCTTGTGCACAGCGCTCAGCACACTCCTGGAAGGACAGACGGGGAAGTTCGGGGATATGACCATCGACAAAGGTCTGATCAATATAGGGCAGTCCGCCGAAATAGCACATCAGCTCAAAGTGCCACCAGGCACGGAAGAAGTACATCTGTCCGAGCAACAGGTCACGCTCCTCATCAGTGCCGATAAGTGAACCAATATTCTCAATTCCCTGGTTACACTTACGAATGCAGTACCAGGAATTTCTCCAAAGTGAACTTCTGTCACCATTCAGCCAGCACTGGCTGTTGGTGTACCAGTTACGATAGTTACCTAAGTCTACCTGATGGTCCATGTGTGCATAACCCTCGGGGTTGTGGACAGCGTCGTCACCGAAGTTCCATGCAGTACAATAATTGACCATCTCCTTACTGGGAATCAGACTGTAGATTTCCTCAACATATCCCTGGAAGTTGCGGAAATTCTTGAATGCCTCATCCTCACGTACGATAGAGTCAGGATCCTTGTCGAGCCAGTCGGTACAGGAAGTGAAGGATGCACCACCTGCCAAAAGCAGCAGAGAACCGCACAAAAGGGATTTGATGTTATTATAGTATTTCATAATAATATACGCGATTAAATATAAAGCTTAAATCCTAAGTTAAAACGTCTGACAGTCGGGTAAGCACCACCGCCACCGCTGAAACTACCGTTTCCTTCTCGGTCGTCAGGCATCTTGGTAATCATGAAGAGGTTGTTACCATTCAGATAAATCTTCAGACTGGAGAAACCTATTTTCTTAATCCAGCCCTTGGTCCAGGTATAGGCCACCTCCACGTTCTTCAGACGGAAATAGGAACCATCGTAAAGATATTGTGTACCGTCGTTGTAGGCAACCTGAGTTGTGAAGCGAGGTACGACAACATCACCACCATTGCTTATAGGATTCCACCAGGAACCATTATCATATACTGTAAGTAACTTATTGTTAAAAGAGGCAAGACCTACATCACGGGTAACACCTGTTACACCATAAAGCTGAGCGAAGCAGCTGAAGCCCTTCCACTCCCAACCGATGGTGGCATTATAAGTATGCTCCGGATTGCCAGTATAGCCGACTGGAGCCTGGTCGTATGTCTCGTCGACGACACCATCGGCATTGAAGTCCACGATGTAGTGGTCGCCAATCAACACCTGACCGTCATCCTTCTCACGCGCAGGCGTACTATATAACTCATCATAGGTCTTAATATAGCCATTGTCAATGAATGACACGTATTGTCCTTGAGAATAGCCCTGAGCACGACGATAAGACGGCAGCAATGCGGGGTCATCCTTTACCTTAATTTCGTTGTGTGCGTAGGTGTAGTTGGCATTGGCCCAGAAACGCATACCGTTCTTCAGCACCTTATTGAAACGAACTTCAACCTCGAAACCAGAGTTCTTCATTTCTCCCTTATTGATATCTGGTACGGTCTTTGCACCATAGTAAGAAGGTACTGAACGGTTACCACCGGAAACGAAGATGTCGTAGCGGTCGTCACGGAACCAGTCGAAGCTACCGGCGAACATACCACCGAGGAATGCATAGTCAAAACCAAGGTTTTTCTTTAATACTGTTGCCCACTTCAGGTCAGGAGCAGCAATCACAGACTCGCCATAGCCCTGGAAGGGACTCTGACCAGCGGTCAGTGTCATATTCACCTTATTGAGTACTGCCCACTGGTTCATATAAGCCCAACGAGCTCCGGCATTATCGTCACCGATTTGACCGATAGAACCACGAATCTTGAACATATCAACGATATGCTTGTCTCTCAGCTTTTTCATGAATTTCTCTTCTGAAACCATCCAGCCTGCAGCTCCTGAACAGAAGAATGCGAAGCGGTTGTCGGGAGAGAACTTCTGTGAACCGTTGTAAGCACCGTTGAACTCAGCGAAATACCTGCTCTTAAAATCGTAAGTAGTACGGAATACCCAGTCCTCACGACGATTCTCGAGTTCGGCATTACCTGCCTGGATACGACGCTTCCAGTTGCCCATCACTGATATGTTGTGCTCGCCGAACTGACGAGCCCAGAAGAGCTGGAGTGACATTTCCGTAGCACGATTAGTATAGTTGACGCTTCCTTCTTTAGTATCCCAGTCTACCTTTTCGTAGAAGTCGAAACCGGTATTGGTGAAAATCTGGGTCTCTGGACGGAGCACGCCCTCCTCGGGGAGCATATACATTCTCTTGGTTGTGTGGCCACCTTCTGCCTGGGTGATACCACGGCTACCCTCATTAAACTGGTTATCCCAGGAAATGGTACCACGTGCAACAAGGCCCTTCGTGATGAAATCGAGTTTCTGCTCAAGGGCAAAGTCAGTAAATACACGAGTGATGGTCTTCAGCTCATAACCTGACAATGCAACATTCATTGGAGAGTTAGCCATATTGGATACCAACGGATAGTAACCCCACGATAAATCAGAGAACTGAACGGGGAACACGTTGGGCGGCATACCGTATGCACCGGCCCAGTTCTGCTGCTGGAAGAACTCACCGTCATTATTATAATAATAACGTGGGGTCTTCTGCTGAGCATTGGAGCCTGCGAGGTTGACCTTGAACTGGGTGGTATTCGTAATCTGGAAGTCCAGATTTGAACGCACATTCAGACGATTGTATGTATAACCGCCTTCATAACCCTGGTGGTTGTCCCAGATGCGGGTCATATCACCTTCGTTCTGGTAGTCGAATGCTACGAAGTATTTCACATACTTAGTACCACCGGAAATATTCAGGTTGGTATTGTAGGAGAAAGCAGTTCTCTTGAACATCTCATCCTGCCAGTCAACGTTTGGATAACGCTCTGCCTGGCTATAGTCACCGAGGAAGTTGCCGTTAGCATCATAGTTTGGCTTGACAGTGTAATCCTGATTGCGGAAGTTATTGATGAAGGTCTGCGGACGATAATAGGCCCAAGAGGCTGAGCTGCCCAGGGCGAGCTCGTGTTCGATAGCTTCGTTACGAAACATGTAGCCATCATAAGAGTCGTACTTACGCGGAAGCTTTGACACAGCCTTCAATGTGGCGTTGAAGCCTACATCAATTCTGGCCTTACCTTCCTGACCACGTTTGGTGGTGATCAGAATAACACCGTTAGCACCTTCCACACCATAAACAGCAGTTGCAGATGCGTCCTTCAACACGGATACTGTTGCGACAGAGGAAATGTCAACAGACTTAATCTCACGCTTCACACCATCGACGAGGATCAGAGGCTGGGCATCTTGGTTCCAGGCAGCTGCACCACGGATGTAAATTTGTGGGTCCTCTTCACCTGGCTGGCCAGTAGTAGCGATGGTGGCGATACCAGGAAGGTTACCGGTCAGAGCAGCACTCACACTACCGATACCTGCGGCACGCTCCAACACTTCACCCGTGGTCTGGGTAATAGCACCCACCACAGAGGCCTTCTTCTGCTGACCGAAACCTACTACTACGACTTCTTCCAACTGGGTGTCGTCCATCAGCGTAACCTTGAAGTTGCGTTGCTTTCCGATTTTGATCTCCTTGGTGGTCATACCGACATAGGAAATCACCAGCACTGACTGCTCCGAAGGTACCTTCAGCTGGAAGTTACCGTCGAAATCAGTCACCGTACCCAGGGAAGTGTTTCCCTTTACTACAACCGAGGCGCCAATCAAAGGCTCCGCGGCATTGTCTGTGACTGAACCCGTAACAGTGACGCCGTTTTGGGCATGTAGCATCGAGCTGCATGCAAACAGCATCAGAATCGCGGGAAATGTCTGTCTAATCAATTGCTTTAGATTCTTCATTTTGACAGATTTTGATTCATGTTATTTTTATTTACGTTAGTTATTTCTCGTCATTTTCGGTGCAAAGATACACGTATTATTATGAATAACATAATTTAAATGTAACAAGCATTTTGTTTTTTGTAACAATCCTTAAGAATTCTTGCTTTTTAGCCGGTTTGTGTTACTTTAACAATAATTATCCCCAGGTCATAGACGGGGCTGATGGGAAACCATGCGGACGGCCTCCAGCTTGAACTGTGCTGTCTTGATGGTTCTGACACGTGTACCTTTTTATATTATAAGGACTCGTTCGGTTCTTCAATTGTTCGTACATATTGTTGTTATTTTTAGCCTTTACGATGTTTCTTTGATAAAAAAGGGGGGTGATTCACATCGGCCCCCTGATAATTTTACATACCAAAACTACTAACTCTTAGTAACTATTATAAGTCTTAACTTAAAAAATAAAGCGATTTGAAAAAGAATTTCTATTCTGGGTGCAAAGATATATATAATATTTATAGAATACTTTGTTGTATGTAACATGGTTTTTGCTTTTTGTATATAACTTATATATTTTTACAGTTTAAAAGTATTTTGTAACTTTAAGCAAAACGTTTTTGTTGCAAGGAAACGAAATAATTTCTACCTTTGCATTCGAAACGTTAAACTCCCAAATTGTACGATTATGAAAAAGTTATTAACCCTGTTTTTTTGCCTGTGTGCTCTTTGTGCGCACGCGCAGGATCCTAATTTTTACATCTTCCTGTGTTTCGGCCAGTCGAATATGGAGGGCGCTGCCCGTCCAGAGGCTGCCGATTTAGCTAGTCCCGGTTCGCGTTTTCTGTTAATGCCCGCCGTTGACTTTCCTGCTACCGACCAGCGTCCTGCCCGTAAGATGGGTGAATGGTGCGAGGCGTCGGCTCCCCTTTGTCGTCCGAACACTGGTCTGACTCCTGCCGACTGGTTTGGCCGTACGCTGGTGGCTTCATTGCCCGATAACATTAAGATTGGTGTTATCCATGTGGCTATTGGTGGAATTGATATCAAAGGTTTCCTGCCCGACAGCATCAAGGAATATGCCGAGAAAAAGTCACCGAGCTGGATGAAGGGCATGCTTGCCGCTTATGATAACAATCCCTACAAACGTCTGGTGGAATTGGCTAAGAAAGCCCAGAAGGATGGCGTCATCAAGGGTATCTTGATGCATCAGGGCGAGACCAATACCGGTGATCCGAAGTGGGCCGGTATGGTGAAGCAGGTGTACGAGAGCCTTTGTGGCGACCTGCAGTTGAAGCCCGAAGAGGTGAATCTCTATGTTGGAAACATCGTTCAGGCTGGCGGTAAGGGTGTCTGCATCGGTTGCAAGAAGCAGATTGATGAGCTGCCCCAGACCATCCACACTTGTCAGGTAATCTCTTCTGATGATTGCTCAAACGGTCCTGACCGCCTGCATTTTGATGCTGCAGGCTATCGTGAGCTGGGTTGCCGTTATGGTGAGGCTGTAGCTCGCCAGCTCGGTTTCGAGCCTAAGCGTCCGCAAAACATGCCTGTAGCTAAGAAGATTGTGGTGCCCGCCGATGCAGTAACCGTTGAGAACGCTATTCCCGGCAACGAATTCCCGAAGATTGACAAGGAGCGCCGTGCCTATTTCCGTATTCAGGCTCCTGAAGCTCGCAAGGTTATCGTTGATATTTGCAGTAAGAAGTATGACATGGAACCCGATGGTAAGGGTGGTTTCATGGCTGTTACCGATCCGCTGCCTGTTGGCTTCCACTATTATTTCATGAATATTGACGGCGTGAATTTCATCGATCCTGCCTCTGAAACCTACTTTGGATGCAACCGCGAGGCTGGTGGTCTCGAGGTACCCGAGGGTCCTGAAGGCGACTACTATCGTCCGCAGCAGGGCATTCCTCATGGTCAGGTACGCAGCATCTACTATTGGAGTGAGCACTCAACCAAGAACGGCCATCAGCCAACAGCCAATAGCCAACAGCCAGGCGAATGGCGTCATGCTTTGGTTTATACTCCTGCCGAATATGAAAAGGGTAAGAAGAAGTATCCTGTACTCTATCTTCAGCATGGCATGGGCGAGGGTGAGACCAGCTGGATGCTCCAGGGTAAGATGCAGCACATCATGGATAATGCCATTGCCAAGGGCGAGGCAGTGCCTATGATTGTGGTGATGGAGAGCGGCGACATCAAGGCTCCCTTCAATTTCGCTGGTGGCGGCTCGAACCAACAGGGACGCAGCGAGTATGGCGCTTCGTTCTATCCCGTACTGATTAACGACCTGATTCCTTATATTGATGCAAACTTCCGCACGAAGAGCGACCGCGAGCACCGTGCTATGGCCGGTCTGTCATGGGGTGGTCACCAAACGTTCGATGTTGTGCTCCAGAACCTTGATAAGTTCGCCTGGCTCGGTACTTTTAGTGGAGCGATATTCGGCCTCGACGTGAAGACTGCCTATAACGGTGTCTTTGCCAATGCCGACGAGTTCAACAAGAAGATTCACTACTTCTATATGAACTGGGGTACTGAAGACTTCATCAAGAGTCAGCCCATTGTCGACAGCCTTCGCGAGCTTGGCATCAAGGTCGACTCCTCTGTTTCCGAGGGCACAGGTCATGAGTTCCTCACTTGGCGTCGCGGACTCCACGAGTTCATCCCACACCTGTTTAAATAAGGAGTTAAAGAAGTAAAAGAAGTTAAAGAAGTTAACGAAGATAAGAAGAATCAAAAAAGGCCTCCCAAGCGGGAGGCTTTTTTATTTCCATTAGTCATCCGGATTACCCTTGTAGTGGAAGGGCTGGATGTTGGGATTGTCGCCCGTGTACAAATCGGGAACCTGATCCTTGATCAGTTTCTGGTTGTAGTCGCCACGTACGGCGCCTGTATTCATCAGCAGATCGGAATACTTGACGGTAGGGATGACGATGCCAAAGATGCCGACGCCCACGCGAACGCCCTCAGGATGGATGTTGTTGACGATGCGTGCTGTCTTCAGGAAGGTGTGCGGATAAATCTCCAATTTGTTCAGCTTCTTGTAGGTTTCCATCAGCTCTTTGTTGATCTCCGCACTGTCTGCATGGGTAAAGATGCGGCCGAGATTGCCGACGTAGTCGTCAATGATGTCGCTCTCAATGCTGTCGCTGGCCGCGATGCACTCCATGATGTTGTCCTCCATCTGCCAACGCATATAGCTGTCGGAAGGTCGTGTCAGGGCGGCAACGATTAAGAGAACAATGGCGACAACGGCACAGATAATGATTTTGCCGAGACAGCTTCCTGTAAACTGCTGGGCGGTACTTTGTTTTTTGTAGGTGTTGGGATTAAACTGGTCCATAATATGTTTTGTTTATTGATTATGCAATAGGTTCATAAACTCTTGGCGTGTTTTTGCCTGATTGAATGCACCACTGAACTCACTGGTTGTCGTGATGCTGTTCTGTTTCTCTACGCCACGCATCTGCATGCACATGTGGCGAGCTTCAACGACTACCATTACGCCAAGAGGGTGCAGGGTGTCCTGAATGCACTGTTTGATTTGCAGTGTCAGGCGTTCCTGGACTTGCAGGCGGTGGGCAAAGATGTCCACCACGCGGGCAATCTTCGAGAGCCCTGTGATATAGCCGTTGGGGATGTATGCCACATGAGCCTTGCCGTAGAAAGGCAACATATGGTGTTCGCAGAGTGAGAAGAAGTCGATGTCCTTCACAATGACCATCTGCGAGTAGTCTTCGCGGAAGAGTGCCTGGCGCAGCACCTCGTGGGCGTCCTGCGTGTATCCCTGTGTCAGAAACTGCATGGCTTTGGCCACGCGCATGGGGGTCTTCAACAGTCCCTCACGCTCGGGGTCTTCACCCAGCAGTTGCAGTGTCTGGCGGTAGTGGTCCGCCAATTCTTCCAGTCCTTCGCGATATTCTATTTGTTCTGCCATTTAGTCGTATACAGTTATTTTTCCTTTTACCACCACTGCTTCCGAAAAGCCCATCTTGCGCAGGCTGAGCAGCATCTGGTGTGCTTCCTCGTAAGTACGGTAGTTGCCTATGCGACATATCCAGCGTGGGGAGTAGAAATGCACGTAGACAGGGACCCCTGGGAAACTGCTCTTAATCTGGTTGCCTACGCTCTCAGCCTGTTGGCGGTCCTTGCGCGAGTTCCCTCCGGCAAAGGCCTGGACGCGGTAACCATTGATTTTGTATCCGCCCGTCATGATTTTCTTGGTGTTGTCGACGGGACTTTCCTCGGGCGTATCGCTCTGAGACGTCTGACTGGTGGCCTTCGGCGATTCTTTCGTCGTTGTGTTCGTCGATTTCGTCGCTGTTGTCGCAGTCGAATTGGTCGTGCTCGTTGGCGATGCTACGTTACCGAGTTTTGCTTCGTTCACCAACTGGTCGATTTCAGCACTCTCGTGGATGGTAATGGAACCCAGTCCGGTCTTCTGTTGCTGAATGCGCTGGGTAAACGACTGAGCATTTAAAGGTAAAAAAGTAAAAAGGTAAAACGGTAAAAGCACCAATACCTTTTTGATGATTTGATACTGTTTTGTTTCCATATGCCTTCCTTTTTTTACTCTTTTACTTTTTTACCATATTACATTTTCTTATTTCCAGGCGTCGATGATGCCCTTGAAGTCAGCACACTTCAGTGAAGCACCTCCGATGAGACCACCGTCGATGTCGGGCTTGGCGAACAGTTCCGGAGCGTTAGAAGCCTTGCACGAACCACCGTACAGGATGCTGGTGTCGTCGGCAACAGCCTGACCATACTTCTCGGCGATGATGCTGCGGATGTATGCATGGATTTCCTCAGCCTGCTCAGCAGTAGCGGTCTTGCCGGTACCGATGGCCCAGATGGGCTCGTAGGCGATGATGATCTTGCGGAAGTCCTCTTCGCTGAGGTTGAATACGCTACCCTCCAGCTCGGCCTTCACCACTTCGTTCTGCTTGTTGTCATCACGCTCGGCCAGTGTCTCTCCGATGCAGAAGATGACCTTCAGACCGTTCTTCAGGGCCAGCAGCACCTTCTCCTTCAGGATCTCGGGAGTCTCCTTGTAATATTCGCGACGCTCTGAGTGGCCCAGAATGACATATTGTGCACCCGTCGACTTCACCATCTCGGCGCTTACCTCACCCGTGAAGGCGCCCTTCTCCTTGTCAGCGCAGTTCTCAGCGCCCAGACCGACCAGTGCGGGGTCCAGCTCCTTGGCTACTGATGCCAGGTGGATAAAGGGAGTACAGATGACAACGTCGCAGTTGGGCTTGTCAGCCTTCAGTGCGTCGTTCAGTTCCTTGGCCAGGGCGATGCCCTCCTGCAGGTTCAGGTTCATTTTCCAGTTGCCTGCTACGATTTTCTTTCTCATTGTTGTGTTACTTTTTAATTGTTGATTCATATCGTTGTTAGATACTTTTTTTCTCTTCTTAATCCAGTGCGACCACATCCATAGTCTGTCGGCTACGACCAGCACCACCAATGGCAGCACGTACCACAGTATGATAATCAGCACCTTGCCCGGTATGGAGTCGGTGGGCTTTTGTCCCAGTGCCATGTGCTCCAGCCGTCCGTTCAGCACCTTGTCGTCAGGCAGACGGTTGTGGCTCCATTTGCGGATAATCTCACCGTCTTTCAGCAGCAGGAAGCCCGGATTGCTGCGTATGATGGTCTTCAGCGTCGTCTCGTCGGTCTGACAGTAGGGATATTCCGCTCCCGTCATCTCGCGCCACTGGCTGATACCCGTTGCTCCGCTGGCTGTCAGGCAGTAGAAGGGGTAGCCATATTCCGCTGCATAGTCGTACAGCTGGTTGATACGGTCCAGCTGGCTGTCGTCAGCCTGTTCCAAGTGTGGTGCCACCATCAGGAACGTGTACCCCTCGTTGAGCAGCATCGGTTCCGTGATGTCGTCGCCCTCTTCCATGCGCTCTACGAAGAAGTCGACGTATGGCGAGTCCTCGCCGTCCATCATCTTCTGCCAGCCTTCGCGCAGGTTCGTTCCCACGTGGTAGGGGCGGAAGTCGAAATAGGGCCGGTCGTAGAGCGACCACCCCGACACAGCCAGAATGAAGATGGCTGTGTAGTTGATGACGATCCACTGGTTGCTCTTCGACACGAAGCGCATCATGTCCAGCGGCCAGCGTGCGACGATGACGGCCATCACCAGCAGTACGACATTTTTCCAGAATGTCTGCCAGTTGGTCAGCACAATCGCATCGCCGAAGCACCCACAGTCGCTTACGGGGTTGGCCACTGCCAGCCATAGCGTCAGTGGGGTCATGACGAGCATGACCACAAGCACCAGCCTCGACACCAGTCTTCTGCGAATGGCGAACATCAGGCAGATGCCCAGTACGAATTCCAGTGCCGACAGTAGCACGCTTGCTCCCAGCGTCATGAAGTCGGGCAGCGCGTGGCCCAGGTGCATGGCCGTCAGGTAGTCGGCAATCTTATATTGTGTGCCCAGCGGGTCTACGGCCTTGACGAATCCCGACAGGATCAGTACCGTGGCCAGCACGAACCGGGCGATGTTTACTACTACTCTCCTCAACTCCTTCTCTCCTTACTCCTTCTCTCCTTACTCCTTCTCTCCTAACTTGATCGCTCCAAACACGGCATAGTTGATGATGTCCATGTAGTTGGCGTCGATACCCTCCGAGACCAGCGTCTCGCCACCCAGGTTCTCGATTTCCTTGATGCGCTCAATCTTCGTCAGAATGAAGTCGGTATACGAGCTGACCCTCATGCCTCGCCACGCCTCGTCGTAGTCGTGGTTCTTGCGTTTCATCAGCTCCAGGGCCTCGTTGGCATACTTGTCGTACAGCTTCATGGCCTCGTCGACGGTGATGTCCACTGTATCGCTGAATCCGTTGTATATCTGGATGAGGCCCACAATGCCGTAGTTGATGAGTGCGATGAACTCTGGTCTGATGCCTTCGCCCACCAGCGACTCCTTCTTGATTTCCAGCGAGCGTATGCGCTTAGCCTTGATAAACAGCTGGTCGGTCAGCGACGAGGGTCGCAGAATACGCCACGAAGCCCCGTAGTCGTGGAGCTTCTTCTCGAACAGCGTGCGGCATTCACCGATGGTCTGCTCAAACTGGCGGTTGGTCTTTTCTTCTTGCGGTGTCAATTTAATGTTCAATGTTCAATGTTCAATGTTCAAAGGTTCACCATGAACGATAGTCCGATAGTCCAATAGTGCATCTTCTTGTCTTTCTTATACACATACGGATCCATGTCGTAGGCTACGTTCGACACTTCTCTGTTGGCGACCAGTGTATAAGCATCCTGCGTCAGTCCTTGTCTCAGGAAGTTGAGCGGATTGTAGGTCAGCGTGTAGGTCTTCTCCGAGTAGTCGTAGTCGCAGAACACCTTCCATGCGAAGTTCGACTTATAGCGGTAGGTCAGCGAGATGCCAGTGCCCCACGATGTGGCGCTGGCAGCACCCAGTGTCAAGTAGTCCCAGTCGGCAGTGTATTTCTCACCCGTGCTGACGGGGTTCTCTAAGCCCAGATAGGTCACGTCGCCTTTCTCGATAATCATACCGTAGTCGATGTCCTTGACGTTACCCTCTGCGTGGCCGTCGATATCCATTTCCTGCATGAACGAGCGTCCGATGAGTGCCTTGGTGCCTAATGCCAGGCGCTTTGTCAGCGGGATGTTGACATAGAGTCCTACGCTGGCTGTCAGCTCTGTCAGGTGGTCACTCTTGACGATACCATTCAATTCAGTGATAGGTGCGCCTCCCTGATTGATGATGTCCGTTGTCAAGGGCTGTCCGGGATAATTAGAGTTCTTGTATATTTCGCTGATTGAAGCTTCGGGGTCGGTCCATACGTAGTTGGCATCCTCGGCAGAGATGTCGGCATATTTACCGAACGACTTGGCCGACATGGCTCTCACGCGGAAGCGTCCGCCGATACCGATGTATTTGTTGAAGAAGTAGGCACCCTCGGCATCCACCACCGTAGCAGCACGGAAGTCAATGGTCTCATTGAACTCGGAGTTGCCTTTCAGTAACGCGGCATCTTCTTCTGAAATGCCATGCAGTTCCTTGTCCTGCAGGTCGTCCAGCGTGTTGATGTCCAGGTCCTTGCCGCCCAGTCCGAGACCCATCGAGATGCTGAAGAACGAGGGATTATCCAAGTCCACCTCCAGGTCGTTGCGCAACAGACCCTTGCCCTTGAACATCAGGTCGCACAGGGCATAGCCCAGCTCCGTCGACATGATACCGATACCGGCTCCCGACATGATGTCGCTCACCCAGTGGCGGTTGTTCAGCACGCGCATCACACCCGTGGCCGTAGCCACACCGTAGCCGGCTATCGAGAACCAGGGCGAACGGGTCAGACCGTACTCCTTGTGCAGCAGCGTGGCACCGACGAACGACGTTGCCGTGTGTCCCGAGGGCCACGAGTTGGCTGACGAGCCGTCGGGGCGCATCTCCTTGGCAGTATACTTGATGCCGTTTACGAGTGCAGCCATGATGGCATACGACATACCGGCGCTGGCCAGCAGTCTAGGCCAGTCGCTACGTCCCTCGTATCCGCCCAGCTTCAGACCGACGGTCATCACCGGACCGAAATACTGTGTATAATCGTCAATGCTGGTCTTGAAGTCAGTCAGCAGCTGTGTATTCTTCTTGCCGTCCTTGTTGTTCTGTGCAAACATCGCCTTGTCGCCCTTGATGGCTATACCGGCCACAAACAGGGGCACGCCCACGAACGTCAGCTCGTCCATGAACTTGTAAGGCTTCGTGCCCGGATTGGTCTTCGACTTGAAGAAATCGAAGTCGGGCTTCCATCCGTCGGCACTGGCGTAACTCGTGGCCTTCATCTCCATTCGGCCAAAGGGATTTGCCTTGTGTGTGGTGACGGGCACCAGCTCTGCCTTCATCTCAGGCACGGTGAGTGTCAGCGGCTCCATGTCGCTGTTGTTGTCAGCGCTGGCCGTTACTGCCATGCAGACAAGTGTGAGAGCTAGTAATAGTTTTGTTTTCATACGTTCCTTATTAATAAATAATAGTATTTTGGGTGCAAAGATAGTGAAAAAAAATTAAATATGCCCACATAACGCTATTTTTTTTGTACTTTTGTGCCCACAATTCTTGATACAACGCAAATGAAACTCTATTCCGACGCAGCATTAGCGAAGATTTTAGACAAGGATATCTTCCACCAGATTAGTCGTGTAGCCGACCGTCTGGGGGTGGAATGCTACGTCGTGGGAGGCTATGTGCGCGACATCTTCCTCGAGCGTCCCTCCGACGATATCGATGTTGTCGTCGTGGGTAGCGGTATTTCGGTGGCTAAGGAACTGAAGCGCGAGCTGGGTCGTCGTGCCCACCTCTCCGTGTTCAAGAATTTCGGTACGGCGCAAGTTAAAATAATTGAGAATGGAGAATTCTCAACTCTCAATTCTCAAATCGAAGTCGAGTTTGTGGGTGCGAGAAAGGAGAGCTACAGCCACGACTCACGCAAGCCCATTGTCGAGGATGGTACCCTCGAGGACGACCAGAATCGCCGCGACTTCACCATCAATGCGATGGCTATCTGTCTGAACAGCAGTCGTTTCGGTGAACTCGTCGACCCCTTCAACGGCATTGCCGACCTCGAGGACGGTATCATCGCCACGCCCCTCGACCCTGAGGTGACGTTCTCCGACGATCCCCTGCGCATGATGCGCTGCATCCGTTTCGCTACCCAGCTGAACTTCCAGATCGAGGAGGAGACCTTCGCGGGTCTTCAGCGCATGGCCTCGCGCATAAAAATTGTCAGTGGCGAGCGCATCGCCGTCGAGCTCAACAAAATCATGCTCTCGCCGCATCCCAGCATCGGTTTCGAATACCTGCAGCGCTCGGGGCTCCTGCAGATTATCCTGCCTGAAGTCGCCGCCCTCGACATCGTCGAGCGTCGCGACGGCCGCGCACATAAGAACAACTTCTACCACTCCCTCGAAGTGCTTGAGAACGTTTGTAAAAATGTGGAATGTGGAATGTGGAATGAGGAATGGTCGCCTACGGCGATGAAAAATGATGAATTAGGAATTAATTCTTCATTGGAAAATTCTTCATCGCAGCAAAGCGAGAATCATTCAACACTCAACATTCAACATTCAACACTGTGGCTCCGCTGGGCCGCTCTGCTGCACGACATCGGCAAGACCAAGTCGAAGCGTTGGGAGCCTGGGGTGGGGTGGACCTTCCACAACCATAATAACATCGGGGCCAAGATGGTGCCCCAGATTTTCCGTCGCCTGAAGCTCCCCATGGGTGCTGAGATGCGCCAGGTGCAGCTGCTCGTCGATCTCCACATGCGCCCGCAGGTCATTGCCGACAGCGAGGTTACCGACTCCGCCGTGCGCCGCCTGCTGAACGATGCCGGCGACTACATCGACGACCTCATGGTGCTCTGCGAGGCCGATATCACGTCGAAGAACGAGGTCAAGAAGCGCCTGTTCCTCGAGAATTTCCGCATGGTACGTGAAAAACTCGCCGACCTCGTCGAGAAAGACTACAAACGTCTGCTTCAGCCCGTCATCGACGGCAACGAGATTATGCAGATGTTCCACCTGCAGCCCTCGCGCGAGGTGGGAGTGCTGAAGCAGTATCTGAAAGATGCCGTCCTCGACAACCGTGTCGAGAACGAGCGCGAACCCCTCATGCAACTGTTGATGGAGAAAGCCCGCCAGATGGGCCTTACGCCCTGATTTCCCTTACGATTTTTCCGTACAGCGCCAGCCGCTGTCACAGCCTCATGCCCAGCGAGAAACGTGCCCAGGCGTCGAAGAGGTTCACCTTGCACGCTTCCTTGGTGTAGTTGAAGTTGTTGAATTGCGCCTGCAGACCGACGAACCAGTCCTTCCAGTTGTAGGCAATACCCACGCGCAGGTCGACGTTCAGTTTCAGCATGCTGTATGTCACGTCCTCTACATCACCCCACAGGTCCAGGTCGCCGTACCATTTCTCGACGTCCGTAAGGTCCATCTCCAGGGGCTTCTGCTCCTTTCCGTTTGCCCACGTGTGCGTCTCGGGGTTCCATTCGCCGTAGTCGTCGACCTCTTCAGGCGAACCGAAGAAATCGTAGTTCGACTTGTATTTATACACCTTCACGCGGTTATACACGCTGATGGTCGGCATGGCCATTGCGTTCACCACGAAACCGCGGAACGGCACCCAGTTGTAGCCGTAGCCCACACCGATGTTGGCCTGGTGCAGCTTGATGCGGTTCACGTTGTTGCCGAAGAATATGAACAGTTTGTTGGCCTTGTCGGAGAAGTCGAACGACGACTGATACCACGTGGCACCCACCAGGAACGAGCCTGCCGAGCGGCGCTGGATGACCGACTGGTTGTAGGCGGCAGCCTGCGAATAGCGCCGTCCGTTGAACACGTAGTATCCGTTCACATACACCGAACGGATCCATACCGGCTCTGCTATTTTGCCTGACGAATGGTCCTCGAACGTCACCTCGTCGCCCTGGATGATTTCCGTCGAATAGTCCGTTTCATCGGTATTAAACCGCCTCAGACGGAAGTTGAAGCCGTACTTCGCACCCGTGCTGCTGATCGAGAATTGGCGGCCCGATTTCTTGGTGATGGGGAACGAGTAGGAGATGCCCGTACCGCGATAGCCCACCCAGAACCCGATGGACGTCGCTGTAGGGGGCGCAAAATGCAGGTCCCAGTCCATGTGGTCGCCCGTGCCGGGTTCTGTCATGCTGTTTTCGTACGTCACGTCCACCAGACTCGCCCTGCTGCGCAGCATCACGCGCCAGGGTTTCGCGGGAACCTCGATGTATGCGGGGTCCACCTTCTTGCGTGCCTTCGCGTCCAGGTATGCCTGCACCTGCTTGAGCCGTCCCATCAGCGTCTTCGTGCTGTCCTTCGCCTCTGCACGGGTCTCTGTACGCACGCTGTCCGTTGCCGTCGCGTCCTGTGCGGCCACCTTCACCGGCCACAGCAGCCCCGCCGTCATCATGCTCAGCAAGAGCAATACTCTCTCTCTCCTACAGTAATTCATATTTCCCTTTTTATTGATTTTTCAGCGCGAAGCTGACTGTACGCGCAGCTGTTCGCCGGCATCGAGGGCTGCCTTGATGTCCTTGGCACCGCTCGTCACCTTGCAGCGGCTGATGTCGTCGCCCTCGACGGCCTCAATCTTCACCTTGCCAATCTTTGACTTCGCCTCGCGACCGGCAATCTTCTTCACCTGGTAGACATTCATCGACAGACCTTCGAAGGCACCCTCGCTGCTGCCCAGGTCGATGTACAGTTCCTTCTGCTTGTCCTTCTTGGCGGCACCACTCTCAATGACGTTAGCCTGAATCGGACGGTACTTGTTGAGGTAGTTGCTGACGTGAGTCGACAGATGTGCGATGGCATCCAGGATGGCCTTGTCGGAAGTGCTGAACTGCGAGTTGCCCGAGCCCCATCCGCCCACGGTGGGATTGTCGATGACCTCGCCGCTCTTGGCATCCTTCAGGGTCAGCACGGCCTCGACGGCACCCTTGTACCAGGTGGTCACATGCTCCTTGCCGTCCTTGTCCTTCAGGGTTTGGCTGTCCGACGTCGCCTGGATGTTGGTAATCAGGGCGTCGACCACGATATTGCCTTCCTCGACGACATCCCCCACCTTCAGCAGACCGTTGTTATAGTTGAAACGGTATGCGCTGGACAGGCCCTTGATGATGGCGCTCTTCACGTCCTCCTCATACTTGGTGGCCTCGACCGACACCTTGCCGGTCAGCGCACCGCTGATGATTTTGCCCACAGCCTCGTCAGCCGACATCTTCTCGTCGTGGTGGGCATATTGCACGTTACCCAGCGTGATATTGTACTTCCGGTTCCTGTCCTTCTGGGCATCTTGGGCCCAAACGAACATCGTGCAGCAAAGGACGGCTGCCAGCGTCATAATCACTTTTTTCATATTCATTATCAGTCGTTATACGTTTTCTGCCTGCAAAGTTACGAATAAGCGAGCGAAAATGCAAAATAAAAGCACAAAAAAAATTCGGACTGACCGTCACGTCAGCCCGAATTCTTTCATTCTTTCTTCTTTTGTCTACGGAGTTTTAGGAGTTTGGGGAGTTTTTTCTCCTTTGGCTCCTTGGCTCCGTAGAATATCAGAATGGACCGTAGCCCATGCAGCTCGTTGTTCCCAGCGCGGTCAGCGCTGCGGTCAGCGCCGCAATCGCTATGCGAATCACCGTCTCCCAAAAATTGTTCTTTTTCATAAGCTTTTAATGTTTAATTCAATTTTCTGAAGTTAACGCTTCGCTCGAAGTTATCGAAGTTAACGAAGTTAACGACGTTAGTTCTTGCGATTGATTGTTACCTCTTTTTCAGCTTTCGTTTCTATTGTCGTTATTGCGACGCCACACTCATACCTTCAGGTGTGAGAACTTCGAGCGAAGCGATAACTTCGCTAACTTCGTTAACTTCAAGCTAAAAAGGTGTTGGCCCGGAGGCCAAACCTTTTTAAACTACGCTCCCTCAAATCCGCTCGGATCGTCGCCACCGCTGGTGTTCTTGACGAACTGCTTGGTGGCCACCTCACTGGACTGGCCGTCCTTGATGGCGATGGCCTTCAGGGTGACCGACGAGCTCACGGTGAGAGGCTCGGTGTACAGCGTGCTGCTGGCCGTAGGAGTCGAACCGTCCGTGGTGTAGCGAATCTCAGCGCCGTCAGGACCGCTCATGGTCACCTGCGTCGACGTGGTGAATGCACCTTCACCGCCAATGGTCGGAGCCGCTACGCCGCTCGTGATTGAACCAGTTCCGCCTGAGTTCGAACCGCCGGAGTTTCCGCCGCTGTTCGAGCCGCCGCCATTCCCACTATTAGGATCTGTGAGATCTGTGTGACCTGCTCCTCCGCTCTGTCCGGCGTTGTTCAGATACGCATCGTTGGCCGCATAGATCTGGCTGTTCGAGCCGCTCTGCGCAGCGTCGATGCACTCACCCAGCGAGTACTCCTCTGCGAATGCATAGGTCAGGTACGCAGTGGAACGCAACCATTTGTCGTTCATCTTGCGGCTGACAATCACGGCACATGCCACGCAGGTCAGCGAGCCGTTGTAAGTAAACGACAGACCCTTCGTCGAGTCGATGGCGAAGGTGAAGTTACCCTCATTGCGAACGCTGGGCAGGTTCACCTTACCCTCGCCGTCCAGGAAGGCACTCGACAGTGCAGCCTGCGAGTGGTCGCTGTTCGTCGGATCAAGAATGACGCGGCAGAAGTGGAAGTTACACTGTCCGAACGAGCGGCTGCTGTTGCCATCGATCATCAGGAACGTCAGCTGGTCGCCACGCTGCAAGCCCAGGGCATCGATGACAGCCTTATACGTGTTCGCCTTGACGGCAGGCACGAAACCCTTGGCCTCGTCGTCGCTGTGCAGCGTGCAGTCCACGCGGGGCAGCGAACCCATCGACACCTGATACTGGTTCGGGGTGAAACCCTTCAGACCCAGGGGTACGAAGTTATACATAGCGTCGAAGGCCACGCCCTGCGCCTGCTGTTCAGCGACCTTCTGGCGAAGGAAACCGACGTTCTGCGACATGAAGTACGCCATGGTGGGCTGTCCCTTCTTCAGACCCTCGAACGAGTGGTCGCAGATGTCTTTCATCTTGGAGTAAGACTGCATCACCGTGTGCATCACGATGCGCTGGATGATCTGTTTCTCAGTCTTAGGATTGGTGGGCGATACGACTTCGCGCATCACGGTCTCACCATTCTGTTGGTAAACGGTAGCTCCTGCGAGCTTACCCTTACCGCCTTTAAGCCAAAAACCTGTTTTCATAATGTGATAAAAATTACGTTAATGTTAATACTCTGTTAATTTTGTAATAAAAACTAGCGAGACATGGGCGAGACCCTAGCGCGCAATTGGGAAGACCCCGGCTCTTCGTTTTCGACTGCAAAGTTAGGCACAAAATCGAGCCATTCCAAATCTTATAACAGCAATCGAATTATTACAAAAATCTGTAATATGGCATTGTCTGTAATTTATATTACGCCTCTTATGCCATTTCTCTAAAATATCTAATCTCTAATGCTGGGCGTCTCCCCCGCAATTGGTCTTTTATAATAATGTATTAAAAATTAAATAGGTATTTAAAAATATAATTAAGTACCCCCCTTATATTATTAATAGTCCCCCCAAAACGCCTGGGATTAGAGATTAGAGATTTTAGAGATTTTTTCTGTGATATTGCTTAAAATACGTAAAATTTCATTTACGTTTTTTTGCATCCAATATAGCTAACGGTGAAATCGCAAAATCTGTAATAAAAATTACAGCATTTAGAAGCACCAAAATTGAATTTGGAGGGGTATGAAGTGAGTTGATAAGTGACAGGGAACTGGTACCCTGTGACACATAAATGATAACGCCAATGTATTTGCTGGCACAGCCCCCACGATAAGGGTTTAGGTGTACAAATTGTGAGATTTTGTACACCTTATTAAAAAAAAAAATTCGTACCTTTGCCACCAAAATCATTAATCATTAAAACAGAACATGAAATCAGAACTGAAAAGATTGTTTCCTCGGGCAGCCATGACGCTGCTCGTGATGCTGCTTACAAGCATCAGTGCGTGGGCAGAATGGGACGGCGGAACATATACCGCCACGACGAATGAAATCATCAATACGGGAATCAACGTCAATGCTGACGCAACCCTGACGATTAATTCAGGAGTGACTATAACTGTCAACGGAGGCATCGTAGTTGCCGACGGAAAGAAGCTGACTATAACAGGCAGTGGTACACTGAAAGTATACGGCATCAATGGCGACGAAGGGGCAGCAACCGAACCTGGTTGTGGTAATGGCAACCGCGGCAGTCAGGGAAATGGCGCTATTGTGGGTAACGTGATTATCAATGGTGCGACCGTGGAAGCCACTGGCGGCGATGGCGGCAATGGCGGCTATGCGTTCAGTGGTTCTTTAATATTATATGGTGGCACGGTCATTGCCAATGGTGGCGATGGTGGTAGCGGGGGAATCTCCGGAACTTCCAGCTATGCATTTTCCCAAAGCGTCACCTTCGAAGCTGCTTCGTACACGATAACGGGCAATGGGGCTTCCACAAACGATGTCATAGGCTATCAATATGTCGACATCACCGCTGCTGATGCCATTCCTTACCTCGATGCCGACGGTAACACGCAGTACTGCACGAACTTCACCGTGCTGACGGGCAGCGAGACGAGCCTCAGCGCAGGCTGGTATGTGGCGCAGGGCACCATCAACTACGACCACCAGATTTATTTCAACGGTACCGCCCACCTCATACTGGCCGACGGCTGCAAGATGACGGTGGAACCGACCAACGACAATCAGGTCCGTGCCATCGAGGCTGGCAACCTCACCATCTATGCCCAGAGCAATGGCAGCGCCGCCGGCTCACTGACCGCCATTATCAACTATCCACAGGACAATTCTGCTGGAACCGCTGCTATCATGGGCGTGAGGCTTACCATTAACGGTGGCAACATTACTGCTAGAAGCACTAACACCGGCAATACTACAAATGCAGGACATGGCGGCATTGCTGGGCAATCTGGCCTCACCATCAACGGCGGCAATATCGTCGCCACGAGCGAAAGTACTGAAAAGGGCTGCGGTATTACCGGTCCGATTACCATCAACTGGAACAATGACAATTGCTCCCTCTATTTCTATCCTTACAGAAACGATGGCTTCGGCAGCTATATGAAGATAGCCGACGGCAAGACGATATCGGACGGCACGAATACCTATAGCGGAACCCTGAGTGAAGAACAGAAGGCTGCCATCGTCCGCAAACAAGGTGACAAGGGACTGGTACCTGTCACATTTTAACAACAATTATTAAAGACGGTTATGAAAAAGAACTTATTTCTATTTGCATTGGGCCTGTTGACATTCATGCCGGCACAGGCACAACAGTGGGGCAACCGGAAAACTCCATCGACTTTTGATATGGAATCGGCTAAGCGTAAGATGCAGATGGAGCTCCATTTTCTCGAGCCAGCAACCACGTGGCAATTCAGGAACATCAAGTGTAAGTAAACATTATTACAGAGCACACCGGGCACCCTGTGAGGATGATGGTATAGAAACGGGCTATGACTGTGAGTTTACTCATGAGTTATAGCCTGTTTTATAGCATCAGAGACATAGTCTCAACCAGACCAAAAGGGTTTTCCTGGTTTTGGTTATTATTAACACAGGTTTATGCAGGTGACCCTAATTTTGTGGCCATTTTTTTTAGAAGCGAAGCGGATTTTGAGGGCAAAGCCCGACCCTGCTCTTGTATTAATGAATTAAAAAGTTCGGATTATATTTGCGATAATCCGATTTTTTTTTGTACTTTTGCAAAAGACTACCTACAATTATAATTATATGTCAACTGAAGATTTACAGAAACGGACAACCGTCAATATACAGGAGAAGGCGAACCTGATTTGGGCTATTGCTGATAAACTGGTGGGAACATACAAACCCCACGAGTATGGTAATGTCATTTTGCCCATGTGCGTCATCAAGCGTTTCTCCGATACACTGGCACCTACCAAGCAGAAGGTTCTTGATGCTAATGCTGTTTGTGAACAGCGAGGACTGGCTGTGAGGAAAGGTTTTCTTACGACTGCCTCAGGTTATGACTTCTATAATGTGTCGCCATTCACCTTCGAGGGTCTGCTCTCAGATGCGGACAACATTGCCGACAACTTCCGCAGCTACCTGAACCACTTCTCTGAGAACGTGGTGGATATCATTGAGAAGTTCGACTTCGACAAGGAAATCACCAAACTCGACCATAACGGCATCCTCTACAACGTGATTCAGGAGTTCTGTTCGAAGAAGGCCTATATGGGAGCCGACGAGATTAGTGCCGTTGATATGGGATACATCTTCGAAGAACTTGTCAGAAAATTCTCTGAGAGTTACGACGAGCAAGCTGGAGCCCACTTTACTGCTCGTGATATCATCTATCTGATGGCAGAATTGTTGGTAGCTCCTCAACGTGAACAACTCGAAGCCGAAGGTGTGACTGCTACCGTTTATGATATGGCGATGGGTACCAGTCAGATGCTCGACTGTCTCAGCGAAAAACTGTTGGACATTGACCCTGAGGCACAGATTACGGAGTTCGGTCAGGAGTTGAACGAACAGACCTTTGCCATAGCGAAAGCAAATGTGCTCATTAAAGGTGGTGATGCAGAGAATATGCGTCACGGAAATACGCTGAGCGACGACAAGTTCGAGGGCTACACCTTCGACTATATTATCTCGAATCCGCCTTTCGGTATCGAGTGGAAGAACGAGAAGAGCAAGGTGGAGGAAGAGCATAAGCGTGGCGATGCAGGTCGCTTCGCCCCAGGCTTGCCAGCCATTGGCGACAGTCAACAATTGTTTATGCTCAATGGCATTGCCAAGTTGAAGGATACAGGCCGTATGGCTATCATTCAGAACGGCTCACCACTGTTCAAGGGTGACGCAGGCAGTGGCGAGAGCAATATCCGAGGCTATCTGCTGGATAACGACTGGTTGGAAGCCATCGTGCAGATTCCCAACGATATGTTCTACAACACGGGTATTGCCACCTACATCTGGATTGTCACCAAGGACAAGCAGCCAGAGCGCACAGGCAAGGTGCAGCTGATTGATGCCAGCAAGTGCTGCGAGAAGCGTCGCAAGTCGTTGGGCAACAAACGCAACGAGTTTACCGACCGCTGCATCGACCTGATAGCCAAGGCTTATATGGCCTTTACGGATGGTGTGTATGAAGACAGCGAGCTGGTGGTAGAGAGCAAGGTGAAGGACTGCGACGACTTCAAGTTCACCAAGGTGGCCATCAAACTCCCCAACAAAGGTAAAGACACAGAGAATGTGCCCTTCAAGGAAGACATCGAGGCCTATATGCAAAAGAACGTCTATCCCTACGCGCCAGAGGCCAAGGTGGATGTGAAAGCCAGCAAGATAGGCTATGAGATTCCTTTCACCCGTGAGTTCTATAAATATGTGGCACCTCGCAAGAGCGACGAGATCTTTGCCCACCTGCAGGAGCTGGAGCAGCAGGAGAGTGCGTTAATGGCTAAAATCATGGGACGATGAGCAAGATATCTATCCGTTTTTATAAAGACCGTAAAGTTCGTGCGGTATGGGATGAAGACCAGAATCAATGGTGGTTTTCAGTGCTTGATATAGTTGGTGCAGTCAACGAACAAGACGACCACGAGAAGAACCGCAATTACTGGAAGTATCTAAAGGCTAAGTTGCGGAAAGAACAGAGTGAGGTGGTTAGTGATACTACCCAACTGAAATTGACTGCAACTGACGGAAAGAAGTACAACACCGACGTCATTAGTCAGACAGGTGTGGAGGAACTCGCAAAATCTATTCGCAACCAACAGGCAATGACTTTCCTCGACTGGTTTAAATACAGTGAAAACACCATAGACGGACAAAGCCGCAAAAAAGCATACACACTTTGGGAGAGCAATCTTGTGGCAGACAAAGACGTGGGTAAAGTGAAGGCCTTACAGCAGATTCATGCTTATCTGTTTGGTGGACTCTATGACTTTGCTGGTAAGATTCGCACAAAGACTATTTCAAAGGGCAACACCTTGTTCTGTCTGGCTGAGCATCTGCATAATTATCTGAAGACAGTCGAGGCAATGCCTGAAACCACATTCGACGAGATAGTTGAAAAGTATGTGGAGATGAATGCAGCCCATCCGTTTATGGAGGGAAATGGTCGTAGCACACGTATTTGGCTGGACCTTATTTTTAAGAAACGCCTGAAGATGTGTGTAGATTGGAGTAAGATTGACAAACACGAATACCTTGACGCCATGATTGCAAGTCATACGGATAGCCTCAGAATCCACGAGTTGCTGAAACAAGCAATGACTGATAAGATAGATGATCGCGAGATATTCATGAAGGGTATTGATTATTCTTACTATTATGAGCAGGAGGATTGAGACGATGAGCAGGGAAATGAAACATAGTGGCATTGAGTGGATTGGCGAGATTCCGAAAGAGTGGAAGGTCGCTAAGCTAAAGCAATTAGGTTCTTATATTAATGGCTATGCTTTTAAACCCGAAGATTGGTCGGATTCTGGCAAACCAATAATTCGCATTCAGGATTTGACGGGTTCTTTTTCTAATCCTAATTATTTTAGTGGGACGATTGATAATCGATATTTAATCACAAAAGGTGACATTCTTGTTTCATGGGCTGCGACTTTAGATGCATTTATATGGAGTAATGAGGATGGCTGGTTAAACCAGCATATTTTCAAAGCGGTGCCAGATTCATGTATGAATTCCCGTTTCTTTTATTGGCTTATCAAAGTTGCAATGGATAACATGAATAATGATAATAAGCATGGTATTGTCATGCAACATGTTACGGTTGGTTTATTTGGAAACTTCTTGGTAGGAGTGCCCTCTTATTCTGAGCAGCAAAAGATAGCCAACTATTTGGATAAGGTATGTGGTGAGGTGGACGAGATGATAGCCCTGCAAGAGCAGATGATAGAGGAATTAAAAGCCTATAAGCAATCCGTCATCACAGAGGCTGTCACCAAAGGCCTTAATCCTAATGCTCCCATGCGCGATAGTGGGATTGATTGGATTGGAGAGGTGCCGGAGCATTGGAAGTTGGAACCTATAAAATACTGTTTTGGAAGACGCTCTGAAAAGAATAATCCTGTCAAAACTAAAGAAAGATTGTCGTTATCTATTGACAAAGGCGTAACTCTTTACGCAGAGAAAACAACGAATCTTGACAGATTCAAAGATGATTTTACTCAATATCAATTAGCATATCCCCATGACATTGTTCTCAATTGCATGAATATGATAGTTGGCGCTGTAGGGTTATCAAAATATATGGGTTGTGTAAGCCCTGTCTATTATGTGATTTACCCTATAAGGCCAGAAATTGATGCTTTATACTATTCTTACTTACTGAATATTTCAACTATCCGAGGTGTGTATTATAGTCTGGGCAAAGGCATTTATGCTATTGAAAGAGGAGAAGGAAGAGTTAACACTTGTAGGCTTAAAGTGTCTTATGATGATTTTGGAAGACTGGATATTCCGATTCCGCCTATTGATGAGCAAAAGGAAATAACAGAATTCATTCAAAACAAATGCGCAGAAATCGATGCTCTGATAGCGATTAAGCAAGCGAAGATAGACGAGCTGAAGGATTACAAGAAATCCATCATATATGAGTATGTAACTGGTAAAAAGGAAGTGGTATAAGATGGCACATGGATTTCATATAAAAGGAACAGAACAGTTTGGATATTCTATGGTAAATAGGTATCTACACTCTTTCTATATTTATATGAATACAGTTCAGAGAATATGCAAACTCTATAATTATGCGCCAGTTCATTTCTTGAAAGGTTACGTAGCTCACTCCTGTTATATTCGTCTAAAGTCGTTTGATACGTTTTTAAAAGTTCTAGTAGAGCATAAAGACTACGTGACTGCAAATTGTATCATGAGAATGCTGGGCGATTGTGTTGCTATATTCCATTTGGTCTATATGGAACCCGATGAGAATTTGCGTTTACTTAGACATTGCCTTTACGTACTAGATGGATGCGAATGTAATTTGAGGGTATTGCCAGGATATACCATAGAATCAGGAATCCCTGAAAATGAGTTGATTGAAGCTAACAAACAAATAGAATTCAATATTGAGCATCGAAAGCGTATGATGCGCGAAGTTCAGGAAATTTTGGAGCAGTCACCTCTTAAACAACAAAACCCAGAAGCTTTTAATCGAATTGTAGAGGACCGAAATTGGAAATTCAAGGAGTTTAAGAGTTATAACAAGAAGGGACAAAATCAATATCAGTGGAGAGAACTCTACCAACAAATAGATTATACTGAAGGATATGATTTGCTTTCCTATATGTCTCAATATGCACACGGCTTAAGCATGAGCAATCTACTAATTAATTTGGATGAGCAAGGCATTGATGGGGTTATAGGCGAAGCTTTAGGATTACTTGATCGAATGAACATGTATGTTATGAATTTCTATTCTGAAAAGAATCTGTATATTATAGAAGGTCTTAAAGAACCCGAAATACGAGATAAAATATTGGCTTGTTATGATGAGAAGCATCGCCCATCAATAGCTGAGTGGGAGAGAAATTTCACTATTCATGTTTAAATAAATAAACTTAAAGCAATAATAATATGACAGCAGCAAATATAAACGTTAATAAACAGACAGTACTTCAATTACTAACCAGTGGACAGGAAGTGCCATTTGTTATTCCTGAATATCAACGTCCTTATTCATGGAGCGATGATGAGATTATCACTTTGTTTGATGATTTGTGGGGGTTCTCTATTGAACGTACACAGCCAAATGGTGCTAACAGCTATTTCCTCGGATGTATAGTGTCTTATAATGAAAATGGCGAGCGACAGATAATTGATGGTCAACAGAGAATAACCTCATTAGTTTTGCTTCTCAGGGCTGTGTTTACGATGTTGGAAAACGAAGAGACGAAAACTGATGAAGTTTCTAACTTTATCGACCAGATTTTGCCTGCCATATGGAAGAAAGACGAAATGACTGGTAAGGTAAATCGTAGCCAGATGCTGCTTAGGTCTGAGGTGGTTACCGACTCAGGTAATGAACTATTGCGTAAGATTCTTGAAACAGGAAAAGCGGACCCCAAAGCAACAGATAACTATTCAAAGAACTATAATAAATTCATTGAGCTCTACTCTGAGAAGGCCAAGAATAGTCCTCACCAGATATTCCAATTTATTTTAGCGTTGTTGAAATACACCATTCTTTTGCCCATCGATGCAGATGATCAAGAGACGGCACTAACGATATTCAATACGCTGAATAACAGAGGGCTTCCGCTGTCTGATGCAGATATCTTTAAATCCTATATTTATAAGAGCCTCGATGATGTAGGTAAGAGGGAGTTTATTGATAAATGGAAGAAATTGGAGAGTGATTCGGCAAAAGTAGATGAAAGCATACAGTCACTTTTCTACTACCACATGTTCAACTTGCGAGCCAAAGACAATGATGTAAAGACCACAACCCCTGGCGTCAGAAAGTATTATCTGGAGAAGAATAAAAATAGGTTGAACGTAGAGGTCATTGATAAACTTGAAGAGAGCCTTCATTTGTGGGAGGTGGTAAACGGCCGCGACTCTGTCGAAAGTGAGTCCTGGAGTCAGAATATGGACATCAGAAAAATCCTTGACTGCCTTTCGTCATATTCCAATGAGTTCTGGAAGTATCCTGTATCCATTTTCTATATGCAGTATAAGGGCAGGAACGATTTTGAAGACTTGTTCCTGAAGTTTCTGAGGAAACTTTATGTGATGCTTTTGACTCGCTTCCTCGAAGCTCCGACAATAAGCGCTGTTAAGGGAGACATTCTAAAACTTAACGCTCAGATTATCAATACTTGTCACCCCGTTTTCGCTGCAGGGTTTGAAGAAAAGAAAACAGATGATGAGTATGAATTGCAGGCTGAGAAAACTAGAACTGACAATCTGCTGATTAGGCCAAATAGAAAAGTGGAAAGAATGATGCTTAAAATTCTGGCCTATATGGAAGATAAACAAGACACATTACTTCCTGGTTATTGGGAGATTGAACACATTTTCCCACAGACATGGGATTCAAAGTACTATACGCTGGATAAGGACGAGGCCAACGATAAATTGGAGCATATCGGTAACAAACTGCCTTTGGAAAAGAAACTGAACATATCGGCCAGCAATAATTATTTCGATAAGAAAAAGGAGAAGTATAAAGAGTCTGGCATTGCAATTTGCCAAAAGTTGGGTAATTCATCTTTGGGTGAATGGTATCTTCCCAATATTGAAAAGAATGATGAAAAGATATGTTCCAAACTTAAGGAACTATTTAAGAAGTGGGTAGATGAATATGAACCCAAAGAAGCTGCAAATGATAATAAGCCAGAACCAACACCTGAGGAATTGGCGATGATAAAAATGTTGAAAGAAAGGGGGCTTATATAAAGGCAATCATAGAAATAGATTAGCATATGGAAACAAATAATATGGACAATGAACTTTTCTCACCCGAAGAGATGCAGTCGCCGTTTGAAGCGATCAAAGAGACGGACGCTGAGGGACGTGAGTGGTGGAACTCACGCAAGTTGGCACGTCTTATGGGCTATCTGAAGTATTGGAACTTTGAGCGGCTGATGGATAAGGTAGCTACCTTCCTGCAACAGGAAAAAGGACTGGATCTGAAGGAGCACATGGTCGAGATTGAGGAGATGGCACAGTTGAACAACGGCGGCTGGCGTCAGGTTAAGTCTATTAAACTCTCAAGAACCGCATGCCTGGCTATTGCTATGAACGCAGACAAGAAGAAGCCCATCGTAAATGCTGCAAGGGGTTATTTCTCAAGCAATCTTACATCATCCGAACTGGCTACAAGTCTGCAGGGCAATATGCTCATCTACCATTCAAGTACAGGCAAGGTGAATGTAAGCGTGCTCTTTAGTCAGGACACTTTCTGGCTTTCGCAGAAGCGGATGTCTGAGTTGTTTGCTGTCACAGTCCAAGACATCAGCTATCATTTGATTCAGATAAACGATAGTGGAGAGTTGCAATTGTCCACAGCAATCAAAAAAATTTTGAATCCAGCGGACAATTGCGAAGACCCAGGCTCTATCTTATATAATCTCGATGCCATTATAGCCGTAGGCTATCGTGTAAACAGTTATGAGGCTACTCAGTTCCGTATTTGGGCGCGCGAGGTGCTAAAGGAGTTTATCATCAAGGGTTTTGTGATGGATGATGAACGACTCAAAGGTAAGAATCCCTTTGGTGCTGATTACTTTGAGGAACTGCTGGATCGCATCCGTGAGATACGCACCTCTGAGCGTCGCTACTATCAGAAGATTACGGATATCTATGCAGAGTGCAGTAGTGACTATGACCCCAAGAGCGAGATAACGAAGACGTTCTATAAGACGGTGCAGAACATGATGCACTATGCCGTAACTCATCAGACGGCAGCAGAAATCATCTATGACCGTGCAGATGCAGAGAAGCCTCACATGGGACTGATGACGTGGAAGAATGCACCAGACGGCCGAGTGATTAAGAGCGATGTGACGGTGGCAAAGAACTATTTATCAGAGAATGAGATAACTCGTCTCAACCTGCTTACCACCGCCTTTATTGATATGGCAGAAGACAGGGCACAACAACATATTCTAATGAGTATGGCCGACTGGAGAGATTTGCTGGAAGGTTATCTGAAATTGTCGAAACGAGATATACTTCCAGATGCCGGCTCTGTAACCCATGAGGAAGCAGAAGCAAAGGCTTTAGGAGAGTATGAGAAGTTCTGGAGAATACAAGACCAGACTTTCCTTTCAGACTTTGATAAGTTTATTGAGGAACTTAAATGATTGACCTATGGAAACGAAAGAGAAGAACTTCGAGCAGGATATAGAGAGCTGGCTGCTGACGGAAGGCGGCTACGTGAAGGGCAATATGTGGACCTACGATAAGAAGCGGGCCATCGATTTGCCTGTGCTCATCCAGTTCATCGAGGCTACGCAACCCAAGCAGTGGGAGCGCTACAAAAATATCTATGGCGAGCAGGCACAACAGCAGCTCTACAAGATATTCCAGAGCAATGTGGTGCAGAGTGGACTGATCTATGTGCTACGCAACGGCATCAAGGATCGTGGCATAGGGCTGAAGTTCGTCTATTTCGAACCTGCATCAGGACTGAACGAGGAACTGGTGGAGAAATACAAGGCCAACATTCTGACAGAGACGCGCCAATTCTTCTATTCGACAGAGAACAAGAACTCCATCGATATGGTACTGTCTGTTAATGGTATTCCTGTCATTGCGCTGGAGCTGAAGAACCAGTTTACAGGGCAGACGGTGGAGAACTCTCGCCACCAGTATATGTACGACCGCGACCCTAAGGAGCCGCTGTTCCAGTTCAACAATCGTATATTGGCCTGCTTTGGTGTGGATTTGGAAGAGGTGATTATGACCACCCAATTGAAGGGAGAACAGACTTTCTTCCTGCCATTCAATCAAGGCAGCAATGGAGCAGGTAATATTGGTGATGGTGGCAACCCTGCTAATCCTGACGGCTACCCAACGAGTTATCTGTGGGAGAAGGTGTTGCGCAGAGATATGCTATTGGCACTGCTGCAACGTTATATCAGTCTGCAAGTGGAAAAGAAAGTAAAACTGGTGAATGGCAAGAAAGTAACCACAGAATCGAAGAAGATTATCTTCCCACGTTATCATCAGTTGGACGTAGTAGAGAAACTGGTTGCTGACACGAAAGCACAAAAGGAGGGCAAAAGCTATCTGCTGCAACACAGTGCCGGTAGTGGTAAGTCGAACTCCATAGCATGGTTGACCTATAGGCTTGCGTCGCTGCATAATGTGGAAGATAAAGAGATGTTCCAGTCGGTGTTTGTAGTGACAGACCGCAGAATACTGAACAACCAGTTGCAAGACACCATTTTGGGCTTTGACCATAAGGTGGGGCAGATAGAAACCATTACTGATAGTGACAATTCAACGAAACTAAAGGATGCCATCAATGACAAGAAGCGCATCATCATTACGACCATTCATCGTTTCCCCTTGATTTATAAAGAACTGGACGGACATGCCCAAAAGAACTTTGCCATTGTGATTGACGAGGCGCATAGTTCGCAGAGCGGTAAGAGTGCCGAGAAACTGAAAGAGGCGCTGGCCGATACTGACGAGGCCCTGCGTGAGATGGCTGCATGGGAAGAGAAGACGGAAGAGGAACTGAAGGACAGCATGGACGTGATGACGGAAACGCTGTTGGCACAAGGCAAGCACAAGAACCTTTATTTCTATGCCTTTACTGCTACACCCAAGCCCAAGACGTTGCAAACCTTTGGTGTGATGAAAGCTGACGGCACTTATGATGCCTTCCACCATTATTCGATGCGTCAGGCCATCGACGAGGGATTTATCCTCGATGTGCTGAAATACTATACCACCATTGAGACCAGTTACGAGATTGCCAAGGCCATTTCTGAGAATCCTGAGTTTGAAGAGATTCCTGCTACGAGAGCCATCAAGAACTATCACGACACACATGGCTTTGTGTTGCAGCAGAAAGTAGAGGTAATGGTAGAAAAGTTGCGCGAGATCACCCTCTCGAAGATTGACGGACAGGCGAAGGCGATGATTGTGTCGCCATCAAGAGCCCATGCGGTGAGGTATCTGTTCCTGCTGAAAGAGTATTGCAAGAAGATGGGCTATGATGATGTGCGTCCGCTGATTGCTTTCTCTGGTACTGTGAAATATCAAGGCGAGGAATACACGGAAAGCAAACTGAACAGCACGGATGAGCAAAAGATATCGGAGAAGCAGTTGCCGTTGTTCTTCAATAGCGACATGTACAACGTGCTGATTGTTGCCGACAAGTACCAGACGGGCTTTGATGAACCACTGTTGCATACGATGTTCGTGGACAAGAAACTGCGTGGCGTGAAGGCCGTGCAGACGCTGTCGCGATTAAACCGCAGTCATAAGGGCAAGACCGACACCTATATCCTGGACTTCATCAATACCGCAGACGACATCAAGAAGTCGTTCCAACCCTTCTATGAAGAGACGCTGTTGAGTGATGCGGTAGATGTAAATGTAGTTTATGAATACGACACAGAACTGAAGAAATACCATCTGTGGAATACGGATGATGAAGATAAGGTCTATCAGATCTATGCCAAGCGTAAGCAAGGCGACAAAGATATGGGCAAACTGGCATCGGCTCTAAAACCGGCTCTGCAGGCCTACGAAGTGCTGGTGGAGGACGAGCAGTTCAAGGTGCGCTCGCTACTGAAGAACTTCATTCGCTTCTATGCCTATATGGCGCAGGTGGTTCGTACATTCGACAGAGAATTGTATAAGTCCTATATCTTTGCAGAGTTCTTCTATCGGATTATTCCCAAGAAGCCACATGAGAAAGTGGATTTGAGCAATAAGCTGGCGCTCATCAATAACAAGCTGACGGAGACCTTCTCCGGTGCCATTGAACTGAAGCCAACGGAAAAGGACAAGATGGTAAACCCTGAAAAGGGTACACAGGGCAAAAAGCCAGAAGAGAAGACGGATTTGCTGGCCAACATCATCGAGAAGATTAACATCATGTATGCCGGTAAATTCACAGAGGCAGACAGGGTGATTGTGGAGACCATCTATGATCGGACAGAAAAGATTGGCAAGAAACTAAAGCGATTGGCTAAGAATAGCGATGCCCAAATGTTTGAAAGTAGTATTTTCCCCAAAGAGTTTGATGCCATTGCACAGCAATGCTATATGGAGCAAATGGATGCTTTTGCCAAGCTGTTTGAGGATGCTGAGTTCTACAAACGAGTAATGACCGAAATAGCAAAAGCCACGTATCTGAGATTTAGGAACAGCGAACTTGGAGATAATAAGAAACAGAAAACACAGGAAGTGCAACTTATTCCCAATGGTTCAATGCTGGAAGACGTTGAAGCAGATGATGATGTCCGCCGTTTGGTGCACAACATGATGGCGTTGTACGATGGAACCACAATAGATAGTATCTACGCAGAGTGTCAGAAGGAGTTCCAACAACGTTACTTCAGCATGAAAGGCAATGACTGGCGCCACCTGATTTGTGACTATGTGCGCCAGGTTACCGAACGCCCCGAACTGCAAGAGAACGAGGTGTTCAGATACGTTATGGCAGGATAGAACAGGCAAGAGCCAGTTTTTTTTGTAGATTTTTACTGACATGTTGAAAATATTTATTTACTTTGCAGGCTTTAACTATAAAAAACAAAAGTATGAACAAAAAATCAACAGAGTCAGCCGGAGGTGGCTGGGAGTAGTAGTACTGAAAATGCTCAGAACTATGTGTTTCACGATGACACTTGGATTAAAGAGGATGTTTTGATCAAGATGGCGAAGGCGGGCGGCAGCATCGGCATTGCCGAACATTATCTTTGCTCGCTGCTTTATCACGCCGTGGCGCATCGGAAAGAATGGATTCTGAAAGAGGTGAACGATGTTAGGGAATTCTATGGACTCCTGCCCTACCCGACCAGGTCATTAGTGGCTTCAGGACATGATGTGCCTAACGATGCGTCGAAGGAAAAGTCGACTGAAGTGCAGGCAAGGGAAATGTATCGCAAGATGAATGAGGAGAAACGGAAAGCAGTTCTCAAAGAGGCAATGACAAGGCTGTGGCTTGATTACCAACCGTTGTTTTATAACAAAACTTGTTGGATCGGTGTTTACCTTGTGGTGAAAGACAGACTGGATGGCAGACAGACACAAAAAGGTTTCTTGGACTTTGCGGAGGGAATTACTCCCATTAATTGGCCTGCAAAATTAAAAATAAGTAAGTCGACCATGAAAAACTATGGACGATATGTGAAATATGCAGATAGGGAGCTTGCCTATTACGAGATGAAGGATAACCCGTGGGAAGAGCTCTGCGATACTTTCTGGTGTATTGTAAAAAGCCAATTGCAGATGGCATTTAGACGGAAATAACCCTTTTCAGACGGAATTTCAGACGAAAATCAGACGGACAGACGGAATTGGCAGTTCCGTCTTTTTTTTATGTCTATTTTTGCAGCGAGATTTTTTTATTAACCCTTTTAAAAACATTTCAAGATTATGGAAAAAACAATGGTATTGAAGGAGTGCTCGGCACTGCAGCAGAAGACGGTGGACATGCAGAGTGGTTCACAGGTGATTGAATCGTTCGAGGTGATGTTCTCGGATGGGTTGGACACCATCATGGGCGAGACGAGCAAGTCGCTGACGGTTCAGTTTAAGAACGAGAAGACGAAGCCTGAGATTGGCAGGCTCTATACCGTCAGGGCGAACCTGGTGGTGGTAGACTACAAGAAGGAGGAACGGAAGGGAAGGTTCTTCAAGTGTAACATTATGGAAGCAAAACCGATGAAGTAATGGTTAGAAGGGCAATCATACTGGGTAAAGAAGGCCGTGCTGCGCTGCAGGAGAATTTCCATGCAGCGCAGGCTACGGTTTCGAATGCTCTCCGCTTTGCGCGGCCTCAATCTGAATTGTGCGCAAAAATACGCAATTATGCTTGTAATGAGATGAACGGTTTATTAGTAGAATGGAATGAAAACGACGAAGGAACTAAAGCCCGGAGTTAGGTATCCCGGCTATGGATTTGTGAATGATTATGGCGAATTTCAGTTCCAGCCTTCTGAGGTTGGCAGTCGCCAAGGCCAGAAGAAGCTGCTAAAGGAGGGCAGGGATTTCACGGTGCATACCACTAAGAAGAAGATTATCTTCTACTGTACCATCGAGAGAAAGCTGAGCCTGATGGAGCGTGTGAAGAAAGCAATGAGTCTGCTGGACGAACTGATAAAGATTTTCAGAGAGTATGAAATTTGATGTTTACTTCCCGTTTCTGAAAGACGGAAAACTGGTGCCTGGTGTGAAGCCTGTTCCGATGGAATGGAACGACATCGCGAAAAAGCTGGCTGCCGACCCTGCGCTGAAGGCGAAGCTGGAGGCCATCAGGGCCGAGAGCGACAAGGACAAGCAGGCTGATATGAAGAAGTCGCTGCCGGCGGTGAACTTCGTAGGGCGTTCGTCGAAGTCGCGCGCCGCGAAGTATATGACACCGACGCAGCTGGTGATGGTGGACGTGGACCACTGCGAGGATGCCCGCGGGGCGTGGCAGACCATCGTCGACGAGCAGGGCTGGGACTGGATATGCGAGGTAATTGTGGCTGCCCACCTGACACCGAGACTGGGCTTGCACATCATCTTCAAGGCGCAGGAGGGTTTTACGACCTTGCAGGGAAACATGGACTGGCTGAACGAGACGCTGCAGCTGGAGCGTTTCGGCGACTATGATGCAGTGACGAAGGACTTTGCCAGGGTGTCGTTTATGTTTGCGGCGGACGAGTTGCTGTTTGAAAATGCCGCTCTTTATCTGAATACGGAGCCCATTGCGGTTGATTATCTAATTAACGAAGTTAGAGAAGTTAACGAAGTTAACGAAGTTAGAGAAGTTAACGAAGTTAGAGAAGTTAACGAAGTTAGAGAAGTTAACGAAGTTAGAGAAGTTAACGAAGTTAAAGAAGTTAAAGGAGTTAAAGGAGTTAAAGCGGGAGTGCCGGTATTGACTGAAGAACAGAAGGAGAAGTACGACCAAGCGGACTACCGTGGCGTGCCGCTGAAGAAGATTATCGACAAGTGGTTGGAGGTGGTCGGTGAACCTGGCGAGAACGAGATTCACAACTGGCACAATGAGTTCATCAAGTATTTCCGCAACATTATGGGCAACAACAAGAAACTGATTTTCCACCTGATACCCCGTTTCGGACATAGCGATGAGGAGGTGTGGAGTCAGATTAAGTCGATCTGCCGAGTGAATACACTGTCGGACCTGCCCAGGCCGTTCTATTTCTTCCTGAAGGATAACGGTTTCTATGTCAGCAGATGGCAAGCCAGTCTTGACAATTACATGCTGTCGGACGAGGACTCGTCGGATTTGGACGGGATGCCTTTGCTGCCACCGGTGTTCCGCGAATTTGTGAGGTCGGCACCGAAGGATTTCCGCATTCCAGTGATCAATGCGCTGATGCCCATCATGGGTACGCTGACCAGTTATCTGCAGGCTGTGTATCCGTATGACGATGAGAACCACCCGCATACCACGTCGTTCTTCTCGATTATCTATGCTCCGCCGGGAACGGGTAAGAGTTTTGTGAACCGGTTTGAATTTCTGTTCGATGACCTGCGTCTTCGCGACGAGGTGCAGAGCATTCGTGAAAACCTCTACTTGAACTTCATCAACCGCAAGGGTCAGAACGAGAAGTCGCCGGAGATGCCGCATACGTCGCTGCGCATCATCCCCCCGAAGAATTCGGAAGCGGAGTTCCTGCAGAAGCAGAAGGACAACTGCGGGTACCACATGTTTACGTTTGCTGCTGAGATGGACTCGTGGGCGAAGGGCGAGAAGGCTGCCGGCGGCAACAAGAGCGATATGATCCGCATAGCGTGGGACAACGGCGAGTATGGTCAGCAGTTCAAGTCGGCGCAGACCTTCAAGGGTAAGGTGAACCTGTATTGGAACGTGCTGATAACGGGTACGCAGGCGCAGGTGGAGGCGTACTTCAAGAATGTGGAGAACGGACTGGTGACGCGCTGTGCGTTTACCTCTATCGAGAACCAGGAATATCAGCTGGCAAGCATCTGGAAGCCGATATCGCAGAAGGGCAAGGACATCATACGTAACTTCATCAAGCGCTGTGATGAGAATACCTATGAGGAGCCGTGCACGGTTGTCATTTCTGACATAGAACACCTGGACCAGGAGGAGTTCGACAAGACGGTGCCGTGGCGATTCAAGTTCAAGCCCCGTCAGACGGTGGATATGAACTGGATTATGCCCACCATCAACGCATTCCATGAAGAGCAGGTGAAACGTGCCTCGCTGGATCTGGACAAGGCGCGTGACGTATTCCGCCGTCGTGTGGGTGTGCGCGGCTTCCGGCTGGCGCTGCTGTGTACGGCATTGTACCCTACGTTGAATAGCCGTGCGATGGATACCATCAAGAGTTTTGTGGCCTGGTGGATGCAGGTGGATTTGGAAAACATGCTGAAGCTATGGGGTGCGAAGTATAACGACGTGGCAGAGGTGGAGCCGCATTTGTATAACAGGAATGCCTTCAAGTCGCTGAAGGATACCTTCACGAAGAGTGACCTGCTGGCGGTGATGAAACAGCAGAACATCAAGAGCAAGATATACAACGTGGTGTACCAGTGGAAGAAGGAAGGCTATATTGAGGCCATTGGCAAGGACGAATATAAAAAGAAGAAGAAATATGAGACAGGGTCATGAACTGATTATCAACAACAATGATGCCTTCATGGTGTCGCTGCTTGAGAAAAACAATCCTTTTGGCTTGACGTTGAACGATGGACGGTCGATGTTCTTCTATCAGCCTGTGGAAGCCTATCTGTGTGTGATGACGACGGCCTACGGACTGGCACCGAAGGGATACATAGAACTGCCGCTGCTGCTGATGAAGTTCTACAGACATTTGTCGTATGTGAATTGCAAGGTGCTGTCGAAAGCGGTGTGCAGGGGTAATTTCCTGGAAGAGGTCGTTCAGTTGGACAGTTGGCAAAAAATGTCGACGCTGAACTACTTCAAAAGACTGTGTAGCGGACTGTGCGCATTGGTGGAAACACCGTATAATTCGGGCTATGTGGAACAGGCCTGGCAACTGTTGCAGCAAAGGATGGAGATAGAGAGAGTAGTTAATGAAGTTAAAGAAGTTAAAGAATAAATCTCTAAAATCTCTAATCTCTAATCCCGGGCGTTTGCGCGACGGTGTGAAGCTAAAGAAAAGTGATGAAGCGTTAGTGCTTCACCACTTTTTTCGTTATTCCAAATATCTTAATTCCTGAACACTAGACCGTCGCCGAACTCGTCGATGATGATAGGCTTGTCACGGTTCACCTCGTCGGCAAGAATCTTGCGCGACAGGTCGTTGAGCACGAGCTGCTGGATGGCGCGCTTGACGGGACGGGCACCGAAGTCGGGGTCGTAGCCCTCCTGAGCCAGATAGCGGATGGCAGCCTCGGTGGTCTCCAGGCGTACGCCCTGCGGTTCGAGCATATCGGTGACCTTCTTCATCTGCAGGCGGACGACGTCGGCAATCTGTTCCTGCGTCAACGGTGTGAAGGTGATAATCTCGTCGATACGATTCAGGAACTCCGGGCGCATGGTCAGCCGCAACTGTTCGCGGGTGGCATTCGACGTCATGATGATAATGGTGTTCTTGAAATTGGCTGTACGGCCCTTGTTATCCGTCAACCGGCCATCGTCCAACACCTGCAACAGGATGTTGAAGACGTCGGGATGGGCTTTCTCGATTTCATCGAACAGCACCACAGAGTACGGCTTGCGGCGTACGGCCTCCGTCAGTTGGCCACCCTCGTCGTAGCCGACATAGCCCGGAGGGGCACCAACCAGTCGCGAGACGGTATGTTTCTCCTGATACTCCGACATGTCGATACGCGTCATCATGGTCTCGTCGTTGAACAGATATTCGGCCAGCGTCTTGGCTAGTTCCGTCTTACCGACGCCCGTGGTACCGAGGAAGATGAACGAGGCTATTGGTCGCTTGGGGTCCTGCAGGCCAGCACGCGAGCGACGTACGGCATCAGATACAGCCGTGATGGCTTCGTCCTGACCAATGACACGACGGTGCAGTTCCTCCTCGAGATGGAGCAGTTTTTCACGTTCGCTCTGCATCATACGGGTGACAGGGATGCCTGTCCAACGGCTGACCACCTCGGCGATATCGTCGGCAGTGACTTCCTCGCGGACTAACCTTCCAGCGGCAGAACCGCTGGATACCGAACCATCCAGTTGACGCTGGATGGCGGCGATGTCGTCCTCGAGGGCCTTCAGCTTGGAGTAGCGGATTTCAGCCACACGGCCGTAGTCACCCTCACGTTCAGCACGCTCAGCCTCGTATTTCAGGTTCTCCATCTCCTGCTTGTCCTGCTGAATCTTGTTCACCAGCTGGCGCTCGCCTTCCCACTTAGCACGGAACTGTGTCTCCTGTTCGCGCAGCTCGGCGATATCGCGGTCGAGCTGGGCGAGCTTGCTAGTAGGGCTAGTATCACTAGTATTACTAGTCTCTCTAGAAATCGCCTCGCGTTCGATTTCGAGCTGGGCCAAACGACGGGTGATCTCGTCGAGCTCTTCGGGGACGCTGTCGCGCTCCATGCGGAGCTTAGCGGCAGCCTCATCCATCAGGTCGATGGCCTTGTCGGGCAGGAAACGCTCAGAGATATAACGCTCAGAGAGTTGTACGGCGGCGATGCAGGCATCGTCCTGGATACGCACCTTGTGGTGGTTCTCGTAGCGTTCTTTCAATCCACGCAGGATAGAGATGGCTGAGAGCTCGTCGGGTTCGTCGACCATCACCGTCTGGAAACGACGCTCCAAGGCTTTGTCCTTCTCGAAGTATTTCTGATACTCGTTGAGTGTGGTGGCACCGATGGCACGCAGTTCACCACGAGCCAATGCCGGCTTCAGGATGTTGGCGGCATCCATGGCACCCTCGCCACCACCGGCACCTACCAATGTATGAATCTCGTCGATGAAGAGGATGATACGACCCTCGGCCTTCGTCACCTCGTTGATGACGCTCTTCAAGCGTTCCTCGAACTCACCCTTATACTTGGCACCAGCAACGAGTGCACCCATGTCGAGCGAATATAGTTGCTTGTCCTTCAGGTTCTCGGGCACGTCACCACGCACGATACGTCCTGCGAGACCTTCGACGATAGCCGTCTTACCCGTACCCGGCTCACCCAGCAAGATGGGGTTGTTCTTCGTACGACGCGACAGGATTTGCAGCAGTCGGCGTATCTCATCATCACGTCCGATGACTGGGTCGAGTTTGCCCTGACGGGCCAAGTCCACGAGGTTCTTGGCATACTTCTCCAACGACTGGTAGTTGTCGTCGGCACTCTGAGACTGCACCTTCTGGCCCTGGCGCAGTTCCTGAATGGCTGCAAGTAGGTCCTTCTCGGTACAGCCGGCGTCTTTCAGGATTCGTGAGGCAGTCGAGTTCACATTAAGGAGAGCCCATAGAACGGGCTCGCAAGAGACGAAGTCGTCGCCCATTTTCTGCGAGTGTTCCTGGGCACGCAGCAATACCTGATTGCTGTCGTTTGAGAGATACGGCTGTCCGCCCTGCACGCGTGGCAGGTGCTTGATTTCCTGATCCACGAGCATCTCAATCTGCTGGGCATTGACGCCGAGTTTCTGGAAGATGAAGGTCGTCACGTCCTTCGCCTTCTCCATGATACCTTTCAGTATGTGTACAGGCTCGATAACCTGCTGGCCGTTCAGCTGTGCGGTGTTCACTGCCTGCTGTACGGCCTCTTGCGCTTTGATGGTAAATTTGTCTAATGTCATAGTTTTGTCCTCCTATTTTTAATGAATTGTTTCTGCTCTTTGGCGGACAAAGAATGTGCCGAAGGGGAAAAAACCGACAAAAAGGCATATTAACCTGCCGTTTTGTCGGTTTCTTCTCACCACTCACTATTCACCACTCACCACTTACAAGTCTCACCTCGGAATTCAATCCGCTCTTGACGGGCTCCCAACCCTCGTAGGTGGTGTGTTTGTAGTTGATGTCGACCACATTGATCTCATTGAACTTACGCCATTTGTAGCCCTTACGGTCCAGGTCCCTGATGCGGTTTGCAGGCAGATTGGTGACCTCGATACGCAGCTCGTTCTTGCCCTTACGCAAGGCATCACGACAGTCGAGCACGAAGGGTACGGCCCATGCACATCCCAGGAACTGTCCGTTCAGATAGACGCGGGCCGACTCACGCACATCGCCCAAGTCAATCATCCATTGTTGGCGGGCCTGCTGTTTGGTCAGTCGGAAGGTGGTTGTATAGATACCGGTTCCCATAGTCACTGCTGCCGAATCACTGAGCGACTCCCAGGTCTGAGGTTTCTGGAGCGTGAAAGAACCAGCCACACGGGGCGCCTCTTCGGTGAAGTATAGTGTCCAGGGGCCGTTAAGGGGCAACTGATCGTGTTTAGAGTTTAGAGTGTAGAGTGTAGAGTTTCTCTCACCTGAAGGTGTGAGTGTGGCACGCAATGCTACCGCCAACATTTTGCCACTGGTCTGGAGGATGCGGCTCTCGCCCGAGCGTAGGGCGATGTGCAGCTTCCCGTCATGGATGGAGGCGGGATAGATGTCGCCATTCATGGGGTTGAACCACGTGGCACTTTCAAAGGGCACAGCCAGTGTGACATTGCCCTCGATGTCGCGCGGTGTCAGGTTAGCAATGAAGTAGTGCCAGCCATCAGCGGTTTGTCGGCGGATAGCACGCAGCCCCAATTCCGCCTTCATGGGTTCAGCCTTGGCGAAACGGGCCATGGCCTCTGCCGACTCGCCCTTGATGACATACGCAGTAATGGGGTTCAACAAGGCTTGTAGACGGGCGTCAATCGTGGTGCCACTGGGAATAATCAGCGCACGATAGCGTGTACCGCCTTCGGTGACCAGCATGCCATTTTCCACCCGGACCTTGGCCAACTGACGGTCGCTGATATAGTCGCAGTCGTAGCCTAGGCTGTCGATGGTCAGGATGCTACGGATAAACTGCGGGGCTTTCTCGTCCATCGTGTGGATGTCGAACTGCATCAGCAGGTCCTCGCCATTGCGGCGGTCTTTGCTGGCCTGCTTGTCGTCGTCGTTGCGAGGGCCACGCTGGCGCCACATGTCGCGAACGGGCAGATATACCAGAAAATCGTTATCGGGCTGTCCCAGTTGCAGAAAACTCTGACAGCGCTCAATATATTGCATCAGATAGGGTGCGTCGCGCCAGATGCTGTTCGTAGGACTCATATCAATGCTGGCATAGAACTTCCAGCCTGGCCACGGATCATCCTTGGGCGTGTAGCACGAACCATGGAAGTAGACGTGGTTAACACCACAGGTGAACATCAGATCAAGGTCGGGCTTCATCTGTGACAGCGAGGTACGGAAATGTTCCGTGAGCCAGGTGAAGGTCTCGCTGGAGGTAAGAGGCTTACCTGTGACATGGGCTGCCGAAGGGGCATACTTTAACATGGACACGTCGCTGAAGTTCTTCCTCGTTTTGCCGGGGTCGGTGCGCAGGCCCTTGATACCGAAATCGGAGAGGCCGAAGCCCTCAATCTCAGGGATGTCGACAGCGGCATAGAGGTCCAACAGGTTGGCAGGCGATCCGTGGGCCTGATTGCGCACCTTGACGCCATGCTTGTGAGCCCAGGCGACCCATTGCTGGGTAAAGTTCTCGAGCAACAGGTCGGAGAGCGTCTCGCGGTAGTCAGCCAGTACCTGGTTGCCGTCGTCTACTATGCCCAGCAGTTCGGGCAGATGCTGACGCAGGTCATAGCCACGACGCTTCTGGAACTCGTCGAACAGCGTGGGAGTCCAGTTGGCACGATACACCTCGTACGAATCATTAAAGAACGTGTGAGGATATGGCACGCCCGACGTTGCAAAGGCCTGTTCGAAACGCTCCAGATAGTTGCGGACAGCGTCACGGTCGAAGTGGTCGACCACCCAGCCTTCACCGCCAGGTGCAGCGCGCTTTACCTTCTGTTTGGTGCGGCCGATGTCCACGGTGTAGACGGGGGAACCGTCTACCAGCGAGTCTTTGAAGACGGCTTTGCAGGCGGCCTGTTCCAAGGGAACGTGCGGTCCGCCGAACGGCCAGCCCGTGCCGCAGTTCATGTCAATCTCAATATTCAGAGAATGCCCGATGTCCTCTACCGTTTTCAGTGCCTGCATCCATTGTGGCGACAGGAAGGAGATATTGTTTTTGTCGTTGTCCTGCACGCCATAGAGCGGGGTAATCTCTACAGCTCCGATACCCACACGGGCATATTCACTGAGGTTCCACCGCAGGTTCTCCTCGTCGACGGCCGAGCCCAGCCACCACCAGCGTGTGCCAGGCTTGGCTTCAGGACGTGATGCAGGCCACTGCTGAGCTATTGCTGCTGTAAAACAGCAGCACACTGAACATAATATGATGATGCGTTTCATTTCGTCTGCAGTTTATAATATTCCGTCAGTCCTAACAAATAGCAGCCAGTGCCGTAGTCCTCGAAATCGGGAACGCTGGTAAAGGTGACGGGCTGTCCGGCTGAGGGGTCTTTGCCCGTGCCTTGATTCCAACCCAGGAAGCCATCTTTATGCATGCACGACTTCAGTGCTGCCCACGCTTTGTCGCAGGCAGGACGATAGGTCAGGTCTTTCAATAAGCCGTTTTGGATGCCCCATGCCATGCCATAGAGGAACAATGCCGTACCCGTCATCTCAGGGGTGGGATAGTCTATGTCCGACACGAGACTGGCGTGCCAGAAGCCGTCTTCATGCTGGCAGTGCAACAGCGCCTTACTCATCAGCAGGAAGTCCTTGCGCAGTTCCTTATATGCCTTGCTCTTGGGCGACAGCTCCTTCATGCATCGCACCAATGCGGCATACACCCAACCGTTGCCTCGACTCCAATAACAGTTCTTGCCATCCTTCTCCTTATAAGGCGCCACATAGTCCTTGTCGCGCCACCACAGGCCTTCCTTCCCGTTAAAACAACCGCCTCCCAACTCATTGCGCGTCCAGCGGTAACTCTTCATGGCATAATCCAGGAAACGCTGGTCGTTCGTTATCGCATACATCTTAACATATACGGGCATCGCCATCTGGATAGCATCGATCCATGTCCACCAGCCATAGAGGGCACCGCCAGCCTTGGCATTGGGCGTCACCATCTGGTACTCCAGATTCTCCTTGGTGGGTTGCAGCGTACCTTTACCCGTCAGTTGGTTCAGCTCGATATAGGTCTGCTGGCAGCACTGGTTGTCGGCATTGGTGGCTTTCACGCCACCCCGTGCCTGCCACTGGTGGTGGTTGCACCATTGTTCCGTGTAGTCCAGATAGCGTTGCTGCGGGTCAATGGTGTAGAGTGCCATCAGTCCCTCGTAATAGACGGCCCGCGTCCATAGGTTGCTCTCGCGCATCCGTCCGACATGGGTGGGTAGCGTCGGGTCACTATACTTCGTCATGAAGTAGTCATTCGTTTGGCGGGCTGTCTGTAGCACATCCTGCTGGGCAAAGGCTGTGGCAAAACCACAGCATACAAGAGAAAGGAAAAAGAATCGTTTCATTATCATTATTTCGTTTCGAGTTTTGTTGTAATGGTTTTAAAAGTTGCGGGCGATGTTTTCAGCGTGACCTTTGAGGGTGTCCGCCCTGCACGAAGGATGACCATGGCCTGACCTTGCCACAGACGGCGGTGATTGGTAACGTTCAACTCGTCGCTGTTGATGTCACCATTGGTCACAGCCACGATGGTGGCATCGCCCTCGACGTCGAAAGCCAGTTCATCCTGACAGGCCAGTACCCTACGTCCCTTGGCGTCAACAGCGGTGAGCAGGACGTGTTGCAGGTCTATGCCATCGGCCTTCCAGTAGCTGTTATCCGGTTCGACCACCATCTTGACAGGTTTACCTGTTGTCTCCAAGGCATGCCGGGCTACAACCTTACCTTGCTTGTATGCAACAGCCTCCAAGCGTCCTTTCTTATAGTCCACATCGTTCCAGCGAATCTGATTGCGCTGTTTGGCATCGGTGGGGTTCTGACGACGCCCCAGACTCTTGCCGTTCAGCGTCAGCTCCACTTCGTCGCAGTTGGTATAGACGACGAGATTGGCTTTCGACCCTTCTGGACGATTCCACAGTTCCGACTGGCGGTCTGTCCCCGTAATAATACCATTCCACTCTATGCCGCTGTTCTTGTCTTCCACAACCGAGAGCCTCACCATCGGCTCATCCGTAAAGAACGACTTCATGAAATAGGCCTTTGGCTTGGGTTGCAGATCGATAGTGAACACGCCCTGTGCCCAGCCCTTGGCAGGCCAGCCTTGTGATTCTCCCAGATAGTCGATGGCTCCCCAGTAGGCCAGTCCAATGACCTTGTCGAGATTCATCTCGAAGAAGTTCGGTCCCATGGCGGCCGTCGATGCCTCGCTCTGGTAAAATGTCATCCAAGGGAATCGCCGTCCGTCGCCAGGGAAGTACATATATCTGTAGTTGTAGGCCTGCACGTCGGTCAACATAGCCAAATCGCAAGGCAACGAATCGGTGTCCCAGTTGCGGTATCGGGGATGCATGGCCACGGTGACCAATCGCGTGGAGTCATAGCGCTGCAATACAGGTCGCATCATCTTGTAGCACGTCACGCCAAAGTCGTTGAACGGCTGGCTGGCATCTTGCTGCAGTTCGTTGCCCAGACTCCACAGCACGACCGATGGTGAATTCCTGTCGCGCTTCACCCATTCTGTGACGTCGTGTGCCCAGTGGTTCATAAAAGGTACGCGCCCGCCCGTGTGTTGCAGGGTCCATTTGTCGTACAGCTCGTCAACCACCAAGATGCCCAACTTGTCACACAGCTTGATGAAGTCACGACTATACGGGTTGTGGCTGGTGCGCACGTGGTTGATACCAAACTGTTTCATCAGCTGTAATCGCTTCTCGATGGCTCTGGGATAAGCGGCAGCACCCAGTGCGCCTAAGGTGTGGTGGTTGGCATAGCCCTTCAGCAACACCTTCTTGCCATTGAGTTTCAGTCCGTACTCCGGTCCGATTTCGATGGTGCGAATGCCGAATTCCTCCACATATTCGTCAGCTACAGTGCCATCGCCGTACAACAATTGGGCTACGGCTTTATACAGTTTGGGCGATTCCGTGTCCCACATCTGGGCATCGGCAATCTCCATCTCCTGCGTGGTTATTTCCTGAGTCCGTGCCGGGTTGTTACGCCTCTTGCTGGCCGTGGTCTCTGCAACCAGTTTTCCGTCGGGGTCGTAGATTTTTACTTTCAGCCCCACCTCCTTGGCCTTGGTGCGGTTGGTGTATTCTGCCGTCAGAGTGACATAACGATTGTCGCGGGTGGTGATATACAGCGGGTGGCGTTCGAAATACAAATCGGCAGGCGTACTAATCAGGCTGACGTTACGAAACAGTCCTCCGCCCGTATACCAGCGCGAGTTCTTTTCAGCCATCGTCGAGGCACATACAATAAGTTCGTTATTCCCCGCATGCAACAGTCGTGTAACATCCAGTTCAAAACCCACATAGCCGTAGTCCGTTCCTCCGATATGCTGGCCGTTCAGCCATACATCGCCTACCAGCATGATACCCTCGAAATCGAGCAACACCCGTCTTCCGTCAACTTTCAGCGCACTTCCATCTAACGTCTTTCTGTACCAGCCCTTGCCCATCTCCTTGAAACCACGGGCCGACAGGCGGCTCTTGGTGTTGGCAGCCACGTCCCTGTTGTCAGCTTTCTCGTCAGCTGAGGGCACTATCCAAGGCTGTTCAATCTGAAAGTCGTGAGGCACGTTGACGACTCGCACGTTACTGAACAGCGAGTCGCGCGAAAATTCCCATCCGTCGTTCAGCGAGGTAACACTACGCGACTGAGCGTAGAGTACTAAGGGAATTGATAGCCCCAGAAGAGCTAGCGTGAACCTAAACTTCGCTATTTGATACATTTCAAGTTCTTGTCTAATTGTTCTGTACTGCTGGCACCGACGAGTACTGAGGTGACACCCTGCTGGTCCAGAATCCAGCGCAGAGCCTGCTCGGCCAGCGTTCTGCCCTGAGCCTGAGCCTCGCTGTTCCATTGGCGCAGCTGTGCCAGCAGTTCATCGGTGAGCATCTCCTGACGCAGGAATTTTCCACGTGCCATGCGCGAGTCGTCAGGAATGCCATTCAGGTAACGGTCCGTCAGTAGTCCCTGTGCCAAGGGTGAAAAGGCAATAAATCCTACGCCTGCCTGTTGACAGAGATTTAGAATGCCCTCATCGATGGGATTGCGGTGCAGCATATTCAGCTTGCCCTGATAGATGAGCAGGGGAGTGTCGCGCTGTTTCAGATAGTCGATGGCGAAACGCAAGGGTTCCAGCGGCCAGTTCGAAATACCGACATAGAGTGCCTTGCCTGCGCAGACCATGTCGACCAATGCCTGCAGGGTTTCTTCCATCGGTGTTTCTGGGTCGTAGCGGTGCGAATAGAACAAGTCCACATAATCCAAGTGCATACGTTTCAGACTCTGGTCGAGCGATGCCATCAGATACTTTCGTGAACCCCAGTTGCCATAAGGCCCTGCCCACATGTCGTAGCCTGCCTTCGACGAAATGAACAACTCGTCGCGGTAGGGGCGCAGATCATCGTCCATCACCCGCCCCAAAGTCTCCTCGGCAGAACCATAGGGGGGACCGTAGTTGTTGGCCAGGTCCAAATGGGTAATACCCTTGTCGAAGGCATAGCGCAGAATCTTGCGCGAACGCTGGTAGTCGTCCACCCCTCCGAAGTTATGCCACATGCCCAGACTCACTTTGGGCAACAGAACGCCTGAGCGTCCACAACGGTTGTATACCATGCCGTCGTAACGGTTCTCGTCAGCTACATATTCTTCCATACGCGTCATCCAATTTAGTTTAATAGTTACCTCGACAAAGGTACGAAATAGAATGCGAAATACAAAATAATATGGCGACTTTTTGGCTTTTCACTCATTTTTTTATACCTTTGCAACGATGGAATTCAGAACAAAGGTAGAAACAGGCAAGGCAGGATTCCAGATAGGAGCCTGCGAAGAGGTGTTGTTGGTGGGGTCGTGCTTTGCCAGCGAGATCGGCCAACGGTTCAAGGACCATGGTTTCCCAACGACGGTGAATCCTTATGGCACAATGTATAACCCAGCGAGCATCCTGCATACGCTGGAGAGAATGAAGAATGAGGAATGTGGAATGAGGAATGACTGGGCAAGGCTTTCTTCATTTAAGACTGTATTTCTGACATTGGGGACTAACCATGTGTATCGACTGAAGGAGACAGGTGAAATCGTAGACAATTGCGAGAAGCGACCTGCCGCACTATTCCAAGAAGAAGAGCTGACAGTTGACGAGTGTGCGGATTATCTGCGCAAAGCCGTCGAGTTGCTGAAAGCATGCCAGCCCGAGGTTCAGGTAGTGATGACTGTCAGCCCCATTCGCTATCGCAAATACGGATACCATGAGAGCCAACTGTCGAAAGCCACACTGCTGCTGGCGATAGACAAACTCTTACATCAGACATCAGACATCAGACATCTTCACTATTTCCCTGCCTACGAAATCATGATGGACGAGTTGCGCGACTACCGATTCTATGATGCCGACATGCTACACCCTTCAGAACAGGCGGTGGATTACATCTGGGAACGACTCGTCGAATGGTGCTTCAGCGACGAGGCTATCACATTTATGGACGAATGGCGCCCTATCAGACAGGCGCTCACCCACCGTCCCTTCAACTCTGAGTCGGAGGAATATCTGCGTTTTATGCAACAGACGCAAGAACGCTTGGCGGCTTTCAAGAAGAAGTACCCCTCTCTGTCTCCCCCGAGGGGGAGTGTCTGAAGCCTCCCCTCGGGGAGGTTTGGTGGGGGTTGTTAGCTCCTACTGACCTGCAGGCCCTTCTTCGACAATGTCATCTCCACAAAGCGGGCATTGGGATTGGGCTGTTGGCTGTTAAGTGCCTGTTTGATGCGAGCAGCTGCTTCAGGATCCTTCGCCACCATATAGAGATAGCCGCCACCACCAGCGCCAGGCAGCTTATAGCCCAAGCAGAGGTCGTCGATAAGATTGGTGATGCGACGCACGCTATCAGGATTGGTACCGCTGTCAATGAGTTGGTTTTGTTGCCACGTTTTACGTACGAGTTGTCCCATCAACAGGAAGTCCTGACGCTGAATGGCCTCAAACATATCCTGTGCATGGGCCTTCATAGCGCGCAACTGACGAATCTCGCCACCATGATTAAGGAACATGCGACGCACTATCTCCGCCAAGATCTTCTTCGCAGTGCGCGTGATGCCCGTATAATATAATAGGTGACACTGCTGATATTCCGGCTGAGTATATAGGTCGTTGGGCAACCAGCGAACCAACGGATTCTGATCAAAGCCACGTTGCGTCTCCAGCAATTTCACACCTCCCAAGACACCACCGAACTGGTCTTGCCATCCGCCTCCGGTAGTCAGTAGCTGCTCAAGCACAAGGGTGCGTTTACCTATTTCGTTCTTATCCCAGCCCAGCCCACAGAAGTCGCTGACAGCCCCTAACACGGTAGATGCAAGAATGCTGCTTGTACCTAATCCGCTGCCTGCAGGAACGGCTGAGAGTAACGTCAGTTCAATGCCAGCACCAAAGCCCTCAAGTTGTTCTCGCAGCGATGCAAAGGTTTGTTGCGAAAAACCAGGTTGGAAACCCGCCAGCACTAAAGCCGCCTTAGGAATAGAGAATGGCGAGCCCACCTTATTATATGCTGCCAGCTGTTCGTAGGTTTCAACCACCTCGATAGCCCCCAAGTCGATACTACGCAACACGATATGCGGTTCGTGGCAGGGCTTTACATAGGCTTGCAGAGGCGGTTGTCCGTTCAGTTCAATAGCGATATTAACCACCGATCCGCCTTCCATCAGGCAATAGGGCGGTGTGTCCGTCCAGCCTCCTGCTAAATCAATACGCACAGGCGAACGGCCCCAAACAATCTGATCGGGATAAACAGAAAGCCTTGGTTGTTGCTTCACCGCCAGCGCATTTTCCGTAAGTCCCTCACGTAGCAACGAGAACGCCAGGTTGCTGTCGCCACGGAACATGGCATCGTGGATGCGCGTCATCAGAGGAGCTTCCTGTGAAAGCGGCTCAGGCAATGGAATCTGCCATCGGCTAAACTCTTGTGATGCATCGTCAAGATCCAACTGATAGAACACGCTGTGTTGCCAATTCTTGGCCATCGCGGGCCAATTCTGACAACGGAACTTGTTTCGCTGGGCAAAGAGTCGTCGCAGGTTAGCACGCTCTGCCAATTCGTTGCTGTTCACAGCCTCGTCGATACGATAGCGGCGTATCTCGTAGTCACTCTCACCCACAGGTACCACGTCGATACACTCGCCAGCCTCCAGCGTGATGTCCCAGTCGTTCTCGGGAACTCCCGTCACTACATTGTCGTGCGTGAGTTTCCAACGCGGACCCACATAACTGTTTTCTATCCAAATGTTGTAGTTCTGATCTGTAAAGTGATAATGCGTGATGGCATTCTGTGTAAAGATACTAGGATGCGGTTTGCGGTCGTGGTGCATGATGTCGCGCTGGTCGTTGACGATATTCTGGACTGCCAGCGTCGAAGAGATCATCTCACGCGAGGTACCAAAATGATAGAACTCGCCTCCGGGCAACGGTATTACCGCCACACGCAACGACTGTAGTTCGGGGTCGTCGATAGTAGGATTCGTACCCAACGCACAGCCAAACTCCGAGTAGAGGTCGTATTCCTTAAGTCCCACCGGAGAACCGGTGGGCACAGTGACAGTCGAGCGTTGCATCAACAACCGTACGGCACGGTCGGAGAGCATCCAGATGCCGATATCAGTCAGATAGAAATGGTCCTTCAATAACTCGGATAGTTTTTCTGTTGACGGCTTCTGCAACATCTGTTTCAATACGTTGGGCGTACGGCGGTCGCTGACGAAGACGCCATGATTCTTAGCCACAGAAGCATCGAGCCACAGCCCATAGCACACCACATCGGCATCAGGAATCTCACCAATACGCTCAGCAGCACGGATATAGACGTCACCACTCACTATCATCGTAGTAAGACTTGCCGGAGCTTGTTGCATCATGCGCTCATAGAGCGGCAACTGCAAATCCATCAGTGTCTGCGACAAGCGCTGACCGCGTTCCCATCGGAACACAGGGATAGGCGTTAGGACCTTTCCACTAACAGCATACGCTGGCAGACGTTTACTTTGTCCGCCAGCATGCAGAATGATGCAACGTTCACCATTCAGCCATTGTTCTGCCTGCTGAAGCACCCACGTAGTACCCCCACCCGACCCCAGCCTATGGCCTATAGGGTCACAAGTGCAAAAGTATTCTTCACGCGAAAGACCTGTCACTTCATGGAAACTTTCCACCAGATTTGGGGGCAAAGAAAGCAGTTTTTTAATCATCATGCAATATTTTTCTGCAAAGATAGTAATTTTTAGCAAAAAAAACACTACCTTTGTCGGAAAATAATAAAGCCTACTAATGAAACTACTAGAAAACAAGACATTTTCAATTGGCAATACCAGTGGCAGATTCACACTTGCCATAGTGTTGATTACAGCCTGTTTTGCGCTTTGGGGATTTGCCAACAACGTCACCACACCTATGGTGGGAACGTTCTCCAAAATATTCCGTATCAGCACGACGGAGGGTACGCTGGTGCCCGTTGTATTTAACCTTGGCTATTTCCTGATGGCCTTCCCTGCCGCTCTGTTTATACAGCGTTATTCCTTCAAGTGGGGCGTCATTGTGGGACTCGGACTTTATGCTGCGGGAACCCTCTTCTTCCTGCCCGCCAAGGGAATAGGGGCTTTCTACCCTTTCCTGATGTCATACTTCATCATGACCTGCGGGCTCTCGTTCCTGGAAACGAGTTGCAACCCATACATCTACTGCATGGGGAACGAGCAGTCGGGCATTCAGCGTCTGAATGCTGCACAGGCGTTCAATGCACTGGGAGCCGTAGCAGGCATATTCCTGGCAATGGCCGTACAGTCGCAGATTAATGCGATGGACTCGTTTGAGCGCCAGCAGTTGCCCCTGCAACAGTTCAACATCATCAAGGATCACGATTTGGGTGTGCTCATCCAGCCCTATATCTTCATTGGAGCCGTCGTGGTACTAATCATGGTGATTATCTGGCTGACACGAATGCCCCATGTCGAAACTGCCGACAGCCAGAAGGGTCTGATGGAAACCATCCGCGAACTGGCCCAAAGGGAGAACTACCGCGAGGGCGTCCTGGCAGAGTTCTTCTACGTGGGTGCCCAAGTGGCGTGCTGGTCGTTTATTATTCAATATGGTACGCGCGTCTTCATGGTGGAGGGCATGACAGAACAAGCAGCCGAAATCACCGCCCAGAAATACAACATCGTAGCCATGTGTTTCTTTGCAGCCAGCCGTTTCATCTGCACGTGGCTCATACAGTGGCTATCACCCGAGCGCATGCTCTCGACCATGGGCATCATCGGCATGGTGGCTATCTTCGGTACCATCACTTTCACCGACCGCAATGGCATCTATTGTCTGGTAGCAGTCAGCATCTGCCTTTCGCTGATGTTTCCCACCATCTATGGTCTGGCACTACGCGGCATAGGCGAAAACATCAAGATTGCCGGAGCAGGACTCATCATGGCCATTCTGGGCGGATCGTTCTTTCCACCTATTCAGGCAGCCATCATCGAGAGCGACATTATGCTTTTCGGACTACCCGCCACAAACCTCTCGTTCCTGATTCCGCTTATTTGTCTGGCGATGGTGGTGTGGTACAGTCACCGCGCCTACGTAAGGCACTCCATCCAAGGTACAGAAGAATAAGCAACAGTACAACATAGGCCGACCAGGCTATCGTCTCCGTGCGGTCAATGCTCTTGGGGAAGAAACTGAGCACCACTTCGTGCTTACCAGGCTTTACCCGCAAGGCGCGCAACACATAGTTGACACGTCCCAATTCCTGTTCCTCGCCATCGAGGGTGGCCGTCCAGCCTGGATAGTAAATCTCAGAGAATACAATGACGCCACCCTTGTCGGAGTTAACCTCGTAGGTCAGCTGGTTGGGCTCGTAGGCCTTGATATTCACCACGCTCAGCGTATCCTGCGCAACACCATCTCCCAACTGTTCACGGAACTTCTTGTCAGCTACAGCTTCATGTCGCAAGGGCAATTGTCCTGTCATATCCAGTTCCTGATTGGCATTGTCCACATAGTTCACCTTGTCCACGAACCATGCATTACCATAGGTATAGGGGTTCTCCAGGGGAACGGTCTGTCCGCCTTGCAACGGCAGGATAAAATATTTAGTATTCAGCATGTTCAGCACGGGGTAAATGCTGTCGCCATTCACTTGCGTCATATCGCCTCCGGCCTTGCTCACTGCATTGTACACGCTATTGATCTCCTTATCTATATGAGCATCGATGAGTTCCTGATAGCGGCGCAACTTGGCAGCATGATATCCGCCAATGCTCTTCAGATAGAACGACGTCTCGTTTTCGTTGAAGGTCGACGTGGCCAGATTCAGCACACGATAGTCGAGCGATTTATCCTGCAGGATATGATCAATGGCCGCCGACTTCGGCATAGGTGCCTCGCGCTCCGACTTGGGCACAAACAGTTCGTCGTTCAGGTAACGCTTGTTCACCGTCCACATGTCAACCAGACAAAGCACCAGGATGATACCCACGGCATACTCCTTCTTCAACTTGCCAAATACTACGGACAACAACACGCCAGTACCTACTAAAACAATATAGAACGAGCGCAAGCTATCGGCCGTAAAGACAGCCTTTCGCATCTCTGTCAAGTTATCCAGCAATGGCTGCACATACTCGGAAGGCAGACTCTGAATGCTTCGCATCTCCGTCGAAGATATAAAGCTGTCGAAGAACACGGAGGGCATCAGCGAGAACAGCAAGGCCACGCCACCCGTCAACAGGAACGAGATGCCCACATATTTCATTCTCGGCTTCATCTGTTCCGGCTCATCGAACAGTTTCTTCAGGGCCAACATAGCCAACAGAGGTATGGTAAATTCAGCGATGACGAGAATCGACGACACCGTGCGGAACTTGGCATACATCGGTATGTAGTCGATGAAAAAGTCGGTAAAGGGCATGAAGTTGCGTCCCCACGACAGCAGAACGGACAAGATGGTCACAACCAACAGAGCCCACTTCATAGGACCCTTCACGATAAACAGGCCCAAGATGAACAGCATCAGCACGAAGGCTCCCACGTAGACGGGACCCATCGTCATGGGTTGTTCGCCCCAGTACTGCCCTATCTGCTGATAGACTGGCTCAAACTCAGGGTTAGCGTGTTTCATGGCCGTCGTGCTTCGCGACATGGGTACCGAGGCACCGCCCTTCGTGTTAGGCACCAACAGCGTCCATGTTTCGTCAATGCCATAGCTCCACTGGGTAATATAGTCGCGGTCCAATCCACTCGACGTCTGGTTGGCGGTATTCTCCTTCACCAGCTCACTCTTGCCACGCATCGTCTCCTGACCATACGACCAGGTATGGTAGAGGTTCGACAGATTCAGGCTGATGGCTATCAAGGCTGCTACTACACAGACGCCAGTGGCCTTCAGCAGATGCATATACTCCTTCCGACGGATGCCGTCAATCATAAAGGCAATGATCATCGCCAGCACGATAAACAGATAATAGTACGTCATCTGCACATGGTTGGCCATCACCTCGAGGGCACCGAACAGTGCTGTCACCACGAGTCCCCACAGGTATTTTCCCCGATAGGCCAGCACAATGCCCGCAATCATCGGAGGCAGGTAGGCCAAAGCTATCACCTTCCAAATGTGTCCGGCAGCTATGATGATGAAGAAATAGCTGGAAAATGCCCATACGATGCCACCCAACATAGCCAGATACCAGCGGAAGTCGAAAGCCCTAAGCAGGATATAGAAGCCTAACAGGTAGACGAACACGTACCACACATTCTCGGGCAACCACAGATGGTAGGCCTTCTCGACCCTAGCCAACGGCTGTGTACTGTCGTACGAGGGTGCAATCTGGTAGGTTGGCATACCACCGAACAAGGCGTTCGTCCAACGCGACTGTTCACCCGTACGCTGATGATACTGCGACACCTCTTCACCTGCACCTCGTCCTGCCGACGAGTCGTGACGGAACAAGATACGCCCCTCGATATCAGCGGGGAAGAAATAGGCAAACGATATTACCGCAAATAACACTACTGCCAGCACGTCAGGCAGCCATAGTTTCCATTTATTCATGCTTTTTTTCTATTTTTGCGTGCAAAGTTACAAATAAATTAAGAATTAAGCTCGCAACGCCACACTTTTCTTTCGAAAAGAATTAATAATTAAGAATTATTTCTTATCTTTGCAGGCAAAAGCATTGAAAAGGTTATGAAAATCGGTATTCTAGTAGCAATGGATAAGGAGTTGCACCAGTTACAGCAACTCTTCAACAGCGATGACGTGTTGGTTCAGAAGTGTGGCATCGGCAAGGTAAACGCCGCTTTGGGTGCCCAGCGCATGATTAACGAGTTCCACCCCGACTGCATCATCTCGAGTGGCTGTGCCGGAGGCAACGGTGACGACATCAACGTGCAGGACGTGGTCGTCAGTGCCGAACTCTGCTATCACGACGTCTATTGCGGTACGGCCATCGACAACACCACCATCTACGGTCAGGTGCAGGGTCTTCCAGCACGCTACCCCGCAGACCCCTATTTGCTCCGTAAAAGTTCAGAGTTGAAAGTTGAGGGTTTAGAGATTCACCCGGGTTTGATAGTCACTGGCGACTGGTTTGTCGACTCACGCGAAAAGATGCGCGAGATTATCGAGCACTTCCCTGACGCCAAGGCCGTCGATATGGAGTCGTGCGCCATTGCACAGACGTGCTACATCAACAAGGTGCCCTTCATCTCGTTCCGAGTCATCAGCGACATTCCCCTGCGCGACACCGACGCCTCGCAATATCACAACTTCTGGGACACCATCGCCGAACACTCCTTCCAGGTCACACGCACCTTCGTCGAGAGTCTCTGACAACTGTCAACTGTCAATTGTCAACTATCAACTGTCAACTATCCGCAAACTGCCGTCCGTCAGCCAGCACTACCTGCAACTTCGTGTACTCCGAATGGAAGTCATTCTTCAGTCGGTTCAGGTAGCGACGGCTCTCCCAGTGGCACATGGGCAGGTCGTGCAACAGACAGTTGCCGCACGTTTCGGGTGTCGTAGCCGGAACCTCCTTCTGCGTCAGTATCCACTCCAGACACTCGATGGTCAGCGCTCGCATGTCCTCCACACTGTACGTCCCCGTCATGATGATGTACATGCCCGTCAGACAACCCATCGGGCCCACATACACCACATCGTCCTTTACCCGTGAGTTGCGAAACCACGTTGCCATCAGGTGTTCCAGGCTGTGCATGGCCGATGGTGCCACAGCAGGCTCCTTGTTGGGTTCGGTAATACGCAGGTCGTAAGTAGTAAAACCCCTGTCCTCGCGCGACACATAGATGCCCGGCTTCAACTGGGTATGGTCAATGGTAAAACTCTGTATTACTTCCATAACGCTTACTGTTTGGCAGCCTTTTTGCGCTGGTCGTGGTCGAGAATGATTTTACGCATACGCATAGACTGCGGTGTCACCTCGACGAGCTCGTCCTCCTTGATATATTCGAGGCACTCTTCCAATGACATAACCACCTTGGGAATGATGCGCGCCTTGTCGTCGGTACCAGATGCACGGACGTTGGTCAGCTGCTTGGCCTTGCAGACATTGATGACCAGGTCGTTGTCGTGGACATGTTCGCCAACCACCTGACCCATATAGACATCCTCACCCGGATCGATAAAGAACTTACCGCGATCCTGCAGTTTGTCGATGGCATAGGCAAAGGCATTGCCCGTATCCATCGAAATCATCGAGCCGTTGACACGACGCTCTATCTCGCCCTTGTAAGGCTGGTATTCCTTGAAGCGGTGAGCCATAATGGCCTCACCTTGAGAGGCTGTCAGGACGTTGGTGCGCAGACCTATGATGCCACGCGAAGGGATGTCGAACTCGATGTTGGTGCGTTCGCCCTGCGACTCCATACTGGTCATCTCACCCTTACGGCGGGTAACCATATCGATCATCTTCGAGGCAAATTCCTCGGGGACGTTGATAGTCAGTTCCTCCACGGGTTCGTGCTTCACGCCATTGATTTCCTTATAGATAACCTGCGGCTGTCCGACTTGCAACTCATAGCCCTCACGACGCATGGTCTCGATGAGTACCGAAAGGTGCAGCACGCCACGGCCCGAGACGACCCACTTGTCGGTAGAATCCTCGAAAGGCTCGACACGCAGGGCGAGGTTCTTCTCCAGTTCCTTCTCCAGGCGGTCGTTAATGTGACGCGAGGTAACGAACTTACCCTCCTTGCCAAAGAACGGAGAATCGTTGATGCAGAAAAGCATCGACATGGTTGGCTCGTCAATAGCAATAGGCGGCAGTGGTTCGGGATTCTCTATGTCGCAGATGGTGTCGCCAATCTCGAACTTTTCGAGTCCGATGACGGCACAGATATCGCCACAGTCCACCTGATCAATGCGCGAGTGTCCCATACCGTCGAAGGTATGCAACTCCTTAATCTTCGTCTTCTCCGTAGAACCGTCGCGATGGGCAATGGTGACCTGCATGCCGTCCTTCAGCGTGCCACGATGAACGCGGCCCACAGCGATACGGCCTGTATACGAGCTATAATCGAGCGAGGTGATCAGCATCTGGGGCGTACCCTCCATCTGCTTGGGAGCGGGAATCACCTCGACAATCTTATCCAACAGATACGTGATGTCCGTTGTGGGTTTGTTGTAGTCCTCACCCATCCAACCGTTCTTGGCAGAGCCATAAACCACAGGGAAATCCAGCTGGTCTTCAGTGGCATTGAGCGAGAACATCAGATCAAAGACCATCTCGTAGACCTCCTCAGGGCGGCAATTAGGCTTGTCGACTTTGTTGACCACCACAATGGGCTTCAGACCAATCTGCAGGGCCTTCTGCAGCACGAAACGCGTCTGAGGCATGGGGCCCTCGAAGGCGTCGACGAGCAACAGGCAGCCGTCGGCCATGTTCAACACGCGCTCCACCTCGCCACCGAAGTCCGAGTGTCCCGGAGTGTCGATGATGTTGATTTTCGTTCCTTTCCAGTTAATACTTACATTCTTCGAAAGAATGGTGATGCCGCGTTCGCGTTCAAGGTCGTTAGCATCCAACACCTGACTCGACAGGTTCTGTCCCTCACGGAAAAGATTGCCTGCCAGCATCATCTTGTCCACCAGCGTCGTCTTGCCGTGGTCTACATGTGCAATAATTGCAATATTTCTGATATCCTGCATCGTAATAATTTACTATTCGACGATTTACAATTTACTATTTATTGTACTATTTGACGATTTCGGGTGCAAAGGTACACATTTTTGGGGAAATATTTGGTAGTTTTGCAGAAAATGTGTAATTTTGCAGCCGCATTTCGGAAAATCCGAAGCATTTGACGACGTAAACCGCCCGTGATTAGGCAGGGAAAGCGTCCGAAAGATGTTATTGCAAATTTATAATCACAATTAAACATTATGTATTTAGATCAAGCTAAGAAGACTGAGATCTTCGGCCAGTATGGCAAGAACGCTCAGGACACTGGTTCAGTAGAGAGCCAGGTTGCTCTGTTCACTTTCCGCATCAAGCACCTCACCGAGCACCTGAAGAAGAACCACAAGGACTTCGGTACCGCACGTGCACTGACCAAGATGGTAGGTCGTCGTCGTAAGCTCCTGAAGTACCTCTACAACAAGGACATCAACCGCTATCGTGAACTGATCAAGGCTCTCGGTCTACGTAAGTAATCCGACAGTAGTAGGACTTACAAATAAAGGCTCGCTGCAAGCGGGCCTTTACTTTTTTTTACCCCGCTTCAGCAAAACGCCCGCGTTTTGACCTTTTGACCTTCTGACCGCCTCAACAAAAGAGTCCTCGTTATTCAGCAATTACCCATGCTGCCGCCTTCCATATGCTTAGAACAGAGCACGGATAGCAGCGCATGGTGAGTTGTTGTGTTTCTTGTGTCCCTAAGTTTTTCAATTTTATCTTGATCTTCTTGTGTATGCCGAAAAAAACAAAAAAAACGTTAATTCTTTTTAGCATATATTAACATAAAACGGTCAAAAAGTCAAAAAGTCAAAAGTGCGGCATTTTGGTGGGGGACCTATATGTATTAAGGGGGGTATTCTTATTATATTTTTATATACATTATTATATACATGTACATTATTATATACATTTAAGTCGCTGAAAACGAGCGGCTTTTGACCTTTTGACTTTTTGACCTTTTTTCGGTTTTTTGGAGGTATTTGGCGAAATGTCAATTTCGGCGTTTTTTGCAAAAGTCACTTATATTTGAAAATTCATTGCCCAACAAAAATAAACCCATATCTTTGCCACCGCTAAGGCCTAGCAAGGGTTGCTCAACCTCCTCGTAAGGTTCTCTCCCATTTTTTACGTGATTTATGTATTAGTGTAACTTAAAATTAGATTTTTATGGCAAAAACAGGGTAAAATACGACAATTCATGCCAAATGATTGCACTTTTCCTCGCCATATCGTACATCGAAAATGGACGTAAAGTCGATATTGAGGACTTCCTTGACGGGTGGCTCTTAGCAAAGGACAACACACGAGAAACCTAGTGTTCATACGTGTTTTGGTTAATGGTTAAGTCAGATTCTTTTGTTGTGAAACGAGGGAATTTTTGTATACGGTCAGAAGGTCAGAGGGTCAAAACTCGGGCGTTTTCGTGAGAAGCAGTGTCGCACCCCTACCCTTCGAGATCTTTCATGTCGCGGGGAATCCAGAACCAGAAGGTGGAGCCGATGCCGACGTCGCCCGTGACACCAATCTGTCCGCCACACTTTTCGACAATGGCCTTACAGATGGAGAGTCCGAGACCTGTGCCCTGCACGAAGTCGTTGAGTTTGACAAAACGCTGGAATACGGAGTCCTGCTTGTCCTTGGGAATGCCGGAACCAGTGTCCTCGCAGTAGAAATAGAGGCCCTGCTGACCATTGCCGTCATTAGTCACCTCCCCTTGCTCGTTTCTCGTTTGTTGGCAATAGCCGACCTTAATATGTCCCTCGTGGGTGTATTTGACGGCATTGGTGACGAAATTGGTGAGCAACTGCTGCAAACGGCCTTTGTCGAGGTGAGCCATGCAGGACGGATAGGGGTTGTCCTTCTGAAACTCGACGCCAGGTTCCTGCACACGCTGGGCCAGCGTCTGGCAGATATCGTCGAAGACGCGTGAGAGGTCTACCGTTTCAGGGTCAATGGCTAACGACTGCCCCATACTGGATGCTTCGAGGATGTCGTTGATGAGTCTGAGCAGCATGTCGCAGTTGTTGCGGATGATGCGGATAAATTCACGACGTTCGCTGTCGTCCTCGACCACATTGAGCAGTCCGCTGAAACCTACGATGGCGTTGAGCGGTGTACGGATCTCGTGCGTCATATTGGCCAGGAAAGCTGCCTTCATGCGCCCGGAATCCTCGGCACGGGAACGCTCTTGGCGTAACTGTTCCTGAGCCCGTATGAGGGCAGTGACGTCGCGCGAAATACCGAAATATTCGGTGAGTTGTCCGTTCTCGTCGAATATGGGGAAGCCAAAGACGTCGTACCAAGTAGGGGTACTGTCGACCGGTGTACGGTCGAAGAGCATCAGCGTGTTGTAAGCCTTGCCCTGTTGCATGGCCTCCTGAATCTCAGCCATAGCGCTTTCCCGGGATTCGTTCTGGATGGAAGCCACATACTGTTCAATGGTTTCCGTATATTCCGCCTCTCCGGGGGTACGCATGAGGGTGACGACATTCTCAGCTGGACGGTAGCTCCAAACAAATATCTGACATTCCTCGAGCAGGTAGCCGAGTTGCTGCTGGTACTGCTTGATGGCTTCGTTGACGGTCTGCAACTTGCGGTCGTGCCGACGCTGTTCCAGATACATGTCGCGCTCGGCAGACACGTCGCGGGCGGTGGCAACATAGTAGACCAGACGGTCGGAGTCGTCGATGACGGGACGGATGCGCGTCTCGATATAGGTATCGACACCCAGAGAGGGGTACTGCAAAAGCCGACAGATATGGAGCGACTCACGGGTGCCGGGGTAGAAATCTCCCTGATAGCCTGGGTCGTCGAATATTGACATCTTGCGGAAGAATTCTTCACCCATGTCATCAATATGGCACAATTCGCGCATCTTCTGGTTGTAGTCGAGCAGATGGCCTTCAGGGTCATAGAATGACATGGCAATGAGATTGGTATCGAAAATCTTGCGGTAGCGATTACCCAACAGACGGTTGTGCTGCTCTTCCTCCAATTCCCGGGTGACGTCACGGCCACTGTAGATGATGTGACGGGGCTTACCGCCTTCACGTTCTATAATGGCTCCACCAAAGATATCGAGCCACTTAGGTTCATCGCTGGTGCCCATATTCACACGATACTGGTATTCGGTCGAGTCAATCTCGCCTGCCTTCATGCTTTCGTTGAGATTATGCAGCTGAAGGGCCTGTCCCTCGGCCATGCGTTTCAGGAACTCCTGTGCAGGCATCGGTTCGTAGGGCAGCAGATGACCATAGCGGTTGTGCAGCATGTAGTTGCTGACGTCAAGTTCCACCACATAGAATTCACCCATACTGAGCGCCTTGTCCATCATCTGGTAAATGTCTTTATTTCTGCGGACGGCAGATTTGACACGCAACACCGTCAGACGGCTCAGCAGGAAGGCCACCAATCCCAAAACGACCAAACCGATGAGGATGATGATGGCAATAGGCGATGCATCGTCGTGAACACGCTCAGGATGGAACCATTTATCGTAGATGGCCTGCAACTCGCCAGCCTGTTCCAGGCGGGTGAACTCGTCATCGATGATGTCGATAATCTCCTTGTCGTAGCCGATGATGCGCAACTCTCCGGCAGGAATGTCAATGCGGTCGAGCAGCAGGCTGTCGAAATGGAACTCCTGAATTTTTCGTTTGAGGGGTTCCTCGCCCCAGATGAAATAATTGTAACGCTTGTTGCGAACAGCCATGAGGGCCTCCTTCGGAGAATAATACTTGACTGCGAAGTTCGAGTCGCCGCGTTCCTGAATCTGCCAGGCAGCATAATCGGCACGTTTGACGAGTATGGTGTCGCCCTTAGTCAGATCAGCAATACGCGACAGGGGCGGTGTATCGATGTGACGGACGACACGCAGGTTGTAATAGTTGATGTATTTCTGTGTTGCGACAAACGGGCGTCGCTTGTAGAGATAGGACAAGGCATGAATGAGGTCAGCGTCATGGTGTTCGAACATCATCGTGGCCTCGTGCCACTCCTGCGTCACAAACTTATGGGGAATGTCCAGACGGTTCAGAATCAAGTCGAGGACATCGACATTATATCCAGATGGCTGGCCATTGGAATCGAGGAATTCGAAAGGTCGGAAATCCCAGTCGCAGACGATGGTCAGCGGGTGATGCTCGGTGTAACCATAGAATTCCTTGGCCTCAGCCGAAGAAACAGGCCAGAGACACAGCAGGACAAGCAGTATGTCGTAGAATCGTTTGTTCATTGCGTGGTCACATTATTGTTTTTCTCACTAACTCGCTGCACTTGCAGGGGATGGATATCCAGACGACAGTACCCGTCGTTGCATCGGATTTGATACGAATCCTACCCCCCATTTGCCGAACGAGTTCGTTACAGATACTCATCTCAAGGCCAGTACCATGTTCTTGTGTCTGAACGAAGCGGTCGAAAATATGGGGAAGGATCTCCTCAGGGATGCCGCCATCAGAAGCATGCAGGGCAATCACCAAGTCTTCTCCCGTATAGTCGCAACAGACACGCACCTGCCCTTCCTTCGTAAAGAAGGCCGCATTAGACACCAACCGATCTATCACAATACCCAAATTCTGTGCATCCACCTCAACCACGAGATGTTCATAAGGATTCTCGACGAAATAGCTGACACCAGGCAACTGATATTGGGTGAAAGCCGCCTGACAGCGTGACTGCAAGTCCGCACAAATGTCGGTCATCTGCGGTTTAATCTCTATCATCTGTGCATCGAGTCGAGACAAGAAGAGAATGTCGTTAATGAGTGTCAGCAGACGCTCGGAATTGTCACTGATCTCGCGGATAAAGAGTGCTTCGTCCTCCTTGGAATGCTCCTGTTCGAAGAGGTTGGAGAATCCTACCACTGAGTTCAATGGGGTGCGGATTTCGTAGCTCATGTTATGGAGGAAGGCATTCTTTACCGTCTCCACCTCCTGGGCTTTGCTGGTCTCCCGAGCCAAAGCCTCCTCCATAGCCATCAACTCGCTGATGTCGCGACACATACCGAAATAGCTCGTCACTTCACTGTCGGTGCCGATGACGGGAATAAACGACAGATGCAGGTAGAGCGGGTTGCCATCCTTGACGCGCAGTGTCGTCTTCAGAGTCGTGTCGATAGGCTGTCGCGAGCGGTTGTCCATTGCATTCAACCCGCGTTGTGCTGTCTTTTTCGACTCGTCGTCGAGCAGGGAGAGACAGCGCGTCTGGGTGAAGCGGTACTGTTCGTGGCCTATCTGGCTGTAGATGACCAACATGTGGGTATCCGGCGAGTAGTCTGTCATACGCACACCACCATGCTGCAGCACAAAGTCAATATTGCGGATGTAAGTCTGCATCTCGTCGTTAGCTTGTTCGAGCTTGGCCACATTCTGACGTAGCTGGTTGTAGGTCTTGGCCACTTCCGTCACATCGCGTCCTGTACCATAGACTGCCTGCAACTTGCCTTCATCATCACGGACAGGAACCAACTGCAGTTCGTAAAGCAATTCCGGGCGTTGCAGGAATTTGTTCAGCGCACGATCGTCAGGACCCTTGAAAATCTGAGTCAGATAGGTGTAGTCGATGTTTGCAGTGTCTACATCGTCTTTTCCTAACACCTCTTTGAGGGTGACGCGCGATTCAAGGACCTTGTCAAAGTTTCCCTTAAAGGCAGACATCGCTTTCTGGTTCATGCCGATAATGACACCGTTTTCATCGTAAGCCACCGCATCAATCATCGATGATTCAAAGATGGACTGATAGCGCAGCATGGTGTCCTTGACCTGCTGCTGACGGCGTTTCTCGTCAGTAACGTCAGAGATGGTGCCAATAAGCACTTCAGGCTGTCCGTTCTTGTCGCAATGCAGCACAGATATCTCGACGGTGAGATAACGATGTCCTAAGTGGGAATCTGGTCTTGACTGCACGTCAAGAGTTACTTTCTCCTGCTCCTGACGGGCAACCTGTTGCAGGGCGTCGATGACGGGGGTGCGGTATTCTTCCTTTAAGGGTTGGATGAACACGTAAGGCAAGATTCCCTCAGCCTCGAAGCGTCCGTCTGAGTCGAGGCGGGTAACGGTCCTGGTTTTCAAGACATAAAGGAAGATACGCACATGACTGGTTTTCAGAATCAGTGCCAAACGGTCGTTGCCCACCCGGATGTCCTTGGTCATGCGCTTCTCGTAACGGCGATAGACCAGATAGTAACCCAAGAAGAAGAGTGTCAGCAATAGCGTAACGATAATAGCCTGCCAAATCCAGCTCGGCACACCCGATTCCGTACGTTCCGGATAGAACCACTTGTTCTGTATGGCCTGCAGACGTCCCGAAGCGTTCAGTCCGGCATAGACGCTGTCCATCTTGTGAAGCAGAGCGAGGTCATGCGACATGAACTTGTATTCCCCGTGAGGCACATTGACGGGCGTCAGTTCCAGATTGTCATATTGGAACTTATTGATGAGCCACTTCAGACAGAGCGTGTTCCACACAATCTGCTGGTCGGGCTTGTTGTGAACCAACTGTACGGCCTCGCGCATGTCGTCGATGGCGATGGCATTGTCACCCCAACCGCGCTGAACCATAAACATATGACTGAAACTGCCCCCGTGGACAATGACCTTATGGTGCGCCAAATCCTCATACGTCTTAATGGTCTGCGGTTCACCCTTCCTATAAACCACGCTATGGGTAAAAATCTGGACCACCGACTTGCCATAGGTGGCATAATCGTCGTGCAAATGGTCTTCCATACCAATCTTCAGGTCGCAACGTCCCGCCTTCAAATCCTCCAAGGCCTCCCGGGTATGTTTCAGCTTGACGACATACGGGATATCGAGTTCCTGGAAAATCATCTTCAGCAAATCGACGTTGTAACCCACCGCCTCGCCATTCTCGTTCAGAAAGACATAGGGCCACAAGTCCCAGGCATCTTCGTAAACGAGGGGATTGTCTTCCGTGTACACCCTGACAGAGTCCTTGTCTGCAGCCATAGCCGAGAGACAGGAACCTGTGAGAAGCCCCAGCAACAGGAACGTTCCCAGCCACCTCTTGGGAATCATTATACAGCGTCTGTCTTGTTTCATGAGGCAACGGGTTTTTCTTTTACTTCACGCACTTCGACTGGTATCCAGAACCAGAACACAGATCCCTCATTAACCTCACTCTCCAGGCCAATCTCACCGCCACACTTCTCGACAATAGCCTTACAAATGGGCAGGCCCAAACCCGTTCCCTGCACATAATCGTTCAGTTTAACGAAACGTTCGAAGATGGCTGCATGCTTGTCCTTGGGAATACCCGAGCCCGTATCCTCGCAATAGGCATACAATCCCTGCTGGCCATGGCGTTCTTCCAGGCGGTATCCGATACGGATATGGCCCTGATGGGTGTATTTGACGGCATTGGTCACGAAATTGGTAATCACCTGATTGATGCGGTCGCTGTCCAGTCGTGTCTGTAATACCTCGTAGGGATTGTCAGTCTGGAACTCGACGGTAGGCTCCTGCACACGCTGGGCCAGCGTTTTGGCAAGTTCTTCGAAGTCGTGTGAGGCATCGACGTCGTGGGGAATGATCTCCATTGCGTTGGCATCCATATTACTGAGCACCAGAATGTCGTTGATGAGTCGCAACAGCATGTCGCAGTTGTTATGGATGACGCGAATCATCTCGCGCTTGTCGTCAGGCGACTCGATGGCCTGCAGCAAGTCGGTAAATCCGACAATGGCATTCAGCGGGGTACGGATTTCGTGCGTCATATTTGCCAGGAACACTGACTTCAGACGTCCGGAGTCGTTGGCACGTTCCGTCTCGCGCTTCAACTGCTCCTGCTTCTCCATCATACCCGATATGTTTCGTATCAGTCCGAAGGCTTCCTTCACCTCTCCCTTTTCATTATAGACGGGGATGTTGTTGATTTGGTTCCATTGTATTTCGTGACCCTCATGGAACACAGGACGCATCTCAGCCATATAGCCCATGGGTTGCGAGAAGTAGGTGTAAGGATCCTGGAAGCCCAGACGCAGCATCTCCGGCTCGTTGACGAAATGCGACTCAACCTCGTCGAACGACATTTCGAGTTCCACGGTTCCCAGACCCTTGTAGAAACGTACCACACGCTCGTCGAAGAACAGTCGGAAGGCACGCATGTCGCAAGCCTCCATCATATAGCGAAGCTCCTCCTCGTAACGCATGATTTCGTTGTTCACTTTCTGGATTTCCAAGTCGTTTTGCTTCGCCTGCAGATACATTTCTCGCTCTCCAGTCACATTACGTACTGCAAGGGCGATGTTCAGGAGCTTTCCCTCGTCGCTATACAGCGGATAGACGTGTAATTCCAGATAGTCATGCAAACCACGTTCAGGGACGATACTCTGAACACAAGCCCACACTTCCTCGACATTGTTCTTGTCCAGAATCTCGTTGAACGGCATAGCGTCGAAGAGATTCGTATTCGAGAAATGCTCGTCGTAGGTGTCGCTGTCGAAATGACAGATTTCACGCATAATCTTATTGGCATCCAACAGCCATCCGTCAGGACTGTAGAACGAAAGACCGACGATGGAATGCTCAAAGACCTGGCGGTACTTATCCGTCAGTTCTTCCTCCCTGATTTCCTGCTCGCGCAGCTCCGTCTCGTCGCGCAATGTGCTGATGATACTCTGGGGGGTGTTCGTACCAGGTGTCATTTCCACCACGCTCACATTGTGCATATAGCCCCACTGGGGCTGTTCGCCATTGAAGTCGAAATTCCAGCGATAGAAGAACTCGTCGCGCGCTACCTTGCCCGACATCATCCGGCGAAAATGCCGCAACGTCTCCTCCAAGTCATCGGGATGCACATGGCTTTTCCATTCTTCCGACGTCATTATTCTGTCGGGGAAGATATGTCCGTAGAGCTGGTAGATATATCCTTCGCGAATCACAAAGCGCACCACATTGCTGGCGCTGATTTGCACCGCCTGTTCCATCATCTTACCCGTAAACGTGGTTTCTGCCATGCGCTTGCGCACACGTCTCACCACCAGGCGGTTCTGGATGAGCATGCCCAGAAAGGCCAGCGCCACCAACACACAAATCAACGTGGGGACGAACTCAAATGTCCAAGCGGCTGCTAATATAAATAGGTATGCGTACGTAGTCATATCATATATGGAAAAGCATAACGGGGTTATTCAATCAATTCACGGCGTCTCTCAATCACAGAAGCTTCACAGGGAATGACGACCCAGACGGTAGTACCCTTGCCGACTTCCGACTGCAACTCGATGCTTCCGCCCATCTGTTCCACGAGTGTCTGTGCGATGGGCAGGTCGAGACCCGTTCCACAGAGTTCCTCGCGCTGGTCGCGCACAAAGCGTTCGAACACATGAGGTAGGGTTTCCTTGTCAATGCCACGTCCGGTGTCCTCGACGACAACCGACAAATGGCCTTTTCTGTATTCTGCCTTGACGTGGATAGAGCCTTTCTGAGTGAAATTAACGGCAGTGCTGCAAACTCTCTGTATCACCTTGCCGACATGCTCCGTATCGATGTTCACCAAGAGTCGCTCGAAGGGATTCTCCACTTGCACTCTCACCTCTGGCGACACATTCACCAGTCCCAGCTGGCACCAGCTCTCGAAGAGCATGGCGAAGTCCGTCTCTTCCTTCTTATACTCTATCATGTTGGCATCCAGTCGCGACAGGAACAGAATGTCGTTGACCAGCGACAGCAGACTGTTGCTGTTGCGGCGTATCTCCTCAACAAACAGCGGTTCGTCAGCCACGTCGTGCTCTGACTCAAAGAGTTCGGCAAAGCCCACCACGGTGTTCAACGGCGTACGAATCTCGTAACTCATATTGGTCAGGAAGGCCTGTTTCAGTAGCTCTGTCTCCTGAGCCTTCTTGGTCTCTATCGCCAACCGGTGCTCCGTTTCCACCATCTGCGTCATGTTACGGCACATGCCGAAGTATCGCTCTACCCTGCCCTGCTCATCTTTCATTGGCACCATGTTAAACAGCAGCCACACGGGACGATGCTGCTTGTCGCGAATCTCCGTTTCGAACAACACTTCCAACGGAAGTTCCGTCCGGTGGTCCATACGGTTCAGCGCACTGGAGATGGCTCGACGGAAACGAGGCGTTCCCAATCGGATACAACGCAACTGCGACAGATGCATCTGCGTCTCGTTGATATTGCTGGAAACCTCCATCGTATGAGTCGATGGGTTGTAGTTCGCCAGTCGCACATCGCTCACCTGCAGCGCATAGTTCACGTTATCGATGTACGTTTTGATGTCCTTGGTTATCTGGCGCAACTTCTTGAAACCTTCCTGCTGGCGGTGGAACGACTCCACCATTTCCGTCACGTTACGGCCGGCCATGTAGACGCCCTCCAACTCGCCGTTTTCATTACGGATGGGGTTGAAGGTCGATTCATAATACTGCACTCCAGGAAGAGCATACCGATTTACACGCGATGTCGGATTACGAAGTTTGGCAAAGTTGGTTCTCGACGAACTGCGGGTATTTTCCAACTGATGAAAATCCTCGCCGCTATAGAAAGGGTTGTCCTGCAACAGGAAATCACCATTCAGCAATTCCTCACGGTTCTTATAGCCGAACTCCGAGCAGGCTCTTTCGTTGATGTCGTTCAGCACGCCATACTTGTCGTAGAATACCATATCTAGCAACGGTGAATTAAACACGGTATGATAGCGCAGCAACAACCGCTTCACCGTTTCGCGGCGCCTCACATCGTCCGTTACGTCATGCATGATACACAGCAAATCCTCTATTTCCATACGGTTCCGCCTGCGGGCTACACTCACCGAGATGTCAAACACGTCGCGCGTGTCGTCTTCCTTCAGCACACCACGCACCCTGACACTGGCCGTACGGATGCGCTCCTCGCAGATGTCGAACACCAACTTGCGAAGCTGCTCGAAATCGTCGCGGTCGAACAATTCGGCAAACTCAACGGGGTTATACTCTTTCGAATACTCACCGTTCTCGTTTAGGAATATGTAATGCCGGCGCCGCACATTATAGAAACACAGCCGCAGACTACTGGTCTGCAACACCAGCGACAATCGTGCATATTGGCTCAAACCCTGCGTCTTGGCATCTTGTTCCCTATAGTGATAAACAAAATTATAGAACAGCAAAACAAAGAATCCAATGAGGAATGCAGCCAACACATACACCGTCACATGCTCAAAGTCAAACAGTTTCCCGAAGGTTTGCATCACCTGCGCCGATAAGGCCTGTGGGCCTGTTAGCAACAGACTGGTCGCCAACATCCGAAATGCGATATTTTTGCTCTGTTCTAGGTTCATCTTGACGTTTCGGTAAAATTATTATCACCCTTATAGCCCACAAAGATAGGCAAAAATGTGACAATCTCCAAATTTAATCGAAGAAAATTTCATTTTTCTTTGGTATTTTCCCCGCTTATTCGTAACTTTGACCCCATAAAACTCAAAACAACAACAATTATGATAGACGTAAAAGCAACATTAGCATCAGCCGAAGAGCGCATGGAAATGGCAGCCATGTACTTGGAAGAAGAGCTGAACCGTGTCCGCGCAGGACGTGCCAACGTGGCTATCCTCAGCGGTGTAAGAGTAGAGTCGTACGGCCAGAAGGTTCCCTTGAACCAAGTGGCTAACGTGTCCACCCCCGATGCCCGTACCATTGCTATCAAGCCTTGGGACCGCAAGCAGATTCGCGACATCGAGAAAGCCATCATGGATAGCGATGTGGGTATTACTCCTGAGAACAATGGCGAAATCATCCGTCTGGGCATCCCCCAACCTACTGAGGAGCGTCGCCGCGACTTGGTGAAGCAGTGTAACAAGATTGCCGAGAAAGCCAAGGTCGAGGTGCGCAACGTACGCGGTGACATCAAAGAAAAACTGAAGAAGGCCATCAAGGACGGCCTCAGCGAGGACAACGAAAAGGATGCCGAGTTGGAGCTCCAGAAGATTCACGACAAGTACATTAAGAAACTCGATGAACTCATGGAGGCCAAGAACAAGGAGATTATGACAGTCTAAATGCAGGGACTAGTCATAAAGAATACTGGCAGCTGGTACACCGTCCTCGTGGACGATGGCCAGCTACTTGATTGTAAGATAAAGGGCAATTTCCGCATCAAGGGAATCCGCTCTACTAATCCTATTGCCGTCGGGGACCGTGTCACCATCAACAATGAAGGGTGGATTACCGAGATTGCCGATCGTCGCAACTACATCATCCGCAAGAGCATCAACCTCTCGAAACAAAGCCACATCCTGGCGGCTAACGTCGACCAGGCCCTGCTGGTCATCACCGTCAGCAAGCCAGAGACCAGCACCACGTTCATCGACCGTTTCCTGGCATCTGCCGAAGCCTATCGCGTACCCGTCATTCTTATATTTAATAAGACCGACCTGCTCACTGACGATGAACGACATTACCAACAGCTCATGATGCAGCTCTACGAAACCATCGGCTATGAGTGTCGCGCCATCTCAGCCCAAACGGGTAACGGCGTCGATGCGCTCCACGACCTACTCCAAGGTAAGATTACCCTGCTCAGCGGTAACTCGGGAGTTGGTAAATCGACACTAATCAATCGCCTCATCCCCCATGCCAACCTGCGCACCGCAGACATCAGTGATGCCCATCAGGCAGGCACTCATACCACCACCTTCTCGGAAATGATTCCTCTCGACGGTCATTCCTCATTCCTCACTCCTCATTCCTCATTTCTTATCGACACCCCAGGCATCAAGGGATTCGGCACCTTCGACATGGAGCGCGAAGAACTCACCAGCTACTTCCGCGAAATCTTCGAATTCTCCAAACAGTGCCGTTTTTCCGACTGTACACACACACACGAACCCGGATGTGCCGTGCTAAAAGCCGTTGAAGACCACTACATCGCCCAAAGCCGCTACCAGTCCTACTTATCGATGCTCGACGACAAGGACGAAAACAAATATCGCGAAGCTTTCTAATTATGAATTATACAATAGAAAAAATCACCACGCTCATAGGAGCACGTCGCATAGGCACTGCCGATGCACGTATAGGATGGTTGTTGACGGATAGCCGTTCCTTGTGTTTCCCTGAGGAAACGCTATTTTTTGCCCTAAAGACCCAGCGTAACGACGGCCATCGCTATATTGCCGACCTCTATCGTCGAGGGGTAAGGAACTTTGTGGTAGAACCGGTTCTCAACGCTGCACGTATGGGTGGCGAAGTGGACTATACGGATGCCAATTTCCTGGTGGTACCGTCGCCCTTGGCTGCCTTGCAACGACTGGCTGAGCGTCATCGTGATGAGTTCAATTGTCCTGTGGTGGGCATCACAGGGTCAAACGGCAAGACGATGGTGAAGGAGTGGCTCTATCAAGTGCTGTCACCCGACTTTCATGTGACCCGTTCGCCCAAGAGCTTTAATTCGCAGATTGGTGTACCGTTGTCGGTATGGTTGCTGAACGAGCAAACTGAGGTAGGACTCTTCGAGGCGGGTATCAGTCAGCCTGGCGAGATGCAGTCGTTGGCAGATATCATACAGCCCACGATAGGTGTACTGACATCTATTGGTGCCCCCCATCAAGAGAATTTCCGTTCGATGGAGGAAAAATGCATGGAGAAACTACAGCTGTTCCACGATGCACAGGCTATTATTTATAGTGCTGACGATGATTTGGTGAGTCGCTGCGTACGCCGTTCAGGTTTTAAGGGAAAGAAAATTGGCTGGCGACGCGAAGAACTGCTAAAGACCTATCAATTGCCCTTTATCGACGAAGCCTCAGTAGAGTGTTCGTTGGCAGTAGCAGCAACGGCCCTGTATCTGGGTGTAAGCCCAGAGCAAATCAGCGAACGTATGGCACGCTTAGAGCCAGTGGCCATGCGACTGGAGGTTAAGGAGGGCCAGCATGGTTGTACGCTGATTAACGACTCGTATAACTCAGACATCAACTCGTTGGATATCGCACTTGACTTCATGTCGCGCCGCGTAAACGACGATCGTTGTCGTACACTGATACTCAGCGATATTTTCCAAAGTGGCATGACACCTGCAGCCCTCTATACAGAGGTAAACGCCCTGTGCATAAAACGAAGGGTGAACAAGCTCATTGGCATTGGACCAGAGATTTCTTCCCAGGCTGCATTGTTCACGATGCCTGAGAAGCAGTTCTTTACCACTACAGAAGCTTTCCTACACAGCAAAGCTTTCCGTTCGCTGCGCAATGAAGTGGTGCTGGTGAAGGGTGCCCGTGTCTTTGGATTCGACCATATTACGGAACAACTGGAGCAGAAGGTGCACGAGACCATTCTTGAGGTAAACTTGAATGCGGTGGTCGACAATCTGAACTATTACCGTTCCTTCCTAAAGCCTGAAACCAAGCTGGTGTGCATGGTGAAAGCCGATGCTTACGGAGCAGGTGCTGTAGAGGTGGCCAAGACGTTGCAGGACCATCGTGTGGATTATCTGGCGGTGGCTGTGGCTGACGAAGGTGTGACGCTACGTCGTAACGGCATCACACAGAACATCATGATTATGAATCCTGAGATGACAGCCTTCAAGACTATGTTCGACTACGACCTGGAGCCTGAGGTGTATAGTTTCCGACTGATGGATGCCTTGATTCGAGCTGCAGAGCAACAAGGTATTACGGGCTGGCCAGTACATATTAAACTGGATACGGGTATGCATCGATTGGGGTTTGATCCAGAACACGATATGGATGAACTGATTCGCAGGCTTCGCAGCCAGAATGCCATCATTCCGCGTTCTGTATTCTCGCATTTTGTAGGCTCGGACAGCGACGATTTCGATAATTTCTCGGCAGAGCAGTTCCGTAAGTTCGACGAGGGTAGTAAGAAGTTGCAGGCAGCATTCAGTCATAAGATACTTCGCCACATGGACAATTCTGCAGCTATTGAACATTTCCCAGAACGCCAGATGGATATGTGCCGACTGGGACTGGGACTCTATGGCGTAGATCCACGCGACAACCATATCCTGCATACGGTAAGCACGCTGAAGACCACTATCCTGCAGTTACGCCGTGTGCCTAAGGAGGAAACGGTAGGCTACAGCAGGAAGGGAATTCTGACGCGCGACTCTGTCATAGCCGCCATTCCTATAGGCTATGCCGATGGGCTGAACCGCCATCTGGGACGTGGTGCCTGCTACTGTCTGGTCAATGGCAAACAAGCTCCCTATATTGGTAATATCTGTATGGATGTGGCCATGATTGACGTGACAGACATCGACTGTAAGGAAGGCGACATGGTGGAAATCTTTGGCGAGCACCTGCCCGTCACTATCCTTTCTGATGTGCTTCAGACCATTCCTTACGAGGTGCTTACCAGCATCAGCTCACGCGTCAAAAAAGTTTATTTCCAAGACTGATCGTCTGTTTTTAAGAGCCGCCCGGAAATCCAGGACAATCTTACCTGCTATTGATAGTGATAGTGGCGCCTGTGCTTTAGATAGGACAGATCCTTTTGGTGACGGTATGCTTCTTTTTCAAAACGGATATTGTAATATGCCTTGGTCCTATCCCGGTATTTGATACACAGTACAAGCCACTCGATACCGTACCAAACAAAGAATGGAATATAGAGCAATTCCCTTTGCTGAGCCACATGAATGAGTTCATGGTTCACAGCATAGGGGCTCAGCGGCTCTTTGGTCAAGATAAACTCCCCCAGCGTCAACGCAAGGAAATCCTTCCCAAGAGGGAGTTTCTTGATTTTCAGAATCTTGGGCATGGTGTCGAAACAATGGCCTATTACTCTCTAGACTTATTTTCGTTCATGTATTCACGCGGCGACATTCCGTAGAACTTCTTGAAGATCGTAGAGAAGGATGCGGCATTATTAAATCCGCAGGCATACATCACTTCGGTGATATTCATGTTCTGCGACGACAACAGATGTGCAGCCTGTTTCAGACGAATGTTACGAATAAAGTCATGGGGCGTCTGACCCGTCAGTTCTTTCATCTTACGATGCAAATGAACACGGCTGATGCCTACCTCGTCGGCAATGCTGTCGACACTAAGGTCAGAATTGCTGATATTCTTGTTGATAACCTTCATGACACGATCCAGCAGTTGTTCATCGGGTGACTTCATCTTCACCTGTTCTACCTGCTCCTCCAGCTGATCGTTGCGGCCATATTTCAGACGCAGCATCTGGTGGGTATGGATGAGGTTAATGATGGTACGACGAAGAATGTCCATGTTGAATGGCTTCAGAAGATAGGCGTCGGCTCCAGTCTCAAGACCCTCCAGACGATCCTCGTCGCGACTCTTGGCAGTGAGAAGAATGACAGGAATATGACTGGTCGTAGGACTGCTCTTGATTTTCGAGCACATCGTATTGCCATCCATTTCAGGCATCATGACATCGGAAATAACCAAGTCGGGAATCATCTTGAATACCTCGCTGAGTCCAGCCTTTCCATTGTCGCAAGTAGTAATATCATAGTCGTGCGACAGTTCGCTTTCCAGGAAGCCACGAATCTCCGCGTCATCCTCAACGATGATGATGTGCTGCCGACGGTTGGCCTTGAGCACCTCTTCGGGTACTTCATCGTTTTCTTCAACGGGTACTTCTTCCATCAAACTGGTGACGGGTTCACTCTTCGGAGATACTTCCTCCTCAATCATTTCCTCAGGTTTCAAGTGGGCAGAACCCAACGGAATAGTCACCACAAACTCACAACCTTTCTCATCAATATTATTATGAGCCTCAATGGTGCCGTGATGCAATTCCACCAGCGAACGTGTCAAGTCAAGACCGATGCCGGTACCTGTCTTACGGTCGTTTACATGAGAAGGTGTCTGGTAGAAACGTTCAAAAATACGATCGAGTTTATCTTCGGGAATACCTTCACCCGTGTCCTTAATAGCCAGTCTGACATGTTGCTGGTCATGGGTAATGACAATGCGGATTTCACCCCCCGCCGGTGTGAATTTGAAGGCGTTCGACAACAGATTGACGATGACCTTGTCGAAGTTATCGCGATCAATCCATACAGGCAGTTCCTGCGTGTCGTGCTCGTAAGTAAACCTCACGTTCTTCGACTTGGCCTGTTGGGTAAACAGCGTGTGGATGTCTCCCACGAAAGAAATGAGCTCCGTTTCACACATGTGCATCTGCATCTGTCCTTTGTCAATCTTACGGAGATCCATCATCTGGTTGATGAGTCCGAGAATACGCTCTGCATTACGCCGTATGATTTCATAGGTACTGCGACGGTGTGGATCCAAATCCTGTTTGATAAGCGACAGAAGTGGCGTGACGATAAGCGTCATAGGAGTACGTATCTCATGTGAGATATTCATAAAGAACTTCAACTTAGCATCAGCCATTTCCTCAGCATGGATATGTTCCTGCAGGCGCAGGTTATCCTGTTCCTTGCGGCGGTGCTGACGGCGATACAGCCAGAACAAGTAAACCAAAGCAAGGATGTAGATAGCGTATGCCACAGGTGTGCGGTACCAAGGTGCATGGATGACAACTGTGAAGCAGCGCTCTGGGGTGTCGATACCGTTTTGCTCGGCCACGACACAGAAATGGTAGTCACCAGGCGAGAGGTGCGAAAAAGTGATTTCATTGACACCCGGTTTCATGCGAACCCATTCCTCGTGGTTGATGCGATAGCGGTAGACGATGTGCTCTGGGTTGTCGTAGGTCAGCGTTGACAGCTGAAGGGCAAAGGTGTTGTCCCCAGGACTCAACACAAAGCGGTTAGCAGCTATGACGGTAGTGTCAACCACATGCCAGAAGCCCGACATGGTGGCTGGAGTAACTGGTTCGCCATTGACGGAGAATCCTGTCAACTTGACTTCGGCCTTCCACTCTCGTTCCTTGATTTCTTTTGGTTGGAACCATGTGACGCCACCTAGTCCGCCAAAGATGAGCATACCGTTATGGTCTTTCCACGAAGCCCCATCGCTGAATTCGTTCGATTGAAGACCATTGTCCACAAAGTAGTTGTTGGTCTTTTTGGTCTTAGGATCCAGTCGACAAAGACCATGATCTGTCGATATCCACAGATAGCCCTGGTCGTCTTGCTCAATGCTCGAAATACCGTTATCTGCCAGTCCGCTCTCAATAGAGTAGTTGTATTTTTTGTGCGTCTTCAAGTCATAACAAAGCATACCATCGTTGGTACCCACATAGAGTATGCCATTGAATTCGCGGGCCACTCGGGTAGGGGTACCGTAGTTGATACAGTTGAGTCCATTGAAGGTCGAGGTCCAGCTCTCTGTATCCAGATCCATCGCACAAACACCCAACGTGGTGGCAACATACAGGCGCTTACCGTCTGGCGATAATGATACTTGCGAGAGGTAGTTGTTGATTAAACTGTTTGCCTTGCGGTCTCGATTGGCTGTTTCCATTTGCAGATAGGCTTTCACGTCGCCTGTCTTAGGGTCGAGACGTAGCAACCCCTCACCCATAGTGGCCATCCACACATATCCCTGTGAGTCGGTCTTCATAGAGAACATGCTGATGGCAGCTCCTTGGGGCAATATGTAAGGATGATAGGTCAGAGAGCGGAGGTCAATCCATCCGCAGCCCTCTTTGTAAGAGCCTATCCAGAGTCGCCCTTGCTTGTCTTCCGTGATGCTTAATATGGTGGAAGGAAAATTTTCCTTGAAGTGCCGAAGCGGTTGGCCATCGCTGTTGCAACTATATAGCCCGTCCTTGTCTGTACCTACCCAGAAATAGCCATTCGTGGTGGACAGCACGCTGGTGACACAGGCAGAGCCGATTTTGTTCTTTGTTCCCAGCTTATAACCCATATAGTTGAAACCCGTGGTCTTGGCTGGATGCATATAGATACCTTTCTGCAATAGTCCCAGCCAAGTATTGCCGTTATGATCCTCACAAATGGAGTATACCTTTGCCGTGCTAAGGTCCACGTCACGGCTGAAATAGGGGTTGTCCGTCAGATGACCAGTCTTGGGGTCATAGATGGCCATGCCCAGTCCGTCGTAACCGATCATGATGCGGCCGTCGTTACTGCAATAGAGTGTAGAGATATGTTTGGAACCCGTGGCATCGATGTGTTTGGGAGTCCAGTTTTCGTCGAGAATGAACATACCCGCATTGGTTGTTCCAATATAGATGTTACCTTGCTTGTCTTCGCAGATATCAAGTACCGAGGCCACTTCTTTTTCACCTTGAAAGAATCGTCTGATGGTCTTGCCGTCGTAGCACCACAGACCCTGACTCTCTGTTACCAACCAAAGATAGCCCTTACTGTCTTCCTTGATACGGTGCACGGACTGTAAGCTCGTCAGTACTCCGCCAATTTGTCGTGCTTCGAGTTTGTTCTTATCCAACTTCAGCACACCATGTCCCGATGTACCCACCAAAATATCGCCATTCTCACGTTCCAACAGGCAGGTGATATAGTGAGGCTGCGAATGACCATCCAAATCATAGGTAGTGACATCCTGGAATTTTTGGCCATCATAGGTTTGCAAAGCACCATACATTCCGATATAGAACAAGCCGTGACGGTCCTGCATGATGGCATTTACATAGTTGCTGGCCAGTCCTGACTCTTGTGATGTTTCCTTCTTAATAATGCGGAATTGGTATCCGTCATAACGGTTCAAGCCGTTACGTGTGGCAATCCAAATGAATCCGTCGCGGTCCAAGTAAATTTGTGTAGTAAAACTGCTTGACATCTGTTTGTCAGCATCAAACAATTTACCCATCTGGGCGTGTACGCTCAAACAGCAAAAGGTTAGTCCGAAAAAAAGCCATAAGCGTAGTCCACTAATACCCTCAGGCCTTAGAACTTTACGTCTCATAGAATAATTCATTAGTTAGTCAGTTGTATAACTGGGTGCAAAGTTAAACATTTTTACAGTAACCACCAAAAAAAACACAAACTTTATTTCATGTAACATGCAAAAAAGTTACACGAAATAAAGCTGTGCCTCAATAAATTAATATTTTTTTACTTTTCTTCTACCTGATATGTAAAGTTGTCTACGTCAACCCAGCCACCGAGCTTCTTGGTGGCAAAGTTGAATATGGCAAACTTGGAACCCATGAAGAAACGCTGCCAGTCGAAACGCATCTTGTAGTCGTTGGTACCTATCTTCGTCCACTGCTCGCCATCAAGGCTATAGTAGAAGTTGGCTGCGTCCTTACCTCCACGCTCTCCCGGACGGAAGTCTGCGTCAATACGAAGCCAGATGCTTGCTTGTTTTCCCTCGAGGGCAACACTCTCCACGACTTTTTCGTCGACACTTTCCACAGCCTTGTCTTTGGGCGTCAGTTTAACGGACCACTCTTCGAACTGCAACAGCGTCTTACGTCCTTGTTTCCTGATGGCCAAAGCACCCGTTCCGTCATTAAAGGCCGCAAAACCGGCACAGTCGCCGTCCTTCATCTTCGAGATATCCATTTTCACCACACCGCTGCACGTAGGACCTTCCATACGCTGGGTCAATGTGTTTGGTGCCAGATAGATATTGGGGACTACACGATTGGTCTTCAGGCGAAGCCATCCTGCACGTTCTGTCAGGCTCCAGGCCTTGTCAACAGGATTGTGGTTCCATTGCCAATGCAGACCGAGCTTAGGATCCGTGAACTCATCGCTGCAAACGATGTGTCGCTCAGGTTCACCGTTCTTCAGGGGACGCATCACTGTAGGCACCAGACCTTCTTCATCGCCGAGCATAGGCCATCCGTCAATCCATCGGCAGGGGCTAAGCGTCAATACGCGTCCCACACCGCCACGATCCTGGAACATCACACCATACCAGTCGCCATATTCTGAATCGACAATGGTTCCTTGTGCCAGATAGGAGAAACCGCCAAACGGGGACTCCAAGATGGTCTTCTTTTCGTAAGGTCCGTGAATGTCATCTGCACGATAGCACACCTCACGGCGGTGACGTCCGGGGGCATAGACGTGCGAAATCATGAGCAAATAGTATTTGCCGCGATATTTTACCACGCGTGAGCCTTCCAAAAGTCCTGTCTCATCGGCTTCGCGTTCAAAAATCTTCTGATGGCTACCCTCGATGACATCCGAGAGATCGGGTTTCAGTTCCATCAACTCGCCTGTTCCATATATGACATACACGCGATTGTCGTCATCGAAGAACAGCGAACAGTCATGAAAATGACGCATGCGCGATAGCAGCGTCCAGGGACCTTCGGCTTTCTCGGCAGTAAAGATATAGGTATCGCCCATGGGTCCAGACTCGTTAGGAGCCAGCAGGGCATAGAATCGTCCGTTATGATATTTCAGCGAGGTGGCCCATTGTCCACGTCCGTAGGCTGTCCCCTCCTGCAAATCATACTTGGGCGAATCGGTCAGACGGTCAAAAACATAACCCACCGTCTCCCAGTTCTTCAAGTCTTTCGACCGCATGATGGGGGCACCAGGCATCAGGTGCATCGTGGTACTCACCAAATAATAGGTATCGCCCACGCGTATAATATCGGGGTCGGGCACATCGGCCCAGAGCATCGGGTTTTTCACAAAAGCACCATCAGTGCTGCTGGAACGCTTTCCAGCAGCCTCTGAGGTTACAAAACAAACTACTAATGATAATATTACTAAAACAAATCTCTTCATGTCTGTAAGTTATGCGGTTTTAGCTTTTTGACGATGCAAAGATAAATACTATTTTTTATATATACATTATTTTCCGTTTCATAAACTTTTTCATTTGTATCAACATTACATAAAATAAAAAACTCCCACCCTGGAGAAAAAAATCCGGGTGGGAGCCTTAGTGTTTTTTTATTAGAACAGGAAAGTTTTCTCGAGCCAATAGGTCAGAATACCAGCCATATAGCCCACAAATACAATCCATGTAATCTTCTTCATATACCATCCGAAAGTGATTTTCTCCAGTCCCATGACCACCACGCCAGCAGCGGAACCGATGATGAGCATCGAACCTCCGACGCCTGCACAGTAGGCCAGCAACTGCCAGAACACACCGTCGACGGCCATAGCACCTTCGGCAGCCACAGGATACATACCCATACAACCTGCCACGAGGGGCACATTATCGACAATGCTCGACAGCACGCCAATGATGCCGTTGATGACGTAATAGTTGCCTGAGAACGCTTCATTAAGTCCAGTACCGAGCGATGTCAGCACACCCACTTCCTGCAGCACGGCCACAGCCATCAGGATGCCCAGGAAGAACATGATGGTCGACAGGTCGATCTTGGTCATGATGTCGCTCACGCGCTTGGCCATCGTGTCGTCCTCTGAGGTATTGTAATGGAAAATCTCGGTGGTCGTCCACAAGATGCCCAACACGAGCAGGATACCCATAAACGGTGGCAGGTGGGTCAGCGTCTTAAAGATAGGCACGAAGATGAGTCCGCCTACGCCCAACCAGAAGATGATGTCGCGCTGTGCTTTCGTAAACTGGCTGACATCGGCCTTGGGCAGGTTCTGCTCCTTGTCGAACTTGCCTTCAAGGTGTAAGCTGAGGATGAAGGCAGGGATGAGCATCGATATCAGCGACGGAATGAAAATCTCGCTGAGCACACCCTGTGTGGTGATGACGCCCTTGATCCAAAGCATGATAGTGGTGACGTCGCCAATCGGTGAGAAAGCACCTCCCGAATTGGCTGAGATGATGACCAGTGCAGCATAGATCATGCGGTCTCCGCGGCTCTGCACCAGCTTGCGCAGCACCATAATCATCACGATGCTCGTGGTGAGGTTGTCGAGGATAGCCGACAAGAAGAACGTCATGAAGGCCACACGCCACAGCAGCTTGCGTTTCGAGCGCGTCTTGATAGAGTCACGCACGAAGTTGAAGCCACCGTTCGAGTCGACGATTTCCACGATGGTCATAGCTCCCATCAGGAAGAACAGTGTACCAGCAGCGTCGCCGAGATGGTGTTCAATGACCTCGGCAATGTGATGAATGACTCCTTCTGGTGCAATTTCAGGATAGTAGGACGCAGGACCGAACATCAGCAGGGTCCAGCATCCCACACACATCAGCAAGGCAATAGCAGCCTTGTTGACTCGTGTCACGCTCTCCAGGGCTATGCACAGATAGCCGATGACAAAGAGGGTGACAATGCAAATTGTTAATGTAGACATAATTATATCAATTGTAGTTTATTAGTGTTCTTTACTCGTGCGTACCTTATTATATAAACGGGTGCGTTTTAAACTCTGCAAAGGTACGAAAAAGCGAACAAACTGCAAAAGAAAACACCATTTATTTTCCTTTTCCAGCGAAAAAGTCTCTCACTTTATCCCAGTCCACCTCTGTCACTTCCGCACGGTCGTCGTAGTCAGTGGCTACGACGCTGTGGTTTTTCAGGTCGAAGCGCACCATGATTCTGTCTTCGATGTTGACGCCATGCGGGAAGTTTTCGATGGGTACGACGTCAAACCACTCAATGTCTCTCTCCGTTTCCGTACTGTCGCGATATTCTGCTTCATCATCGTCGTGCCCCTGACGGAGTCGCTCCATGATGCACTCTTCGTCAGGTTTCACATACCAGATGAGCGTGTCGACGCGGTCGCCTTTCTTCTCGAGAGTACGGACGGTCACCATAGCCTTGTCTTTCTGCTTGTCGAAAACCCAGAGCTCGTATAGGAAGATACCTATGAGTATAGCAAAAGAAGCGATGGCACAGGCGAAAGGCTGTATGAGGCACCCCATGGCCAGTCCCTTCCATCTTTTCTTCTTGAATTTATAATAGGGTATCACCACCGATGCTATGATGACAAGCAGTATGATGAATGCTATCCACAGGGTTGTGCTGTAGTCTCTATATATAAACATATCTTATGCGTCTTTGTTAGTTACTTTGATAGCCAGCATCGTCAAATCGTCGCTCTGTTCGGCCTGTCCGACGAACTGCCGGACGGCCTCGGTCATGCTGTCGATGAGTTGCTGGGGGGTGTTCTCCGCCGTTTGGACGGTCTCCACCACACGCGTCATACCGAACTGCCGGTGGCTGATGTCCTCGGCCTCGTTCAGTCCGTCGGTGTAGAGGAAGATGGAACTGCCCGTCTTCATTTGCGTCTGCTGGCGGGTGAATTCCCATCCACTCATGACGCCTGCGGGGATGTTCGAGTCGCAGGGCAGCATAGTGACTTCGCCGTCGGCAATCATCACGGGACTGTCGTGTCCGGCGTTGCAGTAGTCGAGTGTGAATGTCTGCAGGTCCAGCACGCCGACAAAGAGCGTAACGAACATGTTCGTGTCGTTCTGTGCGCTCAGCGACTCGTTGATGCCTTTCACCATCTGCTGGGGCTCGACGGTGTGTGCTGCCGTGTTACGGAACAGCGAGCGGCTGACGGCCATGACCAGTGAGGCGGGGACACCTTTACCGCTGACATCACCGATGCAGAAGAACAGCTTCTCGTCGCGGATGAAGAAGTCGTACAGGTCGCCTCCTACGGCTTTGGCGGGCTTCACCTGACCGTAGATGTCGATGTCGTGCCGCTCTGGGAAAGCAGGGTACGTCTTCGGCAGCATGCTCATCTGAATGCTGTGGGCAATCTTCAGTTCGTTTTCTATCGACGCCTTGGCCATCGTCGTGTTCTTCAGTTCCTCAACGTAGTTTGTCAGCGAGTGCTGCATGTTCTCGAACGAGTCGCGCAACTGGCAGATTTCGTCGCGGTGTTTGATGGTGGGCAGCGGGGTGTCGAAACGTCCCTGTGCCACGCTGTCGGCAGTCTCGGCCAGCAACTTCAGCGGCTTTGCTGTCCGCCGGATGGTGATGTAGCAGACCAGGTAGGTCACCATCAGCATGAAGAGGATGACAATCATGATGCCCAAGCCGGTTACGACTCCAAAGGAGTCGAGCAACGACTTCGGCACAGGAACGGCCAGCATCCAGTCTGTTCCCGTCACGGGCGAATAGTATAGACAGGTCTTTTTACGGTTTACCAACAGCACACGCGCCGTCTCTCCCCAGCTTTTCTCGCCTTTCCGCATGTTGGCAATCACCTCTGCGGCCAGTCCGGGCTGTTTGACATCCTTGATGTGGACGTAGAAGTTGCCTTTCTGTATGCGTCGCTCGTCGGGATGTGTGATGTAGGTGCCGTCGCTCGACAGGACGTAGCTGCAGAATATCTCTTCACTCGTCTTCAGCCACGGTTCGCTGTTGATGATGCTGTCCTGCTCAAGCAGGATGCGCGTCATGAAGTCCAGCGACAAGTCAGCCCCCACGACGGCCACCAGACGGCCATTGCTGTCGTGTACGGGGTACATATAGGCCACCAGGGGAGTCTCTGCGTCCTCTCCGTCGAAGAATGGCTTCGACCACGCCGCGGAATCCTTGGCCACCGCCTCCTGGAACCATTCGTTCGTCAGATAGTCGTTATCGGCGCTGCCCAGAAGGCGCGTCTCCACCTGCATGCTGTCGTTTCGCATGGCGTAGGGGCAGAACCAGCGCCCTTTCTGCGGGTAATAGTTTTCGACAAAGCTGATGCCACAGCTGCGGATGCGGGGATTCCCGTCGACCATGCGGCGTACCACGTCCATCAGCCGGTCGGGCTGGCCAAGGTTGGACTCGATGTCGAAGATATTGTTCCGTACGGCCACACTGACATCCGACATCACGTCGCGGATGGCTCTGTCGGACGACAGCATGCTGCTGTGGAAGTTGTTGCCGGTAACTTGGGCAAGCGTAGTCCTGACGTTATCGTAAATCAAGAAGGCCAGTACGGTCATCATGACCAGCATCACCAACATGACCCAGCGCGACAATCGGACGGCAAACGAACGGTTATATTTCTTTTCTTTCATTATTTCATTTTACCATTATTTCATTTCTCCACGAGGATGCGGGCGTCGACGGCAACGACGTCGTGCTCGTCGGCCAGCAGCGGATTGATGTCCATTTCCTTGATTTCCGTGGCGAAGCGCAGCAGGGTGGAGAGTCGGACAATGATTTCGGCATATTTCTGTTCGTTGATGCCTGCCTGTCCGCGCGTACCCTTCAAAATCTTGTAGCCGCGCAGCGAACGAATCATGGAGTATGCCTCACCATACGACAGCGGGGCCAGACCGGAACTGACGTCCTTCAGCACCTCGACGAAGATGCCGCCCAGTCCGCAGAGCACCACATGTCCGAAACGCTCCTCGTATTTCGCTCCGATAAACAATTCCGTACCTTTCAGCATCTTCTGCACCATGACGCCTGTGGCACCCTTGATTTTCATCATACGGTCGAATTCGAGGGCGAGATGTTCGGGTGTGCGGATGTTCAGGGTGACACCGCCCACGTCGCTCTTATGAATGGGGCCTACCACCTTGGCGACCACGGGATAGCCCACGCGGGTGGCAAAGCCGACCAGTTCGTCCTTGTCGGAAGACACCAGTTCGGGAACCATCGGAATGCCGGCACACTCGAGTATTTCGTGCACGACGTCGGGGGCCAGATAACTGCTCTTGATGCCTTCAGTATCCATGCGATTCATCTCGTGGAATATGATTTTGTTCAACCTGGGGATGTCAATACCGTAAAGCTGAACCTCTGGCGGTGCAGGCGCCGGTGTGTTCATAACCTGCGAAAGTGCGGTGGCCAGCGTCACCTCGTCCGAGAAGTTCACATGGCCTTTCTGCAGGAATTCCGCCACCTCAGGCCCTGCGGTATGCAGGCTGGGCAGAATAGGGAATATGGGTTTCTTGCACTCCAGAATCTTCTGGTGCAGCGTCTCGTAGGCCTCGTAGAGCGTGGTAAGGCCCGGCGTGCCGTAGATGACGGCTATGGCGTCGATATCGTCGAACTTCTGCTCGCAGTAGTCGATGGCCAGTCCCAGTTCCTTGGCCGTTCCTGTGGCCAGGATGTCAATGGGGTTGGCGACAGCAGAACCCGGGAACAGTTGTTCCTTCAGCTCGTCAGCCAGGGGCCCTTCAATCTTGGGCACGTTCAGTCCGCCTTTCGACAGGGCGTCGGTCAGCATCACGCCAGGTCCGCCGGCATGGGTAACGATGGCGAAGTTACGACCCTTCAGCGGCGGCAGGGTGAAGATACACCCCACGGTGGTCAGTTCCTCGCGCGAGAAACAGCGCACGATGCCCGCCTTGCGGAACAAGGCCTCGACGGCACTGTCGGACGACGCAATGGCTCCTGTATGGCTCGATGCCGCACGCGAGCCGCTCTCACTCGATCCCGCCTTGATGGCCGCAATGCGACAGCCCTTGCGAATGAGCGAGCTGGCATGGAACAACAGCTTGTCGGGGTTCGAGATATTCTCAATGTAGAGCAGTTTCACGGGTGAGTCTTTCTCGGCGTCGAAGTGCTCGTCCATGTATTGCAGCACGTCCTCGATACCAATCTGCTTGCCGTTGCCTATCGACCACACGCTATTGAACTGCAGGCCCTTGATGACGGCACTCTCCAGAATGAATACCGCCGTGGCTCCCGACCCCGACACAAAGTCGACGCCCTTGGGATTCAGCGACGGAATGGGCTGAGTGAACACGCTGTGGTGATGGCGGTTCAGCAGTCCGATACAGTTCGGACCGATCAACGACGCACCATACTGCGCGCAGGTATCCAGGATGCGCTGTTCCAGGACGGCTCCCGCCTTCGTCTCCTCGCCAAAACCGGCAGAGATGATGATAAACGCCTTTGTACCCTTCTCCTTCGCCAGCAGCTCCACATAGTCCGGGCACATCTTGGCCGCCACCACGAGGATAGCCAGCTCCGTGGGGGGCAGTTCACGGGCATCGTGGAACGCCTTGATGCCTTGTATTTCGTCCTCTTTGGGATTCACGACACGCAGCGTGCCCTGATAGCCACCCTGCAGAATGTTACGCACGACAGCGCCACCGGGCTTGTGTACATTGTTGGAGCCACCGATGACAACGATACTTTTGGGTTCTAGTAATTCGCGATTGATCATAGCATAAGTCTGTGAGCATTCTTATTTCGTAAGCTCAAAGCCTACACGGGCGCCGTTGGTACTCTTGGCGAGCTTACTGACTGCCTGAACAGCAGCAGCATTGCTGACCTTACCTTCTTTCTGAAGGAGGTTGACCATCTGTGTGGCATCAAACATCAGACCCATTCCCCGCTGTGTCTTGATGACGTTGCCCTTCAGGGTCTCAGTAGCCGTCTTGAGCGATATGGCGCCGTTCTGGGCATTATAAACATACGTTCCGCTGAATGGGATGCCATTCACCTTAGCCGAGAACTTGTTACCGTCAAGGAACGTGAAAGAAGTGTTGCTGCTATTGATACCAATGCTGTTGTAGCTGCTTGCCAGCGACGAGTTCATGTTGGCAACAGCAGCAGTACCTCCGGCATTTGTCAGGGCCTGCTGGGTAGTAAAGGCAGTACTTGGAGCAGTGTAGTTCCAACTGCCGAGAATGCCCGACTGACCGCCGAACAGCACATTACTTAACACAGCGCCAAGCACACTGCCCAGCACATCGGACGACGAAGTGGGGGGCGACGTAGTTCCCATACCTGCGGTCATGCAACTCGACAACATCAGTGTCATGGCTGCGAATAGAGACAAAACAGTTTTCTTCATAATGTTATATATTTAATAGGTAATTATTTATCGATACAAAGGTACGAAAAGCGTTATAAACAGCAAGTAAGTTTTTCTCATACGAACAACCGCCTTAGGTTTCATGCTGCAAAAGTACTAATAATCGAGCGAAATGCAAAATTAATGGCAATTTATTTTGTGCTTCTATTAATTTTTCTTAATTTTGCCACAGCTAAAACTAAAATTATAATTATGATGAGAAAACTAATAACACTAAGTACAATGAAGTCTGCTATGCGGTTGGCGGTGACGGTTGTCATGCTGACAGCATCCGTCATGACGATGTGGGGCCAGGAGATGAACAAGAAATTCTCCATGACCACGAAGATGTTCGTAAACGAACTGCAAGCACAGCAGCAGGCAGCCGGCACGCACCGTGCCTCCGTCAGGCGCCTGCCAGACGGCCGTGAGCAGCCCACCCCCGTCGATTGATAGCCAGCCCCGACACCATCGGCGGCGTGGCATATATCTCGTGTTTCATCCAACTGAGCAACCCGAGCGACCTAAGCGCCGTACGCGCCCTGGGTGTCAGGGTTCAGGAGACCTTCGACGGTCTGGACTTCATCACCGCCAGTGTGCCTGTCCATCAGTTGAATGCCTTGGCTGACGTGGAGAATGTAACGAAGATCAAAGTGGCTCAGCTGATAGAGTTCGCAGTTTAACGGCTGTTCAGCATAGGCGTCGGACTGTTCTGGACAAGAATACTGGTGCCGTGCTCATGAGCGAACCGATTACAGAGAGCAAGACCTTCGATAATATCAGCGTTACCGCAGGCGAAACGACGACGACCTATTACAATGGCCAGCTGAAGGTAAACATTGATATTGAAGACGGTGACTACTTTGTTACCTTGGAAGCAGCCGACACTCTCAAGACAACAGAAAAGGATGCCTACACGCTGGCACTCAGAGTCTATCCTGCCGACGCAGAAGCAACGGCCAGAATCAATATGTGGTCCTACGGCTCAATTTACTTTACCAACATACTCACCACCGAAGGCATTACCTGGACCAACGGTACCGACGATATGTGCGTGAGCAACGAGACCACCATCCCCGATGTCATCTCGGTGGGAGCCTACGTGACAAAGCCCAGCTGGAAGAATTATGACAATAAAACCTATAGTTTTAAATCATATATAATGGACGATATCGCCACCTTCTCCAGCTATGCCACTGCCGAAATGAGTCCCTTGGGGGTGGCCTATCCCTGGATTACAGCACCCGGCGCCGTAGTTGTGGCAGGTGTGAACCATTTTCACACCACCGACGTGGATAAGTATAGTTATTACGGGGCGATTGAATTAGTGGTCAACGATGCCGACAATCCCTACGCCACGATGCAAGGCACATCGATGGCTACCCCCGTGGCAGCCGGTATCGTGGCCCTGTGGCTGCAGGCTGCCAGTGAGCAGGGTAAGACGCTGACCGTTAGCCAAGTGAAGGAGATTATGCGCGCCACGGCCATTAACGACGAATACACCACGACAGGTCCCAACGCCTCGCACTTCGGCAACGGTAAGATTGATGCCCTGGCAGGTCTCCATGCCATCCTCGAAATGGGCGGCGAGGCCACTTCGTTAAGTGAAGAGTTAAAAGTGCAGCGTGAAGAATCTGCCAGCGCCATAGAGTGGTACACGCTGAGCGGCACGCGTCTGAACGCCCAGCCCACCAAACCCGGACTGTACATCAACAGCAGACATCAGGTCGTGATTAAGTAAATGAAGAACAGAGATTGCAAAAATAACAGGAGGCCTGGGTAATCGGGCCTCCTGTTATGGACAAACCACCAGTCCGCGTCGCCGGGAAGTGGTTATTGTCACTGTATGGGACATGCGCATGAGTCCTGAACGTTTGGTTAAGGAATTCTTATAAGTTTTTATTTCCGAGATGCATCTTACCTTCGACGAAGTCAAAGTTACGAATAAGCGAGCACAATACAACACTCAGCCACCGTGTGAAAGGCGTAAGCCTTGCACCGCCACATTGGTGGTATGACTGATGGCACAGATGGTTTCAGCCAGGCGGTTTAGGTAATGAAAACGCTCGTAGTCGCTGGCGAAGGTGGGCATATCCTCGGGCCACGGCGCCAGAATGAGCAGCGAACCATGGGCACAGGATTCGAAACGGCTGCGCTCGGGTTTCCAATAACGGCCGATGGGCTCTACCTGTACGTGAATCATTCGTAATCGTTGTTCCAACGCCATCTTTTTGATACGCTTCTCGCATTCCGAGATGCCTGGGGTGACCAGCACGTCGCCGCTGTTGGCGGCAGAGGTCAGTCGTTGTTTCTCTGCCCTCCAGAAATAGGTGTTTAGTCGTGCCCAAACATGCGCCGTGTCTGACAACTTTCGCCCATATATTCACACTTCATCTTCGCAAAGATAGATATTAATTTCCAAACAGCAAAGAAAACTATCCTAAAACTTGCATGTCTCGATATTTTTACGTATCTTTGTACTCAACAAAATAAGACAAGCAAATTTTGCTAAATACAAATTATTATACCAATAAGATCATGAAAGAAGAAACGAATGGAATTAATTGGAAAGATGCCTTCAAGGATGAAGGTTTTCTGTATGAACTAAGAAAGTTCATTAATCAATACATGGAGGATAACGAAGTGTCTGAAAAAGAGATTGAAGAAATGATCAATGATATTTTCAAATACGACGAAAAGTCAGAAGGCCTTATAGTAAACACAGGAGCTGTCAAAGCCAAAGGAGCGGAATTGGAAACCAGTAGTGATGACAACGACGAACAGCTGACAGAAGACGACTGCAAAAATGAAGCTCAGAAAATAAGAATGTCGTTGCTGCTATCACTGATGAAAGCCAACGGACTAAAGATAAATGAGAACAACAGAAACACGTCTGGCAAAACCGGTTTGCACGGGAATAAAAAATTGGCTGCCGCAATTATGAGTATAATCACAGAAATTCCTATTCAAACATGCCAGAACTTCATTACAGACCCGTACATTAGTAGTAAGACCCCTGACGACCACATCACTAAAATTAATAGTCAACTGATAAAAATCGGATTGGAAATCAGGCTAAAAAAGTGATTTTTTAAGAAAACTACTTAGTACAGGAAAATACTAACCTACCTCCAAGTTAGTATTTTTCTTACCTCGACACGACCATAGAAAAAAAGCCGTACTTTTGCAGCGTCGATGATAGCCAGAAACGAGGCAGACGAACCTCAAGAGTAATTAAAGGTTAATTCAAGGTTAATTCAAGGTTACTTCAAGGTCTAGAAACTATCATAAAGGTATGTTTAACTGCTGAGTAAGTGCTTAAAAAACATCGCTTATTACAATTATGGCAAAATCTGCCAATTATTTCGGTCTGCGTCAAGGCAGCACCAAGTCACTCACTTTCAGTATAGTTGACGGAAGTCAAATCACGAAAGATCGTGTTTTGGCTCCCAAGAATCCTCGCACACCGGCTCAGATGACTCAGCGTTGTATGGTAGGAACTATCGGTACAGCCTATGGAGCCATGAAGTCGGTTTGTAATCACTCTTTTGAGGACGTTACTGCAGGCATGCAGTGCATGCGTACTTTTATGTCAGAGAATCTAAAGCAGCTACGCATCTGCAAGGAGTATGAGAATGGTTTCTTTGGCTTTAGCAAGTACAAAGACTCCGGTCTTGTGCCCGGTAGTTACATCATTTCTAAAGGTTCGCTCCCAGACTCATGTCCTGAAGCAGACATTCTGAGTGTCGATGCAGCGAACAAACAGATTTCCATTGATGTAGCAGCAGGTAACAGCATTGCAGACATTACAGACTCCATGGGATGTAAAAACTTCAAGGACACGTGTACCATTGCCATCATGTATCCAAAGGGAAATGGCAGCTATGGTTTCGGAGCAGTGCGCTTCACCTACAAACAAGGCGAAACCGTCCTGGAATCATTTGACATTGACGTCTTTGGAGATGTTAATGATGCAACAGCTGCTTTCGGTACCTCTGGATTGTCGCTCAACGTTCACATGAAGCCTGAGCTTGCTGGGGATGCGACTACCGAAAACACGTATATGGTAGCTATTGCTTCACGTCAGGTAAATGGCAACTGGCATCGCAGCAATGCACAGTTTGATGTACAGAATGCCACCCCAACTTATGCTCAAGCCATTGCGACCTATCCTGTCGGTATGGAACGTATCCTCAATGGTAGTTCCACAACCAGCTATACGGATGGTGGTTCCAATAATGGCGGCACGAATTCCAATGGTAGTGGCGGTTCTGGTAATGGTGGCAACAACGGTGGTAGCGGGTCGATCACCACTGGCGTAGCGGCTCCGAGCATCAATGGTAACGCGGCATTCACCACGTCGACGCAGGTGACCATGAGCGGTCCTGACGGCGCTGAGATTCGCTACACATCGGACGGGTCTACGCCCACGGCCAGCAGCACGCTGTATACCGAGGCCATCACCGTGAGCTCGTCGGTAACCCTGAAGGCCATCGCCATCAAGGACGGTCAGAGCAGCCAGGTGACCACGAAGCAGTTCGTGAAGAGCGACGGTGGTGCCGACGACCCGAGCGGCTTCGAAGGAGCGTAGTCTAAGAATGAAAAAATGAAAAAAAATCGGACTGACTACAGGGTTAGTCCGGTTTTTTTCGTATTTTTGCAAAGGAAATGAATCAGAGAGACAAACAGATTCTGAAAATCGCGCTGCCGGCCATTGTGACGAACATCACCGTTCCGCTGCTGGGACTGGTGGACACGGCCATCGTGGGCCACATGGGCAACGCCACATACATCGGAGCCATTGCCGTGGGGTCGATGGTGTTCAACCTAGTGTACTGGGTGTTCGGTTTCCTGCGCATGGGAACCAGCGGACTGACGGCACAGGCCCGCGGACGGCGCGACCTGCAGGAGATGCGCTCGCTGCTGGTGCGTTCGCAGACGGTGGCGATGACCATTGCCCTACTGATTCTGCTGTTGCAAGTGCCGTTGCGCGACGTGATGCTATGGCTGATCGGTCCCACAGACGATGTGCGCCCGCTGGCGGTGACCTATTATCATATCGTGGTGTGGGGAGCTCCCGCCATGCTGGGACTGTATGGGCTGAGCGGGTGGTTCATCGGCATGCAGAACACGCGACTGCCAATGGTAATCAGCATCTCGCAGAACGTGGTGAACATCGTGGCATCGCTGGCGTTGGTCTACGGGCTGGGCATGAAGGTGGAAGGCGTGGCGCTGGGAACCGTCGTGGCTCAGTATGCGGGGCTGCTGATGGCAATGGCGATGCTGGTGAGGTATTACCGCAGGTATATAACCATCAGACTATGCTCGCTGAAGGAGTTCATCCCCTTTCTGCGCGTGAATAGCGACATTTTTTTGCGGACGCTGTGTCTGGTGGCGGTGAACCTGTACTTCACGTCGGCAGGAGCCCGGCAGGGCGCTACCATCCTGGCAGTCAACGCATTGCTGTTGCAGCTATACCTGTTATTCTCGTACATCATGGACGGTTTTGCCTATGCCGGCGAGGCATTGTGCGGCCGATTCTGGGGAGCCCGCGACAACAAGGCCTTCCGCGAAGTGGTGGGCAGGCTGTTTATGTGGGGAGCAGGTATGACGGTGCTGTTTACGACGCTGTACGTCGTGGGCGGAATGCCCTTCCTGCGACTGCTGACCGACGAAGAGACGGTGGTGCAGGCCGCCCGTGAATATGTGTGGTGGGCGTGGCTGATTCCCGTGGCCGGTGTGGCGGCTTTCGTGTGGGACGGCATCTTCATCGGCATTACCCAGACGCGCGGCATGCTGGTGTCGGCAGCGGTGGCCAGTGTGGTGTTTCTGGCTGGCGTCGTGTGGCTGATGCCGGTCATGGGCAACCACGGATTGTGGCTATCGATGTTGCTGTATCTGGCCGTTCGCGGCATCGTGCAGAGCGTTATATTTAGAAGTGATAAACGATAAGTGATAAGTGATAAGTGAGAAGTGATAAGTGATAAACGATAAGTGATAAACGATAATAAATCTTAATTTATTTTGCATTTCGCTCAGTTTACACTACCTTTGTCCCATATTAATTATCGCGTGTATGAAACAGAAACTGTTAATCATGATGGCAGCGATGCTGCTCGTGCCCATGGGAATATTCAGTCAGACATATCAGGAATTGTGGAAACAGGTGGAGCAGGCTCAGGACAAAGACCTGCCCAAGACCGCTATGGAACACCTGCAGAAGATAGAGGCGAAGGCTCAGAAAGCCGGTGACTACGGTCAGTTGCTGAAGGCGACGCTGTTGACGTCGAAGCTGCAGGCCGAAGTGGCTCCCGACTCGCTGCTGCCTGCCGTGAAACGGCTGGAGCAACAAGTGGAAGGTAGAAACGCCAAGGACGTGGCGCTGAAGGCCGTCTACTATACCGTGCTGTCGAAGGTGTACGAGAACAATAGCCGCTGGCTGGGCGAGGATGCCGCCGACAAGGCTCAGTCTTATCGCCAGCAGGCTATGGAACACCCCGAGGTGCTGGCTCAGGTGCAGACAGACCCGTATGAGCCCTTCGTCGTCACCGGCAAGGACAGCAAGACCTATTATAATAACGACCTGCTGAGCGTGGTTGGCCGCGAGCTGGATGCCTGGCAGTGGCTGCACGAATACTATTCGAAGGCGGGCAACCGGAAGGCAGCCTGTCTGACGGCAGTAAATGTGGTGGAAAGTGGAAAGTGGAAAGACGATAGAGAGCGCCTGGAGTGGCTGGATTCGCTGATAACCGTCTATGGCGACCTGCCCGAGGCCTGCGAACTGGCCATCAAGCGTTTTGAGCTGATGGACGGCGAGCACTATACCGTAGCCCAGCGCATCGGTTACCTGCGCGAGTCGCTGACGAAGTGGGGCGACTGGAAACGTGCCAACTGGTTCAGGAACATGGAGCGCGACATGACGCGTCCGACGTTTACCGCCAAGATGCCTGAGCATATAGGCATTCCCCAGAAACCGCAGACCGTCAGGTTGGAGTCGCTCAGAAACATCCAGTCGCTGACGATGAGCGTCTACGAGACGACATTGAAGGGTGACACCGAGCTGAGCCCGAACGTTGAAACGGACTACAAGAAAATCAAGTCGCACATGAAGATTCGGACCGACCTGACGAAGACGCTGCAGTTTACAGGTCATCCTGACTACGAGACGTTCGAGGACTCCTTGCTGTTGGCAGGTTTACAGCCCGGCGTCTATCTGATAGAATTCACGTCACCGCAGACGGAGACGTCGCGTGCACTATACTTTGTGTCGGGTGTGAGGGTGCTGTCGCAATCCATGCCTGAGAACCAGGTGCGCTATGTGGTGGTGGACGCCGCAACGGGACAGCCCATCCCCCACGCCACCCTGCGCTTGTCGTATCGCGCCGGATGGAAAGAGTCCGCAAAGACGGAAAATCTGACCTGCAACCAACAGGGCGAGGTGATTTGCAAGTTTGACGGGCGCACGCCGTCGGAACTGTTTGCCACGACCCAGAGCGACGCCTATAATCCCCCGATGAATGCCTACGGGCGATACACTTACTACGGCCGGGAATATCATTCGGAGCATACCAACGTGTTTACCGACCGCAGCATCTACCGCCCAGGCCAGACGGTGCACGTCACGGCCATTGTGTGGAAGGAGCAGTCGGCGTTGGACAACGTGGCCGTCGAGGGCAAGCGCGTCAACTTCGAACTGCGCGACGCCAACTACAAGGTGGTGGGCGAGCAGCAGCTGACCACCGACCGCTATGGCAAGTGTGCCACCGAGTTCACCCTGCCAAACGGTCTGTTGAACGGACGGTTCACCGTGCGTGCCAACACCCAATCGACAAGCATCAGCGTAGAAGAATACAAGCGCCCAACATTCCAGGTGGAATTCCAGGACTATAAGGAGTCGTATCAGGCTGGCGACACGGTGCGTGCACAGGGTAAAGCCCTGAGCTATGCCGGCGTGCCCATCCAGGATGCCAAGGTCAAATATACGGTGAAGCGCCGCGTGGCCTATTGGTGGATGAGCTATTCGTGGTACTGGCAGAGCGGCTATTTCGGACGCGGACTGCAGGAAGAGACGGTGAACGAAGGCGAGGCCACGACCGGCGACGACGGCACGTTCCTGGCCGATGTCCCCCTCGTGTTGCCTGACGACGTGAAGAACGCCCGCATGTACTACCATTTCGTAGTAGAAGCCGACGTGACGGACGTGGCTGGTGAGACACACCACGGCGCGCTGACCCTGCCGCTGGGTACGAAACCCACGGCGCTGACCTGCGACCTGCCGCAAAAGGTGCGCAGCGACCAACTGCCCGAGGTGACTTTTTCGCGCTATAATGCAGCAGGAAAGACCATTGAGGGTACAGTAAAATACCGCCTCGACGGCGGCAAATGGAAAGAGGCGGCAGCCAATTGTCAATTGTCAATTCTCAATTCTCAATTAAAGAGCGGCGAACACCGTCTGGAAGCAGTATGTGAAAACGACTCGATAGACATGACTTTCGTGGTCTTTGGACTTGACGACAAGAAGCCCGCCACCAAGACCCACGACTGGTTCTATGTGTCGGACAGCCAGTTCCCCAGCGACGGCAAGCCCGTCACCGTACAGGTAGGTTCCAGCGATCCCGACCTCCACATCGTCTATGGCATCTATGCCGGTGACAAGGTGATAGAAAGTGGTGTAGTGAAGAAGAATGCCGAGCTGCTGAACCGGAAATTCACCTATAAGGAAGAATATGGCAACGGCCTGCTCATTACCTATGCCTGGGTGAAGGACGGACAGTGTTACAGGCACCAGCAGACCATCCGGCGTCCGATGCCCGACAAGCGGCTGCGACTGACGTGGGAAACCTTCCGCGACCGACTGACTCCCGGTCAGCAGGAAGAGTGGCGCCTGCGCATCGTGAATCCCGACAGCACACCGGCTGACGCCTCGCTGATGGCAGTGCTCTACGACAAGAGCCTCGACCAGATTAAACAGCACCAATGGTCGTTCTCGCCCACGAATTATCTGCCTCAGCCTTCTACGTCGTGGCAGTTCCGCGGTGCCAACCAGTTGTCGTGGTATGCCTCGCAGCGCTACCAGACGCCTCTGAAGGTAAACGGCTGGGCGTTCAGTCATTTCGACGATAGCGTCTATCCGGAGTATATTGCCTATCTTCGTCCGATGATGGTAGGTAGTAGTCGCGGCCGAATGATGCTGAAAGCCAATGCTGCAGCACCCATGATGGAAGACGGAGCGGTGTATGAAACAGCAGCACCGATGGCAGAAGCCAGAGCCATAGGCGCTGCAGGAAACGATGAAGCCGCTCTCGAAGAGGTCGTAGTGAATGGCGACTCGGAGGAACCCCAGCAGGAAGAAAACGTGCAGATGCGCGAGAACCTAAATGAAACCGCCTTCTGTTATCCGCAGCTGACGACCGACGAGCAGGGTCAGGTGGTGATGAAGTTCACGCTGCCCGAGAGTCTGACCACATGGCGATTCATGGGTGTGGCCAATAGTGCCGACATGCTGTATGGCAACATAGAGGGCGAGGCTGTGGCCAAGAAGGACGTGATGATTCAGCCCAACGTGCCGCGCTTTGTCCGTATGGGCGACGAGGCACAAATCTCAGCACGCATCTTCAACACGGGCGAGCATACGGTTAACGGAAAGGCCAAGCTGCAACTGCTGGATGCAGAAACGGAAAAGGTCGTCTATACGCAGGAACAGCCCATCAGCGTAGAGGCCGGCAAGACGGGCTCAGTAATGTTCTCCGTTGACGCCGGACAATCCGGACTCTCTGGAACTTCCCTGCTGATCTGTAAGGTCAGCGTGGTAGGTGAAGGCTTTAGCGACGGTGAACAGCACTATCTGCCCGTATTGCCCGACAAGGAGTACGTCACCAAGACCGTTCCTTACACCCAGCACGAGCCGGGCGTGAAGACCATCGACCTGACGAAGCTCTTCCCGCAGGGTACCACGCAGCAGAAGCTGACCATAGAATATACGAACAATCCGGCATGGATGATGGTGCAGTCGTTGCCCGTATTGGGACAACCCTGTGAGCACAGCGCCATCGACCAGGCCGCATCCTACTATAGCAACCTGCTGGCGAAGAGCCTGCTGGCACAAAGTCCCCAGGTAAAGAAAACCTTCGATCTGTGGAAGCAGGAAAGTAATCATAATTCTCAATTCTCAACTCTCAATTCTCAATTAGAGAAAAACCAAGAACTGAAGGACCTGATTCTGACTGAGACGCCTTGGGTGCAGGACGCTGACCGTGAAAGTGAACAGAAACAGCGTCTGGCCGACTTCTTCGACGAGAATGGTATTGCCAGCCGTCTGGAAACGGCAGTTGCGAAGCTGCAGAAGTTGCAGAACCCCGACGGCTCGTTCTCGTGGTATCCCGGCATGCAGGGCAGCACCTACATCACGGTGGCCATCGAGGAGATGATGTTCCGTCTGAACCGCATGGCAGGCATGCAAAACGACACGAAGCAGATGCAGGACAAGGCCTTCAAATATATCGGCAAGGAGATGGTCGACTTGGTAAAGGAGATGAAGAAGCGGGAGAAGAAAGGCTACAAGCCCACGTTCCCGTCGTTCACCGCCCTGCGCTGGTTGTATCTCTGTGCCATCGACGGTCGTCAGCTGGATAACGAGGTGAAGACGGCTAATGACTATCTCATCACCCTGCTGAAGAAGGACATCAAGCGTCAGACCATCTACGAGAAAGCCCTGACAGCCATCGTTCTCGCCCAGCATGGTGAGACGAAGCGTGCGGCAGAATATGTGCAGAGCCTGAAGGAATATACCGTCTATACAGAGGAAATGGGCCGCTATTACGACACGCCGCGTGCCTCCTATTCGTGGTACGACTACAAGATTCCTACGGAGGTGGCCGCCATTGAGGCTATTCAGGCTGTGACGCCCAAGGATAAGGAGACGGTCGACGAGATGCGCCGCTGGCTGCTGCAGGAGAAGCGCACCCAGATGTGGGACACGCCCATCAACAGCACGAACGCCATCTACGCCTTCCTGAACGGCAATCAGAACACGCTGAACACCCAAGGCGCTCCGTCAGTCCTCGCCATCGACGGCAATCCCGTTGAACTGCCTCAGGCCACCGCCGGACTGGGCTATGTGAAGACCGCCATCCAGGAACCGAAGGGCAAGACCTTCACCGCCACGAAGACCTCAGAAGGAACATCGTGGGGTGCCGTCTATGCACAGTTCTTCCAGAAGACGTCGGAGATAGAACAGTCGCAGAGCGGCATCACCGTGAAGCGCGAGGTGCTTACTAGTATTCCTAGTATGACTAGTACGACTAGTACACCTAGTATGACTAGTACGACTAGTACACCTAGTACGACTAGTATGAAGGTCGGCGACCGCATCAAGGTTCGCATCACCATAGAGTGCACCCGCGACCTCGACTTCGTACAGGTTGTCGACCGCCGTGCTGCCTGCATGGAACCCGTCAAGCAGCTTTCCGGCTATCAGAACGGCGCCTATGTGTCGCCCAAGGACTACGCCACGAACTACTATTATTATGGTCTGTCGAAGGGCAAGCACGTCATAGAGACCGAATACTATGTTGACCGCGCGGGAAAGTATGAGAGCGGTACATGCACCGTTCAGTGTGCCTATGCACCAGAATATCGTGCCACAGCGCCGTCGGTGGTTTTTAAAAGTGATAAACGATAAGTGATGAGTGATAAGTGAAAATGAAAAGAACAACATATAATAAGAAAGTAAATGTAATGAAGTGGATGAAGGTGATAGTGATATTTATCACTTATCACTTATCACTTGTCACTTGCTTTGCACAGAAGCTGGTAGCGGAGAATGCCATTGTCGATGTGGGGCGCACGGGATACCAGAAACCCATCACGGCAACCTTCGAGTTGCGCAACAAGAGCAATCGCCGTCTGAAAATCGAGGCGGTGAAGCCCGACTGTCATTGTGTCGCCGTGGAATATCCGAAAGGCGAGATAGGCGGCAACGAAAAGTTCCAGATCACCCTGACCTACGATGCCCGCCAGTTGGGACACTTCAACCAGCAGGCGGCCGTCATCAGCAACGGGACGAAGAAGCCCCTATACCTGATGATGAAGGGTGTCGTGTTGGAGCATTATGTCGACCTGTCGGGCAACTATCCGGTGGCGATGGGTACATTGCGACTCGACAAGACGGATTTGGAGTTTGACGACGTCAATCGTGGCGACCAGCCCGTGCAGGAATTGCACCTCTATAATCATGGCTCACAGGATTTTGAGCCCAACCTGTTGCACTTGCCCCCCTACCTCACCGCCCTGATGCAGCCCGAGAAGCTACAGCCTGGCGAGGAAGGCGTGATGACGGTAAGACTCAATTCCGCCAAGTTGCACGACTACGGACTGACACAGACTACGGTCTATATGGCCAGCCACGTTGGAGAAAAGGTACGCGCTGATCGTGAAATCGGGGTGTCGGCCGTGTTGCTGCCCTCGTTCCCAGAGAAGATGACGAACCCAGCCCGCATCCAGTTGTCGAATGACTCTGTGGACATCCAGTTTGAAGGTAAATCGAAAAAGACGGAGGTCATCGACATCGTCAATATTGGTAAGTCGGAGCTGGTGATTTCAGCGTTGCAGATGTTTACTGGCGGTCTGAAGATCTCGTTGAACAAGAGCCGTCTGATGCCGGGCGAGTACGCCAAACTGAAGATTACCGCCATGCGCGACGATTTGCTGAAAGTGCGTACGCGTCCTCGAATCCTGATGATTACCAACGACCCCAACAAGGCTAAGATTGTCATCACCATCAATTCAAAATAATAATGTTGAGTGTATCGAAGCGAAGCGAGAATAATTCCACATTCCTAATTCATAATTCCTAATTTTATATGGAACATCCCGAGAATAGTTCAGAATACGCAGGTTTGCAGGTCAATAGTGGCGTCGAGCAGCCCAGTATCATCAATCCCTATCTGAAGCGCCAACGCATTCGCCGTCGCGAACTCTCTGCCGCAGAAATGGTCGAGGGCATCGTCAAAGGCGATGTTACCATTCTCTCGCAGGCTGTGACGCTGGTCGAGAGTGTGAATCCCGATCATCAGGCTAAAGCTCAGGAAGTCATCAACAAGTGTCTGCCCTATAGCGGCAACTCCATTCGCGTGGGTATCAGCGGTGTTCCCGGTGCAGGCAAGTCGACGAGTATCGACGAGTTTGGCATCCACGTGCTGAAAGAGAAAGGCGGGAAGCTGGCTGTGCTGGCCATCGACCCATCGTCGGAGCGTTCGAAGGGTAGTATTCTGGGTGACAAGACGCGTATGGAGAAGCTCAGCGTACATCCTGACTCCTTCATCCGCCCTAGTCCTACGGCAGGTTCGCTGGGTGGCGTAGCCCGCAAGACACGCGAGACCATCATTCTTTGCGAAGCAGCGGGTTTCGACAAGATTTTTGTCGAAACGGTGGGTGTTGGTCAGAGCGAGACGGCCTGTCACTCGATGGTCGACTTCTTCCTGCTCATCCAGTTGGCTGGTACAGGCGACGATCTTCAGGGCATCAAGCGCGGCATTATGGAAATCTGTGACGCCATTGTCATCAATAAGTGTGATGGCGACAATGTCGACAAGTGCCACATGGCAGCCACCAATTTCCGCAACGCGTTGCATTTCTTTCCCATGCCTGAGAGCGGGTGGTTACCCAAGGTGTTGTGCTACAGCGGATTCTACGGCTATGGCGTCAAGGAAATCTGGGACATGATCTACGAGTACATCGATTTCGTCAGGGCGAACGGCTATTTCAACTATCGTCGTAACGAACAGTCGAAATACTGGATGTACGAGAGCATCAACGAACACCTGCGCCTCAGTTTCTATAACAACCCGCTGATTCGGCAGTCGTTACAAGGTGCCGAACAGAGTGTCTTGGGTGGTGAACAGACTTCATTCACCGCAGCGCAACAACTGCTCGACCTCTATTTCGGTGAGTTAAAGAAATCAGTTTGAATCAGTCCCGTCTGTCAAATCAGTGTCTAAAAAATAATATTGAATCCGTGTCTAAGTTACAGATTGAAATCGACAACGGCAGTGGTTTCTGTTTTGGAGTGACCACAGCCATCCAGAAAGCAGAAGAGGAACTGGCCAAGGGAAACCGGCTTTACTGTTTGGGCGACATCGTACACAATGGTATGGAGTGTGAGCGCCTGCGTGCTATGGGACTCATCACCATCAATCACGACGACCTTCGCGAGCTGCATGATGTGAAGGTGCTGTTGCGGGCTCATGGCGAACCCCCTGAGACCTACGAGCTGGCTCGTCGCAACAACATAGAAATCATTGATGCCACTTGTCCTGTGGTGTTGCAACTCCAGAAACGCATCAAGAAAAAGTATGACGAGTCGAGGAGTGAGGAGTGTGAAGTGAGAAGTGAGAATGCTCCACAAATCGTGATTTTCGGCAAGAAAGGTCACGCCGAGGTATTGGGGCTCGTGGGTCAGACACATTCCGACGCCATTGTCATTGAGAATGTCGACGAGGTGACGAAACTGGACTTCTCGCGCGACATCTATCTTTACTCGCAGACCACCAAGTCGCTCGACGAGTTTCATCGCATCATAGCGTACATCCAACAACACATCTCGCCCGAGGCTACGTTCCAGAGTTTCGACACCATCTGCCGTTCTGTGGCCAACCGCATGCCCAACATCTCGCAGTTTGCCACCAAGCACGACTTGATACTCTTTGTCTGCGGACGAAAGAGTTCCAATGGCAAGGTGCTCTACAACGAGTGCCTGCGCGTCAATCCCAACACGCATCTCATCGAGGGACCTGAGGAGATTGACCGTCAGTGGCTCGAAGGCATTCAGACCGTTGGCATCTGTGGTGCCACCAGTACTCCCAAGTGGCTGATGGAACAATGCCGTGACAAAATAGCGGGTGACTATAGCGGGTAACTGCCAAAAATAGAACAAAGACATATAAACTACTTAAATTACAAACAAACGAATGAAAAATTTTACTACCAAATCATTGATTGTCGGTCTGCTGATGCTGGCAAGTGTGTCCGTATCAGCCAATGACATCCACGTTGCAACCAGTGGTAACGATGCCAACGACGGCTCTGAGACCACACCATTACAAACCATTCAAAAAGCCCTTGACATCGTCAAGCCTGGCGACCGTATCCTGATTCATGAGGGCAACTACAACATCACCAAGCGCCTCAAGATTCCTGCCCTTGCCACTACTGAAGACCTTCGCTGCGAGATGCGTGCATGGCCGGAAGAAGCTGTAGGCAAAGTCATCATCGACGGAACAAACATGAATCCTGCTTCTGAGATAGAGTTCAAGCAGGCGCGCTGTATCTATGTGAACCATCTGGCCAACTACTGGACATTCTATGGCCTGGTGCTGCAAAATGCCAAGGACAATGGCATGAAGATTGAAGGCTCGTACAACATCGTCGAACGCTGCGTGTTCCGTTGGAATAACGATACGGGTCTGCAGATCGGCATGTTCAAGGACTTCAGCATCGAGGAAACCAAGTCGTTCCCCGTCAGTGGCACGCCGGAATTCAACCCCAACTTCACCTATTGCCGTTATAACAAGGTCATCAACTGTGACGCTTACGAGAATGCCGACACCAAGTCGTTCAGTGGAAGCGATGACGGCGGCGATGCCGATGGTTTTGCCGTGAAGCTGTTCCCTGGACCGGGTACAGAGTTCCACGGCTGCCGTGCGTGGACGAACTCCGACGACAACTGGGATCTCTACATGACCTATCATCCCGTGGTGATAGACCAGTGCTGGGCTTACCATGCCGGCTATATGAAGGATGGCAGCGAGGGGAAGAACGGCAATGGCTTCAAACTGGGTGGTGGCGGCAGTGCCGGCGGTGCTGCCTTCCCACAGTCGGTGGGTGCCCACGTGGTGACTAACTGCGTGGCGTTCGACAACCTGCATAAGGGCTTCGACCAGAACAATGCCTATGAAGGCATGTATGTCATCAACTGTACTGCCTGGGGCAATGAGTACAACTACCGCTTCCCCACCGAGTTTAAGTATGGTCCGATGACGCTCCGCAACTGTATTGGCTGGGGCGCTACCGCTGAGAAGAATGGCGTGGCAGTGGGCAATCACGAATTCCTGTCGCCCGACAAACCCGGCTATATGGACCCTGATACCGAATTCTGCTCCTGGCTGGAAATCGATGGCTGCAGCCCTATCAAGGAAGGCTATAAGGAGGGAAAGACCCAGATTGTCACCAAAGACCATTCGGGTGAGTTCCTGTCGCTGAGCGTGGCAGACTTCATGGCTCCCCGTGAGGCTGACGGCTCGCTGCCCAATAACAATTTCGCCCGTCTGAAGCCAAACAGCATCTTCAAGGACATGGGAACACCCATCTGGAACTACACTCCTGCCCGTAAGATGACAGAGGCTGAGTGTGCGGCAGCCGGTCTGGAGTATATCACTGCCGACGACCTCTTTATCCGTTATAATGATGCTGCTCCCGACCTGGGTGCCTTCGAGACCGACGGCGTTCCCGTGGATCTGCCTATTCCCGGAAAGATTGAAGTGAAGTGCAAGACCGCCAATTCATCGCAGGAGGTTATTATGGGACATGCCATTTCCGATATCGTGTATGAACTGAATGACGTGGCTACCAGTGCCGTCGTAGAGGACCTGCCTGCCGGCCTGTCTTACGACTACAATGCTACGGCCAAGACGGTAACCATCAGTGGTATTCCGACAGCTGAAGGCACCTTCAAGCTGACGGTTTCCGGCGATAGGGAATCGGGCGTGAAGGACTATGTCACAACAGGTATCATTACGCTGGTCACTCCCTATAAGGAACTGACAGAGGGCTGGTATAAATTCCAGGATGCCGAGTTGCCTGCCTATCTGCAGGGAGTGCTTGAACTTATCCAAGGCGACAATACCAGTGCCACCAGCGATGGCACACACCTCAAGGGCGACACCTATATTGACCCTGCAAAGGAAGAGTCCGCCTCGGGTTACGACAAGGGTGCTGTTTGTCTGGGCGAGAGCAATGGCGGCATGAAGTTGAATCTCAGTCAGGGCGTGCTGAAGTACTTCCTGCACGTTTACTTCACCGGTGGCCGTCAGTTTAAGATTTCCTGCATTCTGGAAGACGGTTCGGAGAAGAGCGTTACCACAGAGAAATACAAGAAGGGCGCCTACGAATTCGATGTGCTGGACCTCTTAGGTCTCAACACCGATGCCGAGCGTATGAAGGTTCGCAGCATCACGTTCCAGCAGAATGGTGCCAATGGCGGCGCCCGCATCTATGAGATGTATGTCACTGTTCCCGACGGGACGGCTACTGGCATTCAGACTCTCCAGGGCCAAACGCACCAGGGACAAACGCTGAAACTGATAAAGAACGGACGTATCGTCATCCTAAAGGATGGTGTTCGCTACAACATGCAAGGACAAACCATTAAATAAAATCATTATGAAAAAAATCATTTCATGTATCACGTTGCTGCTCTGTGCCTTCACGGCTCAGGCAGCCGATTTTTCAGAGGATTTCTCCACGCTGCCTAAAGGCAAGTATGGCACAGGCAGTAATGGTGCCGTAACATTGTCGTTGCCTTCTGGCGACTGGGAGGCATTGAAGATGGAGATGAAGGAGAATAATGGAGCGAAGCAGTTCACATTCTCCAACGGTACAAGTTCTTATCTGATTACTCCTGCCATTGATGATCCTGGCAAGATTGCTGTCGAATGGGGCTCTGGTGGCAGCAACAAACTGGTTATCAGTTATTCCGTCAATTACGGAGCGTGGCAGCAACTGGCCGAGATTTCTTCCGGTGGCTCCGGCGCTAAGTCTTACAGTGCCAAGACAGGGCTCGACGAAAAGACGAACGTGCGCTTTCGCTTTGTGGGAAGTTCCAGCAATACTTATGTGACGAAAATAACCATCAAATCGGTTAACGCCACTCCTGTAGATGATGATCCCACCTATATCACTGAGGGCGTATGGGTACCCACCAAGCCTTTCCCCGCAGCCAAGAACACCTATTACATATCACCCGACGGCAACGATAATACAGGTGACGGTTCAGAGGATAAACCTTGGTTCAATATAGCCGTAGCTTACGCAGCAGCACAAGCTGGCGACCACATTATCTGTAAGGGTGGTACCTATAAAATCAGCAAGTATGGCACTGATGGCAAACTTACCGTCCGCATGAACAAGATGGGAACAGAAGCAGAACCCATCGTCATCCGTTGTGCTGACGGCGAGAAACCTGTCTTCGATTTCGAGCAGCAACTACTTGACTGCAACCGCAAGACCGCTAACGTCGGCGACCGCGGCATTCTGCTCTCTGGCGACTACCACATCATTTTCGGCATCCATATCATGCACGCAGCTGACAATGCCATCAAACTGGAAGGCAACCACAACCGCATTGAGCGTTGCGAGTTCTCCTATAACCTCGACACAGGTCTACAACTGGGCTTCGGACATAAGTTCAGCGATACCCACCCTGGCATCAGCAGCAACGATGGCAGCTATTGTGCTTACAACGATATCATCGACTGCGACTCACATCACAACTGCGACTGCGATGCCAACTATGGCAGTGATGCTGATGGCTTTGCCTGCAAGATGCACAACGGCATCGGTAACCGCTTCATCCGCTGCCGTGCGTGGCATAACAGTGACGATGCCTGGGACCTTTACGAGACCGATTACTCGGTCATCCTTGCTGAATGCTGGGCATGGGAATCCGGTAAGCCGGAAGACCACCAGTGGGTAAAGGAATACCTTGACACATCAGCATCGTTCTCGGGCAACGGCAATGGTATCAAACTTGGCGGCAACGGTGAGGGTGGCAACTCTAAGGGCATCCACTATGCTTTTAACTGCATCGCTTTTGGCTGTAACAAGAGCAGTTCTGTGAAGGGTTTCGACTGCAACAGCCATAAGGGCGGTCACGTACTGGTGGGCTGTCTGGGCTTCAACAACAGCTACGACTTCATGTTTGAGTCAGGTGGCTCGGATGAAAACACAAAGTTCTATAACAATGTCTGTCTGGGTAAACAGGAAATCTGTGTGGGCTATGACGACTATAATGCCTTGGCATCACTGATGTCGAAAGATGGATGGACCAATCATGTGGTGACAGGTGTAGGCTACGACGACTTCGTGTCGCTCGATGAGGATGATGCCTTGAATCCACGCGACATCTACGGAGGCATGCCTCGCAGATTTGGACGTCCGGCCAGCGACAGCAAGCTGATTGACCAGGGAAATGAAGAGCTCGACAACGTTAACGATGTGTGGCTGGAGCTGGTGGCTGAGTTCCCATTCCTGCAACGCACGGTAACTGGTCAGGCTCGTGACATCGGTCCTTACGAGCATCGGGGAGAGACGACAAGCATCCATCCCCTTCAGGATCATACCCTACAGGGATGTAACATCAAAGTGGTGGAAAAAGGCCGGTTGGTGATTGTAAAAGACAATCAACGGTTCAACGCGTTAGGCCAACCGCTTCGTTAAAGCGCTGCATCAACCAATCCTTCTGCTCGGCAATGGTCATCTCGCTATTGTCGAGCAGAATAGCATCTGGGGCCTGCCTCAATGGCGATACCTCACGGTGCGAGTCGATGTAGTCACGCTCTTCAACGTTCTTCAGGATGTCGTCGAAATCGGCAGGCATGCCCTTGGCCTTCAACTCGTCGTAGCGACGCTGGGCACGCACCTGGGCCGATGCTGTGACAAAAACCTTCAGTTCGGCATCCGGAAATACGGTGGTACCGATGTCGCGACCGTCCATCACCACACCCTTGTCCTTACCCATCTGCTGTTGCTGGGCAACCATCGCGGTTCGGACAAACGGTACGGCGGCAATCGGACTGACGTGATTGCTGACTTCCAGTGAACGGATTTCCTTCTCTACGCACTCGCCGTTCAGATAGGTATCTGGACGGCCTGCCTCGGCATTGAACTGGAACGAAATCCGGATATGATCCATCTCTTTCTCAAGCTCGCTGGTCTTCACGCTGCCATCTTCGTTAAACAAATTGTGACGCAGGGCATAGAGCGTCACACTGCGATACATAGCGCCAGTGTCTACATATACATAACCCACTTCGCGGGCAATATCCTTGGCCATCGTGCTCTTGCCGCACGACGAATGGCCGTCAATAGCGATGGTAATCTTTTTCATATTTTTCGTTTTTTCTTTTTTCGTTATCCCGTTATGACGTTATAACGAATAACTGACGTTAATTAGCAATGACGATGCCGACACGTGGTATTTGGCATAGGCCACGTGCAGTTTGAAGCGTTGCAATTGCAATCCGGCACCCAACGACAGACCAGCACCATGATTGCTCTCGCCCTCACCGTCGGCAATTTTCATCTCGCTCGAACGACGGAAGTTATAACCTGCCGCCACGTAGATGTTCTCGCCCAACAGCAAATCAGCACCGACAGCCAGATGCTTGATGAATCCCTGGTCCCAGTTGTTCAGTCGCGACAGGGTACCAGAAAGTCGAAGCGGAGAACCGATGAGCCGTTTGGTGACACCAATCTGCAAGTCGAGGGGGATGCGCTCGAAATCGTCTTCGTAGGCTTTGATCTGTCCGCCCAGATTCTTGGCGACGGCCGACAGCGACCATCCGCGATCAGCGTCCTGATAGTTCACTCCCAGGTCTACGGCAACAGCTGCCGAGCTGTAGCTGGCAATGTGCGACGTGATGAAACGTCCCGTGATACCGCCGCTGATACGGTCGGACAACAAGTAGGTAAACGTTCCCGACAAGGCAATGTCACGGGCTGAGAAATCACCCGTCTCGACATTGTCCACAGTCGTTTGCTTCATCGTGCCATAATCCATGTATTGTGCGGCAACACCCCATGTGGCACGCTCCTTATAAGCCTTCACAAACGAGGCTGAAGCGGTTTTCGCTCCATCCATGTAGGTCATGAAGTTCAGGTTGATGCTCTTGTCGCTCACACCGCATATCAGTGCCGGGTTATGGAAAATCAACGTGGCATCATCGTCAGTAATTGTAATATTGTCGCCTCCCAATGCTGCTACGTGAGCACTGACGGGTAAGCGCAGGAAGCTGTACACCTCCTGGCTCTCTTGTGCCTGCATCCTTGCAACGGACAACAGCACCGAAATGACGACTAAAAGACCTTTTTTCATCTAATAATCCCTAAATGTGCTGCAAAGATAACAAAAAACTCTAAACTCTCATCTCTAAACTCTAAACTTTTTTGTACCTTTGCCAAAAATTTGGCGAGACTGCTCACGCTCAGCAGATAAAAAACCAGTTTTCTTTGCTTCGCTTAATCGCAGCCTTGCATAATAATTAACGCAGTATTACGTATTTTATTGTCATCCGATGGAACAAAAAAAGACACAACGGGCAGATATCGACCAGCGTCGCACCACAGGATTCCTCTTGGGGCTGACCTTTGTGCTGGCTTTGTTCTACGTGACGCTGGAGTGGAATGCCATTACCGGTAACGACGGTTTCATCCCCCTCGACATGAACGAAATGGTTCACGAAAGCGACCTGTTTCCAATGTCGAACGTCGAGACGATGAGTCAGATGATAGAGAAAAAGCAGATCGAGAAGGTCGAGCAGTTGCGAGTGGTCGACGACAATGTGGAAGTCAGTGAGCCAGAAGATGAGGAACTGGAAGGCGAGGCTGAGGGTGACGACGACGAGGCACTGCTGAAGGAGTTGGAACAGTCCATGGACGACGATATGGCGCTGGCCTCGCTGGGCATCGATCCCAACAATCCGCTCAATTTCCATGTGGCCGAGGAGCTTCCGCAGTTTCCCGGCGGTGCCGTCGAGTTCATGAAGTGGCTTACCAAGCATTTGCGCTACCCCGACAGGGCGCGCCAGCAGAAAGTGCAGGGCAAGGTGGTCGCCGTGTTCTATGTCGAGAAGGACGGCAACATATCGGGCATTAATGTCACCAAAGCTTTGCAACCTGATTGCGACCGCGAGGTGATGCGTGTCCTCCGCATGATGCCCAAGTGGAAGCCAGGCATCCAGAACGACCGTCCCTGCCGCACCAAGGTGTGCATACCCGTGGTCTTCAGGCTATAGCGCCATCCCATTATCCCATTATCCCGTTATCCCGTTATTACGTTATTCCGTTATCCTGAATTAATAAATTAAAACAATATGAAACAACTCTCATCCAACGAAATCCTGCAGCTGGTCAACGACTATCTCGACCACCTGCCTTACGACCGCAAACCCACTTCGCTCTATGAGCCTGTCAAGTATGTGCTCTCGCTTGGCGGCAAGCGCATCCGCCCTGTGCTGATGCTCCTCGGCTATAACCTTTGGCGCGAGCATCCTGAGGAAATTCTCATGCCTGCCTGTGGTGTGGAAACCTATCACAACTACACACTCTTGCATGACGATCTGATGGATAATGCCGACCTGCGCCGAGGCCACGAGACAGTACATCGTCGTTGGGATGCCAACAAGGCCATCCTCTCGGGCGACTCCATGCTGGTGCTGGCTTATCAGCGTGTAGCACAGGTCCCTGCCGACAAATTGCAACAGGTGCTTGACCTCTTCACCGTGACGGCACTCGAGATTGGCGAGGGTCAGGAGTACGACATGGCATTCGAGACACGCAACGACGTCACCGAGGATGAGTACATTGAGATGATTCGCCTGAAGACTTCCGTTCTGTTGGCATGTGCGCTGAAGATGGGTGCCATCTTGGCCGGTGCACCTCAGGAAGACGCCGAGCGCCTCTATCGTCTGGGAGAACAGGTGGGACTGGCTTTCCAGCTGCAGGACGACCTGCTCGACGTCTATGGCGACCCAGCGGTGTTTGGCAAGGCCATTGGTGGCGACATCACGTCGAACAAGAAGACCTACATGCTTATCAATGCCTTCAACCGTGCCAACGACAAACAGCGTGCTGAGCTCGAGCGCTGGATCAATGCCAAGACATTCAACCGCGATGTGAAAGTGGCCGAGGTCACCCGTCTCTACGACGAGATTGGCATCCGTCAGCTCTGCGAGGCAAAGATAAACTATTACTTCGACCTGGCCCGCCAGACCCTCTCTGAGGTCAACGTCCCCGACGACCGCAAGCAGTGCCTCAGCGCCTACATGGACGAGTTGTTGCATCGCAATAAGTAATCATAATTCTCAACTCTCAATTGTCAAATCTCAATTTTATCGATACCCATTGTCATCTTGACGGCGAGGAGTTTGCGCAGGACCGAGATGCCGTCATCCAGCGAGCCCGGGAGGCTGGCTGTACGGCTATCTTCCTGCCCGCCATTGATGTGCCGTCGTGCCATACCGTCCTCGACGTCTGCGCCCACTATCCCGACTTCTGCCGCCCCATGCTCGGACTCCATCCCGAGGAAGTCCGTGCCGACTGGCGCGACCAACTCGCCGCCATTAAGAAAACTATCAACTGTCATTGCAACGCCACACTCTCGAAGAGAGAACTGTCAACTGTCAACTGTCAACTGTCAACTGTAAACTGTATTGCCATCGGCGAAGTCGGCCTCGACTACTATTGGAGTCGTGAGTTCGAACAGGAACAGCTATTGGCTTTCGAAGAGCAGGTTCGTTGGGCTGTCGAGTTGCAGCTGCCCCTGATGATTCATTGTCGCAAGGCACAAAACGAGATGGTGGCTATAATAAAGAGGTACGCGAAGGATTTACCCGGAGGCGTTTTTCATTGTTTTACCGGCAACGAACAGGAGGCTCGCCAGTTGTTGGAGTTCGACCGCTTCGTGTTGGGCATAGGCGGCGTGCTCACCTTTAAGAAATCGCATCTGCCCGAAACCCTTGCTGCCGTTGTACCCCTCGACCGTATCGTCCTCGAGACCGATGCGCCCTATATGGCTCCCGTCCCCATGCGTGGTCAGCGCAACGAGTCAGCCTACATTCGTCACGTCATTACCCGTCTGGCCGAGGCTTACGGCGTCAGCGAAGAAGAAATCTGTGAACGGACTACCGAGAATGTCACCCGCGTCTTTGGTGTATAGTTAACAAATCATAATTCTCAATTCTCAATTCTCAATTCTCAATTTATTATAGTACCTTTGCATCCGCAAGTCGCCAAGGAGAGGTGCTCGAGTGGTTGAAGAGGCACGCCTGGAAAGCGTGTAACCGGCAAAACTGGTTCGCAGGTTCGAATCCTGTTCTCTCCGCAGGAATTTAGAACAGGTTCAAAACGCCATAAGGCGAATCCTGTTCTCTCCGCTTTCCTATTTTACACTACTAAAACAAACACGTATGAAAGACTTACAGATGTACATCAACGGCCAGTTCTGCGAGAGCTCGAACGGCAAATGGATCGATGTGTTGAACCCCTCTACCGAGGAAGTGATCAGTCGTCAGCCGGAAGGCACGATTGAGGATGTGAACCGTGCGCTGGATGCTGCCCGCGCCGCCCAGAAGGCTTGGGCCAAGGTGCCTGCCATTGAGCGTGCACAGTATCTGTTGAAGTTTGCTGCCGGCATCAAGGCCCGCGAGCAGGAATTCACGGAGATTATTATGCGCGAGCAGGGCAAGACGCGCACGTGGGCTTCTATCGAGGTGGGCGCCACCATTGCCTACTTCGAGTATATGGCCACCTTCGCCCGTCACATCGAGGGCGAGATCATTCCCTCAGACCGTCCCAATGAGACCATCCTGCTGACGAAGAAGCCCATCGGCGTTGTAGCAGGCATCCTGCCCTGGAACTTCCCGTTCTTCCTCATTGCCCGCAAGGCCGGTGCTGCGCTGATTGCCGGATGTACCATCGTCATCAAGCCCTCACAGCTGACTCCCGAGAACTGTACGGAGTTTGCCAAGGTGGTAGCCGACAGCGGTCTGCCCGCCGGTGTCATCAACATCGTCACGGGTAAGGGCTCAGTGATTGGCAACGAGATGGCCGGTTCGCCCAAGATCGACATCGTCTCGGTGACGGGAAGCGTCGGCGCCGGCGAGAGCATCATGGCTGCTGCTGCGAAGAATATCACCAAGGTCAGTCTCGAACTCGGCGGCAAGGCTCCCGCCATCGTCATGAAGGATGCCGACCTGGAGCGTGCTGCCCAGTGGATTGTCGACAGCCGTATCGGCAACAACGGACAGATCTGTAACAATGCCGAGCGCGTGTACGTGCAGAAAGAAGTGAAGGAGGCGTTCACGAAGATACTGGTCGACAAGATGTCGAAGGTGAAGGTGGGCGACGTCTGCGCCGACGAGAGCGTCGACATGGGTCCACTGGTAGAGGCTCGTGCCTTGGAGAGCGTGACGGAGAAGGTGGAACGCGCCATCAAGCAGGGTGCCAAACTGCTGTGCGGCGGACACCGTGTAGGCACGAAGGGCTATTTCTATGCTGCTACCGTGCTCGACGACTGCCGTCAGGACATGGACATCATCCACGAAGAGACCTTCGGTCCCGTCATTCCGCTAGTTACCTTCGAGACGCTCGACGAAGTCATCAAGTATGCCAACGACTGCGAATACGGTCTGGCATCGAGCATCTTCACCAAGGACCTGAACGTCGCTGTGAAGGCCTGCCGCGAACTGGAGTTCGGCGAGACCTACATCAACCGCGAACACTTCGAAGCCATCCAGGGCTTCCATGCCGGTGTGAAGAAGTCGGGCATTGGCGGTGCCGACGGCAAGCATGGCGTCGAGGAATACCTCGTCACCCATGTCACCTATCTGGACACCTACGAGGATATGTAAAAATCAAGTTTGAGGGTTGGAGAATTTCCAGCCCTCACTTGTAGTAGCCGATTCGGACGTAGAAATTGATCAAGGGATTATTATCATTTTGTCATTATATATCAGTTATTCCACCACGAATTTCTTGCCGTTCTGGATATAAAGGCCCTTGGAGGGGCGGGTGATGCGCTGGCCGGCGAGGTTGTAGAATACACCATTTTCTGTTTCCATTTTCCCGTTTTCTAATGAATGGATGGCCGTCGGGAGGGGTGCTTCGGAATAGTCGAAGACGGTATGGGGCCGGAAGGAGACTGTGTGGACATTATACCCCTTACAAACGGCGGCGCCCTGAACTATTGTGCCATACCAATACATCGGGCTTTCATCTCCAAGTTCCGTTTCCGTCATGCCCACCAGGAGATTGCCTCCCTTGTACTGATAGGAGTTGTCGAAGGTGATGACCATCTTTCTGTTGTTTACAGACAGGCTACCTGCATAGACCTTGGTGAGAGAATCCCAGTCCTTCAGTTCAGAAAGGGTGGTTTCACCGATCTCACCCAGATACACGTCAAACTTGGCATTGCCCCAGCCGGACGTTTTCATGGAGGCATAGAAGGTTATGCCGTTGATATATTTATTCTGCAGGAAGTCCAGATCGGCTGCAGGTGTGACGAACTGACTGCACCACCCGTCGGCAAGGTCATATCCGCTTAGTGGTATGTCGGTATTAACATTACCGTCAATGACTGTCAGCGTGGCTACGACTTTGTCGTCTGTCGAGAATGAACCATCGGGGTTAGGGGTATAGAGCACGATGTCGTAGGTTCCAGAGACAAGGGGTTTATAAGGGATGCCGCAGTCTCTGGTTTCACCGGCAGGGATATGGAAATGATTTCCGGAATACAACATCGACTCAGTGCCTGTCATGATTCCGAAATAAAGGTCTCCGTCGTAATCGTCCGTACTGTTGTTCGTTACGTTCAATATCACATCGATTTGGATGCCACTAGGAATGTTATTGCTTTCCAGTTTCACGCTGTTTACCTTCAAGTCAACGACATTGGGCTCAATATCGGCCGTTGTTCCAGTGCCTGTAGACGGCTGAACACCGATGATGGCTTCCTGTCCGTAGAAATATCCCTCAGTCGAAGTGGCTCCTTCGACACCTGGATGATCACTATCGAGAGCCGACAGCACGAAATAGCCATTGTCTCTGCCATTCCATCCCCAGTTGATATGGAAGAGGTCGGTATTACTCTCGTATTGGTAGCCATCGCAAACGAAAGCATGTCCGGCCGACGGCGACGTGCCGGCATAAACCACCGGTCGTTGGTTGGCTAGCTCATGATAGATGAGGTCTGCCCATTTGTCGCTGGAATAGTAGCTGCGCGACACTGACCGAGTGGTGCTGTTGTAGTCGAAAAACGACTTGAGCGCATTGGCAACCTTATAGGTCTCGGCTCCCGAGGAATCCCCGTAGTTCATCTCAACAGAGTATCCGCAATACACCATCAGCGTCGCCACCGCCAGATTCTGCGCTTCGGCAGCACCTTCCTCGGGATAGCTGTCCAACATGTTTGCCCAGTCGAAGGTGGTTGGGGGTAGTCCGGCTGTCAAATCGATATTGTTCTTTTTCGCTATATACCCGGGTATGGCGGCAGTCGCAGCCTTAGGCCATTCGTGGTATTTCATCACCTGAGCCATAGCCGTTGCCACACAACCTGTTGCCGATTTTGCCGGCAATTCTCCAAAATAGAAATCAGGACATAGCATGTTGTACGGATTTCCCTGATACCACGCAGTCTTGAGCAGTGGAGCAATTTCGGCTGTGCTGTGGCTGCCCACGTGACGTCGAGTCACGTTCTGTGCGTCCTGTGGTGCTCGTGTCCCCAGACGGGCTATTTCTGCGGCATAGCCCTCGAGCCACGCTCGCATGTTATCGGGCATATTGTCGGGCTCCAGCTGTCCCGTATCGCTATAGCCTAAGACGGGCACAGTGCGGTCGTCGCCCGATACGATGACGAATCCGCCACCCTCGACGTTGAAGGCATAGAGCAGCTGATGGTCTGTCTTTGTGCCCTGCATGTCGATGTGCAGTGGAGCACGATGCATGGCACCGCCCGCTGTTTGGTGATTTTGCATGAAGGCTCTTGCCTTCTCCATAGCTTGCTGCTGGCTAATTTCTGCGGCCTGCAGCGCTGTGGCCATGACGACCAGCATTGCAAACAAATATCTCTTCATAATAAGTTAGAAATTAGAGTGCAAAATTACAAAAAACTTTGAACTTTGAACACTAATCTTTGAACTTTTTTCATAGCGGAAGCAAATTTTTCACTCTTCACTCTTCACTCTTCACTTTTTTTTGTATCTTTGCAGCCGATAAGACAAAAAACTTTATATTTTTAGCTTATGAGAGTAATTATTGAATCTGATTATCAGAAAATGTCGCAGTGGGCAGCAGAGCATGTGATTCGCCGAATCAACGAGGCCAAGCCCACCAAGGAGAAACCATTTGTATTGGGACTTCCCACCGGTTCTTCACCCGAAGGCATGTATGCCTGTCTGGTCAAGGCCAACAAGGAAGGCCGTGTGTCGTTTAAGAACGTGTTGACATTCAACATGGACGAGTATGTGGGACTGCCCGAGGAGCACCCTGAGAGCTACCATTCGTTCATGGCCCGCAACCTGTTCGACCACATTGACTGCCCCAAGGAGAACATCCACATTCTGAACGGAAACGCCAAGGATCTGGCTGCCGAGTGTGCACACTACGAGGAGATGATTAAGGAAGCTGGCGGTATTGACCTGTTTCTGGGCGGTATCGGTCCTGACGGACACATTGCCTTCAACGAGCCCTATTCGAGTCTGACAAGCCGTACGCGTGTGAAGACACTGACTACGGACACGATTATAGCTAACAGTCGCTTCTTCGACAACGACGTGAACAAGGTGCCCAAGCTGGCGCTGACCGTTGGTGTTGGTACCGTTATGGATGCCAAGGAGGTGATGATTCTGGTGAACGGCCACCACAAGGCCCGTGCACTGAAGGCAGCCATCGAGGGTGCCGTGACGCACGAGTGGACCATCTCGGCCCTGCAGATGCATCCCCACGGCATCATCGTTGCCGACGAGCCCGCTACCGACGAGCTGAAGGTGGCTACCTACAAGTACTTCAAGGACATCGAGAAGGACAACCTGCTGTAAAGCAAAATGAGAAATGAGAGGTGAGAGATATGATTTGTTATAAAACCTGAGAACTCTCACCTCTCAGTTTTTTCAAACTACTAAAACACGATGAATACTAAACTACGAACTCTGACGATATTATTGGCATGGACCGTGCTGACCGCCTATGCCGCTATCGACCGCAAGGCACTGGTCACCAGAAACAACCCCATCATCACGAGTGTCGACACGCTGGCATCGCTGAGCGTGGGTAACGGCGGTTTTGCCTTTACCTCCGACATCACGGGTCTGCAAACCTTTCCCGAATACTACAAGAACGGTGTGCCCCTGGGGACGCAGAGCGAATGGGGCTGGCACAGTTTCGACAATCCGGAGCAATACCGCATTGAGGAGTCGTACCAGATGTATGATTTTGGTCACGGCCATCGCGAGCTTTATGCCACCCAGCCCAAAACGGGACGTGCCAAGGGTGCTGCAGACTGGTATCGCAGCAATCCGCACCGTCTGCACTTAGGCTGCATCGGTTTGGAGATAGAGGGTCTGAAGCCTTCAGATATCAAGAAACCCCGCCAGACGCTGGACATGTGGACGGGCGTGATTGGTTCACGGTTCATGGTGAATGGTGCAAGGTTTAGTGTTCAAACGGTGTGTCATCCGGAACGCGACCTCATCGCCGCCTGCATTAAAACGAATCCTAAACATCATACATCAGCCATCAGCCATCAAACATCCATCAACCTCCGTTTCCCCTACCCTACGGGTGGACATAGCGATGACGCTTGCAATTGGCAGGCTGACGACAAACACCAGACGCAGCTGGTGACCCAAAGCGAGCACTCGGCAGTATTGGAGCGCACCATTGACGGAACTGTCTACTACATATCGCTGCAGTGGAAGGAACCAGCAACCCTTCGAGAGAAGCGGAAGAACTACTGGGTGCTGGAGTCAAAGGACAACCAGCTGACGTTTTGCTGTGAGTTCTTGGAAAGTGGAAAAGAATTAGCGAAAGAATCGTTTGCTACTGTTGCCGACAAGTCGGCAGCTTATTGGCAGCAGTTTTGGACGGAGGGAGCAGCCGTTGATTTTTCACATTGCAAGGACAAGCGCGCCAAGGAACTGGAACGCCGCGTCGTGCTGAGCCAATGGCTGTTGGCCATACAGTGTGCTGCAAGCACACCGCCTCAGGAAACGGGACTGACCTACAACTCATGGTTCGGCAAGTTCCACATGGAAATGATTTGGTGGCACCAGGCCTGGCTACCCCTGTGGAATCACGCTGCGATGCTCGACCGCACCCTGCGCTGGTATGAGACGGTAGAACCTATGGCTCGCGAGATTGCTATGCGACAAGGTTTTAAGGGCATCCGCTGGATGAAGATGACAGACCGCTCGGGCGAGGAAGCACCATCGAAGGTGGGAAGTTTCCTCATCTGGCAACAGCCCCACCTGATCTATCTGGCCGAACTGCTCTACCGGAGTGCGGTAGCATCGCGTGCCACACTCACACCTTCAGGTGAGAGAAACTCTACACTCTACACCCTACACTCTCCACTCTCCACTCTACACTCTCAACTCTTAGACCGCTACGGACGCCTGATAGACGAAACGGCAACCTTCATGGCCGACTTCGCCACCTATCAAAAGGAGCGCGACCGCTACGTGCTGAAAGGCATGATTCCAGCCCAAGAAACGCTGAAGGCAGCAGAAACCTATAACTCACCCTTCGAACTATCTTACTGGCATTTTGCCCTGCAGGTTGCCCAACAGTGGCGCGAGCGACGGGGCTTGGAGCGTGTGGCGCTGTGGGACGACATTGTAGCCAAGCTTTCCCCCCTTGCCAAGGACAGCGAGAACCGATATCTGGCTGCAGAGAATAAAACAGAAACATACAGTGACATCCAGCTCATCAGCGACCATCCGGCAGTGCTGGGAGCCGTGGGCATCTTCCCCATAAGCCGACTGGTGGATCCACAGGTCATGAAACATACGCAGGAGTGGATCTGGGACAACTGGAACTGGAATCACACGTGGGGATGGGACTACCCGATGGTAGCGATGAATGCTGCACGATTGGGAGTGCCAGAATTTGCCGTCAGCGCCCTGCTGATGGACAAGCGTACCAACACCTATCTGCCCAACGGACACAACTATCAGGACGGACGCCTGCGCTGCTATCTGCCTGGCAACGGCGGACTGCTGACAGCCATCGCCATGATGTGTGCCGGATGGGACGGATGTACGGAACGGAACCCCGGATTCCCCAAGAACGGCCAGTGGGACGTGCGCTGGGAGGGACTGAACCCCTTGCCATAAATAGATAATAGATAAAAGATAATAGATAACTCAAGTTTCGTAAGTCGTATTTCTTTGAAGTTAACGAAGTTAGCGAAGTTATCGCTACGCTCGAAGTTAACGACAATAGAAATGAGCACTGAAGAAGAGGTAAAAAATCAATCGCAAGAACTATCGTCGTTAACTTCGTTAACTTCGATAACTTCGAGCGAAGCGATAACTTCAGAAAGTTGAATAGATAATAGATAAAAGATAATAGATAATACATACCGCAAACATGAAGAAGCTACTTTTAACGACACTACTGATGATGGGCGCTACAGCCCTCATGGCGCAGATGCTGCCCTACCAGAATCCAAACCTCTCTGCCGAACAGCGTGCAGAGGATCTGCTAGGTCGTCTGACCTTGGAAGAGAAAGTGAAACTGATGATGGATACGTCGCCCGCCATCGAGCGATTGGGCATACCGCAGTTCCAGTGGTGGAACGAGGCGCTGCACGGCGTGGGACGTAACGGTTTCGCCACCGTGTTTCCCATCACGATGGCTATGGCTGCCTCGTGGGACGACGCCCTGCTGCACCGTGTGTTCACCGCTGTCAGCGACGAGGCGCGTGTAAAGGCCCAGCAAGCCAAGCGCTCAGGAAACATCCAGCGCTACCAGAGTCTGTCGTACTGGACGCCCAACATCAACATCTTCCGTGATCCACGCTGGGGACGCGGACAGGAAACCTACGGCGAAGACCCCTATCTGACAACACGCATGGGACTGGCCGTCGTTCGTGGATTACAGGGCGTGGGATACAACGGTGAAGACCTTGGCGTCAGCAAGTACCGCAAGTTGCTGGCCTGTGCCAAACACTTTGCCGTGCATAGCGGTCCGGAGTGGAACCGCCATACCTTTAACGTTGAGAACCTGCCTGAGCGCGACCTGTGGGAAACCTATCTGCCGGCCTTCAAGGCACTGGTGCAGGACGGACAGGTAGCCGAAGTGATGTGTGCCTACCAGCGCATCGACGGTGATCCCTGTTGCGGAAATGCCCGCTACGAACAGCATATCCTGCGCGACATATGGGGCTTCAAGGGTCTGATTACCAGCGACTGCGGAGCCATTCGCGACTTCCTGCCCCGTTGGCACAACGTGTCGAAAGACAATGCTGCAGCCTCAGCAAAAGCCGTGCTCAGCGGTACTGACGTAGAATGCGGCTCGGAATACAAAAATCTGCCTGCCGCCGTCAAGCGCGGCGACATCAAGGAGGCTGACCTCGACCGTAGTCTGCGCCGCCTGCTCATTGCCCGTTTCGAACTGGGCGACTTCGACAGCGACGATCAGAATGCCTGGACAAAGATTCCCGAGAGCGTCGTAGCCAGCAAGGAACACAAGGCGCTGGCCTATGAAATGGCGCTGAAAGGCATCGTACTGCTCAAGAACAACGGCGTATTGCCGTTACCGCCTGTTGCGACTGAGTCGCAACAAACGCTTGTCGTCATGGGACCCAACGCCAACGACTCTATCATGATGTGGGGCAACTATTCTGGCTATGCCACCCGCACGATTACCGCTTTGGAAGGTATTCAGGAAAAGGCCAAAGTGAAATACGTCCAAGGTTGCGGACTGACGCGCAACGAGTCGTTCGAGAGCCGTTACGACAAGATACAGGGTCCGTTGGGATACAAAGGCATGCAGGCCATCTATTGGAACAATACCGAGATGAAGGGCCAGCCTGTGACAACGGTTAACATCAGCAATCCCGTACACCTGAGCAATGGCGGCAATACGGTATTTGCCCCAGGAGTGAATCTGGAGAACTTCTCGGCACGACTCGACGGCATCTTCAAACCCACAGAGGACGAGACACTCATCTTCGACATCAGCGCCGACGATAAAGTGCGCCTCATCGTCAACAGCGACACACTGGTGGACATCTGGAAGATTCGCCACCGCATTCAGGGCGACAAGAAGGAACTGAAAGTCAAGGCCGGAGAGCACTACCGCATCCAGATTGACTACGTCCAAGAGACGGGCTACGGCACACTGAACTTCGACATCAGGAAAAAGATCAGCCCCACGCCACAGGAACTGCTGGCACAGATAGGCGACACCGAGACAGTCATCTTCGTGGGTGGTATCTCGGCCAGTCTGGAAGGCGAGGAGATGAAAGTCAACGAGCCGGGCTTCAAGGGTGGCGACCGCACCAGCATTGAACTGCCGCAGGCCCAGCGCGACGTGCTGAAAATGCTGCACGAGGCTGGCAAGAAGGTCATCTTCGTTAATTGCTCGGGCAGTGCAATGGCACTCACCCCCGAACTCGAGACCTGCGACGCCATCATCCAGTGGTGGTACGACGGCGAGGCTGGCGGTACCGCACTAGCCGATGTGCTCTTCGGCGACTACAACCCCAGCGGCAAGCTGCCCATCACGTTCTATAAGAGCACGGAAGAGTTGCCCGACTTCCTGGACTACACCATGAAGAACCGCACCTATCGTTACTATACGGGCGAGGCGCTGTTCCCCTTCGGCTATGGTCTGAGCTACACGACATTCGACATCAGCAAACCCGTCTATCAAAATAATAAGGTTCGCGTGACGGTGAAGAACACGGGAACCCGTCAGGGCACGGAAGTGGTACAGGTCTACATACGCAACATGGCCGACAAGGAAGGGCCGCTGAAGACACTGCGCGCCTATCAGCGCGTCGACCTGCAGCCTGGCGAAAGCAAGACGGTAGATATCGACTTTCCTCGCGAGCGCTTCGAGGGTTGGGACACGAAGACCAACACCATGCGTGTCGTTCCTATACGCTATGAGCTGATGGCAGGCTCGTCGAGCGCCGACAAGGATTTGAAGAAGATACAGGTCAGTATCAAATAATACAAAGAGGATGTGTGACACATCCTCTTTTTTCAATAGAAGGCCAGGCTGTTCACGTTCGAACACCGTTTAAGGCGGCATATTCATGCACCGCATTGAAACACGGGCAATCCTTCGCGGGATTCAGGTCGCGGTGACCGACAATCATGGCGCGGGGGTAGCGCTGGTGCAACTGTTCGAGCAGCGTGCGCATGGCTGCCTTCTGTTCAGCCGTTCGTGTATCGGCGGGTTGTCCGCGGATGTCCAATCCGCCCTCGTAGCAGACGCCTATCGAGTGGGCGTTGTGGTTCACGCAGTGAGCGCCGACCTGCCATTCCGGACGCCCCAGCTCTATCGTTCCGTCACGACGGATGACGTAGTGGTAACCGATGCACTTAAACTTTCGGTCCTTATGCCACTCATCTATCTTCTTGGCCGATGACGTCTGGTCGGGCCGTACTGCACTGCAATGAACAATGATTAATGTAATCGTTCGCATTTCATTTTAATTTTGAATGTTGAGTTTTGAATGTTGAATGATTCTCGCTTCGCTGCGATGTTTGAATGTAGAATTCTCAATTATTCATTGAGCAATCGCTGTAGGCGACCATTCCTCATTCCTCACTCCTCATTCCTCATTTTTACATGCAACTGGCTGTGCCCAGTGCGGTCAGCGCCGCCGTCAGTGCGGCTATCGCTATGCGAATCACCGTCTCCCAAAAACTGTTCTTTTTCATACGCTTTAAATGTTTAATTCAATTTTCTGAAGTTATCGCTTCGCTCGAAGTTATCGAAGTTAACGAAGTTAACGACGTTAGTTCTTGCGATTGATTTTACCTCTTTTTCAGCTCTCGTTTCTATTGTCGTTAACTTCGAGCGAAGCGATAACTTCGCTAACTTCGTTAACTTCAAGCTAAAAAGGATTGGCCCGAAGGCCAAACCTTTTTACGCTCCTTCAAATCCGCTAGGATCGTCGGCACCGCCGTCGCTCTTGACGAACTGCTTGGTGGTCACCTCACTCGACTGGCCGTCCTTGATGGCGATAGCCTTCAGAGTCACCGACGAGCTCACGGTGATAGCCTCGGTGTACAGCGTGCTGCTGGCCGTAGGTGTCGAGCCGTCCGTGGTGTAGCGAATCTCAGCGCCGTCAGGACCGCTCATGGTCACCTGCGTCGAAGTGACGAATGCCCCCTCACCGCCAATAGTCGGAGCCGCTACGCCAGTGGTAATCGACCCGCTACCGCCGCTGTTTCCACCATTCGTGCCATTCGAGCCATTCGTGTTCGAACCACCATCGCCATTCGTAGTCGTACCGGGATTTGCTGCCACCAGCGGAATCAGCGGAGCCTTGGCACCCTTCTCCTCCTTGTAGTAGCCGTTGCCCAGCGTCACCTTCTTGCCGAAGGCCTTCACCGTCAGGTCGTCCAGGTCGGTGGAGTCGGGACGGAACTTAAAGCGCACGCCCTTCACGTTCTGTGCGATGTTGAAGGCGTTGACGCTCGCGGCGCCACCCTTCACGTTTGCGATGACGGGATAGAAGATGCCGATGCCGTCGAGCTTCACGCCGTAGCCCTGGGCCACCAGTTCGGGAATACACTCCGACAGCTTGCTGAGCACCGACTCAATCTCCGAGCGCTTGCTGACCAGACCGTGTTCGATCATGTGCTGCGCCAGACCGCGCGTCGACAGCGTCCCCTGGCGGTTCACGTAGGCGAACCAGCGGTTGTTGACAGACGACTTGCTGTTCTTGAATTTTCTGAGCACGTAGCTCATCACCATTGTGTTTGTTGCCATGTCTTACAATGTTTTTAGCGTTAAAAAATGAATGAATTAACTCCCGTGTCCGCAGCGATTAAACCTAGGATTTGTCGCTGATAAATCTAGGACTTGTGGCCTTTAAATCCCGGATTTGCTGAACACATGGCAAAGGTACGACATTCGGCAACCCGTTTTGTGGCTGTTAGTAGTCGTTAGTCGCTATTAGTGGCTATAAATCTACTAATTAACTTTTATTATACTTTAGGGGAGTCTCTTTACGGCTGGCAGAGGTACTTTAGGATCAGGCGGACCTCTTCAGCGGAATAGCTGTGCTTGTTGATGTTCCAATGGCGGCGGTTCAGTTCTGCCACCAGTTCCGGACAGCCCTTGATGTCCTCACGCAGATTCTTCATCGCCGACTTGATATTCTCAGTCTCCGGCCAGTAAAGCCGTGCCAACTCTTGTTTCTTGTATCTTCGTTCTTCCACCATTACTTTTCTAACTTCTTACCTCTAAATACTTACCTCTTACTTCTCAAAAAATCCTCCCGCGTACGTACAGGAACTGTTCTGGGTTTTCGAGTTCACGTACGTACGCGGG